>WNFC01009480.1_pt1 | contig 12003 bp, 16 predicted proteins | sample 5400541 | NCBI WGS metagenome assembly WNFC01 (sample SAMN13153342, study PRJNA577476) | soil metagenome | isolation source: 120 cm saprolite under Douglas fir tree site 2 hole 2 replicate 1 | place: USA:California | collected 2015-04-18 | reverse complement strand
CCAAACGCCAGGTACTGGTGTACCGAACTGAGTACCGCGGAGCCCTCACCAACCGCTGCCGCAACACGCTTGGTTGATCCCGACCTGAGGTCACCGACCGCGAACAGCCCAGGCTTGCTGGTTTCGAACGGAAGCGGTCGTCGACGCAACACCTGCCACTCATCACCCAGGTGAGCATCATCGAGCGACAGGTCGGTAGGAACGAACCCGCGCAGGTCCAGCGCGGCAAACCCAGCAAGCCACTGCGAATTCGGGTCCGCACCGATGAGTGAGAACAGTCCGCAACATGGCAGCACCACCTCGCCCTGCGGATCAGTGACATGCACTGAGGTGAGCATCCGATCACCCTCCAGCGCCGTTACCTCAGCATTTAGATGAACCTCAATTCGCGGGTGTGCTTCGATGCGATCGACGAGGTAGCGGGACATACTCCTGCCGAGGTCCGGACCGCGAATGATGAGGCTTGCGGGACTGCCGCTGTCAGCAAGAAAAACAACCGCCTGGCCAGCGGAGTTGCCGCCACCAACGACGACCACCGGTGAGCCGGCGCACTGTCGGGCTTCCATTTCGGTAGCCGCGTAATACACGCCGGAGCCCTCGAATCGCTCGAGGCCGTCAAGAGCAAGCCGTCTGTAGCGCGCGCCTGTGGCCGCGATGACTGCCCGTCCGGCCACATCAGTACTATCGCCGAGGCGCAGTACCAGGTTCCCATTCTCCTCACGCACAGATGTAACGGCGCATGGGCTCGTCACGTAGGTGCCAAACTTCTGCGCCTGGACGATCGCCCGCTCGGACAGATCGCTGCCCGAAATGCCAGTCGGAAAGCCGAGATAATTCTCGATTCGTGAACTCGTGCCGGCCTGCCCGCCAACGGCCGCCATTTCGACGATCAAGGTTCGAAGCCCTTCGGATGCGCCGTAGACCGCCGCTGCAAGTCCCGCCGGTCCTCCACCCGCGACCACCAGGTCAAACGAGCGATCTGACACACTGCCGATCGTCAACCCGAGGTACTCGGCGAGCGCTCCAGCCGTCGCGCGGCGCAGCACCGAGCCACCGGTCAGGACGACCGGCAAGTCGCCCGGTGTGATCGCGAACTCGCGGAGAATGTCCTCGACGGAGGCGTCACGGTCTGGGTCCAGCCATTCGTAGGGTATGCGACCGCGGGTGAGATATTCCCGAATGCGAAGCGCCTCGGGCGAGAAGCGAGACGCTACAAGTCGAGGATGCTACGGCGAGCCAGGAAGGCAACGAGGATTATGTCGCTAAGTCTGGGGTTGGTTGCGATGAGGTGTCGCAAGCCCTCTCTCGAGATCGCGACGACCTCGCCTGCCTCGACGACGCGGGCGGAGACGAATACCCGTAGGCCGGTCAACAGGTTGAGTTCCCCCAGGAAGCGGCCGGCTCCATGTCGTGCGATCACGCGCTCCGGACCATGGGTGTCCACCACGATCTCCGCGGCGCCTGAGAGCAAGACGTAGAAGTCATACGTTTCGTCGCCCTGCCGATAGAGATACTCACCGGGGGTCATAGCGCGTCTCGTGCCGAGCGACTCGAGCAACGCAAGGTCCGACGGCTCGAGGATGGGAAACGCAGCGAGGTCGTCAATCACGAGTGGAAGCTCATTCACGCGGGCGACATCCCGTTTGACACATCACTCCTCAGGTAGAGAAAACTGCACACGGACCATCCACAATTGCTTTTCCAGTTCCCGGAGCACTTCGATAAGTACGTCCTGCGACACCAGATCAAGCTCTCCAAGTCGATTCATCCGGTCACGTGTGCGCTCAGCAGCTTCAGCAAGCCGATGGGCAATGTCGCGGACTGCCTCTTGCGAGTCGATTGGCGCGCGCGCGATCGACACCCAACCGCTGGTCGAGGCAATCGCGGAAGCCTGGCCATCTGGACTACCGCCGACAGCGACAATCCGCTCGGCGACGGTATCAGCCAGGTCCCGCGATGAGTCGACGAGCTCGTCAAGTTGCGCGTGCAATGGTCGAAAGAGCTCACCGACAACAGTCCAATGTAGCTGCTTGCCGACGAGCGAGAGGTCTATCAGCTCGACGAGCGTGTGCTGCAGCACGGTCGTGACCTCTTCTCGAACCTGGCCCCCGAGGGGCGGCAGATGCGTGACGCTTACCGATGTTGACATGCATTAGATTCTGAACGACCGCACTCAGCCAGGAGCCGGCTTAAACAGGTCCACTCTCTGCTAAAACCTCTCCGGTTGCTCGACCGTGCGGCATGGCGCCGCGCGTGTCATCCCCTGATTCGGCGGCCGTCGATAATCCGAGTCGTATACTGTCAGCCGCATGACGATTACGCGCGCCGACGCGCCCGCTACGCGCGACGGCCAGTTCCTGGTCCCGCCGGTACTCGAATAACCCGCGGTAAATGGGCGTCCCAACTCGGGAGCTCGGGCGCACCGGGCTCGTGGTCAGTCGGATTGGGCTGGGGCTTGCGGCAGTCGGCCGACCCGCCTACATCACGCTTGGCCGGGCGACAGATCTCGGGGCAGACCGCAGTGTCGAAATCATGCGAACGCGATCGCACGCGCTGCTTGATGCGGCCTACGCAGCGGGCGTGCGCTACGTGGATGTGGCACGCTCCTACGGCCGAGCTGAGGAATTCGTGGGCTCATGGCTATCGAGGCGCGACCTTGCGCCTCGGGTAGTGACCGTCGGTTCCAAGTGGGGCTACACCTACACCGGCGAATGGCGGCTTGACACCAGGGTGCAGGAAGTGAAAGACCTGAGCGCCGACAATCTTCGTCGCCAGTTTGCCGAGTCGCGAGCCATTCTCGGTGATCACCTGCGCTTGTATCAGATCCATTCCGCAACACTCGAAAGCGGTGTGTTGGAGGATGAGGGTGTTGTCAGGCAACTGCGGCGGATCAAGGAAGACGGCACAGCGATCGGCGTGACTGTTACGGGTCCGCGTCAATCAGAAACTATTGACCGCGCTCTCGCACTGGGCCTCTTCGACACGGTGCAAGCCACGTGGAATCTCCTCGAGCGCTCAGCCACCGAAGCGCTCGAGCGCGCGCACACGGCGGGGCTGGGCGTCATCGTCAAAGAGGCGGTTGCCAACGGCCGCCTGACTGCATCTGGTGCCGAAGAACCGTTGCTCGCCGCGGCGCGCGAATATGAGCTCGGCCCCGACGTGATTGCGCTGGCGGTCGTGCTCGATCAGCCCTGGGCAGACGTCGTTCTCAGCGGAGCCGCCACGAGCGAGCAGCTGCGCAGCAACCTGGCAGCCTTGCAAGTCGTTGTCGATCACCGCCTGCAGCAGCGCTTGCGAAAGTTGGTGGAGAGCCCGGAGCAATACTGGTCGGAGCGGGCCCGGCAAAGCTGGGCGTGATCCGCCGTGCGTGATCGGTTTGAAGTTGAAAGCAAATGGCGCAGCCGGTGGCAAGCGGAGCCGCCCCACACACTGGAGGTTCGGACCGGAAGCTCTCGGGAGAACGTGCTGGAACTGGCACTCAAGCGAGAAGCCGTCACACGCCACATTCCCCGAGGTGCCAATATCAAATCAGTGTTTGTCGCTGACAAAGTACTCAATATAGTCCCTGTCGGGTCGCGCACGTAGAGGTTCAGGAATAGGCGTCGCGCGAGCGCGGTCCGGATCTACTGACCCACCACGCGTCCCGTTCGGCGGCCCGCCACTGACTGTCGCTGATGACTGAGCCGGTCAGGACGACTCTGCCGCTCGAGGCTTCGACCGAATGTTGGCGCTGTGCAGTTTTGGATCCGCCAGTTCCTCCATCACGTGCTGGCGTAGACGCACGTCCATCATCGACTGTCCCATCATGCTCCCCGTTACGAAATCACCAGCAGCTCGTTCTGGACCTGGTGTACGCCGGGCGCGGCCCACGCTGCCAGCGTGGCCTCGTCGCGCTCGGACAATGAGTGGACGTTGCCGCTCAAGGTCACAACGCCGCCGTCCGTGGCCACGTGGATATTTCCGGCGTCCGTCTGCGCGTTACGGACGAGTGCCTTCTCAATCTGGGTCTTGACGTCCTGAGCGCTGGCGGACGGTCTGAGCTTGATGTGATTATTCACATCCTTCACGCCGACCAGGGTACGGACAGCGTTGTACGCCGCCTCGCGCTGGTAGTGATGGGGGACGTCACCCGTGAGGGTGAGCCGGCCATTTGCGGCCGATACCGAGATGTGCTCGTTGGGTACCAGCCTGTTCCAGCGGAGCGCATCGTTGGCTGTCCCAGCCAGATCTGCGTCGGTTCTCTCGTCGTCCGGCGGAAGTTGGACCTCGACATTGTCCCCAACCGAGACCACGCCGAGTACACGCCGCGCGGCACGCTTTGCCGCCCACTTCTCTGTGTAACTTGCTATGGAGCCGCTGAGTGTGACGCTCCCATGATCGACCGCCACGTGAATGTTCGCGGCGTTGATGCTCGGGTCCCAGAGAAGCTCGTCGAGGACGTCACGCTCCAGCTCAGCATTGCTCTTCATTCGTCGGTTCCCCTTATTTCATTGCGGCCAGGAGTTGGCGACAGGCCTGCTCGCAGCGACGGCAGGCTTCGAGGCAGACCCGGCAATGCGTGTGATACGGCGCATGCAGCTCGCACTCGTCGGCGCAGGCTTTGCAATCGGCCGCGCACGCCTCCAGGAGCAACCGGGTGACATTGGAGTCGCGCTCGGTCTGGCGGCTTGTGATCCCGACGGTCGCGCTACAGATGTCGGCACAGTCCGAACAAAGCCGGATGCACTTGATAAGGTCCGCCGTGTGCTGCTCTCTCAAATCAGCGTCTGCGTCCGCGACGCAAGCCTGAAAGCAGTCGCTGAGCGCGTCTATGGTTGTGGCAAGTAAGCCAGCGTCGACGTCAAGGGCGCTGGGGTAACTGTCCAACATCTGCCTCGCGTATGACATGAAGACCTCCTATAGCGATTCACTGAGACTAAGCGCCAGCCGCCAGACCAGCCCTCTACGGTTACTTCGATCGCCTCGCCGGTTCCTCGACGGATGCCCAGCTGAGTACACATGGTTTGTCGATATCGAGGGTCTCCACAACCGCGAGCGCCGCGGCCGGACCTGATACTTCCGCGACTCGGACCCGAGAGGTTGCGAGCCGGTTCGCGTCTCCAGACCGTGTTGTGCGATCGGCTGGGACTTGAGGTCACCGTCCACTACCCGACAGGATGCAGCAACTGGAACCCCGTGGAGCACCGATTGTTCAGCTTCATCAGCTGGAACTGCGTCGGCACGCCGCTGCGCATTTGGGAGCTGTTCCTGGCGGCCATCCGCGGCACCACCACCAAGGCGGGCCTGACTGTCCAGGCCGTGCTGCACTCCGACACGTATCAGAGCTTAGCGGCTTTCAGCGCTAGGTCCTGGTACAGCCCAGCAATAGCGGGTAGCTTCAGCGAGCCCAGCATCAGCGGCATCCGTTCGTGCCGGTCAGCGCGCCGAATGAGGCATGCGCCGCTGTCCGACCGAGTACACGATCATAGGTACACAGGCCCCGCGACTGGTGCGCTCAACTCAGGCACGCGCTGCGCCGACGATCTGCGGACCAGATCGCGTACGGCAGCGAAGGTGGGGGTGATGCCCGGATCGAGTAGCAGACAGCAACGCTCTTACCGGCTCCGATGGAGGTAAGCTCGACGCGCGGAAATGAGAGCAACGATCTTTCCGTCTCGTACGCTGACGGCCTGAACCTGGATCGCATGGGTCCCGACAACCGGTGCGCCAGGCACCAGCAAATCAAGCATGGTCAGGTCCCTCGGCTGCCGGCGTGAGGTGCTGCAGGAGCCCCGCCGCGGCACGTGCATTGATTAGTCGCAGCGGCTCTGTGACACGTCTGGCCTCGAGCACGGCCGCGTCGGCCCCGTCCTCCAATAGAGCCGCCTCGACGCGCCTGTTTTCGATTGTGTCCGTTCAAGACCCGATAGGCAATGCCATCGATCCAGTAGCGGCGATCGCCAACCTCGCCATCCGGCAGGTAGTCTAGCCACGTCCCAAGGCTGCGACCGAAAGTGCGCATGACTTCTTCGGCAGTCTCCAGGGGTATGCTTCCTACGAAAAGCAGCGCTCCGGTCATGACGCCCTCCCAGGTTGTTGGTGGTCGATCGCCAGCTTACTCGGCACGCAGGCGAGCGTTGCGACGCAATAGCATCATTCGGCGGTCCCGCGCAGCAGACCAGAGGGCAGATGGCCGTTGTGCAGCCCTGGCAGGACCGCACGATCGGTCGCGTCGACGATCTTGCTGTCTCGAGTCCGCGGATCTGCGTCGAGCTCGGCGAGCGGCCCAACGGCCACGATGTCAGTACCCTCCAGCAGCACCGAGCCGGGATCAAGGATCGTGCGGTTGCCCTGCATCGGGAGCACGACGCCGTTACGGATCAGCGTTCGGAGGTTCGGCGCCATCTCTAGCGCTCACTCCAGTTAGTTCGGTCGCACATGCCCATTGGTACCGAGGTGCGGCAGCGGTTGCCACGCATGCGGTTGTCGCTGCCCGTGCCGTCCCAGTACAGGTCTGCCTGCTGGTTGCCGAGGACGGTATTATTGCGAACGGTGTTGTGCGCTGGGTCTGCACCGCCGAATGGAACGGACGAAAACACGGTAATTCCCCCGGACACGAACGTCGGGCCACCGGGCCGGTTGTCGGTTACCTGGTTGCCGGAGACGACGACATCGTGCGTGCCGGCCAGCGCGATACCGATACCCGACAAGGGCGGAGCGTCGCCCGCCGGGCACCATTTGTCGTTCGCCCGCACGTAGTTGTCGCGAATTCGATAAGCGCCACCCACTGTCGCACCGCCGCCGCTGTTGAAAGCCAGGATACCGATGCAATTCCCGGTCGCGCGGTTGTCAGCGGCAGTCACGTTCGTCGAGTCGCGCAGGAACAGACCGAAGCCATTGGCGACAGCGACATTGCCAGTAATGAACGCGTCTGCGTCTGGCGAATCCCCCAGGTAGATGCCGGCTTCGCCGTTATTGCGGACCTGGTTGTCATGGATACGGGAACGCAGTCCGGCGAAACTGGCCACACCGTAGCCTGCGTTGTCCGTGGCCTGCACGTCGAATACATGAAAGCGCTGTGTGCCGTAGCCGAAGACACCGGACCCCGAAAATCCGTGCACCGTAAACCCGGTGACCGTCACGTCGCTCACTCTCGCATTCGGATCGCCCACTACGCAGATACCGTGCGCGAGGGATGCGCTGGCGCATGGGGTGGCCACTGGGTTCGCGGGTTGGATCAGGATTGTCCCGTGCTCGCCTCGGAGCGTAAGCGACTTTTCGATCACCAGATTCTCATGAAAGGTACCAGCGAGCACCCGTACTGTTGCGCCGGGTGCGGCGGCGTTGATGGCCGCCTGGATGGATTGTCCAGTACGAACGTCACTGTCTGCGGCGGTCGCCTGCAGCGCAGGAGCGAAGACCGCCACCACTGTCGTCAGTGACATTCGGAGCCAGATCATCGAACGGATTCGCATGCGTTCCTCACAGAAAGACCGCTTCTCGCCATTCCGGCGGGGGTCCGATTGCAGCTGCGAGCAAATCTACGACCAACGGTGTCCTAGCGTCACGGGCGCAATGTCCCACCACGTGACCCGTCAGCAACAGGACACATTTCGGGACCTGCTGCCCATTACCCGGGACATGCTTCACCGTAAATTGGTTCGCAAGTGAGGGAACGCTGCCGTGTCAAGAATTTCAATGTCGTATGGATGGACGTTGTGGCTCCAATGGCTGGTAGCCACTGCGATCGGCTGAGCCGCGGGTGAGGCGGTGGCGTCGTTCGTGGCCGAAGACACGATCCTGCTCGGGACCTTCCACTCAGCGATGATCGGGCTCGTCCTGGGGACAATGCAGTGGTTGATTCTGCGGCAACACATCGAAATGGCTGCCCGGTGGATCCTCGCCACTGTCATCGGATCTGCTGTTGGCGGTGCCATAGGCCTGGCGGCGAGCTTCGCCGCCGGCGCGACAGTCATCCAGCCGTGGGCGCTGCTCCCATTCGGCGTCGCGCTCGGAGTATGTCAATGGCTTGTTCTGCGTACGCGTTTTCCCGGGTCCGGATGGTGGACGCTCGTTTATGCGCTGGGTCTTCCATTGAGCTTTGTCGTCGGTCTGGTCTTAAGCTTCAGCATCGGGTTCGAATGGGAAAACGTCGACGCAATCTTCAGGGTGGTGAGTCTGGCCTTCTTCGGAGCTGTGGCGGGAGCCGTGTTCGGGATGCTTTCGGGGGGTCTCCTGGTTTGGTTCGTCCGCCATCCACGCAGGGATGCCGAACTGGCGAGAGCGTTCTGAGTCGTCGGTCGACACCAACGCACTTGAGCGATACTAGGGATGCCGCCGTAAGGGGATCGACATAAGCGACGCGCAGAGCGTTACTCTCGCACGACGAAGGGTTCATGCCATGACCAGCCCGCCTCGCCGAGACGCCCGATCATTCTGGTCCTGGCCTGGTCGCTCGGGCTGCTCTCGCTCGCGCTCGCCGTCGCGGCCCTCCTGCTCCTGGCAATTGACCTCTCGAAGCTCGGCGAGAGCCCTGCCGAATTCGCCCTGGAGTCCATCGTCTCGGTCGTCATTCGTCTGGCGATTGCAGTCCTCGGCGTAGTCGTCGTCTTCCGGCAGCCGGAAAACGCCGTCGGATGGCTCGTCTGGGCTTACGGTGGGCTTGGTCTGCTCGACCACTTCACCACTCAGTACGCCATCCACACTCTTGGCGCCCAGCCAGGATCGCTCCCGGCTGGAGAATTTGCCGCCTGGCTGCAGTCATGGCTGTGGATCGCCGCGTTTGCCCTCACGGCCATGGTTTTCTTCATCTTCCCCAATGGTCGTTTCCTCGATCAGCGCTGGCGACTCTTCGCCCAGGCCACGTTGCTCGGAAGTGCACTGCTCCTCGTCGGGTTCAGTCTCAGACCTGGCCAACTGGAAAATGGTCCCTACTCGATTGCTGCAATGCAGAACCCCTACGGCATCCAGACGACCGAAGGTGCCCTGTGGTTACTCGAGTTGGCGGGGTTCGCTATGGTTACGTCAGGGATTATCGCCGCGGTCGTTTCCCTGGTCATGCGCTTTCGGTCGGCGGGTGGCGAGCAACGTCAGCAGCTCAAATGGTTTGCCTACGCGGCAGCGTTGATGGGCGTGTTCATTGTCGAGAACTTCGCTCTCCACGCTCTGGGGTCGCCGTTGGTTGGGACGCCGGTGCACGTGATACCAAACCTCCTGGCGAACGCGGCGATCCCGTTGGCGGCGGGCGTTGCGATCTTGCGCTACCACTTGTACGCCATCGACCTCATCATCAACCGCACGCTGGTGTACGGGACTCTCACCAGCGGTGTTATCGGACTCTACGTTGTCGTCGTAGCGGTCCTGGGCGACTACTTGCAGACCGGCGGCAATCTGCTCGACTCACTGATTGCTACGGGAGTGGTCGCCATACTGTTCCAACCGCTGCGCGAACGGTTGCAGCGCGGCGTGAATCGGTTGCTGTATGGCGATCGTGATGAGCCGTACACCGTGCTGACCCGCCTCGGTCGGCGCCTCGAGCAGACGATCGCCACGACCGCCGTTCTACCCGTGATCGTTGAATCGATTGCCAGGGCGCTCAAGCTGCCGTAACGCCGCCATTGCCGTGGAGCGCTCTGCAGGGCAAGAACTTGCTGCCCAGTACGGCGACGCACCCCACCAGCTGTTGCGCCTGCCACTCATTTATCAGGCTGAAACAGTCGGACACCTGCTGCTCGGCAGCCGCACCCCCGACGAGCCGTTCACGTCCGGCGACCGGCGCCTCCTCGACGACCTCGCGCGGCAGGTGGGCGTTGCTGTCCATGCCACGCGACTCACGGGAGACCTTCAGCGATCGCGCGAGCGGCTGGTGACGGCGCGAGAGGAGGAGCGGCGCCGACTCCGTCGAGACTTGCACGACGGGCTCGGGCCAACCCTCGCCGCGCAGACGCTCAAGGTCGGGTCCGCGCGTGCGCTGTATCAACGTGACGCCGTTGCAGCGGATGCGTTGCTCGGGGAGTTGGAGAGTGACCTGCAACTGGCACTAACCGACATCCGGCGCCTGGTGTACGACCTGCGCCCGCCTGCGCTCGACGAGTTAGGATTGGTCGGAGCTATCCGAGAGCACGCAAGCCGATACGGTGTAGGGACGAAGGAAACCCAGGGGCTCTGTATCGGCATCGAAGCACCCGAACCTCTACCGCCGCTTCCAGCCGCTGTAGAGGTCGCCGCATATCGCATCGTCCAGGAGGCGCTGACAAACGTCGTTCGCCACGCGCACGCTCACACCGGCTGGGTCCGGGTCGATGTGGATGGTTCGTTACGGCTCGAAATTACCGACGATGGCATCGGCTTGCCCTCTCCACGCCACATCGGCGTGGGGCTGGTATCCATGCGGGAGCGTGCGGAAGAGCTTGGTGGGTCATGTATTGTCGAGCGGCAAGTAGCAGGCGGAACGCGCGTGCTCGCCCGATTCCCATTTGTCCCAGCGGTGGACGCCCTACTGGGTACGGCAGCACGACAATGAATGACACCCTGCGCGTCCTGGTCGCCGATGATCATCTCATCTTTCGCGATGGTCTGCGCGCGTTGCTTTCCTCTGTGCCGGACGCCGAGTTGGTGGGTGAGGCGGCCACGGGCGAGGAAGCTGTTGCACTCGCGAGCTCACTCCAGCCGGACCTGGTGCTCATGGACCTCCAAATGCCTGATCTCAACGGCATCGAGGCAACCCGGCGCATTCTTCGGGACAGTCCGCACATACGCGTGCTCGTCGTCACCATGTTCGAGGACGATAGCTCGGTCCTCGCCGCGATGCGCGCCGGGGCCCGAGGCTTCTTGCTCAAAGGCGCAACGCATTCTGAGATGGCCCGCGCCATCCGCGCTGTAGGCGAAGGCGAAGTCATCTTCAGCCCAGCTATCGCAGCTCGGCTCATGGAGTACTTCGCCAGCTTTCGCCCGGCCGCGATGCCGCAGGTATTCCCCGAACTCAGCGATCGAGAGCGAGAAGTGCTCGACCTTATCGCACAGGGTCACAAGAATCCCGATATCGCCATGCGGCTGGTCCTGAGCCCTAAAACCGTACGCAATCACGTTACGAACATCCTGAGCAAACTCCAGGTTGCCGATCGAAGCGAAGCCATGATCCGCGCGCGGGAGGCTGGCCTCGGACGCGACATGCGGTCCACGTAATCATGCGCCCGAGACGCTGCACTGGCTAAGCGGCAGAGTTGCGGGCATGAGCAGACCTTCGTGGCGCACAAGCGTCCGCATGACGTTGGATATGGTTCGCGAGCTTTGTCAGGAGAGGGATGGAGCGTATCGCGCAGTCTCTGCTTTCGTGACGGCCACGAGCCCCCGACACGCCTGCTCGCAACGCCGACAGACCTTGAGGCACACGCGACAGTGGGCGTGAATCTTGGCATGCTGCTCGCATTCGTCGCCACAGCTTTTGCAGATTCGAACGCAGGCCTCCAACAGCAGGCTGGTGACCCCCGAGTGGTCGTCAGTTTGGCGGCTGATGATGTTCCTGGTGGCAGTACAAACATCAGCGCAGTCCTGGCATAATCGGATGCACTTGACCAGCGCGAGTAGCTCGTGCTCGCTCAAATCGGCACCAGCATCCGCGATGCATGCCTCTGCACAGTCATTGAGCGCGTCTATAGTGGCGGCTAGCGCAACAGCGTCAACGGTGGCGGTGCGCGGATAGCTGTCTACCAACTGCCTCGCGTAGCTCATGTGCTTCTCCGTTTCGAACTAGTGCAGCGACCCTAGCATTCTTATCCGGGACCGAAGCCTCACAAGCCGCCCGCCCACCCGGCCGCTACCTGGACACTCTCCACGATCCCCCACTGCCGCAGTTCTGGCTCTACCGGCCACTGAGTGGTCACCGAACGCAAGGTGGGGTCATCCCTTACAGCAGCGCTGTCTGACGCGACCCGGCCTGACCACGTTGTCGGGGGTGCCTGTCATCTGGTCTGCCCAGCCGCCACGTTGGAAGATCCTCCGGCTCGTGTTCGGGGCCCGATCATC
>WNFC01007473.1_pt1 | contig 12003 bp, 11 predicted proteins | sample 5400541 | NCBI WGS metagenome assembly WNFC01 (sample SAMN13153342, study PRJNA577476) | soil metagenome | isolation source: 120 cm saprolite under Douglas fir tree site 2 hole 2 replicate 1 | place: USA:California | collected 2015-04-18 | reverse complement strand
ACGACTTCGGGGCCGGAATGTCCTCTTTCGGGTACCTCAAGCACTTACCCGTGGACTTCCTCAAGATCGACGGCAGCTTCGTCAAGGACGTGGCGCATGACCCGGTCGATCTCGCGATGGTGCGGGCCATCAACGACGTGGGACACGTGATGGGCAAGAAAACAATCGGCGAGGCCGTGGACGGAGAGATGGGTCTGGCCGCGCTGCGCGAGATCGGAGTGGACTTCGCGCAAGGCCATTGGCTTTCTCCTCCTGGTCCATTTCTGGCACAAGTGGCTGCAGGAATGGCACGTACCGGGACCGATTCGGCCCCTGGTTGGGCCGTTCCCGCATCGATTCTTAATTCAACAACCTGAGACTTAATTTCACAACCTGAGGGAGCAAACCATGAACATGAACGCCAGTTCGGTACACAAGATATCCTCGCACCCGCGATGGGTCGCTACCATGTACGAATTCGTGGCTCCCCATTGGGACAATCTGGTCAACGGTCCATGGGCGGAATCGATCGCATCGGCGCGCCTCAGTGTCGAAGAGATGCAGGGATGGATCCTTCATATCTACCCGTTCATCTACGATTTCCCGAAGTTTCTCGCCGAAGCCTTGATCAAGGTGGAGGACGACTTCTCCCGCACCTTTCTGATCGAGAATATCCGTATCGAAAAGGCGCACGCCGAGCATTGGCTATGGATGGGCGAGGGTTTCGGCTTGGACCGGCAGCGGATGCTGGACCTGGCGGAGGGCGGGACTCCTCCCTTGCGCGACGTGCAGTCGCTGACCGACTGGGTGTGGCGAGTGAACACCAAGGGGTCTCTTGCGGAAGCCGTGGCCGCGACGAGCTTTGCCATCGAAGGTGTTACGGGCGCTATCGCGAGAAAGGTTTGCGCGGGTTTCGAGTCCTACCGGGATCGACCCGGCGTGGACATGAATCCGAGGACCTACAAGTGGATACGTGAGCATTCTCACTATGATGACGAGCATCCGAAGTTCGCATTGGAGATTGTCAAGCACTACGCCATTACCCCCCGGATGCAACGACAGGTCATGTACGCGGCCAAGCGCAGTCTGGAGCTACTCCATTTGGCGCTTGTGACTTCGACGCAGACATCGCCCACCAAGGCAATGGCGGCAAGCTACCCACGCGAGGCTGCATAGGCATACGACGCGGTACGGCGAAAGGGTGCATCCCGTCCTGGAACGGGCGGCAAGCTGCTGATTTCGACGCCGCGTAAACACCTTGCCCGCCGGATCGCCGGGCAATCCCTCTAAACAGGGCCCGGGCCGAGGGACGCGCGCCTGACGATCGCTTCGCAGGGCGAAGTCGAAGGAAGCGTCCCGAATGCGCGGCCCCAATCGCCCTCCAGCCGCGAAGCGCAGAAAGCATCGGCGGCTTCCGGCAGGGCGTGTTGTTCCATGAGACTCGCCTGGAGCGCGACCGCGATGGCTTCGACAATGCGGCGCGCCCGCAACTCTGCGCTTCCGGAATCCTTGAGCATTTGCGAGATCGCCGTCGCGCCGCGGCGCGAGCGCACGCCGCCGCGGCCGATCTCCGCGAGCAGCGCCTCGATGCTATCCGGCTCGCGCTCGACTGAGCGCAGCACGTCGAGACAAATGACGTTCCCCGAGCCCTCCCAAATCCCATTCAGCGGCGCCTCGCGGTGCAGGCGCGCGAGCGGCGCCTCCTCCACGTAACCGTTGCCCCCCAGGCATTCCATCGCCTCCACGACGAGCGGAGGCAGGCGTTTGCACAGCCAGTACTTCGCGATCGGTGTCATCAGGCGGATCAAAAGCCGCTCGCGCTCGTCACCTTCCGCACGGTCGAAAGCCCGCGAGAGGCGAAACGCCAGCAGCGCCGCGGCCTCGGTCTCGAGGGAGAGATCGGCAAGCACGTTCTGCATCAGCGGCTGCTCGGCGAGCCGCCGTCCGAAGGCCTTGCGGTGCGCGGCGTGGTGGATCGCCTGGTTCAGCGCCGCGCGCATCATCCCGGCGCAGGCGACCACGATATCGAAGCGCGTGAGGTGCGCCATCTCGATCAGCGTGGCGATGCCGCGCCCTTCCTCTCCAACGATACGCGCGCGGGTGCCGCGATATTCGATTTCGCACGAAGCGTTGGAACGGTTGCCGCACTTGTCCTTCAGCCGCTCGATGAAAAAAGGATTGCGGGCGCCGTCGGCAAGCGAGCGCGGGACGAAAAAGCAGCTAAGCCCGGCCTCGGTACGCGCAAGGGTGAAAAAAGCATCGCTCATCGGAGCCGAGCAGAACCACTTGTGCCCGGAGAGCTCGTACTCGCCTCCGCCCAGGGGCACTGCTCGTGACGAATTGGCGCGAAGGTCCGAGCCGCCCTGCCTCTCGGTCATCGCCATGCCGATTGTGACGGCGCGCTTTTGTGCGAGGGGCAGCGGGCGCGGATCGTAGTCGCAGGCAAGGAGCTTCGGCTCCCACTCCTCAGCGAGTTTCGCGCTGTGGCGCAGCACCCGCACCGCGGCGAAGGACATGGTCACCGGGCAGGCGACGCCGTTTTCGCCCTGGTTCCACAGATAGTTGAGCGCTGCGCGCGCGACCCACACGCCTTCCCTCTTGTCCGTCCAAGCGAGCGAGTGCAGCCCGGCGCCGAAAGCGAGGGCCATCAGCTCGTGGTATGCCGGGTGGTATTCGACCGCGTCGATACGATTGCCGAACCGGTCGTGAGTTCTCAGCTCGGGCGCGTAACGGTTCGCCTGCATGGCGAGTGTTTGCATCCGCTCGCTGCCGACGAGATCTCCCATGCGGCTTGCGCGCTCAGCGATCCAGCCACCGCCTTCGCGTTTCACCGCCTCCACGAGGATCCGGTCCCCCGACCATGCGTTGTAGCCGACCAGGGGCGGCGGCTGGTTGGCGGACTCGGGCGCGACCTCGAGGCGAGGGTCGTTCACGATCTCAACCGAAGCGTATCGGCTACCCGGGTCAATGTGGAACGCTCCCCCACAACTGCTTCAACCTGGCGTCGCGCCCGCAGCCGGTTCGGTAGAACTTGTACCTCACCGGATTCTTGACGTAGAAATCCTGGTGATAGTCCTCGGCGGGCCAGAACTCTCCGGCCGGCACGACAGGCGTGACAATATCGTCTCTGAACGGTTTCGTCTTCGCGAGCATCCCTTTGGAGGCCTCGGCGAGACGTTTCTGCTCTTCGGTGTGATAGAAGATCGCGGTGCGGTACTGGCTGCCGATATCGCAGAACTGCCGGTCTCGTACGGTAGGATCGACGTTTTTCCAGAACACTTCGAGGAGCCTTTCGTAGCTCACCTTCTTCGGATCGTAGACGACCTGCACGACCTCCGCGTGCCCCGTGGTACCCGAGGACACCTCTTCATAGCTGGGATTTTTCTTGGCTCCCCCCATGTAGCCGGAGGTCGTGGAGATGACACCCGGCAAGGCGTCGTAGGGCGGCTCCATGCACCAGAAGCAGCCGCCCGCAAATGTGGCTACTGCCTGCCCGGCAGACGGTTGCTGGGCAGAGCAGGCGAGAGCGTGGGCGACGAGTGCGGCGGCGAGCAGGCTGCGTAAGAGACTCATGTTAGATTCCTCCGAGGGCCGGTACGGTGCGCGCCGGGCTTGGCCCGCAGACCGAATTCGGCATACTGTGGTGGTCGGCCTCGACCCGACAAAATAACACGCTAACCGTGAAAAAAGGCAAAACGACATGACCGACGCAGGGAAGGAAATCGCCACTCTTGCCGGAGGCTGCTTCTGGTGCCTGGAGGCCGTATTCGACGACCTGAAGGGCGTGGATTCGGTCGAGTCCGGTTACATGGGTGGCAAGACGGTGAATCCCAGTTACGAGGAGGTCTGCTCGGGCGAGACGGGCCACGCCGAGGTCGCCCAACTCAGCTTCGACCCGAAGCAGGTGTCATTCAAGGAGATCCTAGAGGTGTTCTTCGTGATCCACGACCCGACCACGCTCAACCGCCAGGGCAATGATGTCGGGACGCAGTACCGTTCAGCAATCTTCTACCATTCCCCCGAGCAGAAGGCAGCGGCGGAGCAGGTCATTGCAAATATGAGCGAGGCCAAGGTCTACGAAGATCCCATCGTCACCGAAGTCGTGCCGGCGTCCAAGTTCTACGTGGCGGAGGATTACCATCAGGAATATTTCCGGCGAAACTCCGCGCAGCCCTACTGCGCTTTCGTAGTCAGGCCGAAAGTCGCAAAATTCCGGAAGCACTTTCTGGAAAAACTGAAGAAATGACCTGCACTGAATGTCTGCGGTTCGGTTCGGAGCGCAAGGCCCCGGACCGACCGCAGTCCATTCACAACCCGCACTCAGGACGTGAACGACCAAGCTGCTGCGGGGTTCGGGGCAGGTCCTGCCCCGGGCGCGACCGCGACGGAGGGCAGTCGAACTGCCGCTTCCGTTTTGGCGCTGCCGGTTTCGCCGCAGCTTTCCCGGCCGATTTCCCCGCCCTGCGTTTCTTGACCGCATTTCCTGCGGCCTGGCGGGTCTCCGAGCGCTATCTACTTCTTCTTCTTCGTTGCCTTTTTGGCTTTTCTCTTCTTCGCCATCACTGGCCTCCATCGTAAGTTAAGGAAGGAAAGCACGAAGCCCGTCCATGCTGCGACGGTCTATTCAGTCGCCGGAATAAGCCCCGTCGAACCGAATCCCTTCGCCTCTCGACATTGGGAGCGAGCGGCTTGGAAGAAAAATTTTCGTTCAATCTTTCGCGATCACCGAAAAAATATTTCGGCAGCATTGCACATAATGAGCAAAGCAGCAAGAATTATTTCGCGGCAAAACAGCGCCAAACAAGCAACAAGCGTCGAGTTCGAGATGCATTCGATCGCGATCATCACAAGGAATCGACATGGACTTGATACTCTGGCGTCACGCCGACGCTGAGTGCGGCGGCCGCGACAAGGAACGCAGACTCACGGCGAAAGGCAGGAAGCAGGCGAGACGCATCGCTGCGTGGTTGCGGAAGAAACTCCCGTCGGAGGTGACCGTGCTGACGAGTCCCGCCCGCCGCGCAGTGGAAACCGCCAGCGCGCTGACCGACGACTTCAGGACGAATCCTCAGCTGGATACCGACGCATCGGCAAGCGAAGTCCTGACAGCGGCGGGTTGGCCCGATGGTGCTCGCGCGGTCGTCGTGGTGGGCCATCAGCCGACGCTCGGTCGCGCAGCGGCGCTGATTCTCACCGGCGCTGAGTCGGACTGGAAGTTCAAGAAGAGCGCCATCTGGTGGTTTGAGCAAGATGAAGACGAAGAAGACGCAAGTGTGGCGCTGCGTGCGGTCGTTTCGCCGGCCTCTTTGTGAAGCGGCCTCGGATACTCCGCTCTCTTAGGCTTTCGACCGCCGACGTCGGTCTGAGCGTTCGGAGCGGCCACTTAAGTCGTTGAAGTAAAGGTACAGTTTCCTTGTGTGAATCGTCATGCAACTGTAACGTCGCCCCCGTAGCATGCGGACCTTCCACGTGCTGATTGGAGGGTTGCCTAAATGTACTTCTCTCGATTTCTCGAACGCTTCGCGCTGCTGCTGGTCGCTGTTGGCTTAGCGAGTCCCGCAGCGCGGGCCGTCGATATTACGGGCGCCGGCGCCACATTTCCGTATCCCATTTACGCCAAGTGGGCCGAAGCCTATAAGGCAAAAACGGGCAACAACCTCAACTACCAATCGATTGGTTCCGGCGGCGGCATCCGGCAGATCCAGAACAAGACCGTCGATTTTGGAGCCTCGGACATGCCGCTCAAGCCGGAAGAACTGGAGAAGAGCGGGCTGGTGCAATTTCCGACGGTAGTCGGTGGCGATGTTCCGGTGGTCAACCTCCCCGGAATCAAGCCTGGGGAGATCAAGCTTACCGGGCCGATTCTCGCGGACATCTATCTTGGCAAGATCAAGAAATGGAACGATCCGGTCCTGACGAGCCTTAACCCAGGAGTGAAGCTGCCCGATCAGGACATAACAGTCGTGCACCGCTCCGACGGTTCTGGGACGACGTTCATTTGGGTGAACTATCTGTCCAAGGTGAGTCCGGAATGGAAGGAAAAGGTCGGCGAGGGCACCTCGGTGAACTGGCCCGCGGGCGTGGGGGGCAAGGGCAACGAAGGGGTTGCTTCCTATGTCCAGCGGATCAGCGGCGCAATCGGCTATGTCGAATACGCTTATGCGTTGCAGAACAGGTTGACCTACACCCTCGTCCAGAACCGCGAAGGCAACTTCGTTGCTCCCAATATCGAAACCTTCAAGGCGGCCGCGGCAGGGGCCCAATGGGACAAGGCGCCGGGTATGTACCTGATCTTGACCGACCAGTCGGGAAAAAACAGCTGGCCCATTAGCGGTGCGACTTTCATCCTGGTGTACAAAGCCCAGGACAAGCCGGACAGGGCAAAGGAAGTCCTGAAATTCTTCGACTGGGCCTACGCGGACGGCGACAAGCTGGCAATGGATCTCGACTATGTGCCACTACCGGACTCCGTGGTCAAGATGATTCAAGCGACTTGGAAGAACCAGATCAAGGATGCCAGTGGCAAGGCCGTTTGGTAACGAGGGTCGCTAACGCAGGATCGATCCGGGGCAACTACAATGAGCGCGGTCGTCAACCAATTGCAGGGGCAGGCGCAAGCCGACCTTGCCGCGCTCATGTCGAGGAGAATTTCGGACGCAAGCCTAAGAAAACAATATCGGCTGGATCAGCTGTTCCGTCATGCCACATGCCTTTTTGCGCTTATCGTGTTGGCGCTGTTGGCCGGAATTCTGATCTCGCTCTTGGTCGGCAGTCTCTCATCGATGCGGACATTCGGCTTCGGCTTTTTTGTCAGCGCCGAATGGAATCCCGTCACCGAGCAGTTCGGAGCGCTCGTGCCGATTGTCGGTACGTTGACTACCTCGGTGATCGCGCTCCTCATCGGCATCCCGGTAAGCTTCGGCATAGCGCTTTTTCTCACGGAGCTGTCTCCGAAATGGCTGCGCCGCCCGCTCGGCACCGCAATCGAGCTGCTCGCCGCGATTCCCAGCATCATCTACGGCATGTGGGGATTGTTTGTGTTCGCTCCTGTGTTCGCCAATCACGTCCAGCCATTCCTCAAGTCGACTTTGGGCTCGGTCCCGATCATCGGCGCTCTGTTCCAAGGGCCCCCGATGGGAATCGGCGTCCTGACCGCAGGCATTATTCTCGCCATTATGGTCATTCCGTTCATCGCTTCGGTGATGCGCGACGTATTCGAAATTGTTCCGGCAGTACTGAAGGAATCCGCATACGCGCTGGGATCGACGACTTGGGAAGTCGTCTGGCACGTGGTGCTGCCCTATACCAAGGTCGGGGTGGTCGGCGGGATCATGCTTGGATTGGGCCGGGCGCTCGGTGAGACCATGGCGGTCACTTTCGTGATCGGCAACGCTCACAGGCTCAGCGCTTCGCTCATGGAGCCCGGAAACAGCATCGCATCGGCCCTCGCCAACGAATTTACCGAGGCGGTCGGCGACCTCTATCTTTCGGCGTTGATCGAGCTCGGCCTCGTCTTGTTTTTCATAACCTTCGTGGTGTTGGCGTTATCGAAGCTGCTGTTGCTGCGCCTAGCACGGCGCGAGGGTCGGATGACCTGAAGGGCGCCATGGATCTGTATACGCGCCGGCTGTTGATCAATCGCTTCAACCTAGTGGTATCGCTGCTCACGATGTTGTTCGGGTTGTTCTGGCTCGGTTGGATTCTATTTACGTTGTTCAAGGCGGGATTCGGCGGGCTCAGCGCGAAGCTTTTCCTGGAAATGACCCCGCCACCCGGCAGCGACGGCGGGCTCCTGAATGCGATCATGGGCAGCTTGTTGATGGGCGCGGCCGGGACTCTGCTTGGCACGCCCGTAGGGATCATGGCGGGAATCTATCTCGCCGAATTCGGCAGCCGGGGATGGCTTGCCCCTGTGACGCGCTTCATCAGCGATATCCTCCTGTCCGCACCGTCGATCGTTGTCGGCCTGTTCATCTATGAAGCTTACGTGGTGCGCGTCGGACACTTCTCCGGGTGGGCCGGGGCCTTTGCGCTTGCCCTGATTGTTGTCCCGGTAGTGATCCGCACGACTGAGAACATGCTGCGCCTGGTCCCGGACAGCCTGCGCGAGGCAGCAGCAGCGCTCGGCGCGCCGCAGTGGAAGGTGATCGTGCTGGTAACCGTGCGTGCCGCCAAGGCGGGCATCATCACGGGGATTCTGCTCGCGATTGCGCGCATCAGTGGCGAGACGGCACCTCTTCTCTTCACAGCCCTCAACAACCAGTTCTGGACATCCAACATGAATGCGCCCATGGCCAACCTTCCCGTGGTCATATTCCAGTTTGCCATGAGCCCCTACGAAGACTGGCATAAGCTTGCATGGGCGGGCGCATTGCTGATCACGCTCAGCGTGCTCGCCCTTAACGTTTTTGCTCGCGTATTCTTCCGAAACCGGACGGCGACATACTGAAATCATGAACGCTGCGGTCTTGCAACCGGTCGAGCAAGCACTGACCCAGAAAATTCAGGTGAAAAACCTGAATTTCTACTATGGCAAGTTTCAGGCGCTCAAGAGCATCAATCTCAATGTCCCGGAACGGAAAGTGACCGCTTTCATCGGCCCTTCGGGTTGCGGGAAATCGACGCTCCTTCGCACTTTCAACCGGATGTACGCGCTGTATCCGAATCAGGAGGCGAAGGGGGAGATCCTGCTGGACGGGGAGAACATTCTGGGTCCGAACCAGGATTTGAATCGCCTTCGCGCCAAAGTGGGCATGGTGTTCCAGAAGCCGACGCCGTTTCCGATGTCGATCCACGACAATATCGCGTTCGGCGTGCGGCTATACGAAAGCCTTTCGCCGCGAGAGATGGACGAGCGCGTGGAATGGGCGCTGCGCAAGGCGGCGCTGTGGGACGAGGTGAAGGGGAAGCTCAGGCAGAGCGGTACGAGCCTTTCGGGCGGTCAGCAACAGCGGCTGTGCATTGCCCGGGCAATCGCCGTCCGACCCGACGTGCTGTTGCTCGACGAGCCGGCATCGGCGCTCGACCCCATCTCCACGGGCCGCATCGAGGAGCTGGTGCACGAGTTGAAAGCCGATTACACCATCGTGATCGTCACCCACAACATGCAGCAGGCAGCCCGCGTTTCGGACTACACTGCCTACATGTATCTGGGCGACTTGGTCGAATTCGGCGTGACCGACGAACTCTTCATCAAGCCCAAAAAAAAGGAAACTGAAGACTACATCACCGGCCGGTTCGGCTGAACAGGAGCAGCGCTATGGGCAGCGAACACCTTTCCAAGCAATACGACAACGATCTCGAGACCCTGCGCTCGGGAGTCCTGCAGATGGGCGGCCTGGTGGAGTCCCAGATACGCGGGGCCATCGATGCGTTCGCGCACGGCAATCAGGACCTGATCGACCAAGTGATTGCAAACGAGGTTCGCGTCAACGAGTACGAGGTCCAGATCGACGACGATTGCAGCCACATCATCGTCAAGCGCCAGCCGGCGGCGGGCGATTTGCGCCTCATCATGGCGATCAGCAAGACGGTTACGGACCTGGAGCGCATCGGCGACGAGGCCGAGAAGATCGCGCGCATGTCCAGGCAAATTCACGAGCGCGGGCACGCGGACCTGCATCGTTTTGCGACCGTCCGCCATGCCGCGGACATCGCATTGTCGATGCTGCGCCAGGCGCTCGACGCCTTCGCGCGCCTGGACGCGGCGGACGCGGCTAGCATCATCCGGCAGGACGTGGCCATCGACACGGAATTCCGCTCGATCCTGCGGCAGCTCATCACCTTCATGATGGAAGATCCGCGCACGATCTCGACTGCGCTCGAGATCGTCTGGATCGCCAAGGCGATCGAACGCATCGGCGATCACGCCAAGAACATCGCCGAGGACGTCATCTATATCGTCAAGGGGACCGACGTGCGCCACACCGCGGTCGAGGTCGTCGAGCGCGAGGCGCTCAGCTGATGGGCACGCCGTGGAACGAGAGTAGGAGCAGGACGGTCATGGGCGGCGCGATCCTCGTAGTCGAGGATGAGCCGGCGATCCAGGAGCTGATCGCGGTCAACCTCGAGCACGCCGGCCATCAGGTATTGCGGGCCGCGAACGTTTCGGAGGCCGAGGCCTTGGTCCGCGAGGTCCTGCCGGACCTCGTGCTCCTCGACTGGATGCTTCCGGGCCCGCCGGGAGTGAACTTCGCGCGCCAGCTGCGCGCCGATCAGCGCACCAAGGATATCCCGATCATCATGCTGACCGCCCGCGCGCAGGAGCAGGACACGATCGCCGGCCTGGAGAGCGGCGCGGACGACTACGTCACCAAGCCGTTCTCGCCACGGGAGCTCTTGGCGCGCATCAAAGCGGTGATGCGGCGCCGCGCCCCCCAGCTCACCGACGACGTCGTCGAGATCGCAGACCTGAAGCTCGACCCGGTCGCGCATCGCGTCAGCGGCGCCGGTGGCAACATCGACCTAGGCCCGACCGAGTTCAGGATGCTGCATTTCTTCATGACCCATCCGGAGCGCGTCTACAGCCGCGCCCAACTGCTCGACGAGGTCTGGGGCGATCATGTCTTTGTCGAGGAGCGGACCGTCGACGTTCACATACGCCGGCTGCGCCAGGCACTGGAACCCACCGAACATGATTCCCTGGTGGAGACGGTCCGCGGAACCGGTTATCGCTTCCGGCGCACCCTGACGTAGGCCTCTAGGTGTTCCGTACGAACTTCAGGCGAGGGCCGGATGCTCTTCTTTGTCGGAGCTGCGCAGTTCGAGTTTGACGCCAAGCGCTCGCCATTCCTCTGTCTCGTTTTCTAGCGCCCCCTCGGTCATGGGGTGTTCCTCGAGCCAGGCGCGCTGCAGGGTCAGCTGGAAACCGCTTTTCGAAGCCTTGCATGCGGGGGTGGGCAAGGCGAGATCGCGCCGGCTGAGATTGAACAGGGCGGCGAGCCTGAGCGAGAAGATGAGCGCCCAGTCGGCGCTGCGCTCGGGCAGATCTTCGATCTTGGTGAGCTTGCCGCGATGTGCGAGCACCAGTCGCGACAGGCGCGCCTGCTCCTTCTGGGAGAAGCCCGGCATGTCGGCCTGTGCCACGATGTAGGCCGAGTGCTTGTGATAACCGGCGTGGGCGATCGATATGCCGATCTCGTGCAAGCTCGCCGCCCAGCGCAACATCGCCGTGTCGGCCTCGGAGGATTCCTCGTTCAAACTCGCATGGATGTTCTGCGCGAGCCGCCCCACCCGCTCCGCCTGCGCCGTATCGACCTGATAGCGTCGCATGAACTGGCGCACTGTCGCCTCGCGCATGTCGCGATGGCGCACGCGTCCGAGCAGGTCATAGAGCACGCCCTGGCGCAGAGCACCGTCGGAAACCTCCAGATTCTCGATTCCGAATTCGGCAAGTGCGGCGGACATGATGGCAAGGCCGCCGGAGATGATCGCCGCGCGGTCCTCGCGCAGTCCCGGCAAGTCGAGCTTGTCGACCTCTCCCGCCTTGATGAACAGGGCGCGGAGCTTGTCGAGCGCTGCCGCGGAGATTCCCTGCTCGCACAGATCGGATTCCCGCAGGATGGCCGCCAGCGACTTGGCGGTGCCCGAGGATGCCACGGCGTGTTTCCAGCCGGTGCGGCGGTAAACGTCCACGATGCGTTGCAGTTCGTTCGCCGCCGCAAGCTCCGCCCGCTTGAAGCAGGATTTCTCGAGGCGGCCCTCCGGAAAGAACCTGAGGCTGTAGCTGACGCAGCCCATGGGGGTGCTTTCCATGAGCTCGGGCTCGAGCCCTGTGCCGATGATGAGCTCGGTCGAGCCGCCGCCTATGTCGATCACCAGGCGCCGCTCGGGCGAAGGCGCCAGGCTGTGCGCAACGCCGAGGTAGATCAGGCGCGCTTCCTCGCGGCCGAATATCACTTCGATGGGAAAACCGAGCGTCGCTTCCGCCTCGGAGAGGAAGGATTCGGCGTTTTTCGCCACGCGCAGCGCGCTCGTGCCCACGGCGCGTACCGCCGAGCGCGGAAAGCCGCGCAGCCGCTCGCC
>WNFC01007472.1_pt1 | contig 12004 bp, 7 predicted proteins | sample 5400541 | NCBI WGS metagenome assembly WNFC01 (sample SAMN13153342, study PRJNA577476) | soil metagenome | isolation source: 120 cm saprolite under Douglas fir tree site 2 hole 2 replicate 1 | place: USA:California | collected 2015-04-18 | reverse complement strand
GCCAAGGTGAAGTCGCTGGCGCGGTCGGCGCGGGCGATGGCGCAGCGGGCGGCGGCGAAAATAGAAGCACAACAATCGCTGTTCGCGAGACCGGCTGAGATCCCTTCTGTCTCTTCCACCGCGAAGACGCAGGACTTGACTGGCAAGGCCAAGGCGGTGGCACAGGCGGCGCCAGTCGCCGCACCCTCGAAGAGCGAATCGATCTCGAAAAACGTGCAGGCTCAAAATGTTCCCTCGGGTACAAATGCGGGGTCATCAAAGGCCGCGGCGTCGGCGGGCAAGCCGTCGGTCGCATCTTCGAGCATGTCTTCTTCGAACATTGGTTCTTCGAGCATGCCTTCCGGGGCGAGGCCCGCGATCGGTAAGAAGGGCGCGCAAAACGGTGCCGCGCCGATGACCTCGAATGCGCAAACCGAAGCAGGCGCATGGTTAATCGCGAGCGGCAGCGCGCCGCGTTTCGGGTTGATACAGAGCCGCACGATTGTCGGACGCGCGCTCGGCGGCGAGGAGCCCGATATCGATCTCGGCCAGCTCAAGGGCATCGCCGATCGCGTGTCGCGCCGCCATGCCGAGATCATCAAGCACGGCACGGAGTATTTCATCCGCGATCTTGGGAGCCTCAACGGCACCTACATCACCGGCCGCGGGCGGCTCGGACGCGATCAACTCTACAAGCTCAAGGATCGCGACCAAGTGGTGTTCGGCAGTGCTAAACTGGAGTTTCGAAAGGGCTAAACGCCCAAGGGCCAAGTGTGATGATAACGTGCCCCGAGTGCGGTCAGGCGGCTGCCGACGACGCCAGATTTTGTGACCGCTGCGGCCAGGGACTGGCGAAGTCAGCCGCGCCCAGGGTCGAATACGCGATCGCGGCGCTGGAGCCGGGTGCTTTAGTGCGTGGCGAATTCCGGATCGTCGAGGTGATCGGCCGCTCGACGATGGAAAATCGCTATCGGGCCGAGCGGACGCGCAATGGCGCCGGTCCCGAGCGCGTGCAGTTGCGTGAGCGGCCACGCCCGACGCCCGCTGAGAGCGCGCACGCTGAGAGCGCGCACGAGGAAGCGCCGGCCGGCTCGTCGGGCAACCAAGCGTCGCCGCACGAAGATCCGTCCGGGCCGCATGCCAAGACCGCCGAACTGAAACGTCCCGCCGCGCCATCGCCCGCCGATACAACCACTGCCGCGAGCGCTACTGCGGCCGGCGTCGAGAACGCATCGGAGGTAGCCGCGCGTGCAGGCTCCAACGGCGCCAGCGTCGCGCCCCAGCCGGCCGCTGCCGCGCCTGATGCGCAAGAGACTGCAGCAGCCGTCAACGAGGGTGGGCATAACGAGGTCGCGCAGGCGCCGGCCGCAGGCGCGCGGGCCTCGGGCGCGACCGAGCCGCTGACCTTGGATGAAACGATGGCGCGTAGCGAATCCGCGCCGGCGACGCATCATGAGTCATCGGCCGCGTCGCCGCCCGCTCCCGAAGCCGCGGCGAGCGAAAGCGCCGCTAAAGAGAGCGAGGTGCGCGACGACTCGCGCGAAAATTTAAGCGAAAATTCACGCGAAAATGTGCAAGACCTGGGCGATCTGTTCGGGCGCGTACTCGCGCTTTCGCTCACCGTCAACCATCCGGCCTTCCAGCGCGCGACCGAGGGCTTCGCCGACGACGGGCGCGTGTACCTGGTCTATCCCGACGAGCCGCTCGCCCTGCTTTCGCAACGCCGCGGCGGACTCAAGATGAGCGAGCGCGAGGCGGTCGGAATCGCAATCCAGGTTTGCCAGGCGGTGTCGTTCCTGAATCGGCGCGGCTTGCGCCTCAACGACATCTGCCCGCAATCGATCGCGTATGGTCCCGGCGGACGAGTGAAGCTCCTGGGACTCGACTACGTTAGCAACGACAACGAGCTTCAGAGCGATCCAATTCCCAACGACGGTTACACCGCGCCCGAGGTTTATCGCGGCAAACGCGTCGACAAACGCGCGGACGTGTTCTCGATTGGTGCGCTGCTGTACAGTTGTCTTACGGGCGAACGGCTCGAATCCGAGAGCTGGCGCGAAGAGGCGGGTCCCGTGCGTTTCTATCCGCCGCACGTGGTCTCGCCCGAACTGGAGCAGGTGGTGCGCCGCGCGCTGCTGTTCGATCCGCAGGGGCGATGGCCGACCGTGGATGCGCTCAAGGCGGAGCTGGTCAGGCTGAATGCGACGATACGGATTCGCGCCGCCGCGATGACCGACGTCGGGATGGTCCGCGAGCATAACGAAGACGCGGCGATGGCGGTCGAGTTTGTGCGCCAGAGCCTGGTCGATCCGTCCGAGAACTATCTCTACGTGGTCGCCGACGGGATGGGCGGTGCGGAAGCGGGCGAGGTCGCCAGCGCAATTGCTGTCGGCGCGATTCGTAACTATGTTGATAGCGGGCTCGGCAGCGCGGAAGCCCAAAATCCGAGTCAACTGTTAACGGCGGCGCTCGAGGAGGCCAACCGCAAGATCATCGAGTATCAGGCGGCGCATCCCGAGTCCCGCGGCATGGGCTCGACCGCCGTGGCGGTGCTTATCGTGCCGCCGGAAGGAGCTGTGGCATGGGTTGGCGACAGCAGAGTCTACTTGTCCGACGCTTCGGGCCTCCGCCAATTGACCCGCGATCATTCTCTAGTGCAGCGGCTTATTGAAATCGGCCAGATCACGCCCGAAGAGGCGCGCCATCACGAACACAAAAACGTGATCACGCGCTCCCTCGGCGCGCGCCAGAGCGGACCGGCCGGCGCCGAGGGGATGCCGCTTCGGCTCAAGCGCGGCGACCGCGTGATGCTCTGCAGCGACGGGCTGACCGCTCATGTCGAGGACAAGACTATAGGCGAAGTCCTGCGCCGCCATGACGATCCGTATGCGGCGGCGCGCGAACTGGTGGTGGCTGCGAATGCGGGGGGTGGAACAGATAACGTCACGGTTATTGTTGTGTTTGCTGACTGATGGCGAATACGGGCACATCCGGCGCTCTGTCTAACGAGCCGCTCACCTCCGGCACGGTTTTACAAAATCGCTACGAGATCGAGCGCCTGCTCGGCGGCGGCGGGATGGGGATGGTCTACCTGGCGCATGACCATCGCCTGGCCAACCGCCCCTGCGCGGTAAAGGAGATGGTCGACCACTTCATCGACCAGCAGCAGCGGATCGAAGCCAACGATTACTTCGCCCGCGAAGCCGACACGCTCGCGCAGCTCAAGCACGCCGCCATCCCCGCGATCACCGACCGCTTCGACGATCAAAACCGCCACTACCTGGTGATGGAATACGTCGAGGGCCGCAACCTCGAAGAAGAGATTGCGGCACGCGGCGGCCCACTGCCCGAAGGCCTGATAATCGACATCGCGCGCCAGCTTTGCGACGTGCTCGCCTACCTGCACGGTTCCACACCGCCCGTGGTCTACCGTGACATGAAGCCGTCCAACGTGATGCTGACGCCCAAGGGACGGGTGGTGCTGGTCGACTTCGGCATCGCGCGCCTGTTCAAAAGCGCGCGCAAAGGCACGATGATCGGCACGCTCGGCTTCGCGCCGCCCGAGCAATACCAGGGCGTGGTCGATCCGCGGAGCGACATCTATTCGCTCGGTGCGACGCTGCACTACGTCCTCACCGGACGCGACCCCGAGAAATTTCCGCCCTTCAGCTTTCCCCCGATACGCGACCTGCGCCCTGAGGTCTCGACCAACCTCGCGGGCGCAATCGATCACGCGCTCGCCTACCAGGCCGACGCGCGACCCGCGAGCATCCAGGATTTCCGCGACATGCTGCTCTACGGCAAGGGCCTGGGCGAAAGCCGCGGAGCGCCGGGGGTCAGCTCGCACGGCGGCACCGCCGGCCTTGCGCTGCCGCCCGACGTCGCCGAGGCGATCGCGCCGCCGCGTCGCCGCCGTCGCCGCAAGCATCGCGCGGTGGCCTTGTTGGCATTTTTCGGGATCGTGGCCGGCGGCGCATTCGGCGCCACCTACGTCTATAACAACCCGCAATTGCAGCAGCGCCTCGGCGTCAGATCGTTCGTCGACAGCCTGCCCTGGAAGGTCCAGGAGCGCCTGAACTCCGCCGAGACTCATCCGCTGGATTTCCAGCGCATGACGCTCCAACTCTCAACTCGCTCGGGCACGCCGCTCAGTTCGCCGCGCGCGAGCTTCACCAATATCGAGTTGGCCAACAACCAGTATTTGCAGTGGAACGCCTCGTTCGCGAACCGCCTGGCCGGGCTCAAGGGACAGGACGAGAAGATCGAGGCGCGCTTCTTTTCACCCTCGGGCCTGCAAATCGCCTCCAGCACCGCGAGCCGGTTTGTGGGACCGGGAGAGAGCACGGCCGATTTCAGCGGAGTTGCACTGATGCCCGATCTCGGCGCATTGCCGGCGGGCAATTACAAGGTCGGTATCTACGTCAACGACCAGCCGATCTCCGACCAGGCGTTCGCCGTCAGCCAGGATGTCACCGCGCTGAGGGCGGCCGAGGCCGCCAACGAAGCCGAGAGGGCGCGCGAGACGGCGGACAAGGCCAAGGCGCATGACGAGGCCGAGCGCCTCGCGATGCTCGAGGCGCGCCGGCGCAAGCCCCTTCAATTAGCCGGAATCGAATTCGTCAACAGCACGAAGTCCGGCACGCCTCTGGCGGGGCCGGCGACGACCTTCAACGCGACCAAGGTGCTGTTCGTCAACTGGCGCATAACCTTCGAGAATCGGCTTTACAATCTCGATACCGGCCAATACCGGGTTGACGCCGCGTATCTCGCGCCCGACGGGCACACCTTGGGCAGCGTCGACGACATCCGCATCGTGCCGCCGTCGTCGCGGAGCGCGACCTTCAGCGGGAGGGTCGGTAACTCGGCCGGCGGCGCATTTCTGCCCGGGCAGTACACGGTCGATTTTTATCTCAACGGGCAAAAAATAGCGCAGAAGAATTTTCGCGTGCTGGCGGATACCTCGCAGCCCTACCCGGCCTCGCTCGGCAGCGCGTCGGGTGCGGCCAGCGGCGGCAGCACCGGAGCGATCGACGTTCCGACGCTCGCCACCGGACGTATCGACGGGCTGGCGGGGGCGACCAACATCCCGGTGGAGTTGCGGTTGCGCCCGCAGCCCAACGGCTTCCTGCACGGAGAGATGGTGATTCATGAGGCCGGCTACGGCGCCACGCCGATCCAAGGCTTTATTCGCGGCAACCACGTCGTCTTCCAGGTGCCATACGGCGCCAAGACGTTGAATTTCGACGGCCGGCGCACTGCCGATCAGCTTAACGGCACTTTCTTTTCCACGCCTACCGGCGAGAGCGGTACCTGGAACACCGTCACTAATTGAGCCTTGCCGGCAGAGCGGAACCGCGGTCGCCGCGTATCGGTTATTCACACAACTGATCCAATACACTTGCGGCTAGTTCCTGTACGCTTGCAGTTATCCAATACTTTCGCGGTTATCCAATACGCTCAGCATCTATATTCAGCATCAATCCACGCGGCGCGCTTGAACGCATCAGCGCCACGCGCAATGCTTTGTGACCGGACCCGCTATGGCGAGTAACGTCTCTCAGGAAAAGCTGCTCTTTTACGCCGCAGCGGGCGGCTTGGGCGGATTCGCGGCCTGGGGCGTGCAGGAGTCGGTGGCCGGCATCCGCAACTATCTTGTGCGCGACGCGGCGACGGGCCTGGTCATCGGACTGTTCATCTGCGCCTTTCTCGCGTCGATCGAGGCGCTCAGCGTGGGCCAATGGCGCCAGGCGCTGCGCGGGATCAAGAGCGGCGCGATCTTCGGCGCGATCGGCGGCGCCGCGGGGCTGATTGGCGGAGAGATCCTGTTCGACATTCTGCACGGCTTTGTCGGGCGCGTAGTCGGATGGGCCCTGCTGGGAGTGGCAGTAGGGTTGGGCGTCGGATGGGCGTCGGGATCGGCCGCGCGCAAGCGCAACGGCGCGCTCGGCGGGCTTATCGGCGGCGCGCTGGGCGGCCTCTGCTATCAGACCCTGACCACCACTTTTCCGCAATTCTTCGGACGCGCGATCGCGATCATCGTGCTCGGCATGCTGATCGGATTTTTCATCGGACTGGTCGGCGAGTTGCTTAAGCGCGGCTGGCTGATGGTGATCCGCAGCCAGAGCCGCAACGCGCGCGAGGGACGCGAATATCCGCTGACCAAGCCGGTCACGATCATCGGACGCGCCGAGGAGAGCGATATCGGCCTCTTTGGCGATCAGGCCGTGCTGGCCCATCACGCGATCATCCGGCGCGAGGGGCGCGACTTCGTCGTCAGCCCGGCCGGCGGCGGGCAGGTGTTGATCAACCGCCGCCCGGTGACGGGCCGCCAGGCGTTACGCAGCGGCGACCGCGTCGAAGTAGGAGGGACACTCTTTATTTTTCGCGAACGCGCACAAGCCGCGCAGAGTTGAGCGGGCCGAGTTGAGGAGCGTCGTGAAGCTGCGCGCCGCTGGTTCGAAACTGCTCGCCGCCGCGCTGGCGGCGATGGCGGCGGCGCTCGTGGCCGCGTGCGCGACCACCGTTCAGCAGGAAATCGCCGCGGAACCGCCGACCGCGATCGAGACGCTCTCCTACTTCCCGTTCCAGGTTAAGGGCTATCAGAACAGCTACCCGCGGCGCCGAATCCTGGTGCTGATGCCGGTCGACGCTCGCGATTTCAAGGACGCCGGCGGCCAGAGCCATGCGCCCGCCGACGGCAATCCCGCAACCGGCGTGATGCTGGGGCCCGACGGCGCAGTGGTGCAGCGCGTGTATAGCTCGCCGCTCGGGCCAATCGTGCAGGGCGCGATCGTGCGCGCGGCCGACGAGGCCGGGATGCTGGCGACGGCCTCCAACGATACGTTGGAAGCCGCGCTCAAGGAGACCAACGAGGATTACGTCCTGGCGAGCAGGGTCACCCGATGCTGGGTGAACAAGCATACTGGTACGGATGTCAACGCGCCGCCCAGCGCGGGCCCGGGCTGGTTCACTACCGCCGACGTCGCCCTCGACGTGACCATCTACAAGTCTCCGTTCAACGTAGCCTTCTGGCAGGGCGAGAGCGGCGCAACCTACAACGATCCGCCCGCCGACAATGGCAGCGGGATGGGCGACGACGTTCCGATCTATGATCGGCCGAGCGAGGTTCTGTCGGTGGCGCTGACGCGGGCGGTGGCCGGAATTTTCAAGCGCGAAGCGCTGCACGAACTGGTCGTGCAGGATACGTCTCGTATTCACTGATTCTTGCCGCCACGAGCGTAGCGGCGTTGCGGAAACCGGCGGGGGCCGCGCGCCTTCAGGCGCGCGGCCCCCGCCGCTCGATCTTCAGGTCGCGGCGATCGCCGCGACCAAGCCGCGTTGCGGCCCGTCGGGCCCCGACGCGCAGATGCGCACCACCGGGATGCGCGGTCGAGGCCCGCCGCGGATCCCGGTCGCGCTACTTCTTGCCTCCGGCGCGGCGGCGCTCGCCGCCGCCCGCGCGCCCCGCGCGGGCGGGCGCCTTGGCGCCGCCGGTGCCGGTCGCCTTGGCCGCCTCGGCTTCGCCGGCGGCCTCGGCGCTGGCTTCAGCGCCGGACTCGGCCTCGCGGTCAGTCTTGCGGTCAGTGCCACGCTCCTGGGCGCTCGCCGCGCTGGCTGCGCCGCGCTTTTCCAGCGAGGCCTTGAGCGCCGCCATCAGATCGATCACCTGGCCTCGGCGCGGCTCTTCGTGGGCCTCGGTCACTTGCTGGCCGGCGATCTTCTGCTGCGCCGCCTCTTCGACCTTCTCGCGGAAAGTGTCGTGGTACTTCGAGAGATCGATTTTCTTGCTGGTCAGCTCGCCTATCAGCCGTTCGGCCAGGGTCAGTTCGCTCTCCTTGGCGGCCTCGTTGGTCGCGCGGTCGATTTCTTCGATCGGACGCACCTCGTCGGCGTAGTAGATCGTGTGCATCATCAAGCCTTTCTCATAGGGCCGCAGCACCACGACGTGCTCCTTGCCGCGGAGCGTGAAACGTCCGAGCGCGACGCGTTCGGTCTTGGTCATCGCGTCGGTGAGCAGCCGATAGGCCTTCGCGGAGGCCTGCTCACATCCCAGGTAGTACGAGGTCTCGAAATAAATCGGATCGATCTGTTCCAGCGGGACGAACTCGGTGATCTCGATCGAATGGTCGCCGCCGTGCGTTTCGAGAGCTTTCAACTCTTCGTCGGTGAAAGTGACGTAACGGCCCTTGGCGACCTCGTAGCCGCGCACCAGTTCGCTGCGGTCGATAATCGCGTCGTCGACCGGACAGTAGATTTTCTGCTGGATACGGCTTAAGTCCTTGGCGTGCAGCAGGTTGAAGCTAACCGCTTTCGAGCGTGTCGCCGGGAACAGGCGCACAGGAATCGAAACCAGGCCAAAGGAGATGTTGCCGTTGCCGACGGGACGTGATGCCATCTGAAGAACCTCCCGATAATCCCAGCTTAGCGGTAGGGTCGCGGCGGAGGCCATAGCGATCCGGACAAAAAAACCGCCTGGCGAAGACGGGGCGAAAACAATGCCGCTCGAAGAATACCGGCGCAAACGCAGCGCCGAGCGCACGCCCGAGCCATTCGGCGAATCGCCTCGGGTGGGAGGCCGGAGCGGCGGGATGTTCGTCGTGCAGAAGCACGCGGCCACCAGGCTCCATTACGATTTCCGTCTCGAGATGGAAGGTGTGCTCCGCTCGTGGGCAATTCCCAAGGGACCGTCGCTCAATCCCGCGGACAAACGGCTCGCCGTGATGGTCGAGGACCATCCGATCGAGTACGGCGACTTCGAAGGCATCATCCCTGAGGGCAACTATGGCGCCGGCGAGGTGATCGTGTGGGACCGCGGCGTGTATCGCGTGACCGATCCGCCGGACGACGTGGCCGGCGCCGTGCGCGCGGGCAAGCTCGATATCGATCTGTTCGGATTCAAGCTGAGGGGCGGCTACGCGATGGTGCGGACGAGCGGGCGCAATCCGCACTCACGTCAGGCCGGTAACGAAAAATCCCAGTGGCTGCTGATCAAGCGCCACGACGGATTTGCCTCGGCCGATATCGATATCGTGGAAAGCCGACCGCGCTCGGTGCTATCCGGTCTCACGCTCCAGGAGCTGCCGGGCGCATCCGGCCTCGCTACGGGCATCGTCGCCGAACTCCAGAGGCTGCGCGCGCCACAACTCAAGGGGCCGCTTGCGCCCGCGCAATTCCCATTCGCGCTCGCGAGGCTGGTGACCGAGCTGGTCGAAGGCGCCGAGTGGCTATACGAGATCAAATACGACGGCGTGCGCGCGCTCGCGATCCGCGACGGCAGCGCGGTGCGGATTTTCGGCCGCAGCGGTCTAGAGGCCACCGCCAACTATCCCGAAGTCGTGCTCGCGCTCAGCAAACTGCCGTTTGCGCGCTTCGTGCTCGACGGTGAGATTATCGGGTTCGATCCCGACGGACGGCCGAGCTTTCAGGCCTTGCAGAGGCGTATCCAGGCGCACGATCGCGGCCAAATCGCGGCGATGGCGCTCGCTCATCCGGCTCCGTACTACGTTTTCGATCTATTGGCCTTCGATCGCTTCGATCTCCGCGGCCTCGCTCTCGAAACACGCAAGGATTTGCTGCGCCGAATGATTCGGGACGAGGGACTGCTCCGCTATTCGGACTTTCACACCGGCGATGGGCGCGCGTTTTACGACGCGGTCGCCGAGCTCGGGCTGGAGGGCGTGATCGCCAAGCGCGTGAACTCGCCGTACCAGGCCGGCCGCGGAGGCGGATGGCTCAAAATCAAGTGCCCGCGCGTCGGGCAGTTCGTGATCGGTGGATGGACCGAGCCGGGCGGGTCGCGCACGCATTTCGGCGCGCTGCTGGCCGGCCAGTATGAGGCGCCGGGCGTGCTGCGCTTCGTGGGGCGCGTCGGCACCGGCTTTGACGACGAGCGGTTGCGCACGATCGCCGCGAAGCTGCGCGAGGGCGCGATCGACGCGTCGCCATTTCGGCGACGCCGCGAGGGCGAACCGGTTATTCCAGCCGGCGCGCATTTCTGCAAGCCGGAGTTGGTATGCGAGGTGCGATTCACTGAATGGACCGAAGACGGCGTGCTGCGCAATCCAAGCTTCCTCGGCCTGGTGGTCGACGCGGATCCGGCCCAATGTGCATATCAGGGCCCGGGCGCACCAGGCGCCGAGGCGGCAGACGATTTTGACGCAAGCGTGTCTTCACCTCTCCTCACGCAAAGAGAGGTCGCCGCGAAGCCTCATGAGCGGCGGCAGGGGTCAGAACCTAAGGGTCTGAATCGTGAAAGCCACAATGACGTCCCCCCAACCCTCTCGTTGTCCAAGCAGCGGGGAAAACAGTTGCAGGTGAAACCCGCCATTCACGAATCGCATCCCGTGCAAATCACGCACGCGGACAAGGTTTTCTGGCCGGCGGAGGGTTATACCAAGGGTGACTTGATTGAATACTACGAGACTATCGCGCCGTGGATGCTGCCCTACTTGAAAGATCGCCCGGTGATGCTGACGCGCTATCCCGACGGTATCGAGGGCAAGAGCTTTTTCCAGAAAGACGCGCCGGGTTACGTGCCGCAGTGGATCCGCCGCGTGAAGGTCTATTCCGAGGATTCCCAACGCGAGATTTCCTATTTCATTCTGGAGAGCGCCGAGGCGCTCAAATACATCGCCAACATGGGCGCGATCCCGATCCATATCTGGTCATCGCGGGTGCCGAATCTAGGCAGTCCCGACTGGCTATTGTTCGATATCGATCCCAAGGGTTCGACCACAACTCACGCCGTGCGAGTCGCGCAGGAGACTGCCGCGGTGCTGCGAAATGCCGGGATGCGACCATATGTGAAGACCTCCGGGCAGGCCGGAATTCACGTAGTGGTCGGGCTGAAAACGGGTTACACCTATGAGCAGGCGCGGATGTTCTCCGAGGCGGTGGCGCGAGTGGTGGTGGCGCGGATGCCGGATGTAGCCACCGTGCTGCGGACCCCGGCCGCGCGCAAGGGTAAGGTTTATATCGATTATCTGCAACTGGGACAGGGCAAAACGATCGCAGCGCCGTTCGCGGTGCGTCCGCAGCCCGGCGCGCCGGTATCCGCGCCGCTTAAATGGAACGAGCTAAGAAGCGACCTCGACCCGCGCAAGTTCAATATCAAGACGATGCCGCCGCGGATGAAACGTCTGGGCGAGGATCCGTTCCTCGGCGCGCTAACGGATCAGCAGGAGATCGAGCCGGCGCTGACGAAAGTCGAATCGATGCTGCACGAGAAATAGTGCGTCGCGTGACGTCGCAATAGTCTGAGAGTTACACGGCATGAGCAGGAAAATCATAGTGCGATGGCACGACTGGTCCGGCAAGGGCATCGAGCATCTTGTCTTGCACGAAGGTCCTGACGAGATTGTCGCAGACGCCGCCATCCTCGGTACGGCCGAAGATGAGGTCTTCGCCGCCCGGTACCGGATCCTTTGTGACAAATCATGGCGGGTAAGAAAGGCCGAGATTGTTCAGATCGGCGGAGGCAGCGCGCTCGAACTCGCAAGCGATGGCGCCGGGAACTGGGTCGACGGGTCAGGGGTGCAGATGCCGCAACTCGCAGGCGCTATGGATATCGACATCTCGATCACCCCATTCACTAACACACTGCCTATTCGCCGGTTGCATCTGCAAACCGGGCAGTCCGGGGAGATTCTCGTGGTATATGTTCGATTGCCCGGGCTCACCGTTACGACCGACCGGCAGTGCTATACGTGTCTCGAGTCCGACCGGCGCTATCGCTACGAGTCGTTGGACAGTGACTTTACGCGCGACATCGAAGTCGACCGCGACGGGCTGGTCGTGATCTATCCGGGCCTGTTCCGCAGGGTGCTCTAAAATCGCAGAATTTGTGGGTGAAGCTCTCTTCTTTCTGTCATCCCGAGCGAGTCTGCGAGTCGAGGGACCCCGGATCCTTGCTGCGAGACGCTCGCGATGCTCGCCCAAAAGGATCGGGGTCCTTCGACTCCGCTCGCAGACTCGGTTCGCTCAGGATGGCAGAAGAGGCACTCGCTGGTTACGTTCCGTAGCTTTC
>WNFC01007468.1_pt1 | contig 12005 bp, 10 predicted proteins | sample 5400541 | NCBI WGS metagenome assembly WNFC01 (sample SAMN13153342, study PRJNA577476) | soil metagenome | isolation source: 120 cm saprolite under Douglas fir tree site 2 hole 2 replicate 1 | place: USA:California | collected 2015-04-18 | reverse complement strand
ATATCATTTTCGATCCGGTTGGCGGCACTTACGCGGAGGCCGCGCTGCGTTCGATCGCATGGGAAGGCCGCTTTCTCGTGATTGGATTCGCCGCCGGCGACATTCCGAAGATGCCGCTCAACCTCGCGCTCCTGAAAGGTTGCGATATCCGCGGCGTGTTCTGGGGCGCGTGGACGCGGCTCAATGCGGCGAAGAACCGCGCCAATCTGGAAAAGCTGGTGAAGTGGACCGCCGAGGGCAAGATTTCATCGCATGTCGACCGCACCTTCCCGCTGGCGCAAACCGCCGATGCCTTGAAGGTGCTCGCCGGCCGCAAGGCGATGGGCAAGGTGATCTTGCATCCGTGAGTTGAGCGTTCCTGCCGTTGCCCGCCGTTCGGCCCCAAAAAATGTATAATTTTGAGCTATGCACGCTTCCGCCCAGATAAAATCAAATTAAATTCTATTTCGGGCGGACGATGGTCTCCTTTTGGACGGATTCGCAATGCGTGCTAAAGCCGAGCGGGAGCGGGCCGGCTGATCAACCACATCAAGCAAAAGCAAGTTGATCGAGGGTATCCGGTTGTTGGGTTGTAGCGTGGAGGCATCATTATCATGGGGCGAAATACGAGACTTTCTCCATACGCCAAAGGGAACGGCGAGGAGTTTGACGAAGACGCGAGCGTTATCGAATTCATGTCATACCGCTCCGCGCCATCGGCTTCGAAGGGAAACATGCATCCCGACGATTCCGTGCCTCTCTTTCTCTCCGATCATGACGAAGAACCACCCAGACGGCCGAGTTTTGGAAGAGTCCGGAGCGAGGACTCCGACCAGCCAGGAGCCCTTAGAGCGCCTGTCTCGCCGCGGATCGTCAAGGCGAGCATTTTGGCGGCCTCGGTGGCAGCAATCATTGTCGCGATTTTCGCCGTGGGGAACCCGCTGGCCCTGTTTGCAAACGCCAAAGCTTCGCTCGCCGGTACAGCGGCCGGACTGTCTGGCGCTCCAAATCAGGTTGCCGCCATACAGAGAGTTCCGGAACCTGTAAGAGCCGCGCCGGAACCGGTCGTCGCGGTACGAACGGCAAGCGTCGAGCCGACGGCACAAGAAGCTCAACCGAACCTGGGCGCTCGGGCTGTGTCGCCGACCGCAAAAGGCGGGCCGACGCGCGACGAAATCGCTTCCGCTTTCAAGACCGCCCGCCAGGGCCAGCCGGAAGCCGCTCTACCCCCTGCCGCTGTTCCTGTCGTGACCGTTCCTGTTGCCGCCGCTCCCGCCGCTGCGGTTCCAGCCGCCGCTCCACCAGCAGCAAGACGGATCGATGCCGAAGAACTCGCGACGTTGCTGAAGCGGGCAAGGAGTTTGATCGCGATAGGCGACATCGCGCCTGCGCGATTGTTGCTGAAACGGGCAGCGGACGCACAAGAGGCCAGTGCCGCCCTCCTGCTCGCTCAAACCTACGATCCGGCCGTACTTGGGAAGCAGGATATGCGAAGCATCGCTCCCGATCCGGCGTTGGCGCGCGAATGGTACCAGAAGGCGGCGCGGTACGGTTCGGTGGATGCGCAGCAGCGCCTCAGTCAAATGCAGAATTAGCTTTCACGAACGAGGAATACTATGCAGCGCGTACTTGGACTGGCGATGGTCGCCATGATGATGGCTTGTGGCTTCGCGGCGCGGGCCGATGATACGGAGTTTGACCCGGCAAAAGTCAGCGAAAGCCTGAAGGCGATATTCCAGTTCGGATCGGTGGAGACCAAGAAGGCCTTGAACGCCAACACGGTGACGTTGATATCCGGCACCATCGGCGGCACCTATGTTCAGTTCGGCGCGGACCTTGCTTCTGTGCTCGATGACGGAAATAAGCTGCGCGTGCTCCCGATTGTCGGCCGCGGCTCGGTGCAAAGCGTCGCCGACGTGCTGTTTCTTCAGGGCGTCGATCTTGGGATCGTGCGGTCCGATACGCTCGACTATCTGGAGAAAAAAGGTTTCGCCAAGGACATCAAGAAACAGTTCGCCTACGTAACCAAGCTTTATAACGAAGAGATGCATGTCATCGCGCCGAAATCGATACGCAGCCTCAAGGATCTCGAGGGCAAGAAGGTCAGCGTCGATCTTCCGAATGGCGGGACCTTCGTAACGGCGGCGATCGTTTTCGAGCGGCTCGGAATTAGACCGAATTTCCTTTATATCGAGCAGCGCATCGCGATGGAGAAATTGAGGACCGGCCAGATCGATGCCGTGATCGCCGTTCAGGGAAAACCGTCCAAGACCGTCACTCTGGTCAAGGACGACCGGCTTCATCTTGTTCCGGTCGACTACGACAAAGCCCTGCAGGGCGACTACCTGCCTGCAACCCTGACCTCGAAGGACTATCCCAATCTGATTTCGGAACAGGAGCAGCAGGTGGACACGATTGCGGTCCCGGCGGTGCTGGCGGCGTATAACTGGGCTCCCAACACCGACCGCTATCGAAAGCTCGCCCAGTTCGTCGACGCCTTTTTCACCAAGTTCCCCACCTTCCAGAATCCGCCCTTCCACCCGAAGTGGAAAGAAGTTTCGCTGTCGGCTCCGCTTCCCGGCTGGCAACGCTTGCCTTCCGCCAAGCAATGGCTTGACCAGCATGGCATCGAGCCCGTCGCACGCAACCGCTTCGAGGAATTTCCGAAGCCGGCTCCTGCTCCTGCGGCGGCGGTCATGCCGAGACAGGCCCCGGCCGCGGTCCAGCCTGCCGCGGCACAGCCGCAGTCGCCGGCCGACCAGGAAGCGTTGTTCAAACAATTCCAGGCGTGGGAGGCCGAAAGGAATACCTCGGCGCAGACCGGCCGCCGGGCACCGGCACAGCCGCGCTAGCGCTACGCGGGAGCGATAGTGACCCCGAATCGGCGGAAGACGCCGACTCGGGGCGATCACTGCTATGACTGCATCACTCCGATGGATCCGCTGTCTCAATCCCCCGCTTCAACGCGGTGCGGGCAGCGTCGCGGTGCTCCGGCGTAATGTGGGTCGCCACCATCCGGATCGCGGTCGCCAGTATCGCTGCGTCGTCGGTGAAGCCGAGCACCGGCAGCATATCCGGAATGAAATCGAACGGCAGAATGAAATAGGCGATGGCGCCGAGCAGCGCCGCCTGCACGTGGCGCGGCGTCTGCTTGTCGAACGCGCAATAATAGGCGGCGAGCAAATCCTCGGCGAACGGCAGCTTTGCGACGACCCGCTTCAACTTGATCCAGAAGCGCCTGCGCACGCTTTCGCGGTCTTTCGCCAGCCTGTCGGCCGGCTCAAAACCCACGGTATGTTCGGATGCCATCACCTAAGGCTCCCTCATGGTGCGCGGTAAATCGCCGCGGCTGCCGACTCTAGAGTTGGGGATATGGCGCCGCCGCCGCAAGATTGCGCGTCGCCACCTCAGGCGACGCCGAGCTGCTTTGCGATCGCGTTCATGGCCTTTGCCAGCTCGATATCGAGGGCGGTGACGCCGCCGGCGTCATGGGTCGCCAGAACTACCTCCACCGTCTTGTAAACGTTGCGCCATTCCGGGTGATGATCGTTCTTTTCAGCCACCAACGCCGCCCGGGACATGAACCCGAACGCCTCGTTGAAATCCTTGAAGGTAAAGGTCCGCGTAATCGCCTCGCGGCCCGGTATGTCGGTCCACCCAGGCAACCCCGTCAGGGCCGATTTTCGCGCCTCCGCCGACAGCCGCTCCGCCATGATCGCCTCCCGTTTCACACGAACTTGACCCTAACACCGAACGGCGCCCTCGGGATCCATGCCACAGTAAGGCGGCAAAGGCCGGCCCCGGGGACGATTCGAGGCCGATTCGAGGCCGGCCGGTAACCATGACGCCGATGTAACCCCGCGCCGGCAGGGAATTTGCTACAGCATGGCTTTAACGCAATTGGCAAGATGAACCTGGACGTCAAACGATTGTTTGCCAGATCGATGACCGGAGGCCTCGACCTCGTCGGGCCCGAGCTGCCGTCGCCGCGGTCGGCGAAGCGCAAGGCGATGTTCATCACGCTGGCGGGGATTCTCGCCGTGGTCGGCACGCTCGCAGGCATCTACTATTTTGAGATGCGGCCGGTGATCCTGCGGATCGCGGTCGGCCCTGCGAACAGCGATGACATCAAGGTGGTCCAGGCGCTGACCCAGGCCTTTACCCATGCGCACAGTCACATCCGTCTGCGTCCGATGCAGACCGATGGCGCCACCGCGAGCGCCCAAGCGCTTGCCGACGGCAAGGCCGATCTCGCGATCATTCGCGGCGATCTCGAGGTGCCGAAAAACGCCCAGGCGGTTGCAACCTTGCGCAAGAACGTTGCGGTGCTGTGGGTGCCTCCATCAGCGAACGGCAAAGGCAAGAAAGCCAGCCCGAAGATCACCAAAATACAGCAACTCTCCGGACACCGCATCGGCGTCGTCGGGCGCACCGAGGCCAATATCAACTTGCTCAAGGTGATCCTGCAGCAATATGGCGTGGACCCGACCAAGGTCGAGATGGTTCAGTTCCCGGCCAATGAAGCCGCGGAGTCCATCCGTAACCAGAAAGCGGACGCCTATCTCGCCGCCGGACCGGTCAACAGCAAGATCACCGCGGATGCGATCACGGCGTCGACACGCGAGGGCGGCACGCCGACCTTCCTCGCAATCGATTCGGCCGAGGCGATCGCGCAAAACCACCCGATGTACGAATCGTCCGAAATCCCCGCCGGGGCGTTTGGCGGCTCGCCGGGCAGACCGGACGAAGAGGTGAAGACGATCAGCTTCGCCCACCACATTGTTGCGCGTAAAGGTCTGTCGGATTCGACCGTTGCTGCCTTTACCCGGCAGTTGTTCGCGATCCGGCAGACGGTAATGGCGGAGTTCCCGCTGGCGGCGAAGATCGAGACACCTGACACCGACAAGGACGCCGTAATCCCGGTGCATCCGGGCGCCGCGGCCTACGTGGACGGCGAGGAAAAGACCTTCCTGGACCGCTACAGCGATTTCATCTGGTGGGGGCTGATGGGTCTGTCCGCCATGGGCTCGGCCGGCGCGTGGTTCGCGGGCTATCTGAAGAAGGACGAGCGCAGCAACAACAGCTCGCTGCGCGAACGGTTGCTGGACATGCTTAGCGCCGCGCGCTGCAGCGATTCCACCGAAGAACTCGACCAGATGCAGACCGAGGCTGACGGTATCCTGCGCGATACGCTGCACCGCTTCGAGCACGGCGCCATCGAGGAAGGCGCGTTGACCGCTTTCAATATCGCGCTCGAGCAATTCCACAACGCCGTGGCCGACCGCAAGGCATTGCTGTTGAGCATGCCGCAGAACCTGCAACGGACGGGCTCGCAGCTGCGCGCGGCCGGAACCTTGTAGGCGTCGTTTTGTAATCGAACCGTCACACAATCTTCCTAGATCTGTCGGAGCGTTCTGCGCATTTTGTCGACCGATCGAGGAGCCTTGCATGACGACTAAAGAAACTCGCGCGATTTCCCGCGCACTGTCCCGCCGGCGTTTTCTTTCGACCGCCGCGGCAACGGGCGCCGGCGCATTCGGCGTCATGGCGATGCCCTATCTCAGCCGCGCCGCCGACCGGCCGCAGATTACCCATGGCGTGCAATCCGGCGATGTCGGCGCCGACGGCGGCGTGGTGTGGGCGCGCGCGGACCGGCCGTCGCAAATGATGGTCGAGGTCGCCACGTCAGACTCGTTTCGCAATGCGAGGGTGTTGCCGCCGATCGCAGCGCTCCCCGAGAGCGACTTCACCGCCAAAATGCTGCTGGAAAATCTCCCCGCCGGGCAGGATATTTTCTATCGCGTCAGGTTCCGCGACCTGTCGCACACCGACGTTTCGAGCGAGCCGGTCGTCGGCCGCTTCCGCACCGCGCCGGCTGACCGGCGCGATGTCAGCTTCGTCTGGGGCGGTGACGTCGCCGGACAAGGCTGGGGCATCAATCCCGACGACGGCGGCATGTTCACCTTCGCCACCATGCGCAAGCACCGGCCGGATTTCCTGCTGCATTCCGGCGACACCATCTATGCCGACGGCATCATTGCCTCCGAGGTGAAGCTGGCCGACGGCAAGCTCTGGAAGAACATCACTGTTCCGGAAAAGGCCAAGGTCGCCGAGACGCTCGACGAATTCCGCGCGGCGCATAAGTACAATTTCCTCGACGACAATGTCCGCGCCTTCAATGCCGAGGTGCCGATCTTCGTGCAGTGGGACGATCACGAAGTCACCAACAACTGGTCGGCGTCGAAACAGCTACCCGCCGCCTACAAGGAACGCGACATCACCTTGCTTGCCGCGCGCGCGGGGCGCGCGTTCCACGAGATGTATCCGATGCGCGAGAGCATCGTCGAGCCGGGCCGGGTCTATCGCACGCTCAATTACGGACCGCATCTTGACGTCTTCATGCTGGACGAGCGCAGCTATCGCGGCCCCAACGGCCCGAACCTCCAAACCGCTTACGGTCCCGACAGTTACTTTCTGGGGCCGGATCAGCTGGCGTGGCTGAAGCGCGCCTTGCTGAATTCGCGCGCCACCTGGAAGGTGATTGCCTCCGACATGCCGCTTAGCATCATCGTCTATGACGACGCGCCCAACAAGAAGGGCTCCGAAGCGTTTGCGCAAGGCGACGGGCCGCCGCGCGGCCGCGAGCTCGAAATCGCCGACCTCCTGCGCTTCATCAAGACGTCCGGCGTCACCAACACCGTATGGCTGACGGCGGATGTGCATTATGCCGCCGCGCATTACTACAACCCCGACAAGGCGCAATTCCAGGATTTCGACCCGTTCTGGGAGTTCGTCTCCGGACCGCTGCACGCGGGAACGTTTGGGCCCAACGAACTCGACAACACCTTCGGACCCGAAGTGAGGTTCATCAAGGCGCCGGGCCTGGACAAGCAGAATCTGCCGCCATCCGCCGGCATGCAGTTCTTCGGTCACGTCAAGATCGACGGCGCAACCGGACAGATGACGGTGACCTTGCGGGATCGCGCCGACGTGGCGCTGTGGTCGACCACGCTCGATCCCAAACTCGACTAGCCGATCGGCTCACGATCGGAACGGACGGGTGTCGGCGGATCAGCCCTCCGCCGCGCCGTCCGGTCGGCCTTTCAATATTGCCCGCAGCGCATCGGTCGAATAGGGCTTGGGCAGCCGCGGCTTGTCCGCAAGCGCTGCCGGAAGCCTGACATCGCGGCCATATCCCGTGACGAAGACGAAAGGAATCTTCAACACATCCAGCCGCTCGGCAATGGCAAAACTCTTTTCGCGGACCAGCCCGACATCGAGCAGGGCAAAATCCGGCGCGCGATGGGCGATCATTTTGAGCGCCTTGGCGACACTTCCCGCGGTCCGGACCGTCTTGACCCCGAAACCAAGAATCGTGTCCTCGAAGTCGAGTGCGATGATCGGGTCGTCCTCGACGATCAACACGTCGTTGGGCAGGGTGGCGCTGCCGTTGGCGGAGGCGGGTTTCATGATCTTATCGAGCAAAAGGAACTGACCTAACCCTGACGCGTTTGCTGGCGCATCGACCGGTTTCCAGATTGGAACCGAGCACACTGCACTTCCCATGTCTGTGCACTTGTGAACACATAAACCCGTTGAAGGCGGTTTTGATCAATCCCGGAGGAGCGGGTCCAAGAATGGCGGCGCTGCGCGGTGCAACACCTGACGGCATCGAACGGCCATTCAACAACCTGTTGCGGCGGCTCAGCGCCGGCGACTTTGCACTGATTGCGCCGCATCTCGTAAACGAAGAGGCCGGAGCCAGCGAACTGCTCTATAATCCCGGCGACAGTGTCGAGATCGTCCACTTTCCTTGCGGACCGAGTCTTGCGACATACCTGGTTTGCAACGAGGACGGCCGCGACGTCGAAACCATTCTGGTCGGCCGCGAAGGCGCCGTCGGCGGAATTGTCAGCGAGGGATATCTGCCAGCCTATACGCGCATCATGGTCAAGTTCGGCGGGCCATTCGTGCGCCTGCATGTCGGAAAGCTGGACGCAGCGAAAACAAAGTCGGCCTCGCTGCGCAACGTGTTCGCGCGCTATGCCGACTGCATGCTGGCCCAGATATTCCAGTCGACGGCTTGCAACGCAATCCATTCGATCGAGCAGCGCACCGCGAAATGGATCATCGCGGCGATGGAACGCACCGAGGGCGAGGACGTCGTGCCGCTGACGCATGAGCAGCTTGCGACCATGCTGGGGGTCGGCCGCAGCTATGCCAGCCGCGTGATTCAGACGTTCAAGGCGGAGGGGGTGCTGGAGACCCGTCGCGGCTCAATCCTGGTGCGTGACCGCGAGGCGCTGCGGATCCGGGCGTGCCTCTGCAATGAGGCGGTCAAGAACCACTTCGAGGCGGTGCTGCGCGGGGTCTACCCCACCGAAGAGTCCGTGGTAGGCTGAAGGCCGTTTTCGCGTGCGGGGGTCCCAAGCAGGAATATGAGCCGTCGCACCGCCGCCATCGCTATTGTCCTGATTTTCGGAAGCACGGCCGCGCCGGCCTTGGCGCAGCTTCCGACCTCGGGGCCGACTGAACAGCCCGTGACATTCGTCCCTGCCGCGTTCGCATCGCCCTATGGCCGCGCGTTAATCGCGGAGCTTGGACGGGCGCTGCGCGCCGACGCCGATCCGGCCTGCCTGAGTTCAAAGGCAATCGCGGCCGATCAGCTGGAGCAGCGCGGCGAAGCGCTGCTCGTCAAATGGGGTACGCGGGCGATGGAGACCGCACGGTCATATATCGATTTCGAGGTCTACGAAAAAAGCTTTCCCGCCAGTGCCGAGTTGAAGGGGCTGAGGGAGCAGCCGCAGATCAAGCGCTATCTCGACATCGAGCATCCGATACGGACGGCGAAGGTTTTGGATTTTATCTTCGAACAGTTCGACCGCTATGTCCTGCTGAACCGGATCAAGATCGCACCGGTGTCGCCGGCAGCTTCGGGAAACATTGGTGTGCTGCGTGCGAACCCGACTGAAGCGGCTGAGGAAGCCCTGGACGACTTCATCGAAACCAACAAATCGCCCCAAATCGAACGGTTTCTGGCGCTGTCCGAACAGGCCGCCGAAGCCACGCAGGGCGCCATCAAAAAAGAGCAGGCTGTTCGGGCGGGGCCGGGCACATTTTACCAAGGTATTGAGCTCGATCTTGCCGAGTTGTGCATCGGGTTGCGGCGATAGATATTCGGCCAATGCCTCGTACCGGCGCGCAATTCGCGGGCCTCGGCCCTAAGCATACCCGTGCTCCGCCGGCGGGTCGGCGGAAGGTCAAAGGTCCAAGAACGGAGCCCGAGTTGGTCGAAAAACGATCAACCAAACCGTCAACAAACCATTGTTTTTCCGCGATTCCTGACTATATTGCGCCGCAACGAGTAAGGTTTGCCCGGTCTTTTTGGCCGGGCTTCCTTTTTAGGCGCCAAGCGCCCTCTAGAATTCCAGGTTTTTGAGCGTGATCCGGAAAAGTGGGTCCCGGTTTTCCGGCGAGATCGCGCTCCAGCCTTTGTCCGATTCAGAAGAAGAGCTATGAAACTTCGCAACGTCGCCATCATCGCCCACGTCGACCACGGCAAGACCACGCTGGTCGATCGCCTGCTGCAGCAATCCGGCAACGACCGCGACAACCAGCGGGTGGTCGAGCGCGCGATGGATTCCAACGACCTGGAGCGCGAGCGCGGCATCACCATTCTCGCCAAGGCGGCGTCGGTGCAGTGGAAGGACACCCGCATCAACATCGTCGACACCCCGGGCCACGCCGATTTCGGCGGCGAGGTCGAACGCATTCTCAACATGGTGGATGGCGCCTTGGTGCTGGTGGACGCCGCCGAGGGACCGCTGCCGCAGACAAAATTCGTGGTGTCGAAGGCGCTGAAGGTCGGGCTGAAGCCGATCGTCGTCATCAACAAGGTGGACCGTCCCGACGCCCGGCCGACCGAGGTCATCAACGAAGTGTTCGATCTGTTCGCGGCGCTGGACGCCACCGAGGAGCAGCTCGACTTCCCGATTCTGTACGGATCGGCCAAGCAGGGCTGGATGGCGGATAGCCCAGACGGTCCGAAGGACGCCGGCATGCAGCCGCTGTTCGACCTGATCCTGCGCCACGTCGCGCCGCCGACCGTCGAAGACGGCCCGTTCCGCATGATCGGCACCATTCTGGAGGCCAATCCCTATCTCGGCCGCATCATCACCGGCCGCATCACCTCCGGCACCATCAAGCCCAACCAGGCCGTCAAGGTGCTGGGCGGCGACGGCAAGCTGATCGAGACCGGGCGTATCACAAAAATCATCGCGTTCCGCGGCATCGAGCGCACGCCGCTGGAAGAGGCCGAAGCCGGCGACATCGTCGCCATCGCCGGCCTCACCAAGGGCACCGTGGCCGATACCTTCTGCGACCCTTCCGTCGATACGCCGCTGCAGGCGCAGCCGATCGATCCGCCGACGGTGTCGATGTCGTTCATCGTCAACAACTCGCCGCTGGCCGGCACCGAAGGCGACAAGGTCACGAGCCGCATGATCCGCGACCGCCTGTTGCGCGAGGCCGAGGGCAATGTCGCGCTGCGCGTGACGGAAGCCTCCGACAAGGATTCCATGGAAGTCTCCGGCCGCGGCGAATTGCAGCTTGCGATCCTGATCGAAACCATGCGCCGCGAAGGCTTCGAGCTTTCGGTGTCGCGCCCGCGCGTCGTGCTGAAAAAGGACGAGGCGACCGGCCAATTGCTGGAGCCGGTCGAGGAAGTCGTGATCGACGTCGACGAGGAGCATTCCGGCGTCGTCGTGCAGAAGATGAGCGAGCGCAAGGCCGAGATGATCGAGATGCGTCCCTCCGGCGGTCACCGCCTGCGGCTGGTGTTCTATGCGCCGACCCGCGGCCTGATCGGCTATCAGGGCGAACTGCTCACCGACACCCGCGGCACCGCGATCATGAACCGGCTGTTCCACGGCTATGCGCCCTACAAGGGCGAGATCCAGGGCCGCCGCAACGGTGTGCTGATCTCCAATGACCAGGGCGAGGCCGTCGCCTACGCGATGTTCAAGCTGGAAGACCGCGGGCCGATGATGATCGAGCCGGGCTGGAAGGTCTACAAGGGCATGATCGTCGGCGAGCACACCCGCGACAACGATCTCGAGATCAACGTGCTCAAGGGCAAGCAGCTCACCAACATCCGCACCACGTCCAAGGACGAGGCGGTGCGGCTGACGCCGCCGATCCGGATGACCCTGGAAAAGGCGCTCGCCTATATCGAGGACGACGAGCTCGTCGAGGTGACGCCGAAATCGATCCGCCTGCGCAAGAAGTTCCTCGACCCGAACGAGCGTAAGCGCGCGGAGAAGGCGAAGGAAGCGGTGGCGTGAGTTAAGCGAATAGTGAATGGCGAATAGCGAATAGAGGCGTTTCCGCGCGGTTCGCCTTCCTGTACCCTGCTCGCTATTCGCAATCGCCATTCGCCCTTATGTCTCTTCCTTCTTCCATCGATGTCGCCATCATCGGCGCGGGTGCCGCGGGCCTTGGCGCGGCGCATGCGCTCCAGGATTCCGGCCTCTCGACCATCGTGCTGGAGGCGCGCGACCGGGTCGGCGGACGCGGCCACACCATCATGGCCTCGCCCGAGATCACCTTCGACCTCGGCTGCGGCTGGCTGCATTCCGCAAACAAGAATTCCTTTGTCGGCATCGCCGAACAACTGAATTTCGAGATCGACAAAACGCTGCCGCCCTGGCGCGACCGGGCGGTCGGCAAGGCCTTTCCGCAAAAGGAGCGCGACGATTTCATCCGCGCGCTCGATGCTTTCTATGAGCGTATGGAGAACGCGGCGCAGGGCGGCCGCGACAGCGCGGCGAGCAATTATCTCGAGCCCGGCAATCGCTGGAATCCGATGATCGATGCGATCTCGACCTACGTGAACGGCAGCGAGCTCGACCAGGTCTCGATCCTGGACACGGAGGCCTATGAGGACTCCGAGATCAATTGGCGGGTGCGGCGCGGCTATGGCGCGTTGATGGCGGCCTATGGCGCGTCGCTGCCGCTGGCGCTGAACT
>WNFC01007467.1_pt1 | contig 12008 bp, 10 predicted proteins | sample 5400541 | NCBI WGS metagenome assembly WNFC01 (sample SAMN13153342, study PRJNA577476) | soil metagenome | isolation source: 120 cm saprolite under Douglas fir tree site 2 hole 2 replicate 1 | place: USA:California | collected 2015-04-18 | reverse complement strand
GAGCAGGACATGGAGATCGCGCAACCTGATGCGGCGACCGATGCGCTCCGACCACTCCATGGCAGCCTCGTTCCTGTAGCTGAATTGATACCGTAACGTCCTACAATAGAAATTGCGAGCTACCGAAATCTGAGGCACGGTTTTGAGCCCGTTCGGGAGGATGCCATGAATCATTCACGCCGTCGCATTCTGCAATTGGCCGCCGGCATGGCGCTGGTCCCGATCGTCTCGCGGGTTGCCGCGGCGCAAGCCTACCCGTCGCGACCGGCGCGCATCTTGGTCGGGGCGGCGCCAGGAGGCGCATTCGACCTCCTCGCACGGTTGATGGGTCCACGGCTCTCGGCGCGGCTTGGCCAGCCCTTCATCATCGAGAACAGGCCGGGGGCCGGCAGCAACATTGCCGCCGAGGCTGTCGTCAATGCGCCCGCCGATGGCTACACGCTCCTCCTCGTCAGTTCGGTGAACGCGATCAATGCAACGCTCTACGACAAACTCAACTTCAATTTCATCCGCGACATCGCGCCCGTCGCGAGCATCGCTCGCCAACCCCAAATCATGCTGGTCAATCCGTCGTTTCCGGCCAAGACGGTGCCCGAGTTCATCGCCTACGCCAAGGCCAATCCGGGCAAGATCAGCATGGCATCGGCCGGGAACGGGACTGGCCCCCATTTGAGCGGCGAGCTTTTCAAGATGATGGCTGGCGTCGATATGGTGCACGTGCCATATCGTGGCGGCGCGCCAGCGCTCACCGATCTGATCGGCGGACAGGTTCAGGTCATGTTTATCGGACCGATTGAGGTCCTCGAACACATCAAGGCCGGCAGATTGCGCGCGCTTGCGGTAACGGCGGCGAGGCGTTTGGACGTCCTGCCGGACCTGCCTACGGTGAACGATTTCGTGCCGGGCTACGAGACGAGCAGTTGGTTCGGCATCGGCGCACCCAGGAATACTCCCACCGAAATCGTTGAGAGACTCAACAAAGAGGTCAACGCGGGCTTGGCCGATCCCAAATTGAAGGACCGCATCTTTGATCTGGGCGGTTCCCCGCTAGTGCTCTCACCTGCTGAATTCGGCAAGTTCATTGCCGATGAGACCGAGAAGTGGAGCAAGGTGGTCAGATTCACAGAAGCGAAGGTGGACTGATCGACGAAATCCCGGCCAAAATTCCATAATGTCCGATCCGCAAATCCGGCCGATGTCTGAATCGGGTCATTTCCGGCGGTGTCAGCGATATCGGGGCCATGGCCGCACTTCATCTCCTTACAATAATACCTATTCCGACCGGTCGTGAGGTCGCCGCCAAGCATTTTCGCAAAACGAACTCTTCGTGGAAATCCTAGCAAAATCAAAGCTTGCCGCGGAGCCGATGGGCCGGTCGGCGGCAGCCACGTCCCGCCATTTCACTTCCGCCGGACATTTGTGGAAACGAACTGATTCATGAAAACATAGCAAAATCAGAGGCTCAGCCCTCGGCCGGCCCGCCGTTCAGAGCATTTTTCGCTGTGGCTCACCTTTAAGGCCGCGCGGTCGTTCGCGCCAGATCACGAATAAGCCGGAGCCTGCCACGATCGCGGCGCCCGCATAGACGTATCGGGTGGGGATTTCATCGAACAGCATGTAGCCGAAGAAGAACGCCCACAGCAGCGCCACATAGTCGAACGGAGCCACCACGGACGCCGGCGCGTAGCGGTAGCTCTCGGTCAGGAAAATGTGCGACAGGCCTCCGATCACGCCGATCGAGATGAGCGCAGTCAATTCGGTCGCGCTGGGGGCGTGCCAGGCAAACGGCAGCGACGCGAGACCCGCAACGGTGCAGATCAGCGAGAAGTAGAATACAATCGAGGCTGTGGTCTCGCTGTTGGTGAGCCGTCGCGTCTGGATGGTCGCGCTAGCATTGGTGAATGCGGCCGTCACGGCGCAGGCGGCGCCGATCGTGCTGGCGGTCGAGCCCGCGGCAACGAGCGCCCCGACATCGAGATAGGGCCACAGCATCACCAGCACGCCGCCAAATCCGACCATCACGGCGGACCAGCGATAGGCCCGCACCGGCTCCTTGAGAACGAGCGCCGCGAGAGCGACGGTTACAAAAGGGGCCGCAAAAGAGATCGCGGTGGCGTCAACCAGCGGCAGGCGCGCGAGGGCCGCGAAGTTGAGGAACATGCTGACGACGGCGATGAGGCCGCGCGTGACGTGGCCGAGCGGTCGTCCGGTTCGAAGGGCCGCACCAAGCTCGCCGCGCCACGCATAGATGACCATCACCGGAATGATGGCGAACGCACTGCGGAAGAATACCACTTGCCCGAGCGGGACCGTCTCCCCGACATGGCGAACCAATGCGGACATCACCGCAAACAGCAGCACCGAGACGAGCTTGCTCGAAATGGCGCGGCGGAGATTCATGGACCAGTGCTGTCTTGGGCGAGGGCGGGCAACTGCTGCTGCCGCGCATTGCGAGAGCGACTCGCTCCGTATTGGCATGGGGCGTGGCACGATGGAAGGAGGCCGCCATCGCCGATCCGCAACGCTGCCGAGACATAAATGCACTGCCGGGAATCAAGGCTTCACAAGTCGCCGAGGCGCGCTAGAACATCGCGCTCGGGAAGTTGGAGGGGACAATGATTGCAAGACACGCTTTGACGCTGATGATAGCGGCCGGCATTTTTTTCGGATCGGCCGGTCATCGCGCGACCGCCAAGGGGGTAGCCAAGACCGGCGCAAATCGGCCCTATCAGGTTTATCTGCTCAAGGGCCTTGCCGACATATTCTCAAGCGGGATGGATTTTCTGCAAGCGAAGTTGCAGGCCCGCGGGATCGTGGGCGAGGTGCACAGCCATTCTGAGGCCGAAGAGCTCGCCCATTCGGCAATCGCAAAATGGCGTAGCGGCGCGCGAGGGCCGATCATCATCATTGGGCACTCGCTCGGTGCGGACGCTGCGATCGCAATGGCCCAGCGCCTCGGCGCAGCAGGGGTTCCGGTCGCTCTCTTGGTCACCTTTTCGCCGGTGGATTCCGCATCGGCCTCGGCCAATGTGGCAAGAGCGGTCAACTACTTCCAGTCGGGCAGCGCCTGGCATGGACAGATCACGAGGGGAGCCGGGTTTCATGGCGCGCTGGAAAATGTCGATCTCGCTCAGACGCCGGGAATCACGCACTGGAATATCGAAAAAGCGGAGCCGCTGCACGCCGCCACCATCGCCAAGGTGCTTATGCTCATCCCGACGCACACGCGGGCGGCCGCAACAGCGCCGCCAGCCGGCGCGCCGGCGACTTATCGGTAAAGCCTCTCCGGTGCGTGCTGCGGGGGACCGCATCTCGTCGCATGCGGCCGGTCGGTCCGCTTGCTACGGCGGCGCGGCCTGGATACATCGTGTTTCGATTGAGTCGCTGTCGAAGGATTCGCCCTACGCCTATGGAACGGGCACCATGAGTCGCAACACCACTCGCAGGTCTGCCGATTCCAGCGGTGGCGCCAAAAGCGCCCCATCGTCCGTCGCACCGCGGCTGCCCTTGGGTGAGCCGCCCATCCGGCCGACCTTTGCGCGCGAACGGGCTGCCATCAGGCGCGGGGTGTTTCCGGTTGCAGGCTGTGACGAGGCCGGGCGCGGTCCGTTGGCCGGTCCCGTGGTGGCCGCGGCAGTGATTCTCGATCCCAACCGCATTCCGCGCGGTCTTAACGATTCCAAGAAACTCACCGCGGTCGAGCGCGAGAAGCTTTATGAGCGCATTTTCGCGACCTCCGAGGTGGGTGTCGCCTTCGGCTCGCGGGCCCGCATCGACCGTGACAATATCCGGCGCGCCTCGCTGTGGGCGCTCGCGCGCGCAGTCGCGGCGCTGGCGGTGCGGCCACAGCTTGTGTTCGTCGACGGGATCGATCGCATTGACGTTGACTGCGATTGCGAGGCAGTGGTCTGCGGCGATGCGCTGGTGCTGTCGATCGCGGCGGCGTCGATCGTCGCCAAGGTGGTGCGCGACCGCCTGATGATGCAGATCGGGGCCGCCCATCCGGGTTACGGGTTCGAGCGGCATATGGGATACGCAGTGCCGGAGCATTGCCGTGCACTGGCCGCGCTCGGCCCGACGGTGCATCACCGCCGCAGCTTCGCGCCGGTCCTGGCCGCCTACAACGGACGCAAGGAAGTGGCAGACAGGGTCGGCGACGATGTTGCGCACGATCTGCTTGCGCCCTAAGCCGCTGCACGCTTAGTCTGCTCCCGCACAGGGCAACCGCATGGGGCGCTCCTGCTCCCTCTCCCCCCAAAGGGGGGAGAGGGTCGGGGTGAGGGGGCCTCTCCACAAGCTCAGACTCGCGGAGGGCCCCCCTCACCCGGAATTTGCGCCAAGAACACGCAAATTCCGACTTCTCCCCGCAAGCGGGGAGAGGTAAGGGCGCGCCAAATGCGCTGCCCTTGGTTTCTCCGCGAGATCGGCTGCCGATGCTTTACACCTCCCTTATTGTCGAATTGCTGCGCTCGCAGCCTCGGTTGGCGTTCTGGGCGGCGACGCTCGCCCAGGGGGCGCTGTGGTGGCTGGTGCCGTCGCTCTTCTATTGGTCGCCGCCGGGCGAACTTCCTCTGGTGCTCGCGATCGGCCACGAATTTGAGCTCGGCAGCTCGTTTGGTCCGCCGCTCGCTTTCTGGATGGCGGAAATCGCTTTCCGTATCGCCGGCGCCCCGGGCGTGTACTTGCTCGCCCAGGGGTGCATCGTGATTGCATACTACGGCGTGTTCACGCTGGCGCGCGCCATCGTCGGGGTGCACCATGCCATGTTCGCCGTGCTGCTGATGGCCGGCATTTTCGCTTTTACTGCGCCGACGCCAGATTTCGGCCCGGCTGTCTTGGCGATGCCGCTTACGGTCTTCGCCCTTGTCAACCTATGGCGCGCGGTCGCAGAGCGTCAGCGCGCGGCGTGGTTCCTGCTCGCGCTGCAACTCGGGTTGTTGCTGCTGACCACATATGCGGGCCTCATTCTGGTCTTCACGATCTTCATCTTCCTGGCAGCGACGCGGCGCGGACGGCGGGCGCTGCGGTCCGCCGAGCCGTGGCTTGCCAGCATCGTGATCGTGGCCGTGCTGTTTCCCCACCTGATCTGGCTCGATCTTTCGAGCGACAGGTTCCCGCTCGAGCTCAATCTGCCGACGCGCGGTTCCTATCTGAGCAATTTGTTCGGCTTTGTGGAGCTCATGGTTCTGAGCCACGCAGGCCTTATTGTTCTTGTGGCGCTTGGCAGCAAATGGCATTTCGGCGCTGGGGAGAAGGTGCCGGTATTCGTGCGCAGCTTCACGGATCCGTTCGGGCGGCGCTTCGTCTACTTCTTCGCTGTCGCTCCGGCGCTCGCCGCGGCGCTTCTCGCCGGCCTGTCCGGTGAGCGGCCGACCCCCGGAAACCTGGCGCCCTATCTGGTGCTGTCGGGCCTTGCGGTCGTGGTATTGGCGGGGAATTCGATTCGCTGGCATCGGCCGCGTGTCGTTGCCATGGCATGGTCGCTGCTGCTGGCGGCGCCGCCGCTCGGGGCAGCCGCGGCGATCGTCGCACTGCCGTGGCTCGGCGTGTCCGGCACCAGCGTCGACCGGCCCGCCGGCGCGATGGGCCGCTTCTTTGCGGAGAACTTCGAGCGCCGCACCGGCGCTCCGCTCTCCATCGTTGCCGGGGAACCGCGCACCGCCGCGCTGGTTGCGCTTGGAGCGCCGGTGCGGCCAAGCCTTTATCTTGATGCAACACCTGAGCGCACGCCATGGATCACGGCCGATGACGTGCGCCGTAAGGGCGCGGTCGTGGTGTGGCCCAATGACGATACCCGTGCGCAAGTGCCGGCCGAGATCGCGGCGCGCTTTCCGGGGCTCATCGCGGACGTGCCGCGCGCCTTCGAGCGTGGGGTGCAGGGACGCCTGCCGCTGTTGCGGATCGGCTGGGGAGTGATTCGCCCGCAGGCGGACGCGACGAGGGAAGCGCCCGACGCGGCGCAAAATAAATGAGAGCCCGGCCGCGGCGGCCGGGCTCTTCTCTGTCTGATGCTGTTCGAAGAGCTTAGAACTTGTAGCTCAAGCCGCCCCGGACGACATCGATCGTCTCCTTGACATTATCGACGCCGCCGATCGTCGTCTTGGCGAAGTCGTAATGCAGATATTCGGCCCGCAGGATGAAGTGGTCGATAAGCTTGTATTCAAGCCCCGCGCCTGCGGTCCAACCGAATTGGTTGGTGGCGACCGGTGCGAACTCACCGAGGGTGTCGGTGATTTCGAAATGACCCCAGGCAGCGCCTGCGGTGCCGTAGGCGAGCAGGTTCGGGAAGAAGACGTAGCCGAGCCGAGCGCGGGCTGAAGCCAACTCGTCGGTCTTTTGGCGGAAGGCATTGGCGTCCGTCTGCTTGATGTCGGCGCCGTCGAAGTCCACTTCCAGGCCGGCAACGACCGATCCATATTGCCAGTTGTAGCCAGCGTGCCCACCGACGAGGCCGCCACTTGGCTTCGCGTTAACAAAAAAATCCTGGAGATCGAACGTGGTGGTGGCCCAGCCGCCACCGCCGTTGATACCGATATAGAACCCGGCCCAATCGGACAGATAGGCGGGCGCCAATCCCGGTGGCGGCGCCTTCACGGCCAGATCCGCGGCGACCGCGGATCCGGCGCCTGCCGCGATCGAAGCAAGCAGCCCGATACCGTACCAAAACTTGGTTCCCATGAACCCCTCCTTATTGATGCTTCACGCCTCAACAGCGTGGGCGCGGTGCCTAGCACCGTCATCCCGGATCGTCTGTATTCATTGATGTTTATTTGTTCGAATTCGAACAGTGAGTTGCCTCTTTACAACGCTTTCGCCTGAGAGGCTGCAATATAGTACCGTAAATGCAATAGATCGTTGAATTCTTAATGCCAGAGATGCGCAAAGCTTGTTGCAAATGCGCCTTTTTGCGGCGCGCAAAAAAAGAGCCCGGCCACGTCGGCCGAGCTCTGCGATTCGAACGTTGCCTGCGTCAGAACTTGTAGCTCAGAGCGGCGCGGGCGACATCGACCGTGGTCCTGACATTGCCATTGTCAAGGAGGAAGACAGTGTCGTTGAGAAAGAAGTTGTTGTTGGGGTTCGTGACCCTCCCGAAGTCGTAGTGCAGCCATTCGCCTCGCAGGAGCCAATTATTGAAAAACTTCCATTCGAGTCCGACACCTGCCACCCAGCCGAACTCGTTGAGTTCAGAAGTTTCTGACGCTTGGAAAACCGGAACCCCCGGGGCAAACAACCCGGTCGTACTAATACGCTCATGGCCCCAGCCAATGCCAGCGGTGCCGTAGAGGAGTAAATTGGGAAATATCAGGTAGCCGAGCCGACCACGGGCGGAAGCCAGTTCGTCGATCTTTTTGTCGCGTGAGAACGTGGTGAATGGCACGATCGGGCTAACGAATGTGGTCGATTCTTTGATATCCGCGCCGCTGAAGTCAATTTCCAGACCGCCGACGACCGGTCCCCATTGCCAGTTGTGCCCGAACTGGAAGCCGAAAACACCGCCCTTTGGACTTGCATTGGGTGGAACCACAAAAGGTACCGGGACGCCGAGAACGCTGAAGGATTCCGACGGTTCGAAGGATTCGTGGGCCCAGCCGCCGCCGCCGTGGATGCCGACATAGAACCCGGTCCACTCGGGAACGGCGCAGCAGATGGCCGGCGCTGCGACCGGTGGCGGCCTCACGGGTATGTCCGCCGCGACCGCTGATCCCGCGCCCGCTGCGACCAATCCTATACCGAACAGAAAATCACGACGCATGAAGTCCTCCTTATTGATACCTCACGCCTCATCCGGCGTTGAACGGTCACTAGCACCATAATTTTTGGTCGTCTCTTTATATTCGAGATAATTTGTCGAATTCAAATGCTGAGTTGCATTTCCGCAACGTTTTAGCGGAACTTTCTGTTAGCTGTTGTGGATATCTTAAAAGATTAATTAAGTTTCAGTCCGCTCGCTAAACAAATGAAACCGATGTGCGTGCATGATTTGAGGCAGCGAGACAATGTTTTTGTGGCAATTGTTTTATTATGTTTGATACCGCACATAAAATACCGCGTGTTGTTTCGGCGAATCGAAACCACTGGCGAATTCGGCAGCACTTCTTGCTACTTGTCGCGGGAATCGACTTCCTCCCTGTTGAGACTGGAAAAGCGCGCCTCGAACGCGTTTCGGTGAAATGAAACGGGTACTGCGCTCGAATCGTCATGCCGTCCCCGCGAAACGGAGAATCCCTTATCTATTTTTGCGAAAGTTGTTCCTTATGTCTGATACGGCACACATGGGAAATACGTTTCTACGATTCTTATCCGTTGATTTGTGTTTTGCGGCTTGATGGCAACACGAGCAAAACTCCAGATTCGTCATCGCCGGGCTTGCATCTGCCCCACCCGCGCTCACCCGCTTGGGGTAAGGGTAGGGGGAGGCAGAGCAGGGTGCGCGATTGTCCGAATGTGCATGACCGGCGCGGGCATGGCCAAGGAGGAACCGAAATTCCAATCGCAAACAAAAACAGCCCACGTCGAAATATTGGCGGCTTATTCCGCCAGCGCCGCCCGGATCGCTTGGAAGTCGCGCCACGCGAACCGCTTTTCGAGCGGCGTGCGCAGCAGATAGGCCGGGTGGAAGGTCGCGATGGCGCGAATTTCCCGCGTGCCGGTATGATAGACGCGCCAGCGGCCGCGCGACCGGCGGATGCCCTCGGTCAGGCCGAGCAGCGCGGCGGCCGAAGGTCCGCCGAGGCACACCAGGATGTCGGGATCGGCAAGTTCGATCTGACGCTTGATGAAGGGCAGGCAGATCTGGCTTTCCTGCGGCGTCGGCGTGCGGTTTCCGGGTGGACGCCATGGGATGATGTTGGCGATGTAGGCGGTGGTGCGATCGAGCCCGATTGCCGCCATCATGCTGTCGAGCAACTGGCCCGAGCGCCCGACGAACGGCAGCCCCGCGATATCCTCTTCGCGGCCGGGGGCTTCGCCGACGAACATCACCCTGGCATGCGGATTGCCGTCGGCGAACACGAGCCGCTTCGCCGTGAGGCGCAGCGCGCAGCCCTCGAACCGCTCAAGCAGGTCGCGCAGCGCGTCGAGGCTCGTTGCGGAGGCGGCAGCACGGCGCGCCGCCATAATGGCCGCATCCGGCGCCGGCGGTGCATCCTCACCCGTCCCTCCCCCGCCTGCGGGGGAGGGTAGGGAGGGGCTGAGCGAGCGGGCATTTGGCATGAGGTTGCCGGGACCGCTGAACGGCGAGCGCGTTCGCGGCGGCGCCTGGGGCGACGAAGACGGCTCGCCGGCCGGCACTTGCGGAGAGCGCGGCGGGGGCGCCTCGGCGGTAAAGCGGTTGACCGGAGCCTCGTCCAACACCGCATCAACCCCCGCCTCCACATAGAAGGCAAGGAGCGCGCGTAGGTCAGAGAGGCGACCGATGCTCATGGGCAGAGCGTTAGCATATTTCCTGCATGGCATTTCATCTTGATTGCGGCAGGCGGGCAAACGTGGAAAAACGGCGCCTCGACGAACCGGAGCACGACGGAGATTGGTGATGGATATGCCCGCCCGGGAGTCGATGGAGTTCGACGTGGTGGTGGTCGGCGCTGGTCCCTCGGGCCTTGCTGCCGCAATCCGGCTGAAGCAGCTCGCGACCGACATTTCCGTCGTGGTCGTGGAAAAGGGCTCCGAGGTCGGCGCCCACATCATGTCGGGCGCCGTGATTGATCCGTCTGCCCTCGATCTCTTGCTGCCTGATTGGCGGAGTGAAGATACGCCCATCAAGACGGCCGTCGCCGACGATCGTTTCTACATGTTGAGCGCCGGCGGAGCGCTGCGCCTTCCCAATGCGCTGATGCCGCCGCTGATGAACAATCACGGCAATTTCATCGTCTCGCTCGGCAATGTGTGCCGCTGGCTCGCCACCAAGGCGGAAAGCTTAGGGGTCGAGATCTACCCGGGCTTTGCCGCCGCCGAGGTGCTGTTTGGCGCCCGCGGCGAGGTGGTGGGAGTAGCGACCGGCGACATGGGCATAAGCCGCAGCGGGGAGCCGACGGACAAGTTCACCCGCGGCATGGAATTGCGGGCCAAATATACGCTGTTCGCGGAAGGCGCCCGCGGCCACCTGACCAAGGCGCTGATCGCGCGCTTCGGGCTCGATCGGGACCGCGAACCGCCAAAATTCGGGATCGGCCTCAAAGAGCTGTGGCAGGTCGCGCCGGATCGCCACCGGGCGGGCTTGGTGCAGCACACTTTGGGTTGGCCGCTCGACAACCGCACCGGCGGCGGCTCGTTTCTCTATCACTATGACGACTGCCTGGTCTCGGTCGGCTTCGTGGTGCACCTGAACTACGAGAACCCGTATCTGTCGCCGTTTGAGGAATTCCAGCGTTTCAAAACGCATCCGCTCGTGCGCGACACCTTCACGGGCGGCAGACGCATCGGGTACGGCGGCAGGGCGATCGCGGAGGGCGGCTGGCAGTCGGTGCCTAGGCTGGTATTTCCGGGTGGTGCGCTGATCGGCGACGGGGCCGGCTTTCTCAACGTGCCGCGCATCAAGGGCACCCACAATGCCATGCGGTCGGGCATGTTGGCCGCCGAACATGCGGCGGCAGCGGTCGCGGCCGGCCGCGCCCATGACGAACTCACCGCTTATGAGGCCGCCTGGCGCGGCTCGGCGCTTGGCGCCGACCTGTGGAAAGTCCGCAACGCCAAGCCGCTATGGTCGAAGCTCGGCACGGTGCTGGGAGTGGGCTGCGCGGGCGCCGATATGTGGGCCAACAGCCTGGGATTTTCATTGTTCGGCACGCTTGCGCATGGCAAGCCCGACCACGCGTGCCTTAAGACCGCGGCACAATGTCGCCCGATTTCTTATCCGCGACCCGACGGCAAGCTCACCTTCGACCTGCTTTCATCGGTGTTCTTATCCAATACAAATCATGAGGAAGATCAGCCGGTTCACCTGCAGGTGGCGGACCCGGCGTTGCAGACATCGTCGGAGCACGACATCTATGCTGGCCCGTCCTCGCGCTACTGTCCCGCCGGGGTTTATGAATGGGTGGAGCAGGGCGGTACTCTAACCTACGTCATCAACGCGCAAAATTGCGTCCACTGCAAGACCTGCGACATCAAGGATCCCAATCAAAATATCAACTGGGTGGCGCCCGAGGGTGGTGGCGGTCCCAACTATCAGAACATGTGATGGTGTGCTACAAACCATAATGCTGCCGTCAATCAGCGGCAAACGAGGCGACGGCATGCTATATTTTTTCGATTAAGTTTCCCAACCCACCCTTCCCGCTTGTGGGGAGGTAGGTGAGGGTGCCGGCGCGCGGTTTGACCGAGCTCATCCAGTACCCACCTGAATACTGGATCGCGCGGTCAATCCCCGGATCAAGTCCGGGGAGGGCAATGACGCCGCAAGGTTAATTAATCGAAATTTGCCCAACGACCTTGCGGCGCGTATGTGAAAGTGTTCATTCTCGCCTGTCGAGCGTAGGTGGCGTGAAGCCGGAAGGGGTGGCGGGACCGCCGGCACGGAATCTTACCCGTCGGAGAGCAGCGACCCGTGAAAATATTTCTGCAACGATCCTTCACCGCGATCGCAGCCGCGGCCCTTTGGGCCGTTCCGCAAGCCATGGCGGCGCAAGCCCCGAGCTCGCAAGCCCCGAGCTCGCACGATGTGAGTCGCTTGTCGCCTGCCGGCAGCTATCTTGCGGCGCGCCAGGCCAATCTGGACCGCGACCCCGACGCGGCGGCAACCTACTATCGGGCTGCGCTCAAGTCCGACCAACGCAATCCGGAATTGCTGGAGCTGACGTTCTATTCGCTGCTGGCCTATGGCGAGATCAATGAAGCGGTGCGGCTTGCCGAGCGGCTTGTGCAGCTCGATCGCAACAACCGCAATGCCCATCTTGTTCTCGGCGTGCGCTCGCTCAAGCTGAAGCAATGGAAGGACGCCCGCGCGCATTTCAGTCAGGCCATGCACGGGCCCGTCAACGATCTCACCGGCACGCTGTTGTCGGCCTGGA
>WNFC01018731.1_pt1 | contig 12009 bp, 10 predicted proteins | sample 5400541 | NCBI WGS metagenome assembly WNFC01 (sample SAMN13153342, study PRJNA577476) | soil metagenome | isolation source: 120 cm saprolite under Douglas fir tree site 2 hole 2 replicate 1 | place: USA:California | collected 2015-04-18 | reverse complement strand
ATATTGATTGTCAACCCGCATCCCAGACGGGGTGGCCGGTTCGCCGGTGGGGATCCCGGGCGCTGCATGGAGGAACTCGATTCGCTCCGTCGCGCCCAGTGGATCGGTGGCGGTCAACCAGTGGTTGTTTCCCACCAGGTCAGCGAAAGCAAATCGGGTTGTGCCGTAGGGCGTGGTCAAGGCATTGATGAAGCTTCCGCTGCCCTCGTAGGCGAATTCAGAGGTGATGCCGATCGGATCGGTGATTCTCATCAGCCGCCCATTGGCGTCGTAATCAAAGGTGGCAAATCGCCCGAATGGATCGGTCACACGGCGGATGAGCAGGGGGCTGCCAGAACCATCGTCGTACGTCAGGGTTGTCAGCTGGCTCAATGCATCGGCGATACCCACCAGTCGCAAGTTGGCGTCATACGTCAAGCTCACCGTGTTGCCGGAGGGATCGATGATCTGGGTCATGAAGACTTTGCGCGGCGTGGTGGTGCCGCTGGGCTGAGCAAAGACCTCCGTGGATCCGTCCGCCAGGCGGCGCTCGTAGCGGATCGGGGAAGCCGAGATCCGCACGATCACGGCCTCGCTTTCCACGTGGCGACGGTAACTCTGCGTCGTCGGGTTGAAGTTTGTGTAGAATTCCGACCCTCCTCCGCGCAGGTAGAGGCTGATGTTGGCATTGGGGTTGTTGGGGTCGTCGGTAATGTATGACATCAAATTGAAAGTCCACTTCGGCCCCAGGTTGGAATAGTTGAACAGAGCCGGCTGATACGCTTCGCGCTGGCTGTAGGTCACCCGGAAGTTGATGGGCGGACCGCGCGGCGGATTGTACGAGACCGGAGTGTCGGTGATGGTCAAGCCCACGAGCATGGCGAGAAAGGAATACTGGGCCATCCCTTTTGCCTTGTTCTGCTCGCTTGGCGGGCACGGACCCGCTTTGGTCTGCCCCTCGCCGGTAGCGTAATCGACATTGTTCTGCGTGGGACCTCGGCCCCAGATCGCGCTGCCCTCCGCCTCTTTCACCGGGCTCCAGCCGTCGGGTAGCGGACCCTGCGGCACGAGGTAATATCCGCTTCCCTCCGAATCGAGCACCTCCGGGCTGAGCCACTGCTCCCCGCTCGTTGCCGGCGGAAGCGTCGGGTCCTGGATGAGGTACCGCCCGTTCTCTTCTTTCACCAGCGCGGCATAGTGGCCCTGGCTGAAGTGAACCACGGCCGGAAGGACGACGCGCCCACCGGAGGGACGCCGCGCCATCTGGTATTTCATCTCGACGTCGTCGGCCAAACGGTTGAGCTGGGCGAGAGAGGTGCCTTTCGGCGTCGCTCGCGCGTTGACGATGCGCGCGTCCCAGACTTGCCGGGGCTGCCGCGCCGAGCTCACCCGCGCCAGCGCGAAAAACCCGCACCTCAGCGTCGTCTCGGGGCTGTTCCGGATCGCCCACAAGGTATCTCGGGCATTCGTCACCTTCTGGCTGGCAGACCCAACGAGGTCGCGCCCCTGCACCTGCGCCAAGAGGGATTCGAGGCGCTCGTCCTGGCCCAATCGCGCGGTCAAGTCCACGAGTTCGCCGATCGCCCGGTCCGCCAGCGCGCGCGCCTGGAGATCCATTTCGCCTCGGGCGATGTTCCACGCCTCTTCCCAGGCCGAAAGGGCCCGCGAGGTGACACCGGTCATTTGATAGAGGATGCCGAGATTGAGAAGCAGCGATGCGCGCCAGGCGGACTGCGGGTATTTGGCGAGGAAACGGGTCAACGGCTGCGTGTCGGCCTGAGCTCCTGGTTTCAGATAGGCGAGCAGCGCCTGGGCCAGCGCCCTGTTCTCGACCAGCGAGGAGTGCCCCCCGATCGGGATGAGCGGTTCCTCGAAAACCCTGGCGCGGATGATCTCCGCGTCGGTGGGCAAGAAGGAGAAGCGCGGCCGCAGCGCGGGCGAACCGGTACCTCTTGGAAGGCGGGTCAGCGCGGCCACGTTCACTTTCAACGATGGCGCAGGGACATTCGCGTCGGGCGAAGGCCTCCCGGGATACGTCGCCCAACATTCCCGAGGCCATGAAGTCCAAACCAAAACCGGGACCAGCGCGACGGCAACGACCCGATGAATCAGCGGCGAAGACTGACCGCGACCTCGTTGAATTTCCATGAGCGAACCCCTCCGCTCCAACAGAAATGCGACTACTGGCTCAGGCTATCGAGCGGCCGCGACGCCAAAAAGGTCGACAGGATTGCGTGAGCCCCTCCCTCTAGCAGCCAACGCGGCTGGCACCCAGTGAAGCTAGGCACACCGTGAGGAAATTAGCAAATCACCAGGGTCGGCCCGCAACCATCGAAAGACGAGCAAGGTCGGCGATTCAGCATCAACCCTAAACACCTGGTCGGATCGGGGAGAGCTGATTCCCGGAGCCCGCTTCTTCTCGAGCCAGGCGCGCACGATAACGCAGATGCCGCAGTCGGGTCAGCTGCACCAATGGGTTCCAAACCGCGTGGGTGAAGCGGTGCCGAATGAGAAATCTCCAGAGCCAGTTGGAGCGCTTGTAGAGCAGTGACATCGCCAGGTAGGCCGGCACGGCGAAGGGCTGACGAGGCCGGCGCGCCCAGATTGAGCTCGCCGAGAACAGCCGCCGATAAATCCAGGCGTAGCCGGCTTCGAGTTGCTCGGCAGTCATGTGTTTCGGCTGAAACACGCAATGAGCGGTGTCATAGAGCGACCACTCCTGGTGGAGGAGTCGATCCTCGGCTGCCATTTTGCGAAAGAGCGGAGTGTTGGGGTAGGGGGTGAGGATGTGAAAGGTGGCGCACTCCAACCTGTTCTGCTCGATCCAGCCGGCCAGGTTCTCGAAGACATCAGGGCGGTCGTGGTCGAACCCGAGGACGAAGCTCCCATTCACCTGGATGCCATTGCGATGGAACACCTCCACTCGCTGTGCGTAGTCCTCTGCGCGCGGGCTCCGCTTGCCCGCAGCCTTGATGTTGTCATCCGACAAGCTCTCGAAGCCGATGAAGACGCCGGTGCAGCCCGCCAGCGCCATTTCCCGCACCAGGTCAGGTTCGTCGGTGACGTCCAACGTAATCGCCGCGCTCCAAATCTTTTTCAGGGGCGCCAGCGCCCCACAGAGCGAGCGAAGGTAGCGCCGGTTCGAGCCCAGATTGTTGTCGATGAAGACCCCGTAGGGCGCGCCGGTGGCGAGGAATTCCGAAGCCACCTGGTCGGGCGCTCGCATCTGGTACTTGATGCGCGTGTCCCCGGTCGCGAGGTAGCAGAAGTCGCATCGGTTGTGGCATCCCTGGGTAGCGATCAGCGACGCCCCGGTGAGAAATCCCCACCGGGGAAGAATGCTCCGATCCGCCGGCGGATCCGCGGAGTAGTTGCGGTACTCGGCGTGGTACCGCGGTTTCAGGGCGTCCGCCTCGATGTCCCGCAGAATGCGAGGCCAGGTGGGGACGCCATTCCCGATCGCGATGGCATCTCCATGCGCCTGTACTTCATCCGGGCAGGACAGCGCATGCAGACCTCCGAGGATGACGGTGCATCCCTGCGCTTTGAACCACGCTGCCAACTCGTAGGCCCGTCGAGCAAAAGTGAGGTGAACGGTGATCCCCACTACCTGCGGCAGCGAGTCGACCGGCGGTGGGCCTTGAAGAAGGTTTTCATCCCAGTAACGCACGCTCCATTCCGGCGGCGTTGCACCGGCGATGCTGGTAAGAGCAAGCGTGGGTGTCAACACGTGCTTGCCAAAGCTCGCGTTCACGTCCTTGGGATAAAAGGGATTGATCAGAAGCGCGGTTCGCGGAATGGGAATCCCGCGTCGAGGCGAAGGAAGCGCTGGGGCGGCCTGCATTGGATCGGGACGCCGAGCGAAAAAGCGCTCTGATTGTGATCTCATGGACTCGAACGGTACGAGGCCCGAACGCGATGGTTTGGTATTTTGAGCCACAATAGAGATAGAGCAAAAATCTCCGATACGCTAATTCCACGGACATTCCCCACCAATCCCATGCGAGCGCGTGCCCGCGACAGTGATTTGCGAACGCCGCGCCGCTCCAGACTGCCGTCCGGCTCAGGAGCTGAAGCAGCGGTGCTGTGGCAAGCTGTCATTCCGGGCGCTGCGGTCCCGATGGGCGCGGCCCTGGTTCATGTGGCAGTTAGGCCAAGGATAAAGTCGTCGATCTTCTTGGCCAACCCCTCACATGGGTCGACGGCTACTTTTTCTTTTCGAACGGCGTGTAGCTGAATTTCTGGCCGCCGCCCCACTGGTAATTCGCGTTCGCCGCTGCCCCGGAGGCCAACGCCACTCCACTCACCTGCCCGGAGAAGGCGAAGTTGCCTCCTTTGAAGTCGGAGAGCACGCTCTCGGTCTCGAAGAAGATGATCTCCGCGTACGCCTGACCGCCGAACTGGAAACCGACGGTGGCTTGAGTCAGTGAAGCGCTGCCCACCGGCTCTCCACCCTCGTAGAGAATTCCCTTGCCGTACGCACCGCCAATGACCCAAGCGCCCTTTCCCACGCCGGGGAAGACGGCATAGCCAACCGAATTCTTGAAGAAGCGGTCAAGGCCTGGGTCGGCCTTCTTGAAGCGCGTGACCGTCTCGTTGGCGTCGCTGATGTCGTCGGCGTACGCCTTGCCCGCGACGCCCGACGCGACGAGCAAGCCCACCATCAAGAAGCGCTGAAAAGCTGATCTGGAGTTCATCATGAGGTCCTCGCTGATTGGTCTCCCTGGGCTCAGGGACGTTACTGGTGCGTCAACACAACATGTTCGGCCGCAGGGCAGCTGCTCAAGCGGCTCGTTTGCCTCGCACTGACCGTGTTCGAACCGCTCAACGGCGAAGAAACCCCCAGCGGACCCCCGTGTGGCAAGGGGTTCTGCCAGGACCACCCGGAGGCAGGCGACCCAGCGCCTTCGGCGTCCCCCAGTACAGGGCTGGTCAAAGACGAATCCCGAACACGGCCGTTCTGCTGGATCTCAACTTTTCCTCCATAGGAGAGACCGGCGACGATCCACGCACCAACCACGATCTCATTTTCCCACCTCGGCTTGAGTAGCCATCTACCGCTATGGTTGGTCCCGCTGGATCGCAAGCCCTGCCCACCTGCATTCGCGGTGAAGACGTCAACTCCCTGATAGAGAGTAGTCGGAAAGGACCAGGGCGCATCGGCGATGGTACTCTGGCGGCTGCTTGGGCGCTGTCGCACGGTCCCTGGAGAGTGCGATGAGAGGGATACTTGTCGTACTTCTTAGCTTCCCGGTTTCAATCGCCGCTCAGGCTCCGCAAGCTCCGCCGGATTTGATTCTGCAGAACGGCAAAGTCTTTACCGCTGATCCGGCGAAACCCTCTACTGAAGCTGTCGCCATTCGCGGCGATCGGATCATTGCCATTGGAGCTTCAGCGGAGGTTGAACGACTCGCCGGAGCGAAGACGCGGCGCATTGATTTGCAGGGGCGCACGGTGGTGCCTGGCTTCAATGACGCCCACTTTCACTTTGACCCGGACCCCGAGGGCGACAAGCTCGAGTTCAAAACCCAGGAGCCAACCTGGGCGGAGACGGAGAAGGCAATCAGAGCGGCGGCCGCACGAGCTCCTGCGCGAAGATGGATTTTCGCGGAGGTCGGGAGCGATGTGGTCATGAATCCGGAGGTGGACCGCTTCGCGCTCGACCGCATTGCGCCGAACCACCCCGTCCTCGTTCGCGCGTACTACGGACACGGCTACGTCATCAACTCGAAAGCAATGCGGCTACTGGAAATCCGGGACAACGAACGCGATCCGATGGGAGGTTATTTTGAGCGGGTAGGGGGCTCGAAGAGAATCAATGGAAGGTTTGGAGAGTATGCCGAATGGAAACCGAGCCGCATCTTGGCCAATCAGGTTGGGGATGAAGACATCCTCAAACGTCTGAGGGCTTTGGGGGATGAGGCCGTCCGCTACGGAATTACCTCGATGCAGATCATGTCTTTTCTGTCGGTCGACAAATTTGCTCGACTGCTGGTCAAAGCCGATCTGCCGATTCGCGTCCGCGCCATCTCCTTCTCGATGACGACGCCGCAGGGGCGCGATTTAACGGAAATCCGCAAGCTTTCCAACCTCCGCTTTCCGCGCTCGAGAGTGACGGTGAGCGGTATCAAATGGGTTCTCGACGGAACACCGTTCGAGCGCGGAGCGGCGATGCGCACGCCCTACCGGGACCGCCCGGATTGGAGCGGCAAGCTTAATTTCGCGGACAGCGAGATCGCGGCCATGGTTCAAGAGTCCCTCCAATTCAAACAGCCGATTCTCCTTCATTGCGCAGGTGACAAGGCCGCTGAAGCTGTCCTGGCTGCGCTGGAGAGTTACGGCAACAGGGTCGGTTGGAAAGAGAAGCGCGCCCGGATCGAGCACGGGGATGGTCTGATCAATGACCTGATCCCACGCGCCGCGCGACTGGGTGTGATTGTCGTCCAAAACCCAACCCATTTTGCCGCGGCTGAAACCTTTCAGCGCCGTTGGGGCGAGGGGATGCAGCCGCTGCGCTCGCTCATCGAAGCGGGCATTCCGGTCGCCCTTGGCTCGGACGGCCCGCTGAACCCGTTCTTGAACATCATGCTGGCGACGATTCACCCGTACAATCCGAAGGAAGCCGTGACGCGAGAGCAAGCAGTCCGTGCCTATACTCTTGGCTCCGCCTTCGCGGAATTTGCTGAAGACGAAAAGGGCACCATCGCCGAAGGCAGGTGGGCGGACCTGGCCGTCCTTTCACAAGACATTTTTGTCGCACCACTGCCTGAAATCCCGAAAACGACCAGCGTGCTAACCATCGTTGGCGGAAAGATCGTTCATGATGTGAAAGTCCTGAAGTGACCCGATGCGTGGCCAGCTACTCGCAATGAGGCACTAGAACGATGTCATCGATGAACCACCAATAAGGTTCGTTGTAGAACCCAAACCGAAGCGTCGTCCCATCCTGGGAGGCGACGAGGCCGTCGAAGGAGAACGGCGTCCAAGGAAAGTCGGGAGCGTTGATCAATTCATAGACAAGGACTCCATCCCAAAACACTCGAAAGGCACTGGGCTGCCCGGTGCTTCGTAGCCAGAAACTAAGGGAGTACTTCTGGCCAGCCATGGTGGGGACGACCTGCCACAGGTCGCCCAGAAAAGGTCCACCGTATTCAACACCAAACTGCCCGCTGGCACGAGCCCGTTCGGTGATCGCGCAAAAACAAACTGCCGCCGTCCACCAGGGGTAAAAGCGGCCACTTTCAAATCCGCAATTCTCGACAAGGTTTCCCGGAACAGCGTCGCATAGGCTTGGATGGAATTCTGACGTGTCTCCGTCGGGCTCCACTGTGTTGTTCGTTGTGCTGGCGCGCGCGGCAATTGGGTCGAAACTCAGGGGAAGTAGAAGAGCCGTTATTGTGGCCAACGTCTTCATGGCGCACCCCCCTTTCCAACGCCCAATAGATACCTCGGCGAACGTTGGCGCAACTCCCTTTCGCGGGTCTCCCTGGTGCTCCCCGCGAGAGTCCGATCAGGTTTGTGAAGAAAGCTACGCAAAACCGTAGGTTTCCCAAACCTGCTGTCTGACGGTTACCGGGAAAACCAAGGGGCCGCGGCTCAACAAGAGTTCAGCGGAGCCGCGGCTCTACCATAGACCTCGGAGCGGCCTTGCGGCTGTTTACACTTGCGGGGAACCGGCGTCCTTCTCGTCCAAGGAGGCGCACCCATGAGGGTGCACTGGTTGATGGTGGGGTTCTGTTTTTTCGATTCGGGAGAGTGGCCTTTGACGTGGTGCCGCCAGCGGCTTGGGACGTGGAGCAGGCGCCGGCGAGCATTTCGGCCGAAGCGCGAATCGCGCCAGAGGGGCGAACTGGGGACGCCGCTCACCATCAGCGGCACGGTCTACGCGCCGGATGGAACCACGCCGCTCGCGGGCGTCGTCGTCTACGGGTACCACACCGACGTGAACGGATTTTATCGAGCCGATCGCCGGTACGACGCGTCGCCGCGGCTTCACGGCTGGGCCCGAACCGACGCCGCCGGACACTATTCGTTCAAGACCATCCGCCCAGCGCCGTATCCGAGCGGAGCCGTTCCCGCGCATGTGCACTTCCCCGTCTGGGGCCCAGAAGTCCCGCGACAATTCGTCGAAGATCTCAAATTTCGCGACGACCCATCCTTGATCACGCCGGAGCAGATTGCCGACTGGTCGGCGCGGGGAAAATTCGCAACGCTCGTTGCGGCTCAGCGTCCGCCTTAGGGGCGCTGATCGCGGGCGGATCTACGATCGGGCGGCTCTATTGGCGCCGCCGCCACCGGGTGTCACGCGCCAGGCATTCGTCGACCGCGATCCCGGCGCGTTCGAGTCATGGGTCGATTCGCTGGGCCTGGGCAATGCAAAGCGCTGGTGGGTCCTCTGGAAAGACGTCTTTTAGCGGGCGGGCTCGCGCGGGCGGTTCGCAGCTCACGCGCAAAACCTCTCCCAACCCTGTCAGCTTAGCGGTAGAAGGCGATCTTCCCAGCTAAGGAGACGCACGATGCCCGGGACCTACAAGCTCATCGACGTCGTCGGCACCTCGCCGACCAGCTTCGCCGAGGCGGTGAAGGCCGCCATCGCGGACGCTGCGAGGACGATTCAACACATGAATTGGTTCGAGGTTGTCGAGGAGCGCGGCGCCATCAAGGATGGCAAGGTTGCGGAATTTCAGGTGACCGTGCGCATCGGGTTCAAGCTCGAACGCTCGGCGCCCGAAAAGAAAAACCTTCGCCGGTAAACACGGTGGTAACGCTGGCCGCGGGGGTCGCCTTCAACCTCGGCAAGGCGAAGCGCTGTGGGTCCACTGGAAAGACGTCTTTTGACGCCGGCGTCATGAGGAAATCTTCCGGAGGAAGTAGCGCACTCGCTTCCCGTTTCGCGGGTCCGTCGCCTCTCCAGCCGTCGCGAATCCGAGGCGCTCGTGAAACGCAAGACTGGGGAGGTTTGCAGGAAGTAGATTGACCTCGCAGCAGATCGCGGCGATGCGCGCCACCCGAGCCCGCGCCTCCAGCGCTGCGTAAAGCCTCCGGGCCAATCCCTGCCGCTGAGCCGAAGGCGACACCACCACGCGGTCCAAGTAGACGAACGAGGTCTCCCGAGCCAAGAACCAGGCGTGGTTTGGTCCCTGAACGGCAGTCTGGTCGCTGAAGGCCAGGAGGAACGCTTCCGCCGGCTTGCCCGCGACCAGAACCGCAAAGCCCAGGCCGCACATCGCCGCTAAGGAATCTTCGCGCAACGCGTTCACCGCCTCTGCCTCCACATTGTTGAGCTCCAGAATTCGCTCCATGTCGGCGGGCACGGCATCGCGGATTTCCATGCGCATACCTTGCACGCGTTATCCCTGACGCGCCTCGGCGATCAGCTCATGGGATCGCAGGCGCGCCGCGTGGTCGAACACGTTCGAGGCGATGATCAGCTCGTCGGCTTCGGTGCGCGCCGCGATATCGGCGAGCTGTTTCCGCACGGTACCCAACGAACCAATCGCCGAGCAGCCGAAAAACTGGTCGAGCACCGCCTGCTCCGATTCATTCCAGCGAAGGCCCCGCGCGGGCGGAGGCAGCTTGCCCGGCTTGCCGGTGCGCAGCCTCACCACCGATTGCTCAAGCGAAGTGGTGAGGTGACGGGCCTCCTCGTCGGTATCCGCGGCCACGGCAGTGACGCCGACCATCGCGTACGGACGCGGCCACCGCTGCGACGGGCGATAACCGGCGCGATACACCGCCAGGGCGCGCATCAACTGCGCCGGCGCGAAATGCGAGGCGAAGGCATAGGGCAGTCCGAGCATCGCGGCGAGCTGGGCGCCATACAGGCTCGAGCCGAGGATCCACACCGGAACGTTCAGACCCTCGCCGGGGACCGCGCGGATCTGCTGCCCCGGTTGCGCCGCCTGGAAATAGGACATCAGTTCGACGACGTCCTGCGGAAACGAATCGTCGCTGAATCCGCGGCGCAAGGCCTGGGCGGTGATTTGATCGGTGCCCGGCGCGCGACCGACGCCCAGGTCGATGCGGCCGGGGAAGAGCGCCTCCAGCGTGCCGAACTGCTCTGCGATGACGAGCGGCGCGTGATTTGGGAGCATGACGCCGCCGGCGCCGACGCGGATCCTCGAAGTACCGGAGGCGACGTGCGCGATGAGGACGGAGGTGGCGGCGCTGGCGATGCCGGGCATCCCGTGGTGCTCGGCGAGCCAGAAGCGGTTGTAGCCCCAGCGCTCGGCGTGTTGCGCGAGATCGCGGGAGCGCGCAAACGCCTGCCTGGCGTCGCTGCCTTCGCAGATCGGGGCCAGATCGAGAACGGAATACGGAATCATTGAGTGCTTTTGATGCGCCGGTACCCCTCGCGTTGCTCAAGGCGTCAATCCTCCGAATGGCGACTCTCGCTGGTGTACGAGTTGCGTGGCCGCACCGCCCGAGGGCCGCAGTGAGACCCTTTGGCCGCGCCGACTCGCGAGGAGTCCAGCTCGCGAGACGCGGTGCACTTTCCGGGGCCACCTGTCAGCTATCGCCGCCAAGTAGGGGAGTGAATGTGGCGGCAATGCGCGCCGGCAGCGTTCGGTTCGCATCGATCGCCGGTTGATACCCGCAGATTTCAATGCCGCGGATGTCGCTCTTCCGGGCCAGCCCTTGCAACAACGACCCCAGACGGCCAAAAGAAATCCCTCCCGGCACAGGATGGCTCACGGCGAAGTTCTCGCTCGGGTCCACCACGTCCAGGTCGACGTGAATCCAAAGCGGTGCGCTGCAGAGAGCCTCGCTCAATCGCTCGAGCGCATCCTTTGCCGAAGGATCGATGCGAAGGACCCCCGCCTGCCGCAGATTGCCGTGCTCACCGGGATCGAGATCCCGACCGCCGACGAGAAACGCTCGATCGCCAGGGAATGCGCTGGTGGCTCTCCAGGGCAGTCCCCCGCTGGAAAGGCCGCACACGTGGGCGAAGCACATCCCGCCCAGGTAATGGGAGGGGCTCGTTTGCGGCGTGTTGAAGTCGCCGTGCGCGTCGAAAAAAGCCAGGCGCAGTTTCGGAATACGCTCGGAGGCTGCCGACAAGCTGCCCGCGATCAGCGAGCACTCGCCGCCCAGCAGAAGCGGTCGCTGTCCCGCTTTGAGCGCCTCTTCGACCGCACCATGGATGAGCTCACAGCTAAGATACGCCGCTCGCTCCATGGGGAGCGAGCGATCGAAGGGAACCATCACCGCCGTCCCCTTCTCGTCGTCTGGCATGAAGTGCTGCAGCAGAACGGCCGGGGCATCGAGCGTGCTCGCATTGCCCTTCGGAGTGACAATCCCCGCCTCCATCACTCGCCAGCGGCTCATCTGTGGCTCCTCTCGTCGCTCAACGGGCTTCGACTCACATCTTCGCCAAGTCCCCTGGCTCGGTCCACTCTCAGCGCCGATTCAGGGTTTCGGCGTGGGCACCGCGATGGCCATCTCGTCGGATGCCCCATCGCTCGATGTCGCTTCCAAGCTCGTCTCCTACCAAGGTGAGGGGCGCTTGAAGCTCTCCCCAGGCAAGGAGCTCCTCCCCTGCGCCAAGCAGGTCTTCCGGCTCGAGGAGAACGGCGTTGCCGCCGGCGATGTGGTGGCTCGCTTCGACGAGACGCTTCCGGGAAGGCCATTGCTCATCCCGGTGATGCGCGCCGGTCGCCGGTGTCGGCCCCCGAGTCGCTCGAGCGCATCCGCTTTCCGGGCGCGCGAGGAGGTTGGCCGGCTGCCGGCCGCGCTTCGCCGATTGTCTCCTCCGGAGCTTCCCTATCCCCCCAAACGTGGGCCGGTCAGGTGCGCCAGCGTGCCGAAGTCGTTGCCCCGATCAGACGGCGGCCGCGGTGCGTTGCTCGATCGCGCGGATCACCGCAATCATGTCGGCGCCGCCCAGGCCAAGAGCCTGGGTCTCACCATAGAGGGCGTGGCACGCGTCGATGAGCGGTGAAGCGACGCCGGCCTCTCGCGCTGCCCCGGCGATCAGTCGGACGTTCTCCAGGACGTTGGAGATCGCCGCTTGCGCTGCAAAATCCCGCG
>WNFC01011648.1_pt1 | contig 12009 bp, 12 predicted proteins | sample 5400541 | NCBI WGS metagenome assembly WNFC01 (sample SAMN13153342, study PRJNA577476) | soil metagenome | isolation source: 120 cm saprolite under Douglas fir tree site 2 hole 2 replicate 1 | place: USA:California | collected 2015-04-18 | reverse complement strand
ACAGATGATTACCAGGGGACGGGGCTTGCGTTTAATCTCGCGCCAGGTCAGTTCGATCAGTTCTGCGCCATGCTTCAGGTTACGCCGCACCATGCGGCGCATATCAAGATATGAACCCGTACGCGATGGCCGCTTGCGGCGCGTCGGGCGCATACCCAGGTTCCAGCGCATCTCAGCCATCAGCCGCCTGGCTTCCTGCATCTCGTCCCACGTGAAAGACTCGAAGTCCTTCTTTCTGAGCAGTTCGATGGCGCTATAGGCCGTCCCCTGCGGATCACCGGCATCATCGTCGTCGTCATCGAGCCGTTCGTCAGGTCGACGGCGGCGCTCACTCTGCCGCATCTCTGGACGCAGTTCGCGGCGCTGCTCGCTGCTACTGGCATTGAGATGCTCCGCCAGGCGCTTCAGTTCCGAAGGCGGGAGGCGCAGCTGCCGCTCATCGCGTTTCGCGGACCACTGGCCTTCATTGCCCTTCTTTTCCTGGCGGTCGCGCAGGAACCAGTAGTAGTTGAACAGGTCGTTAAACACCATCTCTTGTTCGTGGCGCGGGAGCAGGCAGCATTTCAGCGTATTGTAGAAATCTTCCTTATTGGTGATATCAACGTAGTCCAGCGTCTCCGCCAGGTCGAGCATCTTGCGCGGCCCCACATCGATACCCACCTCCCACAGCAGGCGCCCAAACTCGGTCAGGCGATAGAGCAGGCGCTCACCACGCTCACAGCGCCTTTTGCAGGGTCTTACGCAGTTCGCTGCCGCCGACCTTGAGCACATCATCCTGGTATTTGAGTAACGCGCCAAGTGTATCGCGCACGGGTCCTTCTACCAGGTCCAGCTGGTTGAGCGCCAGCAGGGAACTGATCCAGTCGAGCGTTTCTGCTACACCGGGCGCCTTGAACAAATCGGCCGCGCGCAGTTCATGCACGAATGCACATACCTGCTTCGCGAGGCGCTCGGGGACATCCGGCATGCGCGCCAACACGATAGAATATTCTTTATCGAGCGCCGGGAAATCAATCCAGTAGTACAGGCAGCGCCTGCGCAGGGCATCGTGAATCTCGCGCGTGCGGTTCGACGTAATGACCACGACCGGCGGCTCCTTCGCCTTGATCGTCCCAATCTCAGGAATGGTTATCTGAAAGTCCGAGAGCAGTTCGAGCAGATAGGCCTCAAACTCCTCATCGCTGCGGTCCAATTCATCAATGAGCAGTACGGGAGCTTTCGTATTTGCCGGGTCGATTGCCTGGAGCAGAGGACGCTGTATCAAGAAATCAGGGCCAAAAATTTCTTTCAGTTCTTCCTGCCGGTTGATCCTGCCCGCCTCCATCAAACGTATATGCAGCATCTGGCGCGTGTAGTTCCATTCGTACACGGCCGTGCTCACGTCGATGCCTTCATAACACTGCAAGCGGATCAAGGGTGTATCCAGGACAGAGGCCAATACCTTCGCCACCTCTGTCTTACCCACCCCCGGCTCGCCTTCCAGCAAAAGCGGCTTACGTTGTTTCAGCGCCAGGAACACCGCCGTTGCCAGGCTGCGGTCGGCTATATAACGCTGGGCAAACATCGCCCGCTGTACATCTTCAATGGTGGCAAATGTGCCCACCTGTTGTCCCTGGTCCAATAATGCCTCCAATAAAAAAACTAGCATGGAAAGAAAGAGTAGTACTGATATTGTATGCTACACTAAGGGAAGTTAGCAAGTCAGGCACTGGAAGTCACACATCCAAGGTCAGCCTGCGGGAAGCCAGCAGGGCACCCGCAAGGCGTGCCCCTACCATGATACGGTATTGCTTCCTCTACTTGTTTCGGGCCTCGCGGCAATGATTACTCCCGTTTTTTGATGGCAAAGAGCCAGGGGTTTTTTCCCGCCTCAACGGGACATTCTTCCCGGTCAAACGGGAACGTGTCCCATGACAGTGGGACACGGCGCCTGCTACACTGCATTCCAATGGAAGATAAGGCCGAACACTCGCGGGGTGGGACATGGTGATGAACACCCAGGGTGCAAGGGCCCACATCTCCCATGCCCTTCCACTCAAAACAGAAGGGGTGGACGCGCAAACATCTGAAAGTCTCATCATCTCGCGAAAGGAGCAATCACTCATGTCATCTTCAACACTGATTCGCTGGAGCGGCTTAGCAGCCCTGGTGGGCTTTGCCCTCCTGGCCGTCGTCGATCTCGTCTCCGTTTTTGCCTTCCCAGAGAATGTGGCGACGAGCGTCGCAGCCACATCGAACACCTGGTTGGTGCTGCATGTGCTCAATATTATCGCGTTGCTGCTCGGCCTGGTCGGGCTGGTCGGGCTGTATGCGCGCCAGGCAGAGAAGGCAGGCATCTTGGGGCTGATCGCCTTCCTGCTGACGTTCCTCGGCATTGCGCCGAGATACGCCTGGCAGTGGATAGAGACCTTCGTCTGGCCGGTGCTCGCGCAAGCCGCGCCCCGTCTGCTGGATCATCCGGTGCCGGTGCCGGCGCTCAATGTGTTCAGTGCTGTGGACATCATCAGCATCATCCTGCTTCTTGTCGGGGTGCTGCTCTTTGGCGTAGCCTCGCTGCTGGCCAGAGTCTTGCCGCGCTGGGCCGCCCTGCTGGTCCTGGTCGGAGGCGTGTTGGACCTGGTGATGACCTTCGTGGGAGTGGATTTTCCCTTTGTGGCTGTGGTGGCTGGTCCTGGGCTGGCGTGGATGGGCTACGCGGTCTGGGCGCACAAGCAGACGCCCGTGGAATCTCCCGCGCCCGTGACGGCGGGCGGACCATCTCTCGCCAGTCACTGACCAGCCGAGGGACAACGAGGGTGGAGCGGGTCTTGGTACCCGCTCCACCCTCGTTGCCTATCCCCGAGCGGCAGACGGCTTCCATCCTCGATGTGCCCTGGCTCCCCGAAAAGACGCGCACGCACCATCAAAGCGAGCGACCCCTGGGAGTTGGTTGGTCCTTGCCACCAGGCGTATACTACAGGGAGCAGAGAGCGAAGCCACAGCCATGAGAAGGGAGCGCACGCTTATGAACCAACCAGATTCCATCCCTGGCACCATGCAAAGCGCGGCGAGTGTGGCGGACTTGCCGGGAAGGACGGAGGTCTCCGCGCGCCTGACCAGCCGGTCCACCGCTGCCAAAAGCGAGGCCAGCACCCCTCGCACCGCCACCCGCCTGTCTGGGCGCTGGCTGTGGCTGGCGCGTGTGGCCTGGCTGAGTGTGGCGACGGTGAGCATCACCAGCTTTTTCCCGAGCCTCCCGCTCAGCTTCGCAGAGCTGGAGCAGGTGTGTACCGGGTCGGCATGTGACTTACTCAGCCTGCGCCCAGAGCATCTGCCCGTGCTGGCCGCGTGGGGCCTGTCTCCCGCCGCTTTCGCGGCCTATGGCACGGTGCTAGGCAGCGTGCAGAACCTGGCCTGGTACGCGATGGGGGTGCTCCTCTTCGCGCGCCAGTCCGCTGACCCTCGCGCGCTCTTCTTCTCGTTCTGCCTGATGCTCTATGGCGGCGGCCCGAGCTACCAGACACTGGCAGTGGCGCCGCCGAGCTGGTGGCTGCCCGTGACGGCCTATCTGTTCCTCGTCACTTTCTGCTTCACCCTGTTCTTGGTTCTCTTCCCCACGGGGCAGTTTGTCCCCCGCTGGACGCGCTGGCTGGCGCTCGCCTGGATCGTGGTTCAGGTGCCCACCAGCTTCTTTCCGGACTCGCCCCTGAGCGAAGCCACCTGGCCGAGCGCGGTCCAGGCCCTCGTCCTGCTGGGCTTCTTTGGGTCCTACATCGTGGCGCAGGTCCACCGCTATGGGTGGCGCTCGACGCCCCTGGAGCGCCAGCAGACCAAGTGGGTGCTGCTGGCGCTGGGCGTCCTCCTGCTGCTGATTGTCGCAAGGGGCCCTGTCGGGACGCTGGTCCTCGGTGGGGAGGCCCCCCCGCTCTGGCTGGTGCTCGTCGTTGGCAACGCGTTTGCGCTGGCGACGATCCTCGTCCCACTCTCCATTGCTGCCGCGATCTTGCGCTATCGGCTCTGGGAGATTGACCGCCTTCTCAACCGCTCGCTGGTCTATGGTGCGCTCATCGCCAGCATCGTCGGGCTGTATGTGCTCCTCGTCGGCGCGTTGGGGGTGCTGTTCCGCTCGAGTGAGAACCCGCTCATTGCCATCCTGGCGACGGGCCTGGTTGCTCTGCTCTTCCACCCCCTGCGGCAGCGCGTGCAGCGCGGCATCAACCGCCTGATGTACGGCGAGCGCGATGATCCCTCCGCCGTCCTCGCGCGCCTGGGCCAGCGGTTAGAAGCCACACTCGCGCCGGAAGCGGTCCTGCCTACCATTGTGCAAACGGTGCAAGATGCGCTCCGGCTGCCCTACGTGGCCATCGTGCTCTCGCAAGGCGAGACGTTCGAGGTGGCTGTGTCTACCGGCAAGCCTGTGCAGGACACGCTCAGTCTACCGCTGGTCTACCAGGGGGAGACGGTGGGCCAGTTCCTGGTGGGGGCGCGCACACCAGGCGAAGCCTTCTCCGCCGCCGACCGGCACGTGCTCCACACCATCGCTTACCAGGCGGGCGCGGCGGTCCACACGGTGCGCCTGACCACCGCGCTCCAGCGCTCGCGCCAACACCTGGTCACCGCGCGTGAAGAGGAGCGGCGCCGCTTGCGCCGAGACCTGCACGACGGGCTGGGTCCAGCGCTGGCCACGCTGGCGCTGCAGGCCGAAGCGGCTCACGACCTGCTTCCTGCTGAACCAGAGCAAAGCGCGGCCTACCTGGCTGACCTGATCACCCAGGCACACAGCGCCCTGGCTGATATCCGCCGCCTGGTCTACGCGCTGCGCCCTCCCGCCCTGGATGCACTGGGACTGGTCGGGGCTCTCAAGGAACAGGCAACGCAGTACGCCCGGCAGGACCTCGCGATTCTCGTTGACGCCCCGGAGTGCCTGCCACCTTTGCCGGCAGCAGTCGAGGTTGCGGCCTATCGCATCCTGCAGGAGGCGCTCACCAACGTTGTGCGACACGCGCAGGCGCGCACCTGCACCGTCTCGCTGCACGTCAACGACGCGCTGGACCTGGTAGTGACCGACGACGGGCGCGGTTTTCCTACTGACTGCCACGCGGGCGTGGGACTGCCTTCGATGCGCGAACGCGCCGCCGAGCTGGGAGGCACCTGCCAGATCACCTCCACGCCGGGCCAGGGCACCTGCCTGCGGGTGTGCTTGCCGCGACAGATTGGATAAGGAGGATATGATGGAGCAGATCAGTGTGTTGTTGGCCGACGATCACCCGCCCTTTCGCGCCGGGCTGCGCGCGCTGCTGGCGTCGGCCCCAGATATTGAGGTGGTGGGGGAGGCAGGCACTGGGACCGAGACCATTCTGCAGGCGGACAAACTGCAGCCAGATGTCATTCTGATGGATTTGCAGATGCCAGGCATGAGTGGCATTGAAGCTACCCGGCGCATCCTGCACACCAGTCCCCACATTGCTGTGCTGGTCCTTACCATGTTTGAAGACGACGATTCGGTCTTCGCGGCGCTACGGGCAGGTGCGCGCGGTTATCTGCTCAAGGGCGCAATGAAAGCCGAAATCCTGCGGGCGGTGCGCGCGGTGAGCCGCGGGGAGGCGATTTTCGGCCCCCCGATTGCTAAGCGCCTGGTGAGCTACTTCGCGGCTCCCCCTCCGTCCCCGCCCGAATACGCTTTTCCCGAACTCACCGAGCGCGAGCGTGAAATCCTCGATCTGCTCGCCGCGCAGCAGACGAACCAGGAGATTGCGCATCACTTGCAGGTGAGCATGAAGACAGTGCGCAACCACGTGAGCAATATCTTTAGCAAACTGCAGGTGGCAGACCGCGCCCAGGCGATTCTGCGTGCCAGGCAAGCGGGACTGGGGGAGCGTCAAAAGGAGCAGCGCTCAAGCTGAGTAATTGAGATCACTACGTAAGCGCTGCATCACAGTGCTGTGGAAAATATTTCGAGGACATCGAAAGAAAAAAGGTACATTGTATAGGTGAAGAGCACACAAACTCTGAGGAGGGATACTCATATGACTAGTCAGCCCTTGAGCAACGGCGTAACCCTGAATGTGATCGATGAAGGCCGGGGAACTCCTGTGGTTTTGGTGCATGGTGTCATGATGAGCGGCCGCTTCTTCGACCGACAGGTGCCATACCTCTCCAGGTACTTTCGCGTCATCGTCCCGGACTTGCGCGGACATGGCCAATCCGAAAAGGTCCTGCATGGGCACACGGTGGCTAACTATGCGCGAGATCTAAAGGCCCTCTTTGAAGCTTTGCAGATCCAACGGCCCGTGCTCGTTGGGTGGTCCATGGGGGCTATGGTCGTCTACGAATACTTGAAACAGTTCGGCCAGGAAGAGATTGCTGGCATTGTCATTGTAGACCAGCCTCCTTCAGATTTTGCATGGCCGGGCTATGAGTTCGGTGGCCTTACTGTCCAAATACTTGGAGAAATGGTCGAGGCGTTGCAAATGGACCAGCGGGCCGTGGCTGAAGAGTTTGCTAATCTCATGCTTCACAACCCGAGTCCGGATGTTGTGGCATGGATGATCGAGGAGATCACCAGGCCACCCGCAGCAGTTGCGGCCACTATTCTCGTGAACCAGACCTTCCAGGACTACAGACCATTCCTGGCAGAAATTACTCTGCCAACCCTGGTTCTCTTCGGGCGCGACAATAAATTGACGCCACCGGAAGCAGGGGAGTATATCGCCAGGAATATACCCGGTGCCAGGTTACAGATTTTCGAGCAGTCAAGCCATGTCCCCTTCTATGAAGAAGCGGATGCATTCAATGAGTCCGTCCGTGCCTTCGTTACACAGGTTCAAAGTGCATAGGTCAGTGAAGTGGCTTCCCGTAGTCGGAAAGTTGTTTTATTGTTGTGCCGGGAGATGAGGGATCTGCTTGCCAGAGGCTTCGAAGAGAAAGTACTGCCCCTTCTGTTGCATCTGTTTCGCCATATCCCACTTGTGCAGGAACATGCGGTCCCCCCCGAAAATGTTACGCCTCTGGAATGGAGCCGGTGTTGTCGCCGCCAGCCATGATCGCGAGTTGGGCCCTTCATAGAAATACCATGGCGCTGGTAGAAAATAGCGTTCTTGATTTGTCCATGCTGGAGGCGGCAGGTTCGCTTCCCAGCAGAGCCATTCCACCATAGCAGCGCAGAAGGCGGCCCAGCGCTGCATCTCTGGCGTAGGAGCAGGAGCTAGCGGCGCCTCAACCAACTCGCGCCGGTGCTCTACTGCGTAGGCCCACCAGTAGTTCAAGAAGTTGCCTATGGCTACCCAGGGGGTCTCGTTATCGCAGATGTAGTCAAACACCTTTGCGACTGTATGCTTTCTATAAGAATTTGTAGCCATAAGCCTCCTCAGGGGTTATGATTTAAAGCGTTGCCCAATCTCGCGTATCAAATCGGATGTTATAGCTTCTTCCGGTACGTACTGCGCCAGGAGGGCGATTACATCCTCTCTACTCGTGATATTCAATTTCTTTGCCAGCGCCATGATATCTGCGGCATCTTTAGAGCGGCCGGCCATGATCTTTGTGGTAAAGATGTATTCCAGCGAAGCGGTATAAACTCGCAGGCCTGGAAACTCTTTCCATAGTTTCCTGTCCGGCTGCCTTGTGAAAAAATAGGTAAAGCCTGCAGCCGCGCTGTTCAACCAGCTATCCTCCAGACTTTCTCGCTCCGCGACAATCGCTGCTGCTTTAGCAACGGCGGTGAAGTCGGGTAAATAGTAGGTATCGATGTCATCGGTAGTGCCCCGGTTGCCAACCTCAATGAGCATTACCGCGCCACCCAGCAGGAGCATCTCCGACATTATCCCCTGCTTTTGTAACTCAAGCCCGACCATGCGCAGGTACTTTTCGATATCTTGCTTATTCATACACTTAACTCTCCATACAAAGATTACTACGATTCAAAGGATTGTTCAACCCGTAGCCGCATCTCCTGCGTCAGCAACTGCTCTGGTATATATTTTGTCACATAGGTGAATATCTCTTGAGCATTGGTAATGCCTAACTTTGCTGCCAGCGTCTTGATGTCATCGATATCCTGTTGATTGCCTGCGGCAGCAACCTTCATGGCGAGCACATACGCTATCGGGGCCAGGAAAACGCGCAATCCCGGGTATTCTAACCACTGCTCATTGCCCGGCTGCGTAAAGAAGAAATCTACCAGTGCATCTTCCAACCAGTCATCCGGCAAACCCTCTCGCTGCGCGATGAGCAGAGCAGCATCGCGCACGGCTGCGCCCCCGCCTCCAAAATAGGCATCGATGCTTTTGGGAATGTCGATGGCCGATTTATCACCTTGAAGGAAGGCTTTGATATCTTTGCGTCCTTCTGGCTTCCTCACATCGAGCACCATCACTATTCCATCCGCCAGGAGAATCTGTCCAGTGACCTGCCTCTGCTGCAATTCCTGGCCAAGCAACTGTAAATACTTTTTGGTTTCTTCTCTGTTCACTTGTCCGGCCTCTATACAACAATCTTCCCGTCCTTCAAAAACAGCGTATCGTCCACCCACACTTCGCCGGATTGGCGCAAGTCACAGACCATGTCCCAGTGCAGCGCGGACTGGTTCACACCGCCCGTCTCGGGATAGCTATTACCCAGGGCTAAATGTACCGTGCCGCCCATTTTTTCGTCGAAGAGCACGTTGCGCGTGCCCCGATTCACGCGCGGGTTGTTTCCGAAGGCGAATTCGCCGAGATAGCGCGCTCCCGCGTCGATTTCAAGCATGTGCTCCAGGTACGCGTGCCCAACGCGCGCACTGGCCTCGACTACCTTGCCGTCGCGGAAGACCAGGCGCACTCCCTCGATGGCGCGACCATCGAACGAGGCCGGAATATCGAAAGTAATGACGCCATTCGCACTCTGCTCCAGCGGACCCGTGAAGAATTCGCCGCTGGGGAAATTGCGTTTGCCGTCGCTGTTGATGAAGACGCGGTCCTTAATCGAGAGCGCCAGGTCCGTCCCATCCCCCTGGATGCGCACCTGCTCGTGGCCTGCCAGCCAATCGACCAGGCGCTGCTGCTGCGCGGATAGCTCTTTCCAGCGAGCAATAGGATCGGGATCGTTCAAGAAGCACACGTCGAAGACAAACTCTTCAAATTCCCGCAACGACATATTCGCGTCCTGGGCATAGGCGCTGGTGGGATAGAGGGTGGTTGACCAGCGAAACGCACCAGCCTGCTCGCGTTTATGACGCGTCTCGGCCAGTTCGCGGTACGCCATGCGCCGTCTGCCGATGCGAGCTGGCTCGATGGAACTCAATGCCTTCGTGTTGCTTCTCGAACCAATAGAAAGCTGCGCATCGACGCTCTGGGCGAGGGCAGATGAAATGGGCGATAGGTACGTCAACTGGGCATCGCTGCCCTCCTGCAAGAGTATTTCTTCCAGGTTTTCCAGGTCAATCAGCGGTAAAGGGTGCGCGCCCACGCGCAGTAGCTCGCGGTAGACTGCTTCTACGAGGGGGGCGGCCAGCGGGGCTGCATAGATGGCGATCGTTTCCCCGGCTTTGACATACAGCGAATAGTTCACGAGGGTGTGCGCCCAGCGCTCAATACGCGTGTCTTGCATGATACTTTGTCTTTCTAATCGAACTCGCATACGACAATTGTCTCTAATATAAGGCCTTTCGGTTGGACATGCAAGCTGACGCGGTGTTGCTCATGCCTGTTGAAAGAGATATAATCAGAGTCGCCGTGATTGCTGTTGAAGGAAGTGGTGAATGATCATCAAGAACAAACAGAAGGAGAAACAGATGACACGCACCCAATGGTTTTGTGAGCAGTTGAGCAACAGCATGACAGGGTTTGTCTGGGCAGTTGAATGTATCTCCACAGAACACTGGCACAGCCTTCCGCCGAGGCCCAGTTGGCTAGGTCAATGGAACCTGGCCCATCACGTTTTTCATATGCAATACCAGGAACGATATGTCGTGCAAGCCAGCATCAAAGACCTGCTCCATCTTCCGCTCGCCATTGGAGAACGCCCCGAAGAAGAAGGTGCTTGGCAACAAGAACAGCGCAGTGTAGAAGAGTTGCTCCAACAGTTTCAGACCTTTAGACACCAGACGATTGAACTCATCAGTACACTCTCCGAGGACGAGTGGGAAAAACCGCGCGAAGAGGCGTTTTGGAACAAACCATTGACCATTCAATGGACCGTCACCAAAGCCTGGCAGCATACACTGGAGCATACGCACGATGTGTTACGATTGCATCTTTTCTGGGACGCTGCTGCCTACTTAGATGCCCACCCGGAGGAAATATGGATATTTCATCCCTTTTGTGGTAGTGTATCCCTGTGAAATTGAGCGTCTATGCCCGGCACATTGGTGTCACCTACAAGACTGCGTACCGTTGGTGGAAGGCAGGGAGACTGGATGCCTATCAATCGGAGACCGCAACGGTTATCGTTGGTGATCCTCTCCCCGAGAGGACCACAGGTGTTGCTTTGTACGCACGTGTCTCTTCGGTCGATCAGAAGAACGATCTGGAACGACACATGCAACAATTGATAGATTACGCCGCTGCACACGGCTATCAGGTTCAGGCTATGGCAGCAAGAATGTTTTTCTAAGACGCCCTTAGGGAGAGCACATCGTGCAGATCAGGCGAGGCTATCGCACCGAACTCGACTTGAATAACCAGCAGATCACGGCCTGCAAGAAACACGCCGGGGCTGCAAGGTGGGCCTGGAACTGGGCTCTGCGCCGCAAACAAGAGGTCTATCAACAAACTGGCCGCTCCATCTCTGCCATGGAATTGCACCGGGAACTCAACGAACTCAAGCAGACAGCATTGCCTTGGATGTATGAAGTAAGCAAGGCGGCTCCACAAGAATCGCTGCGCGATCTCGACACAGCCATGAAAAATTTCTTCCGGCGCGTGCAAGACAAGAAATCAGGCACATTCAAGGGCAAGTCAGGATATCCACGCTTCAAGAGTAAAAAACGGGGGATTGGATCGTTTCGCTTAACTGGCTCCATCCACGTCTACGAGAAAGCGATTGACTTACCTCGTTTGGGCCGTCTTCGCCTCAAAGAGTGCGGGTATGTGCCCATGAGCGGCATCCATATCCTGTCAGCCACCGTGTCGGAAGAGGCGGGTCGTTGGTACGTGAGTGTCCAAGTGTTGGAAGAGGTGCCTGACCCTCCCTCAGCTCAAGCTGAACCGATAGGGGTAGATTTGGGGATTAGCGCGATGGCCACGGCTTCTGATGGGACCGTTATCGCGAACCCGAAAGCGCTGAGAAGCAATCTCATCTGTCTCAAGCGCTTGCAACGTCGGCTTTCTCGCAAGAAAAAAGGGAGCAAAAACCGCGAGAAAGCCCGCAAACGGCTTGCCCGTCAACATGCTCGTGTGGCTCATATCCGCCGTGACGCGCTGCACAAAGCGACCTCAAAGCTGACCCGCGCTCGACTCATTCCAGAAGAGCGCGCTGCCCGCCAAGCTTCGATCGCTGCTTCCTTGCCTGAACCGAAAACCAAGGTCAAGACAAGAAAAGGCAAGCGCCAGACCGCGACAGAAGGGTCCCCTTTGTCCGTGTCTGTCGCGATGAAAGTGAAAAAGCAGCAAGCGAAACGACTGCTGCGTCAGGCGACTGAGGCCGATGTCCCCTTGCGGCCTCGCATTCTCGTGTTGGAAACCTTGAACGTGACAGGCATGCTCAAATATCACCATCTGGCTCAGGCCATTGCTGATGTGGGCTTTACCGAGTTCAAGCGGCAGGTGGAGTACAAAACTTCTTGGATGGGAGAGACCCTGCAACTGGCTGATCGCTGGTATCCCTCCACGCGCCGCTGTTCCTCCTGCGGCCATGAGCGGGACATCGACCTGTCCGAGCGCATCTACATCTGCTTGAATGACGAGTGCCGCCTCGTGATCGACCGAGACCTGAATGCGGCTCTTAACCTTGCAGCACTAGCACGCTAGTGTTGCACCTACTGCCAGTTGGGCAGAAAGGCAGACGCCTGTGGAGAGAATGTAAGACCTGGGATACCAGGCGGTTCTCGTCGAA
>WNFC01017048.1_pt1 | contig 12010 bp, 21 predicted proteins | sample 5400541 | NCBI WGS metagenome assembly WNFC01 (sample SAMN13153342, study PRJNA577476) | soil metagenome | isolation source: 120 cm saprolite under Douglas fir tree site 2 hole 2 replicate 1 | place: USA:California | collected 2015-04-18 | reverse complement strand
AAAGGAAGAACCGTTACAGCCCTTGTCAGCGCCTGATACTTGAGGCCTGATGCGCCGCCTCGGACTTGAACCTCCGAGTCCTTGATCTCATCATAAAGAAACTTTACTGTATGTGACCACCCGCACCCATGACCACTACCGCAGAGCTGCAGCATCGTTTCACAGGGGCTATTCGTGGTCCTATGCAAGAACGGACACTCGCACCCACGCACCTTCCGCCTGTCCTCTGTCCGTGGGCCGACTCGATCACGCCATGTCTACCGCATGGCCCACCACACTCTTCATCTCACTGAATCCTCGAACGGCGACAACACCCCACCTTTCCAGCTGCACAACGAAGATTTGTGTTGGGCCACGCTAGCCTATTCTCAGCCTGAGCTCCAAGTCACAATAGAACGCACTGGCACAACCCAACCCGGCGCCTGTTCCGGGCCTAAATTTGATTTGGGAGTCGCGCGCGCTTCTTCTTTTCTTCCCTATGGCGGTCCTGCGTAGTGAGAAGCGAGAAGCGAAGCGGGGCTCGAGCGGCTTGAAAGGGTTAGTGGTGGCGTTGGTTCTTTGGTTCGCACGTGCTAGTGAAGGAGCTGCGTGCGAGAACTGTGATTGTTGTCGTGTGCCGCGTGGCCACGTGTCCGAATTCGAAAGGAAGGTTGATGAAGTGATGATGATATCCACCAGCTCTCGTTCAAGAAAATGCTTCGTGTGAATCGTGCCTCGTGAGAGCCTCAGGCCTCAGCAGCAGTCGGCGGCGGCGTCGAGGATGTCGACAGAGAGCACGTCGACGTGGGATTCGTCGGGGCAGTGTGCGGGTGATCCGGTCGGTCGCTGTGCGCGTTCCTTGTTTGGCGTAAGGACTCGAAAGCCTGGAAGTATGCCTCAAGCGCAAGTTTACAGTACAGGCGCGTGGTGTCCCGTACACGTTAACCCCAGGTAAAAAAACGCCAAAAAGCCTGGGGAACGCCTCAACTTCCAGGGCCTTCTTGCCTGAATCGTCTGTGAGGCTGTAGGTGGGCTGACTGCTTGGTTTTCGGCCTGAAGTAAGTGTCGAGCTGAGAAGGCAGATTTACGCCGTACCATGCGGCTTGTTCATGTATGGTCTCTTGCCCAACATCTACCTGGCCACGCTGGAATGCATGTTTCATGGCTGGATCTAGACACAAATGAAGATGTGCATCTGCTAGTTCCATGGTCGACGTGTGGGGTAGTGGTCACCTACCACTGATAAACTGAGGGAGGAAAAAAGAAAACGCGCGATCGGGATAAGTGTCCACTGGCACACGTACTGATACCCGGTGATTTCCATTGCCGCGAGCGGCGCGGTGTCCACGCGCTGGGTTGTCTCGCGTCTTTTTTAAATCGCCCGACGATGTCATAGATCAGGAACGCACTCGAGTTTGTGGCCTGTACGTGTGAATGGGGAATAGTTGCGAGAACCAATCTTGGGCTTGAAACACCCCGGTCTTAGAATGTTGAAGCTTGAAGGAGATTGTTTAGTTGGACATGTGAGAGAGTGAATATGACGTTTGGGTGTAGTTTCACGTCATTGTTCTTTGGATGTTCTTTGGATTTGAGCTAGCATCTTCCGCTGTCTTCTTCATGGTATGGGGCAAACCGTTACTGGTAAGTAAACAACGCGTGTCGTTAGCTCGGCTACAGTATAGAGTGCGTGTCCCTGAGCAAGTCGGAATTGCTAGGTGTTACGGTACATTCAATGAGCTGAAACATTACTGTAATTAGTACTAATAAATCCTCAATGGTTTGTCCGACACTCTCGACTTGTGAAATCGTGAGACGCAGCAGAGCATTATTACCTCGGGGCGTCTTCTTGGGCCGTGCGTGTGTTTTCCACCAAAATGTAATTCGTACTTGGGACAAGCATCATAGGATGCCACTTTGGCGGGATGATAGAGTAGCCGTAAATGATTTCAAAAAAGACAACTGAAATGGCGGGCAAGGGGTGGTTAGCAGGGTTGATCACGATTTTCATTCGGTTCAAGGCCCACCGCCCCGTCGTCGGAGCTCCAACTTTGAAATGCGGCCGCCCTCCTCGAGCTATGTCCGAATCAACTTGAAGTAACATTAATATCGCTCTTCTTCGCCGCTTGAATATCGTAGTACTGCATAGTATTCCTGGGGTAAGTACAGCACAGTGCTTGTAGTACAGGACACTGCTCAACAGCACCCGCACACATCCTTTTCACAGCCAATCGCAAATTACGTGACGAGGTTCACACGACTTGTCGATCATTTCTGGTGTCCGTGCCTAAGTGCCTAAGTACTAACTACTGGCGCTCGCCTTCGGGGGTTAATTTTACCCTTGTTCGGATTCAGAAACCATCGCGACCTCTCTGCCCGTTGCAATCCTCCCACACAGCTGCCTTTCCGTTTCGCATAAGTGTTTCTCTGATGTGAAGGACGATGACACGCGTGACGGACTCTTCACTCAAGCTGCCAGTGGACTGCCAGTGCTTTTGATGGCAGGTGTCACCATTATGGTGGTCCACCCCTCGGCAGGGTCTAATTAAAGGCACTAGTAAATTCGTGACTACGTACTTAAACCTGGCCGCTCCTGGCCTCCTTGTTTCCTTCAGGGTCTCATTCTTTCCCTTCCTTGGCACCGCAGACTCTGTCATCGGCAACGATGCGTCCACTCTTTTCTTTCTCAGCAGTTTCCCTCGCATTGGTCCTAGGCAGCATTCAATCATCCCTAGCGGTACCAAATCCCCGCGGCCTCCACTTGAGCGCGATGATCCCAAGACTGAAAGATTCCATCCTGCCCCCCCGCCACTGGATCGACCTCGGCCCAGCACCGCCTACAGAGGTCATCACGCTTCGCATCGGGCTACCCCAAGCACGTTTCTCCGAGCTCGAGCGCCAGTTGTACGAGATCAGCGATCCGCGCCACGAACGGTATGGACAACATCTTATGAAGGAACAAGTCGACGAGCTAGTCCGGCCAGATCCGCGTAGTGTGGAGGCTGTCGATGCGTGGCTGGTTGAGCATGGCATACCAGAAGGGGGAAGGATTCAACGCTCTCGGGCGGGTGATTGGGTTACGATTCTCGTCCCTATTGCACAAGCGGAGCAGATGCTGCATACGGTAAGCCCAGGGGTAGTCCCCTTCCCATTCCGTTCTTTCTGCCCTTTCTCACACTTGCGTCGTCCCTTGCATTTGCGTATTGCGTGTAGGAGTTCCACCTTTGGAAGCATACCCGCGACGGCCACGTGCTCATCCGTACGACGCACTACAGCCTTCCCGAGGACCTCCATGCGCACATCGAACTAGTGCAGCCTACAACGTACTTTGGCCGACCCAAGCCAATGAGCACAAAGCTCATAATTAAACCCCTTAATATCAATCTGACCATCTCCCTTAATCCTACTCCCCCTCCTCCTGGCCACTCATACACGGACCCGCGTCTCAACGTCTCTTGCACTGATGTAATCACTGTCTTTTGCCTGCAGCAGCTGTATAATACATCGGGGTATAATCCGGCCGCGACGAACAAGAACTCGATCGGTATCAACGGTTTTGACGGCCAGTTCGCAAATCAGGCGGATTTGCAGTCGTTCTATAACGCTGAGGTTCCAGCCGCGGTCAACTCTTCGTTCAATACCATCTTGGTTAATGGTGCGTGTGCCTGAGATCGGCTTGATATTTGTATCGTAAAGTCAGCCTGACGCTTTTTGTGTGGTGCGTGGTAGGCGGGCAGAACGATCAGACGCTATCCAATGCTGGCCCAGAAGCCGACTTGGACACACAGTTTGCTCTCGGGCTCTCGTTCCCGACGCCGGGAACGTTCTTTTCGACTGGAGGCTCCCCACCCTTCAACCCAGACGTGTTGACACCGGCGAACACGAATGAGCCTTACGACGATGTAAGCGGCGTATTTCCTTTCTTTTATTCTGCGGATGTACTGACGCACTCGTTCGGGGCTTGCCATATCCAGTGGCTGCACTTTATGTTGGGGTTGCGTGATGGGGCTATACCGCAGACAATTACGACGAGCTACAGCGATGACGAGCAGACGGGTAAGAACACAACATTTTCCTCCCACTTATTACTTGTGCGACGTGGCTCGGAATTGTTGCATCATTCTTGTGTGCGTCCGTACCCCGACTGGTGCTGACTTACCGGCGCTGTCCGCCGCGCCTCGTTTCTAGTACCTGTGGCCTATGCAACGCGTGTCTGCCAGGAATTTGCGAACCTTGGTATGTTGCGTTTCGTCATGGCTTGTGCGTCAGCGTGCACTTACGTCCGTCGTGTACAGGCAGCCGTGGGGCGTCTATCATCTTCTCGTCAGGCGATGGCGGTGTAGGGGATGGCAACCCAGACCCCTCGTCACAACAGTGCTTCTCGAATGACGGCACGAATCGGACCAAGTTCATACCCCAGTTCCCGCCGAGCTGTCCCTTGTGTGTCGTATCTCCTTCCTACAGTGGTTCTCTCTCTCATCGACCGTGTTTCATTCGCTTCTCGGCAGCGTCACTGCGGTAGGCGGGACTACGGGGATCCCTGAGGTCGCGGCGTTCTTCTCGGGCGGGGGTTTCAGCAACTACGTAAGTTCGTGTTCCACTGGGTTGAGCGTGGCTCGACCCCTGGCAATACTGTAATTGACACGTGGGACCCCAAAAGTTTGCGCGTCCAAGCTATCAGAACGATGCTGTTAGCCACTATCTCGGTAGCCTCCCCAGTGGCCAATACCGAGGGCTCTTCAACTCGTATGTGTCCTTTCTTCCCGTTCCTCCGTCCGTCATTCATTCGACCCTCAACGGACTCGGTTCTCTTACCCATACGACATGACATAGCTCCGGCCGCGTACGTATCTGCCTCTCTTCCTTCATACCCTTCATGTCAGTCTGATTGACACGCGCATCGACGTCCTGTCACGCAGGCATACCCAGACGTCTCGGCGCAATCGGAAAACTTCCTCATCTGGCTCTCAGGGACCCCCGTGCTGATCAGCGGTACCTCCGCCTCCGCACCGGCCTTTGCGGGCGTCATCGCGCTCCTGAACGACGCGATGCTCGCCGCGGGCAAGCCCCCGCTGGGCTTCCTCAACCCGTTGCTCTACGGTGCCGGCGCGGCGGGAATGAACGACATCACCGTGGGGAATGCACCCGGGTGTGGCACGCCTGGCTTCAACGTGCGCTTCCCGTCATTTTCATCTCTTTGAATGGTGGCTGACGGTGGTTACTTGTGCTTGTCTGCTGGCACATATTGGACTTCTTGGTTTTTGTACAGGCGACGAAGGGTTGGGACCCCGTGACGGGCCTTGGGACACCCGATTTCCTCAAGCTGAAGAATATCTTCCTTAACTACCCACTGGGGGGGTTGTTGGGTGGCCTTCTCGGGGCCTTGGCAAAGACCCTCAGTCTGAGCGTCGACGCGGACCTCACGGTCACGTTGCTGTGAAAAAGGCGAAGAGAACCCGCGCATGTACACGCAACGTCGACATACCACACCGAATTTCGCTCTTTTTTGAGGGTTTAAATGCGTACTATAGGACATTTTCTGTTGTTTCGTTTTTGGGTGGATTGGGCTCTGACCGGCGAACCTTGTTCTTGCTTTCTTTTGATCTACCATTCCTTCCTGGCCTTTTACCACACGCTCATTCGGGTGTATAAAATTGTTGTTGAGATAAAGATAGCTAACCCTAGATACCATACGTTAAGTTGATTGAGGGTAAGTCATCGTGGCGCCCAGCAACTCGATACGGGTGATATTTTTGTGGGAAACGAGAATTGTTATGGTGTGGCCACCTCATCGACTGAGGCATCAGAAAATGTATGACAACCGGTTGAAGACACGCCAACACGTTGAATGGGTAGTAGATAACAGGAAGTATGGACGTAGAGAATAAAAAACCAGAATCCCTCGAGCTCGCAACCTCACTTGCGCATGCGCTTCTTGAACCGCTCCATCACCTGCTCGTCCGTCGCCATCCGCGGCCCGCGCGGACGATCTTCACCCTCGTGTGACGGCGGTAACCCGAGTGCTTCGCGCCTGGCATCGCGGATGATGTCTGCGTCGGACTTGGCGCGCAATGCAGGGCGGTAGACTACGGACGACGCAGGTCTTCTTTTAGCAAGAGCACGCAAGGCAAGTAGGAAAAAAAAAATAGAAAAAGAAAACGCACAGCGCGTGGCGGCGAGGTGCGCTTCGTCGTCGGGCACTTTGCGGTCGCGCGTGCGGCCGTGCGATAGCGTGAGCTTGGCTTTTTCCGTCTCTTCGATGTTTCGCAGGCGCGTGCTTAACCGTGAGGAATGGTTAATTCGCGGATTGATGAAAGGAAGAGAAAGCCGGCCGTTAGTTCCGATGTTCGAGAGGAAGGAAGGGGCGTCGAGAAAAGACGGACGCACTTTATGCCTAGGTCGACCTCGGGTATGGCGGTGAGCATCGAGAGCGAGTTGGTGACGCTGCCCTCCTCGCCGACTTTGCGCTCGACCTTGTACCGAGGGTCGAGCTTGTCAAAAACGTCGTCTTGCGCATTTCCGACGTTGGGTCGCGCGCTCGTGCTCGCACCCGCTGCCATCGTACTGGCGGAGCCGGTGCTGGTGCCCGCGTTCGTGTCCGCAGGTTGCCGCTCGCGGGCATGGCGAAGCTTCATATTTTCTTCGATGTACGCCATCCTACGCGGGATTTCTCTCAGTTTATCTTGTCCTTTGAAATAAAGAAAAAGCAATTACATGTGCTTGTCGACGTCGAGTGCATTAGTCTGCTGCGTAAAGTTGTTCGCGCGAACAGCACGACGCATCTTCGCGGCTTTGTCTTCTGGCTCCCTGTGAAATGTCCCCCGAGAGTCAATCTCTCAAAAAAGGTAGCGATAATGGAGGAGCACATGGCGCGCGAAAGAGGAGGTAGGAGAGGCGTACTCGGAGTCAGAGTCGTCGTGATCTTCTGTGGTAGTCACCTGCGCACCGGGCCTTAGGCCCCCTACAGGCATGTCCCCGTCGTCGGGCTTGCGTCGTCGCTTCTTCTTTCCGTCTCCTTTGGTCAGCTTGGATGCATCGATCCCTTGCCGTGAACGCCGAAATTTGCGGAGTTCGAGGAGTTCAGAGACACTGTAGCACTCGTGTGCACATTAGGCAAGACGGCTGGAATTTCAATTTCAGAAGGACAAAAGCATACGGAATGTCGCCCTCATCTTGGTCCTGCTCTGATTTTTCTTGCTGTGAATCTGTAGGTGTAGGGTCCAAGGAGTCTGGTGAGGGATCGCGGACACGAGTTTGGGGTCTTGTACGTTTCTTAATCATGGTATGTACAGAGAGCGAACCGGAATTTGCCGTGAACCTGCTACCCGTCCTCTGTCCCACTCCCACTGCCTCCATCGACCTGCGTACTTCCTGCACCACCCCCCGATGTCCTTGGCTCCGTGGGAGGCCTACTCGTTCCCGCACCCGTGCTCACAGCCGAGGTACCAGGGCTCACCGCACGGTCCTTGGTGTTCAGCAGACTCTTGAAGAAATTCTGTAGCACCTCGTGCTGCGTCTGCCCAGTCGGACTCGGTGCGCTCCCAATGATCGGTGACGTCGCTGTGCCTGCTCGCCTACCAAGGCCCAATGTGGTGCCCGAGCTCCCACCCTCCATCTCGGCGAGCGCGCGCTCAACTGTCGGCAGCGAGAAAGAAGACGACCCTAGTGGCCCCACGAGACCCGCGGCGGGCGGCGCAGAGGGGTCCACAGGGCTACGGAAAATGCCGCGCGGGTCGCGGTCGGCACGACGCGTGTTCTCGTCGTAATTCTTAGCGAGGAAGGCTTGTTCCGGCGTTGGATTGTTGAACGGCGGGAGCGGGGTCGGCTATGGCAGTCGGCGTCAGCCCCAGAGTACGAGGTGGAAAACCTGTAGGTAATGATGCGTGCCTTCGGGCCTTGATCCGGCACGAGCGTCGCGTACTGTTTCCGTGCGCCTGTTCCGCTCCCCCCGTCGACATCAGACTCGGAAAAGAGGTCGAGCTCCCATGCGTCGGGAGCTGGAGCGGGAGGTACGAAGAGGGCGTGCAATGCGTACTGGCGTAAGACATTCAGTGTCGTCGGTTGTGGCGTTGTGTAGAAAAGGCTCGCGCCATCTGTAACGGGTCGAGTAGATAAAACGAAACCATAGCAACAATTATCAGGACACGTACACTTGAGGCAGATAGTGCGCAGTATCTGCATGATGGCATCTGTGCGCTCTTCCCACTCGTCCCCCTTCCCCTTGACCATGCCCCCCATCCCAGATGAACCCGCGCCGACGAGGTCATTCGTATCATCAATCAAGTCTGCTTTGGTGCACACGACGATGATGGGCACGCCTGCTGCATTGTGTGTGAACGTGCCTGGGCCTAGCGGAAGTATGGTGGCTTGTAGCGTGCTGGACGTTGCAGGGAGCGGCTCTGCCGAGGGTTCAGTGTAGTGCTGGAGGTATGCCTGCCCTACGTGAATCACTCAGTGCCAGACGGAAGGAAAAAGACGAGATAGACGGACAGCGCTCACGGTGCTCCTCACGGATGACTTCGAGCTGGCGTGTTCCGTCCCCGTTGACCCAGTTCTCAATCCAAGTAAGCCAAGTGTATAGCTCGTCGAGGAATGACCATGGCCGTGTCCAGTCCAGCACAATCACGACAGCAGTGTGAGGGATAGCAGACTGTGGGGGCAAGAAGTGCGACACGAGAGCTGTATAAGAAGGCGCAGAGGAGGGGACGGTGTATACGGATAACCGGGCAAGGACATCTGCGTGGTGGAGCTGTGTGTCAGAGTTCGGGTGCATGTACAGACGGGGCCATCAAGTGAAGTAGAACAGACCTTCCTCTCCTTCGTCACGTACATCGGCCCAGTCATATCCTAATGCAAAATCTGTGCGTGGCTCGTCCTTGCTGCTGTCGGCAGCTTGTTTTTGGAGGAGGGCAGAGACGAGGGTGCTTTTGCCAGTTGAGGGCTGGCCAAGAACGAGTATGTTCTTTGCTGGTATCGAACGCGACGAAGAGACGGAATTGAGGATGTTCGACCAGAGATCTTGGGGAGGTGCATCCGGTGAAGATGAACGTGAGTCTTCATTCATCGTCGAAATTATAGACTGAGGTGAGGACACACATGTTCTCTACTCTACTCAGTTTCGGAGATTGAACAGCGTGGACCATCGTCTGTCCACAGCTCATCCATCACGTTCGACAAATCAGATAGAACATATCAAGACACCTTGATGGCAGCGGCAGTTGCGGTACCCGAGCACAAACTTTCAGAATCACCCAATTCGCGTGCGATAGAGATCTTTGACTGGACAGTGACGGCCCAGACAGGTCCCATCTCGAACGCGACTCACTGCGACGCGCTGCACGCTGCCCTGGGAATACCTCTCCCCGAGATGACGTTCGGCAGCAATTTGCTGCGGATAACACATCGTCCGAGTGGGTGGACGTACGCCTTCCGCGCGGAGGACGCGCTCAGAGGGGTGAAGAACGGTCCGCTCGAGGCAGGCGACGGCGGCGTCAAAGTGGGCTACGCCGACGTCTGGCTCAAAAGTCGGTGCGCATGCCGTCACGCAAACCTTCGCTGTGCCAGCCTGTTGCAGGCAGTCCGCGCGCAGCGTTCTCGTTCTCATTCTCATCCATGCACCCGGACCTTTTTTTGCTCCCGCAGGACCGGCGCCGACTCGCAGATCCCACTGCCCCAGACGGTCGCCACGAAGTTGTACGACTGGACGTATACGACGACGTACGCCGGGAGCCTAGACAACGCAGGCCCCGGAGACGCACAGTGGATCCCCGGGGAACCCACCAACGCGCTCCACGCGATCCCTATCGCCGAGCTTTCGCGGCCAGACCCGATTCTCTTCTACGCCGAGATCCCCCTTTTCGAGGACGAGCTGCACGACAACGGCTCATCGCACCTCCTCGTCCGAATAGTATATATCCCTCCCTATCCAAGAAACACACGCACAACCTAACAGAACGCTCGCGCAGCGCGTGATGCCGACGTGCATCTTTATACTATCGCGTTTTACGCTCCGCGTCGATAACGTGCTCTTCCGCGTGCACGACACGCGCATCTACCACTCGTTCGCGTCGACGCCGCCGCTCGTCGTGCGCGAGACGCGCGGCTGGGAGGCACCATACGAGCGCGTCAAGCGGGTAACTGCCTTTTTTTTTTGCCTTCCTTCCTCGTTGTGCGCGCACCTGCGCCAATCCTGCGCCCGATTCGCTGACACCTCCCGTCTCCTCGCCTTTTTTCTTGTCTTTTTTTTCGGTTCTAGGCTCTGCCGCGACGAGACGATTTGATGCCGCTCACGGACCCAAACTTCATTTGCAAGACGCTCTCGGACATGCCGAAAGATGTCGCGCAGGAGGCCGGCGCTGGCACCGGCTGGCGCGGGCTAGGAGATGCTGTGCAGGTCGCCTCGCTGCAGTCGTGATCGTGAGAGAAGGGCGAGACAGTGCTAGCTACGGTGCAGTACCGCTTACTTTCTGGTTACTTGTTCGACCGCGGGGAGACTCGCGATGGTCGTCTGGTTGTTTGAAATGCTTCTCGATCGTGATGTGTTGATACCCGTGAGCTCGAGTGACAGGCGCCGTCGTCTGATGAATGTGACGGATCTGTATATCCCTGACCCTCTCAGCATTCGAGCGTTGATATCAAATCCGCTGACGATGTCCTGTGGTAGCGCTTCGCCTAACCGCTCTTGCGCCCTGTGCCTCCTGTGCTGTTGAGGTGAAACTAGCCTCTACAGGCCGAATGGGCGCCACCTGTTCGAATGGCGTGGTTCTCAGGCTTTTCCGGCGTCATCTCAACTGAACATAACTCAGGTTCATTGTCACTTCGCTCGGCAGACGGCTGATATGCCAGCTCGTAGTTAGCTGTTCAGCTGATCGATAGTATTGCGTAACGGATCTCGTAGGGAGCGCTGCTTAAGGGTCGAAGTGTCTCATTAAGCTCATACTAGTACAAACACTTGTTGCAGGTATGGAAAGAGCCAGCCACTAGCCATGAAAATTCGTCATAGTATAAGTTGTACTTAGGACCGTACTTGCAAATAGCCTGTAGGCTCCATAGTCAGCAATGATCATTGGATTGCCATATATTATTCTCCGGGCATGCACTTTGTCTACCTTCCTCATTCGTGTCACCTACGCAATAGTAAAGCATACCTTGCGGTGCGATCCTGAGCATCCCACTAACCCCCCGCCGCGTCGTTGTCGTCTGGCATAGAGGGTCCGGGTCGTACCAACGCTTCATCAGCAGCGTGCTACCCAACTCAAGCCGCTTGAGTCGTCTATCTGCAGTTGTTACCGGTCCTTATCGAAAACTGTGCCGCGGTTGGGCGGACCGAGAGAATGATGCAGCAACTTTTATCTAACTTCTAGATGGCCATTGTAGACCCCCTGCGCCCGGCGTGTCCGATGGCAGCGGGGCCATTTCCTAGTTCCACAACGACGGTCATGTAAACGCGACTGAACTTCTAGCAAAGAGGATACCAACTTTCATGACGGCCCAGACGGCTGAGTAGGTTGCGAGTCCGTTGCGGACATCTACCATTTCGAAGCAGGCACGCAGGAATTGCGCCACTTCTGCATCAAAGCTGTACAACCACGCCACACATACACACACGCTTAGATAGGCAGCGTGTGACCGCGGAGCACGAGGAAGTCAACACGCACTATGAATTGGAGCGCCCGGGATGCACAAGCACCAGGCGCGTCAGGAACTGCTGCACGAATTGGCTGAGCTCGACGCAGCACATGGTGTGGGTGAGACGGAGCAGTCGTGAACGCAGGACGACGCCGCACAGCTGGATATCGTGGTATCGCTCGATGGGACGCCCTCGCGGCGGCGACACTAGCAAGCTGCTCGTGTACAACGGGTCGCGTGGTGGCAGGGACGTGCCGAACGCTAGTTGCGGCGGTACAGTGTGCGACTGATCGAAAGTGACGACCCAGCTAGCGCGATCTGAGAAGCTGCGATACATCGGCTTTAGCTGTGCGAGGGGAGGCTTGGGGGGTTCCGCGGGCTCCCCGCTGGGTTCCTCGTCGTATTG
>WNFC01020483.1_pt1 | contig 12012 bp, 11 predicted proteins | sample 5400541 | NCBI WGS metagenome assembly WNFC01 (sample SAMN13153342, study PRJNA577476) | soil metagenome | isolation source: 120 cm saprolite under Douglas fir tree site 2 hole 2 replicate 1 | place: USA:California | collected 2015-04-18 | reverse complement strand
ATCTCGATCCAGTCGCCCGTCGGTAGCGCCCTCAAGGACCGTACAGTCGGCTCGGTGGTGGAAGTTGACATTCCATCTGGCAAGGCGCGCTACAGGATCGAACGGATCGAACACGCCGGCTAGCTAAGTGTTCAATTTCGAAAGTTTCGACTCCTATACATGCGAATTGTCATCCTGAGGAACGAAGGATCCGAAGTTGCGACCCCAAGAGTACGGATCCTTCGCAAGCTCAGGATGACATGCACTGGTATAGGACCGCAACTTGCGGGATGTTGTACTAAGCACCTAGACGCCGAGATACGCTTGGCGCACGCGTTCGTCGCCGAGCAGGTGCTGGGCGGCGCCTTCGAGGACCATGTGGCCCGTCTCCAGGACGTAGCCACGGGTGGCGCGCTCGAGTGCTGCCTGGACGTCCTGCTCGACGATCAGGATGGTCATCCCTTCGGCGTTCAGTCGACCAATCGTCTCCATCAGGCCCTCGATGAGCACCGGTGCCAGGCCGAGCGACAGCTCGTCGATCATCAGCAGCTTCGGCCGCGCCATGACCCCGCGCGCGATGGCGACCATTTGCTGCTCGCCGCCCGACAGGTATCCCCCAAGATTGGCAACGCGCTCCTTCAGACGGGGAAAGATGTCCAGGACGCGGTCCAGGTCGCGCAGCACTTCCTGGCGGTCCTTGCGTCGGAACGCGCCTAGCAGCAGCTGATCGCGCACGGACATGGCGGGGAACAAGCGGCGGCCTTCGGGCACGTGGGCGATGCCCAGATCGACGATGCGCTGCGTCGTCGCCCCGCCTATCGACTGGCCCGCGAACTCAATTTTCCCGGCCCGCGGCTGGAGCAGGCCGCTGATCGTCGACAGGAGCGTTGTCTTGCCAGCGCCATTGGCACCGACCAGGGCCACAATCTCACCTTCAAAGATCTCGAGCGAGACGTCCCAGAGGACCTGGACCTCGCCATAACCGACGTCGAGGTGATGAATCGTCAGCAGACTGCGATTTGCCGACCGCCGCTGCGCGGCTCCTTGTCGAGTGTCGGAAATGTCAATTTGGGGGGACACCGGCGCGCCCGCGTGGTCGCCACCTGACGGCTCAGGCATGCGGCTGGTGCGCCTCACGCGCCTGATGCGCTTGCGCATAGCGCTTGCCGAGATACGCCTCGATGACCGCCGGATTGGCCGTGACTTCCGCGGGCGTGCCGTCGGCGATCTTCTTGCCGTAGTCCAGCACCACCACCCGATTGCACACGCCAGTGATCACCTTCATCACATGCTCAATCACGAGCAGCGTGATCCCCAGACCGCTGACGGCGCGGATCACGTCCATCGCCTCGTCGACCTCGACGCCGCGCAGGCCAGCCATCGCCTCATCCAGCAGCAAGAGGCGCGGCTCCATCGCCAGAGCCTTGGCCAGCTCGAGCCGTTTGCGGCCGGCGATGGGCAAGCTCTCGGCCGGCTCGTCGCGGCGGCCGGCGAGGTGGACGAACTCGAGCACCTCGTCAGCCTTGCGCATCGCCGAGGCCGCCGAGCGCCGCGCGCCACCCGCGCCGTACATGGCGCCGACCGCGACGTTCTCGAGCACGCTCAGGTTGGCGAACGGACGCACCACCTGGAAGGTACGCGCGATGCCCATCCGACCGATCTGGTGGGGTCGCAACCCGGCCAAAGGACGGCCTTCGAAGGCGATGCTGCCGTGGCTCGGCCGCGCCACGCCGGTGATCAGGTTGACCAGTGTCGTCTTGCCCGCGCCGTTGGGCCCGATGAGGCCCATGATCTCGCCGGGGAACACGTCGAAGCTGACTTCCTGGACGGCCATGACGCCGCCGTAGCGCTTGGCCGCGTCGTGCACCTCCAGGATGGGCGAGGTCATACGCGGTGGGCGACCAGGTTGCGCGCGAAGACCCGCCACGTCAGCCGCGTGCGTGTGGCGATGAACAGCATCACCCCGCGGGGCAGGAACAGCACCACCAGTACGACGAGCAGGGCAAAGATGACGCCCTGCCAGGCCAGGAAGTCGGCGCTGCTCGACGCCGTGCGCAGCGCCTCCTGCAGCCCGAACAAGATGAAGGCGCCGATCCACGGGCCCCACAGGGTGCCGACCCCGCCGATCAGGCAGATGATGATCATTTGCAAGTTGTTGGTCGTGCTGAAGAGGGCGTCGGCCTCGGTGGTCATGTTGGTCAGCTTGTAGCCGATCACCGCGCCACCCAGCGCCGCCAGCGCCGCGCTCAACATGTACGCGTACACCTTGGTCAGCGTGGTGTTGATGCCCATGACCTCTGCGGCTTCCTCGTTTTCGCGGATGGCGACCAGGCCATAACCGAACTTGCTGCTCCGCACCAGTTTGGTGACACCCCAGCCGATCAGCGCCGTGAGCAGGCCCAGGCCGTAGAAAAAATAGCGGTCAGCATCGAGAACGAGCCCACCCATACGGATGTCCTCGGCGAGTGGAAAGTTGAGCGGCAGGCCGCCGCCGAAGAAATTGGGGTACAAGCCATGTGGGCCAAAGACCGCGTCCGAGGTGATCACCTGGGGCATGGCCACGCCGATGCCTAGCGTGGCGATCGAAAAATAGTGTCCGCGCAGGCGCAGGACCACCACGCCAATCGCGCCCGCGACCAGGGCCACGATGAACACCGCGAGCGGGATGCTGACGAACCACGGCCAGGCGATGTGCCCGGGCTGGCGGCTCATGAAGCCCGCGGCCACAAAGGCGCCCAGCCCGAGGTAGGCCACGTTGCCAAAGGCGGCATAACCCGTAAAGCCGCCGATGATGTTCCAACCGTAGGCAATGCACATTGCGGTGAGCGCGTCGAAGAGGATCGAGGTGCTACTGGAGAGCAGCGGCGCGACGACCATGAGCCCGATGACGCCCAGCGTCGCCGCCCGCCGGACCGACGGTGGTGACAACGGCCTGGCGGCCACGATGGCCAGGACGATCCCGACCAGGAAAATAAGCAGGTTCATGGTCGCCACCGCCTCGGCATCTGACACCGCTCTGCCTGGGGGCCCGTGCTGTCACCGACAACGTCCGCCGCCAGGAGTGCCGACATTCGACCATTCGGAGTGACAGAGGTGTCGAAACCAGAGTCCCATTCCATGGATGGAGCCCGCGTCGGCCGATCGACAGACCGCTTGTTGGCGATGGTCCCCACGCAGGGTGGACGTCTTTGACACTTCGAGGCGAGTGGAGCGAGCCTCATCGGTACCCTTCGCGGCCAAGGAGGCCAGTGGGGCGGATGACCAACACCAGAATGAGAATGGCGAAGATCACCACGTCGCGCTGGGAGAGCACGTACGTGCCGCTGAACTCATAGACCAGGCCGAATACCAGGCCACCGAGCAGGGCGCCAGGGATGCTGCCCAGCCCGCCCAGGACGACCACGCTGAACGCCAGCACGTTGAACGTGCCGAACGCGTTCGGCGCGAACCCACTCGTGGTAGAGAGCAGCGTGCCCGAAGCAGCCGCCAGGGCCGCGCCGATGCCGAACGTGAGCGCGTAGGTCCGACCTATGTCGATACCCATCAAGCGCGCGGCCACGCGGTCCTGTCCGACGGCGCGAATCGACGATCCAGTTCGAGTGCGATCCAGAAATAAATAGAGCAGATACGTCAGCACCAGCGCCACGATCACCGCGCCGAGCTGCGTATAGGGCAAGTACAGCGGCCCGATGCTCAGCGACGCGTTGGCGTAGAAGGGCTTGCTCTGCCGCGTGTCGGCGGAAAACAGCCGCAGCGCGAGATTCACCAACAGGCTTTCGAAGCCGAACGTCAGCAGAAACGTCGTCAGGATCGGCGCGCCCATGACCAGATTGATCACATACCGCTGCAACAGGTAACCGCCGCCGAACAACACGGCCATCGTCATCGGGAGCGTGATGAACGGGTCGATCCCGGCCACCGACCACAGGAAGTAGGTCAGGTACGCCGCGAGCATGATGAACGCCGCGTGGGCCAGGTTGATGATGTTCAGGATGCCCCAGACCAGCGAGAAGCCGAGCCCGATCAGAGCCAGGATGCAGCCCTGGAGCAGCCCGTTGATGATGTGCTGGAGGAAGTCCAGAGCCGGGCTACCGACCGCTCCAGGGAGTCATCGGCCACAGCGCCTTGGTCTCGGCAACGTCCGCGGGCCAGACGGTCGCGCGGCGACCGTTTTGCCATTGCTCGACGACCATCGGCTTGGTGGCGTTGATCCCACGCTCGTCGAACTTGATCACGCCGTAGAACGAGGTGAAGCTCAGCTTAGCGATCTGATCGCGCACCTTCTCTGTGTCGATGCTGCCGGCAGCCTCGATCGCCTTGACGAAGGCGACGCCGCACGCCGTCCCGTCAGCGCTTTGATAGGCGGGCTCGTAGCCGAACGTCTGCTTGAACATGGTGTTGTAGGCGTCCGGCGTCTTGAAGAGATCGTCGCCCTGGAACTTGAGCGCCGCCGACCATTGCGTGCCGCCCATGACGAAGTTCGAATCACCCTTGAGCGTGGACTCAAAATCGGGCGTGCCCGGGCCGACGCTGAAACCCATGCCCTTCGGGCTGAACCCGAGCTCCTTGGACTGCTGCATGATGGCGATGCTTTCCTGCAGGTGGCCGCTGTTCAAGAAGAGGTCTGGCGTACGGGCTTTGGCTTCGGTCAGCGGCGCCCGCAGATCGGTCGAGGCATTCGGGTACTTCTGGTAGTAGACAACCTGCATGCCCTTCTGCTCGGCGTAGGTCCTGGCTGCGTCGGCGACTTCGACCGAAAACGGATCGTCGGCGCTGAGCACCGCAATCGATGCCGGCTTGGGATCCTGGGCAAGCGCCAGGTCGACCACCCCGCGCAGGTAATTCTGAGCGGGCGCGAGTACGCCGAACGTGTATTTGTAGCCCTGCGAGAAGATACTTTCGGCAGCGCCATTGCCTTCGATCATCGGCATCTTGTTCTTCTCGGCGACGGTGCTCACCTGGAGCGTTGAGCTGGTGCCGTACGGACCGAGCAAGAAGTTGACTTTGTCTTCTTTGATCAGTTTCTCGGCCAGCGTGGCACTTTGTTGGGCGTTGCTGGTGTCGTCGTAGTATTTCGTCTCGATTTTGTAGTGCTTGCCGCCGACGTTGATGCCGCCGGCTTTGTTGTACGTGTCACGCCACAGGTCGTAGCCATCGCGCTGGAGCGCACCTTCTTTGGCGGTGCTGCCGGTAAGCGAGATCGGCGCGCCAAAGACCAGAGTGCCGTCGAACGAGCCAGTCGCGGCCGCCGCAGCCGTCGTGGGTTTGGCTGCCGTTGCTGGCGCGCTCGTCGGCGCGGCTGCACCGGTCGTCGGCGCGGGCGTCGCGCTCGGCGAGCTACACGCGGCCAGCGCGAGTGCAAGCAATCCTCCTGGAAGCCAGCGGCACCTTCGGAAAACCTCAGAAGCGTGATACATGCCCCTCATTTTGTCACTCCCAATTTTCGAATTAATTGTAGGTGCCCGGCTGAGAGTGAATGTCAGGTAAGGAGCGGCGCAACCCCGGCGCCGACGACATCGAGCGCGTCATCGCCCTGGTCGACAAGTTCGTCAGTCCGCCCGAGCACGACCCGTGGTGGAAACCGATCGTCCTCTCAGTCGCCCGGTAGACGTATTTCGTTCCTTCCGCAGCAGTCCGCCTATAGAATCCTTACTGACTCAGTAAGGAGAATTGATGGCTACTGTTACGAGCAAGGGCCAGATCACCTTGCCAAAGCAAGTACGCAACGCGCTTGGCATCGAGCCGGGCTCACAGGTCGAATTCGAGGTCCAGGGAGGCGTGGCCATCATGCGCAAGCGACTGCCACCGCGCGCTCTCGAGCGATGGCGTGGCTACCTGCGCACCGCTGCCGAGCCACGTACTTCAGACGAAGTGGTCCAGGGCATGCGCGATCCGTGACGCTTGCGGTCGACAGCAACGTGCTCTTCGACATCCTGCTGGACGACGCCGAACACGGTACACGATCAGTAGATCTGCTCTCCGCGGCAGTTGAAGCTGGACAGGTCGTGATCTCTCCCGTGGTCTATGCCGAGCTCGCCGCCCAGTTTGCCGACAGCAACGATCTCGATCGCTTCCTGCGCGATCTCGGCATCCGACTGGCCGACTTCGACCTACCTGGCCTGCGTGCGGCCGGTCGAGCCTGGCGCGAGTATGCGCAACGGCGGAGCGCCGCAGTCCAATGTTCGCGGTGTGGCAAGCAATTCGATGTTCAGTGCCCCGCGTGCAAGTCCGACGTCCGCTGGCGACAGCACGTCGTGGCGGACTTCCTGATCGGCGGGCATGCCGTGGCCCAAGCGGAAGCGCTCCTGACTCGCGACCGGGGCTACTATCGGACCTATTTCCCGGCGCTGCGCTTGTGGCCGGACTAATCCCGAGCTCGCCTATTTCACGGTGACGCTCTTGGCCAGGTTGCGCGGCTTGTCTGGGTCAAGGCCGCGGTGGAGGGCTAGCTCGTAGGCCAGGATTTGCGGCGGGACGGCGTTGACTATTGAGGCGGCTTCGCCGACATCGGCGACCTGGATGTGCTCGTCCCAGACGTCGCTCGGGGTGGGCGAGATGCCGATGATGTAGCCGCCGCGGGCTTTGATCTCCTCGGCGCCGGAGAGGATGCTGTAGAACGTCTCGTCGTTGGGTGCCAGCACCACACAGGGTGTCCCCGGCTCGACCAGCGCGATCACGCCGTGCTTGAGCTCGCCCCCAGCAAAGCCTTCGGCGTGGATGTAGCTGACTTCTTTGATCTTGAGCGCAGCCTCGAGCGCCATCGGATAGCTCGGTCCGCGCCCAATGACGTAGAGGTGTTCAGAGCTGGCGATGCGCGCGGCCAGCGCCCGAATCTGTTCAACCCGCCCGTCACTGAGAAACGATTGGATCTCGGTTGCGGCGCGCTCGAGCAACGCCTGGCCTTCCGCCAGGCGACCCTGCGCGGCGTACGCGGCCATCAGTAGCACACCGAGCTTGGCGGTGAAGCTCTTGGTCGCCAGCACACACCGCTCCGGTCCAGCCGATAGCAAAATCGAGTGATCGACCAGGCGATACAGGCTGGAGCCCTCGACGTTGACCAGCGCCGCCAATGCCGCCCCGCGCCGCCGAGCTGACTTCATCGACTCGAGCAAATCAATCGTCTCGCCGCTCTGGCTCAGTCCGACCACCAGGCTGCGTGCATCGAGAAAGTCTGCTAAATAGCCGAACTCGGACCCAACCACGCAGTTGGCCTGGCGGCTGGCGATCCGTGAAAACAGGTACTCACCACACCGCGCTGCATTCGCCGCCGACCCACAGCCGACGAAATGCACCGTGCTCGCCTGCTGGATCGCGTCGGCCAACTGCTGGGCGTCGCCCGCCCGTTCGGCGGCCAGTCGCCGCAAGACCAGCGGCTGCTCGTTGATCTCCTTGGTCATGTAGTGGAGGCTGTCCACTTCTTCCTGCCAGGTGATGTCCCAGATGCGCACCTCGGCCTGCGGCTGGCCACTGGCCGCGTCGTACACCTTGACGAAGTCGGTCCCGATCAGCGCCGCCTGGCCGTCCTCGAGAAAAGTCAACTTGCGCGTGTGCTCGAGCAGCGCCGACGAGTCGCTCGCGAGGTAGTTGCCGTCGGTCCCCCAGCCAAGCACGAGCGGCGAGCCGTTCTTGGCCGCGGCAATGCACTGCTCCTGCGGGTCGAGCACGCTGATCGCGCTCAGCCCGTCGAGGCGATGGAACACGCGCATTAACGCCTGGATCAAGCGTTCACAGCCCGTCTCGGAAGGCCGCGTCGCCTCATGGCTGCGCACGGTCGCCCCGTGGGAACGCTCAATCGCCTCCTCAGAGTCGGAACCGCGCAACTCATCTTCCATGAGATGACAGACAACTTCCGTGTCAGTCTGCGAGGTGAACGTATGCCCCGCCGCCACAAGCTCGCGGCGAAGCTCGGTGTGGTTCTCGATGATCCCGTTGTGGATCACCGCCAACCGCCCCTGGCAATCCAGGTGGGGGTGCGCGTTAGCCTCAGTTACGCCGCCGTGCGTCGCCCAACGCGTGTGTCCGAGCGCCGACGGGCCGCCTGGCAGGCTGGTCGTCGCCTGGCCAATCTTGCCCGTGTGTTTTTCAACGAGCAATCGGGCCAGCGCTGAACCGTTCTGCCGCGCCGCGATACCCCACGAGTCGTAGCCGCGATACTCGAGTTTTTTCAGGCCGGCCAGGACCACCTGGGCCGCGTCGTCCCGCGTGCCGACGTAGCCAAATATGCCGCACATGTCGGTGCTCTCCTCTCATTTGGAGGAGAAGGCGTTGTTCTCAGAGCAGCGCGCAGCGGCACAGGACAGTTCCGTCAGAGCAAAGACGGAACGAACACACTGGGTCGGCCTTTGTCGGGCGGTTACCCGCCACGTTTTCTTCCGCCCATGACGACTGTGTCTGCCGAGGGTCATCCGCCGAATGTTTCGATGAACCCTTCCTCGTCACCCTTCCCATACGGAAAGGGCCTGGCGCTACCGGTTCTCCGGTTTACTGATTCGATTGTGGCGCTGCAACACGTCTACTGAGTCGAAGGCCCTCCCTCACTGACCACTGACCACTGGCCACTCGTAATGTAGCGCAACCCGCGTGCCGAGTACACTGTTGCGTTCACCGTGCGCAGCGCATTCTTCGACCGTCTGGCCACGGGCACGCCCATTCTGTTCGACGGCGGCATGGGCACGCAGTTGTATGCCCAGGGTGTGCCGTACGAACGCTGCTTCGACGAGCTCAACCTGCGCCAGGGTGACCTCGTCCAGGCGGTTCACCGTGCCTATATCGGCGCGGGCGCCGAAGTCATCGAAACGAACACCTTCGCCGCTAACCGCGTTCGTCTGGCGGCGTATGGCCTGGCTGGTCGCGTGCGCGACATCAACTTCCGCGGGGTCAAAATCGCCCGCGAAGCGCGCGAGATAAGCGGTGAATCCGTCTTTCTGGCTGGGTCGGTGAGCAGCATCGGCCAGCCGCTCGCGCCCGTCGGAACCATCACACCTGAAGAAGCGCGCGCCATCTTCATCGAGCAGATCGAGGCGCTCCTCGAAGCGGGTGTCGACCTGCTGGTGCTCGAGACGTTCTCGAGCCCGTTCGAGCTGCGCGAAGCCGTTCTGGCGGCCAAGAGTGTCTCGGCCGACTTGCCCATCGTCGCCCAGGTCAGCGTCGACGAGGACGGCAACACGCTGGCGGGCGCGACACCACGCGAAGTGGTGGCCGCCCTCGAGGCGCTGCGCGTCGACGCGCTGGGCGTCAACTGTGGCGTCGGACCACAAGCCGCCCTGCACGCCATTCAGCAGATGCGGCCGCTGACGCGCACGCCGCTATCGGCCATGCCCAATGCAGGCAATCCGACCACCCAGGGCGGGCGCCAGATCTACGTCTCGACCCCCGAATATTTCGCCGACTACGCCCGCCGTTTCGCCGAAGCAGGCGTGGCCATCATCGGCGGGTGTTGCGGAACGACGCCAGCGCACATCGCCGCGATGCGCAGCGTGCTGCCCCGCACCGCCGCCGCGACGGTCGCCGTAGCCAAGCCCGCGGCGCAACCGAGGCAGGTCGCCGAAACCGCCGACGGAGCCCCTGAGCCAGCCGTCGACGAAGCTTCACCGCTGGCGCGCAAGATTCGCGACGGTGAGTTCATCATCAGCGTCGAAGTCGATCCACCGCGCGGCATCAACCCGAACAAAATGCTCCAGGGCGCGGCGTTACTCAAGAACGCGGGCGTGGATTGCGTCGACATCGGCGACAGCCCCATGGCGCGTGTGCGCATGAGCTGCATCGCGTTTGCGGCGCTGTGCGAGCAGCGCGTCGGGGTCGAAACGCTGATCCACTTCACGACGCGCGATCGCAATCTGATGGCGCTCCAATCAGAGTTACTTGGCGCACACGCACTGGGCATCCGCAACGTCATCGCGCTGACCGGCGATCCACCCCAGATGGGCAGCTATCCCACCGCGACCGGTGTGTGGGACGTGAAGGCGCCCGGTTTCATTCGCATCATCAAGCAGCTCAATCAGGGCGTGGACTGGGCCGGCAACTCGATCGGTCGTCCGACGAATTTCCTGATCGCCTGTGCCGTGAATCCGATGGCCGAGGACCTGGAGTTCGAGCTCGACTGGTATCACCAGAAGGTGGAAGCTGGCGCCGACTTCGCCATCACCCAGCCGTTGTATGACCTGGAGCAGCTCGATCGCTTCTTCAGCCGCGTGCCGAATCCGCCCATTCCGACCGTCGTCGAGATCATGCCCCTGCAGAGCTATCGCCATGCCGAGTTCTGCCACAACGAGCTGGCGGGCGTGGTTATCCCGCGCGAGCACCTCAGTAAAATGAAAGAGGCCGGTGAGCGCGGCATCGACGTCGGCTTTCAGTTGGCGCACCAGTTCCTGCTTGACGTGTTCGACCGTGTGGATGGTGCGCTGCTCGTCCCCAGTTTCCACCGCTACGAGATGGTTGCCGAGCTCGTACGCGAGACAGTCCGCCTGCGCGACCGCGCGCGTGTCCAGGCTCCGGCCGGTTAGATCGGCGGAGCCCATGCAAAAAAGGCAAATCTGACTTCCAGGAGTGTGAGCCGTGTCCAGCAAATACAGTCTGCCGTCGGCTCCGTTGTTGCTGCTTGTTTCCGACCGCACACGTTATGGCGATCGCTCCCTGGAAGACATCCTGGTCTCGGCGCTCGCGGGTGGCGTGAATATGATCGAGCTGCATGAAGCCGACATGACCGCGCGCGATCTGCTCGGCGAGGCGGAGCGTCTGCGCAAGCTCGCCCTCGGCGGCGTGCCACTGGTGGTGTACGACCGGGTCGACGTCGCGGTTGCAGCCCGAGCGGACGGTGTGCATGTCTCGGCAGACAGCCTGCCCATCTCAGCGGCCAAGCACGCGGGCCGGGGCATGCTGGTCGGCAAGTCGGTCAGCAGCGTTGCCGAAGCGGTGGCAGCCGAGCAGGCCGGCGCCGACTATCTCGTGGTCGAACCCGTCTTCTTCAGCCACTATGCGCGCGATCGGTCACCACTGGGTCCGACCGTCATTCGGCGGATCAAGGCGAAGGTGCACCTGCCGTTGCTGGCCGGCGGCGGCATTACCGCCGGCAACGCGCACCAGGTGATCGCAGCTGGTGCCGACGGCGTCTCGGTCACGACTGAGATCGTGGATGCGAGCGATCCGCGCCTCGCGGCGAAGTCGCTGGCTGACGCCATGCGCGAGGCGTGGCAGACGCGGCCGCTGCTGCGTGAGGCAATGGCGGGCTAGTGGCGATCGCCGAGCAGACCATCGTCGACGAGCTGCGCCAGCTTCTGCCGCCCGAGCAGGTCCTGTGGCGCGACTACGACCTGATGCTGTACGAGTACGACGGGTCGATCGACAAGCACCGCCCGCTGGCCGTGGCATTTCCGCTGTCGAGCGACGAGGTCAGCCAGGTGGTCAGACTCTGCCACCGCCTGAACACGCCGTACACCGCCCGCGGGGCCGGCACCGGTCTGTCCGGTGGCGCAATTCCGGCGCGCGGCGGAGTGCTCATCAACATGTCGCGCATGAACCGCATCCTGGAGATCGACGTGGCCAACATGCGCGCCATCGTCGAGCCGGGGGTGGTGAATATGCGCCTTGGGACCGCAACCAACGCGTTTGGCCTGACGTATGTCCCCGATCCGTCCAGCCAGAAGGCATGCACGATTGGCGGCAACGTCGGCGAAAACTCCGGCGGACCGCACACCTTGCGCTACGGCGTGACCACCAACCACACGCTCGGCCTGGAAGTGGTGCTGCCGGGTGGCGAAATCGTCCAGCTCGGCGGTAGCGCGCTCGACGCCCCCGGCTACGACCTGATCGGCCTGCTGGTCGGCTCGGAAGGCACGCTGGGCATCGTCACCCGCATCTGGGTGCGGCTGGTGCCGATCAACGAGACGGTCAAGACGATCCTGGCGGTCTTTCGAAACATGGAAGACGCCAGCTCCGCCGTCGCGGGCATGATTGCTCAACGCATCGTTCCGGCGGCCATCGAAATGATGGACAACCTGACGATCCGCGCGATCGAGTCCAGGATGCCGTCGGGCT
>WNFC01013136.1_pt1 | contig 12012 bp, 9 predicted proteins | sample 5400541 | NCBI WGS metagenome assembly WNFC01 (sample SAMN13153342, study PRJNA577476) | soil metagenome | isolation source: 120 cm saprolite under Douglas fir tree site 2 hole 2 replicate 1 | place: USA:California | collected 2015-04-18 | reverse complement strand
ATGCAAATTATCAGCAAGTGGGGCGATGGGTACAAGGCCAACTACCGCGGCAAAGGCGTCTCACCCCGCACCGAGAATACTTCGCAAGAGTGGATCGAGTTCGACTCGCTCGTTCTCGTCACGGGCCGTCACTCCGATGACAAGTTGTACCGCGAACTAAAGGCGCGGAAGTCGGAATGGGCGAAAAATGACGTCAAGGCCGTATATGTGATTGGCGATGCGGAGGCACCCCGTCTGATGGCTGATGCCACGTTCACCGGCCACCGGCTTGCGCGGGAGATCGAGGAAGCTGACCCGCAGTACCCGCTGCCGTACAAGCGTGAAGTTGCGGTCTGGGGAACGCCGCACATGCCCGGAGGCCAGTTCGAAATCGTCTACAAGGTATAGCGCTATAGCGCGAGCTGGTACTGGCTGCCGAACCACTGTGCTCTCAGGCACTGCCGCATATGCTGAGTGCACAGTGGGATCGGCCTCGAAGTGATCGCTCGCTCGACTGCATCACGCAGGCAGCGACCATACATTGAATAACTCTGGAGACATTTATGGCACTTAGCTGGCGTACCTCGGTCTTGGCCGATCGGCATCGGGCACTCGGATCGAAGCTCGAGGATTGGAATGGCATGGGCACGGCGTGGACCTATTCGAAAGATGTGGCCCAGGATCACGTGGCCATCCGCACCAAAGCGGGTCTGATGGATGTGTCGGGCCTGAAAAAGCTGTATCTCGTCGGGCCGCATGCCTCCGCCGTATTGAATTATGCGACCACCCGCGACGTCACCAAGATTTATCCGGGAAAATCCGCCTACGGCTGCATGTTGAACGAGGCGGGACATTTCATCGAAGACTGCATCCTGTATCGCATGGGGCCGAACTCGTGGATGGTGGTGCACGGCAGCGGCGCGGGCCATGAAACCCTGACCAAATACGTGGTCGGCCGCAATGCCGCAATGATCGTCGACGATGATCTGCACGATCTGTCGCTGCAAGGCCCTGTGGCGGTCGATTTCCTCGCGAAACATGTTCCCGGTATTCGCGATCTCAAATATTTTCATCATATGCCGGCGACGTTGTTCGGCCGTCCCGTGACGATTTCGCGAACCGGCTACACCGGCGAGCGCGGCTACGAGATCTTTTGCAAGGGCGAAGACGCCGGCCTCATCTGGGACACCATCCTGACCGAGGGCAAACCGCTCGGCATCATTCCCACTTGTTTCACCACCTTGGATTACTTATCTGCTGTTCTATCCGTACGACATGTCCCAGATGTATCCCTTCGACAAGGATCCGCCCGGCGACAGTCTCTGGGAACTGGGCCTCGACTTCACCGTGAGTCCGGGGAAAAACGACTTCAACGGCGCAGATGCACATTTTCGCTCGAAGGGAAAGGAGCGCTTCAAGATCTTCGGTCTGCTGGTGGACGGCAAGGCGCCTGCGGACATGGGCGATCCGGTGTATTCGGGCGACAAGAAGGTGGGCGTCGTCACCTGCGCCATGGTGTCGACGTTGACCGGTAAGTCCATGGCCATCGCACGCCTCGATGTCCCCGCCGCCGTTCATGGGACGCCGCTGCAGATTCGCGGCAAAAATGTCAAAGGTCCCGCGACGGCGCATACTCTGCCCTTCGACGATGTCGAAAAGAAAAAGCGCACGGCGGTGGGCTGACATGCAGACCAAGCTATTGATCAACGGGTTGCTGGTTGCCGGTGAGGGCCCGGTCGAGCGGATATTGGATCCGGCGACCGGCTTAATGCTCGCCGAGGTTCCGGAAGCCACTTCGAGCCAAATGAATGCTGCCGTTGCCGCGGCCGAAGCGGCCGCGCCGGCGTGGGCCCAGACGGTTCCTAAGGATCGCGCGGCGCTGCTGTTGCGGCTCGCCGACCGGATCGAAGCGGAGGGCGCCGCCTACGCCAAGCTCGAATCCGACAATACGGGCAAGCCGCTGGCCGCGGCGCTCAACGACGAGATCCCGGCCATAGCCGATGTGTTTCGGTTCTTCGCCGGTGCGGCCCGCGTCCAGCACGGCGCCCTGGCCGGCGAATACCTGCCGGGCTACACCAGCATGATCCGGCGCGATCCCGTCGGAGTCGTCGCCTCGATCGCGCCTTGGAATTATCCTCTGATGATGGCCGCATGGAAGCTCGGGCCCGCGCTCGCCGCCGGCAACACCGTGATTTTGAAGCCGTCCGAGCAAACACCCTTGACGGCGCTGAAACTCGCGGCCGCGCTCGCGGAGCTCTTTCCCAAGGGAGTCGTCAACATCATCTGCGGCCGCGGCGAGACCGTGGGCGCACCCTTGGTGTCGCACCCGCGCGTTCGCATGGTGTCCCTCACCGGCGATGTGTCGACCGGTCAGAAAATTCTTGCCGCGGCGGCCGGCAATCTCAAGCGCACCCATCTCGAACTCGGCGGCAAGGCACCGGTCATCGTGTTCGACGATGCCGATCTCGACGCCGTGGTCGCCGGCGTGCGGACTTTCGGCTTCTATAATGCCGGCCAGGACTGCACTGCGGCGTGCCGCGTCTACGCCGGCGCCAAGATCTACGACAAGCTGGTTGCCGGTCTCAGCGACGCCGTACGCTCATTGAAAGTCGGTATGCAAACTGAGCCCGGCGTGGAGATGGGACCGCTCATTTCCGCCGAGCAACGGACCCGCGTGGCGGGATTTGTCGAGCGCGCCGCAGCAACCCGGCATGTGGAAATCACCACGGGCGGAAAGGCGCGCGCGGGCGGGGGCTTCTTCTTCGAGCCGACGCTCGTGGCCGGCACCCGGCAATCGGATGAAATCGTGCAGCGCGAGGTATTCGGTCCAGTCGTATCCGTGACTCGATTCACCGACGCGGATGATGCCGTCGCCTGGGCCAATGACTCCGAATACGGCCTCGCCTCGTCGGTGTGGACCCAGAATGTGGGCAAAGCCATGAGCGTGGCGGCGAGACTGCAGTATGGCTGCACCTGGATCAACACTCATTTCATGATCATCAGTGAAATGCCGCATGGCGGCTTCAAGCGCTCGGGATACGGCAAGGATCTGTCGGTCTATGCGCTCGAGGATTACACCGTACCGCGGCACGTGATGGTGAAACTTTAAGCCTAATCCGTGCTGCGGCGGCCCCGTTGTTGGCGGCGCTCGTGCGATCCTGGATTGGGACGCCGAAGACCGGTGATTTCCTCGGTGCGGCGGGGCCGCCCGCGCCGATCATCGTGGTGCTTGTACGCACAGGGACAAGAACTGCCCGCGCCGCATCCAGGCAGCGGCAGACGCGGCGCCTCGTGAGAGAGAAAGCGGATGGCCCGCAGCGCACGAGCTGTGTGACAACTGGCGTTGGTGGTCACGATGGAGACAGCGTGCCATGGACTCCGTCGGTCGGATCCCGACGTGCTGCCCGAGGATGCGCCACTTCGATGCCTTTTCCACATGAGCGAAACCGCGGCGATGTTTCAAGCGCCGCCCGCCTCAATTGAACTTAAGGATACAGGCTAGTCCTGAACGACCCCGGCGGTTATCTCCTGAAAGCGGATTCAGATTGTCAGACGAATCCTAGGTAAAATGACGGGGGGATGGTGGATGATGGATGATGTGCCTGTTCTTGCTCGTGGCGTCGATCCTATCCAGAGGGCCTTTCAGTTACATAATCCCCAATCAATGAAAATATTCATACTCCTTCTCGTGGCGCTGATCTCCCTGCCCGTCGCGGCACAAGCCGACACACGCGCCGGTGAACAGTTGGGGAAAGTCTCCTTCGCCGTCTCTTGTTCACCCTCGGTGCGCGCGCCCTTCAACCGCGGCGTCGCGTTGTTGCACGATTTCTGGTACGACGAGGCGCAGCCGCAGTTCGAAAGGATTGCGAAGCTCGACCCCGAGTGCGCCATGGCGCATTGGGGAATCGCGATGAGCTCGTTTCATCAAATATGGGATCGCCCCGACGAGCATGGGATGGCGCGCGGATGGGCGGAGATGCAAGCGGCGCGTTCGCACCCGGCGAAAACCGCTCGCGAGCGAGAGTATATCGCTGCGCTCGCCGGCTTCTTCGAGCCGGACAAGCGCCATTATCAGGCTCGCATCGACGAATACGCCGCAGCAATGGCCGGGTTGTACAGCCGCTACCCTCGCGACGTCGATGCGGGCGCGTTCTACGCCCTGTCGCTGTTGGCGGCCGAAGCTCCGGATGAAACCAGCCTGACGCAGGAACACAAGGCGATGGCGGTGCTCACCCCCTTGTTCGTGAAATATCCCGACCATCCGGGAGTGGTGCACTACATCATTCACGCCTGCGACACGCCGTCGCTCGCGCCGGATGGATTGCCTGCGGCCAAGCACTACGGAGAGATCGCCGCGTCGGCTCCCCATGCCGTGCACATGCCGGGACATATCTTTGCGCGGCTTGGCATGTGGCAGGCCGACATCGACGCCAATCGTGCTTCGGTGGCGGCGTCACGAGCGGCCGACGCACGGCACCAGAGCGGAGCCATGGATCAGTTTCACTCGGACGACTTCCTGCTCTATGCCTATCTGCAAAGCGGCAACGACGCCGCAGCCAGAGCGGTCATGGCGGATGCGGTGGCGGCCCTCGATCACTTCGAGGCCATGCCTAACATGGCCGATCACTACATGACCGGCATGTTTCCTTACTACCGCACGGAGATGCCGGTATTTTTCGATCTGGAGAGGCGCGATTGGAAGTCGGTGTCCACTCTCGCACCCGTAGCCGGTGCGCCTCCGGAGACTCAGACCCTGACCTACTGGGCTCGTGCCATCGCCGCGGGTCATCTGCGCCAAGCGCAGCAAGCGCGGGCCGGCCTGGCCGAGTACGACTCGCTGGAGGAGCAGGTGAGAAAGGGCCGGCATGCCTACTTTGCCGACTCTACGGGTGCGCGGATCAATCGAGGCGAGATGCTGGCGTGGATCGCCTTCGCAGAGGGCAACCCGGCCGAGGCGCTGACGCAGATGCGCAAGAGCGCCGATCTGCAGGACAAGGTCGGTCAGGGTGAAGTCGATATTCCGGCGCGCGAAATGCTTGCGGACATCTTGTTGGAATTGGGCCGGCCCCAACAAGCGCTGGCTGAATACAAGGAAGCTCTCAGACTGAGCCCCAACCGTTTCAACGGACTGTTCAACGCAGGCATGGCGGCCGAAGCCATGGGCGACAGGGCACAGGCGAAGAGCTACTACGCCGCTCTGCTCGCGTCCACGGACAACGGCTCCCGATCCGCGCGGCCCGAGTTCGACCATATAAGAGCCTTCGATTCGTCTGCGGCGCTCGCGGAGAAGTAGCGGACGGATTTTCTTTGACCGCCGCGTGCAAGGCCGTCGCCAACCGGAGGGCGTGTGGTCACGGTTAAGATGCGGCCAACAACGCTTCCGGACGCAACTCGCCCGCAAGCTCAATGACGATATCCGCAGGCAGACCGGCGCGCCGGGCCGCTTCCCTGATGGCGTCTCCGCTTTCCGCTTCATAGAGACAATATGTCTTTCGCTTGTCCGCAGACAGAAACGAATGCAGCCATTTGACACCAACCGCGGTGTTGATATCGACAACGGCCCTGAGATCTTCTGCAGAGGCGTTCAACGCCGCGGCGAAATTTCTTTCTATCATGAATAATGCCATGATCAACTCCTTGGGTTAGCTACCGGCGGGAACCGATTGCGTGCATTGAAGTCCGTGCCGAATGGCGTAGGTTGCAGCTTCGGTACGATTGGCGCATTGCGTCTTGTTCAGAATGTTTCGCACATGGGTCGCCACAGTATTGAGACTGATCGCGAGCACCAGCGAAACATCCTTGTTCGTCCGCCCGATGGCAAGCAGACGCAGAACCTCGACTTCACGAGCCGTGAGGTCGTCGGGAAAAGTGACACTACCGTCCCTGGCGTGCAACAAGGCATCGATATCGGCAACCAGGCGCGTCATTCCCAGTCGACGCGCGAGCTGGTCAGCCTCGCGCAGCTGCTGAAGGCCCAGGCGCCGCTCCGCCTCTGCCTGCCGTGTTGCCAGGAAGGTACCGTACCGGAATAGCGTCCGCGCAAGGGAAGGCCACGCGCGCATTGCGCGATTGAGTGTCAACGCCTGATCGAAGTGCTCGCGGGCAAGATCCGGCCAGTTCGCAGTGCAAGCCAACATGGCTAAATAAAGGTCGGCGGCGCCGAAGCACACAGCGGTAGGATGGTTTGCGGTTTGTCGTCCATAGGGGCGTAGTAGTTGATAGAGCGACTCGGCATGACCGGCATCCGCCAATGCGCAGCAGGTCTCCGCGCAAAACACCAGGTAAGTCACGTACATATCGTCCCGGCGTATGGCGCAGCAATCCCGCGCGACGAGCCGATTAAAAATAGCGCGTGCCTCAGGGAGCATCCCTATCTCGGCGCAAATGAGCATCAGACCGGGCTCCCATATGCGCCTGGTTGCGCCGGCGGCAATTTCCTTTATCTGTGGTGCTAGTGCGTGCAATCGGCCAAGGTCGCGATTCAGCGCAAACATCTGCGCACCATAGACACCGTCCGCATCGTCGCGACGAGTCTTCTTACCGATCTCGAGCAACTCTTCAATCCGGCGTTCCAGATCGACCCAGTCGCCGCGCAACAGCGCCAATGTCACGCGATGGGCACCCGTCTGGTATTGATGCAGTCCGAGACGAGCGGCAGCGCTGAGGCTGTCATAGCGATCGAGAATAGTTTCTATTTCATCGACGTATCCGGATTCGAAGTGGTTCAGAGCTTGCCAATGATAGGCTTCCGCCAACAGGTAGGCGCTGCTCGTAGACCGAGCCACCGCGTTGAATTCCTCGCAGAGCAAGAGACGGCGCTGCAGGCTCTCCGGGCTGCCTCGCAGCGCCATAATCGCGAATTGGTAGCACGCGCAGCGCGACGTGGCGTCACAACTGCGGCTGGCCATATCAAGAGCTTTATCCACCAGATACTGGATCCGCGATTTATCCGTCGATGTTCTCTTGGCGAAAGCCAGCGTGGCCAATGCCTTGGCGCGGGGGGACGAATCGATCTCAGGCAAAAGCGCCAATGCGCGTTCAAGCAGCGGAACGAAGCGCTGCTGCTCAACGTGGCGTGTCATCATTGCAAGAAGCGCCAGAACGTCGACCAACAGCTCGGCGCTTCCCAATACCCGGGTCCGGTTCACGGCCTCGAGCAGTACTTCGATGCACTGCTCAACCTGACCCAATTGTTTCAGCGCCGAGCCCTTCAGAATGTAGGCGCGCGCGAGGCGCTCATCGTGCATCAAGCCGCCGCTCTCCAGCACCTGTATGACATGGTCGTAGTGTACGACCGCCTCTTCGTAGGCGTACATCCGAACGGCACTCTCGGCGGTCCGCAGCGCATAAACAACAGCGTTTTCGGTGTTCCCCAGCGCGGCCGCTTCATGGTAGTGATGTGCAATCCGAGTGAGTGCGGATTCTAAATGCGCGGCATGAACTCCGACGAGAGCATCCCCGGCACGGCCATGCAAGCGCAAGCGATCAACGGGAGGCAAGTCTTCATAGATTGTCTCGCGGATCAATGCATGGGTGAATTGGTAGCTGCCTGAGGCGTCGGCGTTGGATTGAACGATGCCCGACTGCACGGCCGGTTCGAGGCCAATCAGTACGCTTTGCACATCTTCGTCCATGGCGGCAGCGATCTCACGAGCCGTGAATTGACGGCCGTGGACCGCCGCAACACAAAGCAATTCATTGCATCGATCGGAGAGGCGATTCAACCGTCGGCCGATGGTTTCGTGTACGCCAGCCGGGATCCTCGCGGGCATCGTTGCAATTGCAGCGCCCGCACTCTCATCAATGAGAACCTTGATCAACTCGATGGCGAATAAGGGGTTCCCATCCGTCTGTCGATAAATCACCTTGATCGCAGACTCAGACAAGCTCACGTCGCACAATCGCTCGGCGACCTCGCCGATGGCAATCTGAGAGAGTCCAGCAAGATGAACGCGCTGCGTATCGGAATCGCGACTCAGACCACCGAGGGTGCTCAGCAATGGTGTCTTTCTCGAGGCGTCGGCGTCCCGGTAGGTGCCGACGATGAGCAGTCGACTGCGCAGCAACTCTTGGCTTAGGAATTCCAGGAGCGACAGGGAAGGCGCGTCGGCCCAGTGCAGGTCGTCCAGCACCAAGGTAATGGGCACCTGCTGCGTAGCTTGGTGGAAGAAATGCCGTATGGCGTCAAAGGTACGAAATCGCGCCGAACCCGCGTCCGCTGCCGCGCTGTGCGTCTGTTGGGTTTGGTGCGATGAATCGAGGAGTTCGGGTACCAGGGCAGCGATATCTTTCGCCGCCGTGCCCATGTTGAGACGCACCTCGTCGAGCGACGAGCTGTCGACATAGGACCGAAGGATTTGTACCCACGGCCAGTACGGCGGCGCTCCGGCCTCCTCACGGCAGCGCCCCCAAAGCACGAGAGCGCCCTGATCCTCCGCCACGTCCGCGAATGCCTCGGCACAACGTGTCTTGCCGATTCCGGGCTCACCGGATATCAATACCAGCTCGCGGCGACCTGTGAGCATGCGATCAAACGCTGCCTGAAATACTTCAAGCTCGCCGGACCGACCGACGATAGGCCGACGCTGATTCCCACCGCCGGTTGTAGGATCGCTCATGCTGACCTGATTCTACATAGGATTCTGGATGCGGCAGTGCGCCAGGGTTCTGGTCCGTGCGCCGCGCATCCACCGCTCGACTTCGCCCCGTGGGCCAACATCCGCTTCGAGTGCGTCGACGCGGATGTTGGCAGTCACCCTCGAGTGAACTTCAGCTCACTCGAGGGTCTGTTGTTCGCAGGAGACGTGCGTATTCCAATCGGCAAAGTTGCCTTTCGGATTGTCCTGCCACGCCCAGACATGCAACTCCCAGAGCGCCGGCAGGTCGTAGCGGTTCGGCGCGCCGATCAGATTCATCAGGTTTCCCTCCAGTGCCGGCGGGGGCCCGTTCGGGTGTCGGGCAGTCCAGTCGCCGGCGATCTCGATGTACTCGACGCCGACCAAGCGCATCGCGCCCCCCGGCAGCGGCTCGTAGATCAGCGCTTCCGGCTCGTCGGCGCTGATGATGCCGTCGGCAAGACGGCTGCCCATGACGAGATGCACTCCCATGGCGCCCGTATCGGGCCCGCTGACACAGGGGGTTGCCACGGTCCACCCTTCGCGAAGCGCGACATTGATGTCCTTGAATCGCGCCGTCGCAGCGCGGACTTTGTCGATCAGCGGCGAAGTCTCATTCTTCGGCCGCAATGCAGCGGAATTGGACGGTTGGTCAACCGCCATGGCAACGAGGGGTATTGCCAGCGAAAAGCAGATACACGTCAAACGGCGAAGGATGCTCATCTGCGGTCTCCTCATGATGTGACGGAGTGTTCTCGCTCCTAGGGTACGAGCCGCGCCGAACGGCGACCATCATCAGAATTGATGAGAGAGCGAGCCGCTACCTGTGAGCGAGTGGCACCGGCACGCGCCGGCGCCGGCGATCTAGTCTAATGGAATGACGCAGGGACGCCGGCTGCGCGGTCGATCGGTACTCTTTTCACGCGATATCAAGGTGCGACCGTGCGGCCCATATTTGCGCCGTCGATAGCTTCCGCAACGCCCCCGGTCACACACTCATCTGGAGCTCAACATGAACATCCGTGCCCCTGTCCTCAATGCCAAGGCCTTCACCTGTGTCGCAGCCCTTGCGGCGTGCGCCCTTCTCTCCGGACCCATCCACGCCCAGGAGCGAATTGTCACGGTCAAGGTTTCCGTGAACACAGCCGGTCTCGATGTCGGCCAGCCCGCCGGTGCGCGCCGGCTGTATAGCCGGCTGCACCACGCTGCCAATGTCGTGTGCGGCAACGGTATGCGGGTGGGTCTTCAGGCAATCGACGACTTCGCGGGCTGCGTCGAGACGGCGATTGGCGAGGCGGTCCGATCGGCCAACCTGCCGCAGCTGACTGCAGAGTATCTAAGAACGCATACGCTGCAGCAGGCGACGACCCACGGGATCGATGTCCCCGTCCTAGTGGCGGAAAAATAACTCCGCCGGCGGACCCAAGCGCATGCCCTGCGCTTGGGTCCGCTGGTCAATGCGTCTCGGCGACGTTGCAGCCAAGCCAAGGATCGCTCAAATGTTTCCGATGGGTTAAGGCGCCGTTTTCTTTGGAAGGTAGATCGCCGCCACACCATCCGCAATGCGTTCCGGCTGCGCGTCTCCGAGATTCGTCAGCACAACCACGGTAAGGCCGTCATCTACATAGCGAGAGATCTGTGTCTCGAACCCCTGCCATTGGCCCTCATGCTCAACGACGCGGCGGCCTTTCTTGATTTTGACGAACCATCCGTAGCCGTATTGGCCGGAATTCGGTTTTCCGTCGAGCAGCGTTGCCACGGTCCACATCTGCTGCAGAGTGGATCGCTTCAAGAGCTTCTCCATGTAGAGCACCCATTCCTGATTCTTCAGGCCGCCCTTGTCCAATCGGTATCCTGCAGATCGATTCGGAATGATATCCGCCTCATTGATGATGCGCGTCGTGGACATGTTCAGTGGCTTGAAGATCCTCTGCTGAAGGAAGTCTCCGTAGAACTCGCCCGTTACTCTGTGGATGAGAATTCCGAGCGTCAGATACCCTAGATTGCTGTAGCTAAAGTCGGTGCCCGGCGGGTAGGCGAGCGGAATCGCCTCGACGATTTTGAGCAATTGGTCTTCGCTGTAGTCCTTGCGCATATCGAAGTCTTGCGGATAGTCGGTGAAGCCGCCGGTATGGCTCAGCAGTTCCCGCACCGACACGTGACTCCACGACGCGGGCGCCTCGGGAAAATACTTGGTGAGCGGATCTCCCAATCCGATCTTGCGTGCCTCGACGAGCATCATCACGGCGGTTGCGGTGAACTGCTTGCCGACTGAACCCGACTGAAAAATCGTTTCGGGTTTGGCCGCCACTTTCAATTCCACGTTCGACAATCCGTATCCCTCCAGCCGGATCGGCTCGCCGTTCCTGGACACCAACAGAGTCAATCCCGGAATGCGCTGCTTTTCCATCTGCGCACGGACAAATTGAGCAACAACATCGGCCGACTGATTCGCCGCTGTTACTTGCGACGAGGCCGCTGCCACTTGCAATAAAAAAATGAAGCCAAGGACGAGGATGACCAGCCGAGAATATTTCAACGAAAGCCCCCCTGATTGACGATGCCCTACGACGGTCTCTACCCGACGATTTGCCTGCGACTGCCCCGAGCAGAGGCAACCGCCAGTCCGCCCAGCATGAGCAAGGCCGCGCCGCTGAGCAGCACCGGCAGTCCCCGGCTGGGCCAGAGGTCCATGGCCATGCCGCCCACGCTCGGTCCGATCACACCCCCGAAGCAATACACCATGACGAACAAGGTGTTTGCACTCGCGAGGTCTTCGACGGCAAATTCTTCGCCGAGAAGCGCGACTCCCTGGCTGTAGAACGCATACAGGGTGCCGCCCCAGACGAAGAGCAGGGGCCAAAGCAGCAGCGGGACACTCAAGCTCGCCTGCAGCAGCAAAGGTCCGATGCAGCTCGCCACGGCGCAGATTCCGAGCAGTGTCCTCCGCCCATAGCGATCGGCGAGCAACCCGATGGGCACCTGCAATACCACATTGCCGGCCATGAACACGGCGACCAGCAGCAGCGCCGCCTGTTCATCCAACCCCGAGTGCAGTCCGAACAGCGGCAATAGCGTCAGATCCGCGGACTCGACCAAACCCGCAACGAGGGCCGCCAGCATCACGATGGGCGCAGTCTTCAATGCGCCGGACATTCCCCGCAGCGGCGTGAATTCCTGCGGCGCGCTCGTGACCTGGCGCAGCACCGCGAGAGGCAGCAGCGTCAGGATGAGGCAGGCGGCGCCGATCGCGAAGGGTTTCGCGCCCTCGGTTCCGGTGAACTCCAAGAGAACCGGACCCGCGACGATGCCGATCGAAAAGACCGTACCGTATATCCCCATCACCGTACCGCGGGATTCGGTGCCGCTGACGCTGTTCATCCAAATCTCGCTTGCGATCCAGACCAGCCCAAGAGCG
>WNFC01012946.1_pt1 | contig 12012 bp, 9 predicted proteins | sample 5400541 | NCBI WGS metagenome assembly WNFC01 (sample SAMN13153342, study PRJNA577476) | soil metagenome | isolation source: 120 cm saprolite under Douglas fir tree site 2 hole 2 replicate 1 | place: USA:California | collected 2015-04-18 | reverse complement strand
CAACCACAGGATCCTGTGCCCAGATCCTGAGGGACCTCGACGACCCCGACACCAACTTCTTCGGGGTGGCCTGGAGTCCAGACGGGAAGCTTCTGGCCTGCGGCACCGTGCTGCAAGGGGTGCGCGTGTGGAATGTGACCACCGGCTCCCACCGTGGGGTCGGACAGGCGCACGCAACCTGGATCCGGCGCGTGGCCTGGAGCCGGGATGGCACGCGCCTGGTCGGCGGTGGGGAAGATGGCCACGTCTCTGTGTGGGAGGCCTCCGAGGGCATGCAGTTCCTGCGCCTCTCGGGACATCACGGGGCCGTCTGGAGCGTGGCCTGGAGTCCCGACGGGAGGCGGCTGGCCTCCGGTGGTGGTGGCCAGGGGCAGGGAGAGGGCGGGGAGCTCTTCGTGTGGGATGCCCACAGTGGGGAGCGCCTGGCCGCCCTGCAGGGGCTGGCGAGTGTGCTCTATGCTGTCGCCTGGCATCCGGTCGGGGATCGGCTGCTCAGTGGAGGCAGTGACGGTCGGCTGTGCTGGTGGGAGGTGCAGAGCGGAACGTGCCTGCGGGTGCGAGAAGCCCATCAGGGGAAGGTGCAGGCCCTCAAGGTCAGTCCCGATGGCCACAGGCTCGCCAGTTGCGGCGATGATGGGGCCATCAGGCTCTGGGATGTGCACAGCGGCGAACACGTGCGCACCCTGCGTCGCGACCGGCCCTACGAGCGGCTCAACATCACCGGCATCCGGGGTCTGACCGAGGCCCAAAAGGCGTCGCTGCGCGCCCTGGGGGCCTTCGAGGAAACGGGCGTCCGCGCCCAACTTGGCGCAGAGGCATTGGCCACCCTCGGGTCGGAGGGAAGGTCCATGACGCCCGAACCAGCTCTCGCACCACTGCAACGAGCGCAGATGCCACCGCAGGGTCTTGCAGCCAAGCCATCAGCACCCTCAACCTACCCGGCTGGACTGACAGAACGGGAGGTCGAAGTCCTGCGCCTGGTGGCTCAGGGACTGACCAACGCCCAGATCGCTGAAGCGCTCATCATCAGCCCGCACACCGTCCATGCCCATGTGAGTTCCCTCCACCATAAGCTCGGCCTCAGCTCGCGAAGTGGGCTCACCCGCTACGCCTTTGAACACCACCTGGCGTGAAGGAACAGGCTACCTCTGCCCACATTGGGAGTCCACGCTCATGCTCTCGTTCTGCCTTGACAGCCTCGCAGCTCTCGATCCGCCTAGCCTGTTTTGTCTAGACATGTTCCCGTAGCCGTCGTTTCCGTGGTTCAAGTAAATAGCACGTTCCGGCGACGCGTTTCCTGTGCTGGCTACTTTGGTTCTCCGTTCTCAAACAGAGCAGGAAAGAGCACAAAACTCTTCTTCGTCTGGGTCTCTTGCTGTACTGGCTACTTATGTATGACTTCCTCACCTCGAGACCTCTCAGTTTCCCCCAGCGCGTGTCCTAGCAAGCAAGCAGGAGAGTGGAGCTTCCCGCCTCCTCTCAACGAGATATACACAAACAAAAGAAGTATTTCGTTCAAACGATGAGGGAGGACCCCCCTAATGGAAGCTCAATGGATAGCCGACCGTGCGGCTCTGCGTTGTTTGGCTCGGCAGCATCCTGATTGGACGCAGCAGGAGCTTGCTGGTTGTCTTGGCCGTTCACGTCGTTTCGTCAAAAAGTGGCTCAAGCGCTTTCGGCAAGCGCCAGCCGATGATCAGGCGGTGCTTCATTCCCGTTCGTGTGCCCGCAAGACGCGGCCTCCCACTGTTCACCCACGCATTATTGAGCGGATTGTGGAAATGCGAGAGAGTCCCCCAGAAAACTTGCAGCGCGTCCCGGGACCCAAAGCTCTGCTCTATTACCTTCCACGTGATCGCGAGCTGCAAGCTTTGGGCGCTCCTCTGCCCCGTTCGACCAGGACGAGTCTTCAAGATCCTGCGGCAACAGGGCTGCATTCTCGACAAGCCGACTCGTCGTCGCAAGGCGGCGAAAGCTAAAGGGAACAACAGCATGCTACTAAAGCGAGCACAAGACCGAAGCGTTGTAGCCTGAGGAACTCTCGTAAAGGCAGTGGGTGAGGCACCTACAGGACCCTCGAGACGTCTCATCATGACGGAACGCGGGATGCGCCTGCTGAGGGCGACCTCAACGGAAACGGAGTGCCCAGAGTAATCGTGAGGGTCACGTCTCTCAAGGCGCGGCTGGGAGAGCCATCCACAGGGGAAAGGAGCACAGGTGGTCAGACGAGCAGCAGCCGTGTGGCACGCGAAATGCGGAGAGCCACAGTGGCCCTGAGCGTCACTTGCCGCCTTTGGGCGACAGAATTGACCAGTGGAGCGCGCGTGATACGGAAACGGTTACGCTTCGTTCCGCGAGGGGCGGCTGGCAAAGGGCTTTCACAAGATGGTGCCTCGCTCGTCGCCTCCTCAACAGAGTTCGCCCGTTCTCAAAAGAGACGGCGTTCTCCCTCGAATTTCGCCGGTGCGATCCGTCTTTCCCCCAAGTGCCTGTGCTGGCTACTTCGGTTATACGTTCTCACATCCGGAAAGAAACAGTCATCGAGGAACCCTATTTATCACCTACCCGGCGTATGAATGACAAGAAAATGGAAATGAGAGAGCCACCAGTGATGCTATTTTTAGAACGGATAACCGAAGTAGCCAGTACAGGGATGCTCTCTCATCAGACGACGTAAGTTGGCACGGGCGGGCGGCGTAGTATACTGCTTCCATACCTGTACACTCCTTGGTAGGCAACGAACATCCTACCACGAGTGTACGGTTCTCTTTCTTCCTCTGTCTACGATGAAAGGACACACCTCCGGTCACGATGTGAGTAACTCATACACAGTCTATGCCTGTAGTATCATCTCTGGAGATGCTCTTCTACTCCTTCCCCTTACACATAATTGGGTATGGCATCCTCCAGAATGGTTACAAGCTTTACAGAGAAGCCTCAAAGAATTATATTGCCATTGTAAACAGTACGTTTTCTATACGCCTAGCCTCTTATGGAGATAGTAAGGAGACAACAATGGGTAAGAAACTGCTAACACTCCTCTGCATCGCTACCCTCTCCTTTGTCATGAACGCCTGTAGGTCACCCCAGGTACCATCGAGCAGCCAACCCACAGCAACGCCAACAGGTAATGGGTATACGTATCCACCGTTAAATACAAAGATATATACCGATACTTCTCCCGTCTTTTTGCAAGGGAATGCAATGGGCGGATTAATTGCTCAAACTCCTCCAACTATTGATTTTGGCAGCGCTGTTATTGATGCCCAAAAATACAGTTCTGACTATGGTGATTGGGGAAACGCTGTCCTCGGCCCTGATGGGAAGTATTACTTTGGACTGGGAGACCATTCTGGTTCTACCGGTGGATTTAATGGCGCTTTACTGATGGATTACGATCCGGTAAAAAAACAACCGGAAATTCTACTTTTTTCCAAAGATATTTTAGGTGCTGGCGGTGAAGGAAAATGGCACTGCAGAATGGATATTAACCCGGCGAATGGAGACATGTATTTTATCGGCTTTTATAACGGGAATTTAATTTATTATAATATCTATTCCCATGTTGCCAAAAATATGGGGAAGCCTTCCCCAGGAGACGGGTGGGAAGAGGGAACCTGGGACTATCAGCGCAACCGCTACTATGGCGTTGGCAATGGGAATAGCGGAACTAACAGTGGAGGCGGCAAAGTATTAGTCTATGACACCCTCAACCAAAAAACAATCTATTCCGGGCTACCTATTGACTCGGCAACGGGAAAAACCTTTCATTGGGCCACCCGTGCACGACTGTTAGACCGGACAACCGGCATTCTCTACGGAAGTGATCAAGCTACAAATCGTCTTGCCAAATATGACCCGGCGACCAATACTTTTTCTCTCATGAAATCAACACTCTCTGATAATCTTCGGGCATGGACAAATCAGAAAGAAGCAGATGGATCTTTCTGGATTTTTGATAAAACTGGGAATGTCTATAAATTCTATCCGGAACAAGATAAGGTGCAATACATGGGGAAAAATTGGGGAAATGGCGTCTATACAGCATCAATTGAGAGAAGCTCAGATGGTAAGTATTTATACTATTCGATTGCAAATAATGCTCCGTTTATTTCCGCAGGAGGGCCAATTATCCAATATAATACCCAGACTAATCGGAAGAAGGCAATTGCGTTCCTGGCTCCTTTTTACAAAAATACCTATCATTATCAAATGACAAAAATATATGGAGTAGCCTTAGCTCCCGATAATGGAACTCTCTTTGCAGTGAGTAATGGAAATTTTGTCGATGGCGCACGCTATCCGGCTGTACTTACCATTTCCATTCCTGCATCAGAAAGATAGAAGATGAGTTAGCAGAACGAACTGCCAAAGGAAATACCTTTTCAGTCCTCGTGCCAAAAACGACGGAGCAAAGGGACTGCTTGTAGAAGCGCAATCTCCGGTTCAGCAATCTCAGGATGCCATTGCTTTTCCCACTCTAGGGAAAGATACCCGTCGTAGCCACTGTGCCTGAGCGCGGAACACGCCTCACGCAGCGGCACCGCGCCTTCATTGAGTAGGCAGAGTTCCCATGTTCCCGGCGAGCTGCCACTGGGGCGAGCATCTTTGACGTGGACGTGAGCAATAGCTGACCCTAGCATAGCAACGCTCTGAGCGGGAGCCTCACCCGCGCGGAAAGTGTGGTGTATATCCCACAAGACCCTGGCAGCGGGTGAGGCCGCGGCTTGAATCAGCTTCTGCACGTCCACACTCGTGGACCAGGCATCGTGCGTTTCGAGGACGACGGTGATATTGCGCCTGGCTGCATATGCGCAGATGGCGTGCAGCACCTCTGCTGTGGGCGCGAGCAGTATGGAATGCGTTGTTCCACCTGGCAGCGGCCCACCGAAGACGCGCAGCAAAGGCGCGCCCAGCTCGGCAGCCATATCAATCATACGCTGGGCCACTTCTGTCACAGCCGTGCGCTCCTCCGGCGATGCCTGCACCACCCGGCAGGAAGTATCGAGACAAGCAATAGCAATCCCATTGGCTGCCGATACTTCGCGCAATCGGCGGCGTACCGACACCGGTGTATCCGGTTCGATGATTGCTCCCTCAGCCAGTCGCCACTCGATGGCGTCGTAGCCATAACGCACTGCCGCTGCGACGGCTTCCTCGACGGTCCATCGAGGGCAGGCGAGCGTAGAATAGGCAAGTCTCATACCACTTTTTCCTTTCATACAATCCATCTTGTAGCCGTGGGGAGTCGTCACGACCATTTGAATGTCACCGTTGCACCAGCAGGAAGTGTATAGGTGAAGAATTGCGAGCCGTTCCAGCGCACTTTGAAGGTTCTGCTGCAGAAACCATCGTTATAAGCCACTACTACTTTGGAGCCATCTGGATTTTTGAAGGCGACATCGGTGAGGCTGCCGAGGGTGTCAGCCCCGATATGATATGTTCCTGGAACAACGAACTTACTGAAATGCCCAATCAAGTAGTAATCGTTCGAGTAGAGCACGTTACCCGTATTTGGATCGACGGTCACAACGCCCAGGCAGTCAGGGCAGCCTCCATTGTGTGGGCCATGATTGGCTTCAAGCGCAATGTTCCAGAGTTCCACCGTTTTGGTCCAGTTTTGCACCGACTGCATCAATAGATCACTGGTGCTGATGGGAGTAACACTCGCTCCCGTTGCGCATTCTGTTTCGTAAACATCCTTCGTTGGATAGAGGGCGTGAATCGCACTCATGACTGTAGAACTGCCTGCATAGCAGTGCCAGGATATTCCAGCAATATCACGATTGGTGGCGGGGTCGCCCAACAGCGTTTTCGCGTAATGCGGATTATCCCAGTTATGGTCATAAGGGATGAGCCTGGGGTGCAGGTTGGCCTGGTTCAGGTCGGGACTCAGATAGTTTTTAATGAAATTTGACTCGTCACTAGCGGGAAAGAACATACCTGGATAGTTGTCGGGTGCGTAACCGGGTTCATTCTGCGGGGTGATGGCGTAGATGGGAATGCCCTGTGCCTGGTACGCCTGAATGAACTTGACAAAATACTGTGCCAGGAGGCCGTAGTCCGAGGGGATGAGCGTGCCAATATGCCCATTGGAGGTACCATACATCGACCCATTAGTTTTCATCCATGCTGGTGGACTCCACGGATTCGCTATGAACTTCAGTGAGGGATTGAGGGCAAGCGCCTGTTTGAGTATAGGGAGGATATAAGCCGTATCATGGTTGATGGAAAATTTCGACAACGTGGGATCGGTCTGACCGGGGGGAAGATCGTCATACGAATATGGACCATTGACCGAGAAATCCGAAGCGCCCATCGGGATACGCACAAAGCTGATGCCGATCCCATTGGCCGGATCGAATAAACGCTTCATCAGGTCGTTCCGCTGGCTTGTGCTCATCCGAGTATACATGAGCCATGCAGAGGAATCGGTGACAGCCGCCCCAAAGCCATCCATTTGCTGAAATTGTTGGTGTTCATTGATTTCGATGATCGAGGAATCGGCGTTCTGACTATCCGAGGTGAACGTGAGGCCTGGTTGCGCAGTTAGCTGGTTACTGCCATCGCTGGTGGTTAGCCAGACATTGACAGCGGTTCCGCCTGCCCTGGACATTGATCGTGAGACAAATACAACAGTAAGCAGAACGCCTATTATGATGCCGATGCCGGAAAGCACCCGCAAAACGAAATGGAGACGAGCAGATGGAGACATAGGAGATACTTCTTTCCAATCAGGTTGATTCGCGTGGAATCAGTTGTGGAACAAGCGGCGGGTGAGTTCTTCGGGAAGTGGTTGACCGCTGTGCCAGTTCACCAGCATCCCCACGGCAGCAATCGGGAGCAGATCGGGAATGGCTTACACTTCGGAACGATTCGAAATTGCATAGAGCTCCCAGGCAATGCCATCTGGGTCATGGAAGCTGATGTACTTGTCATGGGTCTCAGGATCTTCCTCAACCCCCTGGTTGGGTACCCCTGCTGCGTCTAAATCCTGCTTCAGGTCTTCTAGCATGCTTGGATCTTCCACGGCCAGAGCCAGATGATCCAGACCCACTCGAAACGGATTGAAGTGATCAGAGCGTGCAGAGGACGCATCGGTCTCATACAAGGCAACCAGCATGCCAGAGACGTTGACTACCACCCCTCCCTCTGTTTCCCGCACCACTTGGCATCCCAGGAGGTCCAGATAGAAGTGTTTGGCCCGCGCTAGATTGGTGACTCTGAGACCAAGATGACTCAAGCCGACGGCGTTCAACTTCATTCCAGCTTCCTTTCCTGTTCAGCGTGTGACGGTGCTACCAGAGACGCAAGCACATTATAACACACCGTTTCTTGACCAAAGAGGGTAAATTGCCAAATGAAACGGCTTTCTGCTGTGCTGGCTACCCAAGACGTTGTCTAAAAATGTACCATGCTGCGTCCCCGCTATTACTTTCGTCTCAACTTTAGTCATTTATTGTCATAGTGTTTCTATTATCGTATAGAATAAGTAGCTCTCGAATGGTACCCTTGCAGATCAAAGGGCGAGGCGAAATGTGAACTATGGAGGAAAGGAAATGCGTCTGTCCAGATCCGTGTTCGGCAAAACAAGCAGCCATCTCTTGCTCCTACCGATTTTGCTCGTCGTGTTTTTGGTGAGTTGTGTAGCAGGTGGCTCTTCTACAACCTCTCCTCGCAAGGCTGGACATGAGCAAGCCCCTCGTGTGCCTATGATGCTCAAGGGCAAGACTGCCTCGCTCAGTTGGCTGTATGGGCGCGATTGCTTGCGAGGGATGCAAGCGTACCTTCAGTCGGCTGGTGCAGACCCTGATGCAGCTTTGGTGGGAACCGGTTGGGTGAAGCCGACGGATGGCAGCCTGATGAACGGCCACAATACCTGTGTCGCTGGCGGACCGAGCATGGATAGGGTGGTGCAACTGGTGCATAGCCGGGGAGGAATGGCGTATCTGACAATTACGATGGATACGGAGGGGCCGGATCCCTGGTCAGTTCAGCAGGCGGCATCCTATATCGATAAGGCGACCACTGATCAGGGCTATATTGACACGATTGTGCATGAGGTGGTGCGGGCCGGATATGATGGGGTCATTATGGATTTGGAAGGTGTGGATCACAGTTATCCAGCTATTCAGCAAGTCTTCGCCAGGTATAACCAACGATTGTGGGCTGCTTTGCGAGGCTTGAACAAGTGGTACGGCATTGCGCTCATCCCCAAAGTGCGGGACAACGATTACAATTATTTCGAGAACTGGCGTTTGCTTGCACATGCTGCCGATTTTGTGGTGATCATGGCTGTTGATGAGTCCTATTTTACCCCAGGACCGGCGGTGAGTTTGCCCTGGCTCAAACGTCTCTTGACCTATGCGCTGCAGACGATGCCGGAGATGGTGCCACGGATGATCTGGGAACTGCCGCTGTATGGTGATATCTGGCATTGGGAGAAGAGTGGGTGGGTCTTTGATGAGCCAATTACTTTTCAGGCCGCACAGGCATTGGTGCAGCAAGCGACTCCCGCTCGTATTGATGCTTATGCGAGCAATATGCAAGATGAGTATGCGCCTCACGTGGTCTATACCGATGCGTCTGGCGTGAAGCATGCTGTCTGGTATCCCACGGGCAAAAGCCTCTCTAGCATCATCAGTAGTTTCTGGCAGACGCTCAAGCAGGAACCGCGATTTGGCAAGAGCCGTCTGCAGATTGCGGTCTGGTGGCGCACAACGCAGGAACCGCAGGATTTCTGGCCTCTCCTTGATCAGCTGTACTGATAGCGAGAAGTATCAAAGTCCACAATTGATAACCCCAGGAGAAGAGTTGTGGTGGCTAGATCACCACACTGATCTGATGAGATACCCAGGTGTTTACCGATAGGGAGTCGCCTCCCGCGGTTGTTATGCGGTCCAAGCATCCCTAGGAGATCGCGTCACTTGAGCAATTCACCCCGAATATGTTCAGCTCCCCAGGGTCGATTGCGGTAGCCAGTACAGGTATTGCTTTGACCCTTATCAAGCTAAAAAGTACGCACAAGACTTACTCTCTGAAGAAAAGGCTTACCATCTCTATCGACTCCACAATACGGTGCGAAGGGAAGTAGCAGCAGACAGGCAAGAACAGCTTCACATACGCCTGAATGAAATGGATCAGATCAAGAGGCGAGTATTGCGACAACCTGAAGCAGATCAGCGGCAGTAGGGATACAACTACATCGCTGGGGAAACTGGCCTGTTCTGTCTGCCTGTCACGCTGGGCGTCTTGCAGATCATCGGACGCCCGTCGGTTCCGTCGATTTATAGTGTAGTTTACTCATAATAGCAAATTATACTATTTTCTTTTTGAATGCTTCCCACAGTCGTTGTGAAGGCGGGAAATGAAGATGGTGATCATGGACAAACTTTTTCCTGACGTTCCATTATTTGTCCTCCATAAGCCTGGCACTTATTTTCATGTCTTGAGTACCTAAAAAAGGTCATTCTGTATGGTCTTTCCATGATGAAGTATCCTCTTCTCGAATAAGGGAGGTGGCCCAACTTGTCTGCCTGTCACGCATTGTGTCTTGTAGAATCAAGAGTTTCGTTAGCTCTATATTATTTTAGGTATGACAGAATTAGATGCACCATTCCTGTTCTCCTCCTTGTTCCTCACAAGACGACTCATTAAGGCGTCTCGGGTTCTCCATTTGGTCTCGCCGTCCACTAAACACGCCTCGACTTGAGCAGGAAGACCGAAGGATGCATTGCCCTTGCTAAGGCCAAATGTAAGCGAATTGAGGATGCCATACCAAATTTGGACTCTCCCGCACTTCTCGTGCTCAACCATAACACCGCTCGATCGTAAAGAAATGCAGAAAAACAATATCCTTCATGAGGAGCTTTTCATTGCATTCCATCCCCTTTTCATTACCCAGCTTCGACGTGACAGAAGTGATCATCACAGGAGAGAAACTCATCGTGTGTGCTTCTTCCCGGTCCCAGAGAGCATGTTGCCCTCAGTGTCAGCACGCGTCTTCGCGGGTCCACAGCTATTATCAGAGGATGCCCCGAGATTTGCCGATCAGTGGCCAAGCTGTCCAATTGCACCTGCGGGTATGACGGTTTCGCTGTCTCAATAGGCAGTGCTCAAAAACGACGTTTACTGAACCGTTGCCAGATGTGCTCGCTCCCGCCGCCCGACGAACCAACCGGCTAACCACGCTCTTTCAGGTGTTTGCCACCCAGAGTGGAGGGGAACCAGGAGCCCGGCTGCTCAAAGCCGTAGGGATAGCGACTAGCCCCGATACGCTTTTACGCCTGGCCTCGGTGGAGAGAGGCGAGCCACAAGAGGTACCCAGAGTCATTGGCATCGATGATTTCGCGTTTCGGCGTGGTCACACCTATGGGGCCATCCTCGTCGATCTTTTGACTCATCGGCCTGTTGATCTGCTGGCAGACCGAAGCGCCGAGACCTTTGCTCGTTGGCTCGTCTGCCATCCCGGGGTAGAGTGAATTAGTAGAGACCGCTCAAAAGAGTTTGCCCGAGGCGCAAGTATGGGAGCTCCCCAGGCTCAACAAGTACTTGATCGCTGGCATGTGCTGAAAAATCTGCGCGAGGTGTTAGAACGATTTTTTACCCGTCTGCATCCGCACCTCAGCACACTCGAAGACGCGCAGGCGCTCATGATGCCAACATTGCGCCAAAGACGAACGAGCGCCGAACGCGCTCGCTCGGCGGGGCAAGGCAGAGACGTCTGGCTCTCTATGAACAAGTCGTTGGACTCTACAAACAAGGTGGCAGCATCCAGGGCGAGGCCTCGCAATTGGGCATCGGTCTGCGCACGGTACGCCTGTTCGTGCGAGCTGGTGCCTTTCCTGAACGTGCCAAGCCAATAGGGACCAAGAGTGCTATTGATCCCTATCGTGGCCTTCTCCAGCGCCTCTGGGCCCAAGGGCATCGCACCCCGCATCAGCTTTGGCAAGAACTGGTGACGCAGGGATTTTCGGGCGGATACATGATGGTATATCGGTTGGTCCAGATCCAGCGAGAGGTCGCCTCGTCGAGAGCAGCGAAGACCAAAGAGCACCCGGCACTTTCGGCCCCTCGTCATCTGGCCTGGCTTCTGGTACATGATCCAACGCAGTTGAATCAGCAAGAACAACAGACCCTTACACTGATCCGCCAGGATAGCCGGGTGGAGACTGTTTATCAAGTAGCACAACAACTGATAGGGATGGTGAAAGAGCGAAAAGCTGATTCCCTGCAATCTTGGCTGGACGCCTGCAGCGGAAGTCAGATTGTCGAGCTAGAGAATTTCGCACAAGGGCTTCAAAAAGAGTTCTCTGCTCTTCAAGCCGCTCTCACTCTTCCTTACAGCAACGGGCCTGTTGAAGGAGTGATTACCAAAGTGAAATTGATTAAGCGTTCTATGTACGGCCGAGGCGGCTTCCCACTCCTGCGTCAGCGGGTTTTGAAGGCCGCATGAGATAGCACGAGAAGTGCGGGAGAGTCACATATGCTCGCATGTTTTCATTTTGTCACAGGGATCAATCTTTCCGTAGACCGCTGTAGCACAAAGGTTCAGCGAAAAAGGCGCTTCCAAACGTTGCTCTGGCCAGGTGATGAGGCAGATATGATCTGCTGAAGCCGCCTGGCAGCATGGCATCTATCTTGGCAAAGCGTGTTTTTATCGGACAAATGACCCCAAGCGCCGTTTCCGCCATTGCAAATACACCGTGGTGACAACCATGAAGACGATCAGGTATAGAATGAGCACCGGTAAAGCTTTCTGGGGACTGAAGTTCAAAGCCGCAATCGTCTTGGCTAATCCGGGGTGGCGGGCCGCGCTTTCTATCGTCAGGGTGGTTCGCTCTTCGGCGTCGCGCGGGCCGAGCCAGTGACCAATGGCAATGGATACGGCGACGACAACAGCCATGACGAAATAGGACCAGAGATCCATCTTCATCAGGAGACCAGAAGTCACCGCCACAACGAAAAGACCCAAAATGGCCCATTTGGCCCGCTGATGATTTTTACAAGCGC
>WNFC01010237.1_pt1 | contig 12012 bp, 7 predicted proteins | sample 5400541 | NCBI WGS metagenome assembly WNFC01 (sample SAMN13153342, study PRJNA577476) | soil metagenome | isolation source: 120 cm saprolite under Douglas fir tree site 2 hole 2 replicate 1 | place: USA:California | collected 2015-04-18 | reverse complement strand
GCAAAGGACCCGAAAGGGCCATGAAGACCAGTTCCCGCCGCCAAGACTGTATGGCCGCTGTCAGGTGGATGAAGCGACCTTCGGCGGGATGGGCGGCAAGGAGGAAGATGCGCCGAAAGCGGACCTCGCCGTGCGGGGTCAGAAATCAGCAAAATGCACCCTGAATTGACTTTTATTGATCGCGCATCGGATGGCGGGGGGCGATAGTAGCGAAGGTTCAGCACGGTTCTTCGACCCATCCAACGCCACTGCGACGATGTGACGCCGCTTCGGGATCGCCGACCGCTAAATGTGCATCGGCTCGCAGCGCCAGCAGATACTTTGGCTGTTCCCTGGACACTAGCCGTGCATCCCTGACTTTCGCCGGAGCGCCGAGCGCCCGATCCCCGTTCGCCAAGGCCCTACGATCAGCCTCACTTGGCTGTTGGTTTGACGGTGGTTTGGTATTCCTTCGGCTTCTTCCTGCCGCCATCCCTAAGCAGTCCGTACACGACCAATCGCGCAGATCCCGTTTGCTCGCCGTCCGAGTCCTCGGGAGCAAACGTAGCGACATAGACCTTGCCATTCGCGATCGTCGGCGGGTCGAATTTCGCAAAATATCCGAGCCTGTCATTCCGGGCTTTCTCGCTGTTCCAAATCTCCTTTGTGACGTCTAGAGCATCGAAAGCTCGAAGAACTCCCGGGACGTTTTTTCTGTTCGCATCTTCTTTCACGGGGATCGTTGCCCAGAGGATCCCCGTGCCCTTTTGGTCGCCATTTGCGGAGATGGATAAAATTCCGCCTGGCATAGAGGTCAAATGGCCGTGCAACGGCAGTGGCGCCGAGATCGAGCTATGCCCATCCGGAACAAGCAGTCCGGCGTTGATCTTAAACGCCTGCAAATCTTCCATCTCCGGCCAAACATAGAGACGGGCCCCCTCGGCAGTATTCCACAGTGCTGGAGACGCATGAATGTGGTGGAAGTAATTACTTGTCGCAGTGGTTAGGTTTACTGGTAGCTTGGTTATTTGGAGAGATTGCAAGATATGAGAGTTTTCGTCAGCCTCGTTTGCGCTATTGTGACCCAAGTTATTGGGATTTAGAAGGTAAAGTTTGCCCTCTTTTCCTCCGGCTATCAGAATCTGAGGTGACACCAATACCGGCCCGCCAGACCCGAGATCAACATCCTTGGTGTCAAGTCGGCTGCTGTGGCTCCAGGGCGTGAACCAATCGAGTAATTTTAGATCTGGCCCAAGCTTTATAATGCTGTCACTAAAATCGCGTTCACCATCCCAAAGACCGTCACCAGTCGACAGGTATACATTGCCGGGTGAATCGGCTGTGAGCCCACCTCCCGATTGCCAAACTCCACCACCGGCCTTGCGATTGGGGTCACTGAGCGTGGCTGGTGTAGTGCAGAACACTTCCGGGGGCTGATCGATGTGAGCCGCCCGGTACGCAAAGACCCAGCCATGATAGGGCGGTGCATCTCCTTGTGATCCAAAAGCGATGTAGAGTTTTCCATTGGCGAGTAACAGGCCTGGACGGTTCAACTGAAGAAACGGCGCAAAAGCGAGCACTCCGTTTTCTGCGTCGGACGTATCTCCCCGCACACTCCCCCGGATATCCGTGGGAGGTTGGGCATTCTCACCTGTCCCCAACTTAAGGGCATGGAGGCGATATACGTATGACGGATTATCAGGGTCACCAAGTTTGAGTTTTGCCACTACGAAAAGAATCTGATTTGAAATGTCGATCGCAGGGGTGCTGGTGATACCAATATCTGGGTATAAATCCAGATAGTTCCAACTATTTCCCAAATGTAGAATATTTAAACCGTAAGCCGTTATATCGATCGAATTCATGTGCGGGCCGAGGTTTTTAGACCAAATCTGTTCGCCAGTATCGGCATCGAGCGCATAGATGTTATTACGTTCCGTCGCAACGTAAACGATGTTTCGAGTGCGCCGAGCTCCAGTATTAGAGACATTTACGTCGGATACGTAAAGCAGTTGCCCAAAAATATTCCCGTCAACTGTGACAGAAAAGAGCTTTCCAAATTTGGATTTTCCACTTATGTTGCCAACCGTGAGAATTTTCTCCTGCACGTTGGCCCCCGAACGAGCATTGTCATTGCGCTGCGTCAGCACATTTATCTTATGAGCGTCAGCCTGCGCGTGGGCGTGCCCACATAAACCGCATAAAGAAAACAATAGGCTCGAAACGAGCGCGATGGCGCGCTGCGATCGAGCCTGCATGCTAAGGGCGCGATGCTTCCTTGGCCCGAGTTTTGTGCGATTTTGGTAGGTCATCAATGCTTCCTTGAACTCAGACCGTCGTCGGGCAGACGCGTGCAGCCGCGCTTTTGCAGTAGCTTACCGCTCTGCGGCAATCGCCGGCTCCGTCAGTTCGTCGAGCAGCGCCCTGGCCTCTTTGAGGTCAGCGGTATCGAAGCCTTCGCTGAACCATCCGAGGATCGGCTTAAGCAGGGCGACCGCCTCTTGCTGACGGCCCTGCCGTCGCCTCAGGCGGGCGAGGCTCATCGCACCGCGCAACTCCCAGGATTTCGCGTTCTGCCGGCGCGCGACGGCGATGCATTTCTCGATGGCGGCCTCGGCCTCGCTCACCGTTCCGGCGCCGGCAAGCAAAGCCTCGCCCTTGAGTCGATAGAGTTCGGCTTCGAGCGGCGCTCCCCCCGTCTTTTCGACCGCGTCCAGCCCGGCGATTGCCGAGGCGAGCGCCGCTTCACGATCGCCCGCCGCCAATTGCACATCGGCCTGCAACGCCAGGAGCATATGTCGCTGCGAGCCCAGACCGTAATCTTCCACCGCTTGGGCGATTTGGGCCAGCCCCGTCTCGCTTTCGCCAGAGGCGCCGAGCGCCCAGCCCCGTTCGCAAATGGCACCCGCGCGCCATTGCACGATGCGGTGCTCGTCGCAGATCTGCACGGCCCGTCCGGCATAATTCGCGGCCGTCGATGGCTCGCGGCGAAAGATGTGAAGACGCGCGGTGTAAGACAGCGCTTGGGCGAGGGTGAAGGGGTGCCTGAGCGTCTCGGCGGTTTCTAGCCCTGCCCTCAGGTTCTCTAGCGGCCGATCCGGGTAACCAAGCATCCACGAGATCACCATAGGGAAGATCTGGCATTGCACGCCCGGGTGGGAGCCCGGCCAATCGGGGAACCGCATGTTCGGATCGAAAAGCTCCAGGCCTCGCCGAAATTGCGCAAGCGCCAATTCAAGCTTCCCCTGCGTATACTGCACTGCGCCAAGCGCCAAGTGTGCCCCGACGACACGGGCCTCATCGTGAAGCCGTTCGGCTACGCGCAACCCCTCCTCGGCAAAATGCTGCGACTTATCCATCTCAAGCAGGTTCTGATGGTGAACCATCAGACCGCGAAGCGCTGTGATCCCCCGGGAGTCATCCCCGAGCTGCCGACAAAGTTCCCAGGCTCGCGCGTAGGTTTTACCGACATCGGGATGACCGTGGAGCTTGGTCGCGAACACGGCGGGACCGAGCGCCATTTGCAGCTGAAGCTCGCACTCGGCCCGCTCGCGCATATCCGGCAGCGCCTCGACGAGTGCCAGTCCTCGGCCAAATTGGTCGACGGCCTCGAGGTGCGCCGACCTGCTCGCCGCCGCGGCGCCGGCTTTCTGCCAGTAGGCGATCGCCTGCGCCGGACAGCCCGCTTCCGTATAGTGATGGGCGAGCACTTCCCGCCGGGTTTCCACCAATTCGGGAAAGTGCTCCTCCAGCGCTCCCGCAATCACCCGGTGCAGTTCTCGCCGGCGAGTGCGGAGCAACGTGCTGTAGGCGGTGTCCTGAACCAGCGCGTGCTTGAAAAGATAGCTGGCGGCCGGCGGCGTGCCGCGCTGGAAGATGAGGCCAGAATCGACGAGCCCATGCAGCGCCTCCTGCAATTCGCCTTCGTCAAGCCGAGCGGCGGCCGCGATCAGCTCATAGGAAAAATCGCGGCCAATCGCCGAGCCGACCTGCGCGACATGTTTGGCGGTCGCGCCAAGGCGATCGAGCCGGCCCAGCAGTGAGGCGTGTAGTGTCGCCGGCACCGCGAGCGAGACGGCCTGAGCCCCGGCGTTGGCTCCCGCACGGTGATCGGCCCCGGCTTCGAGCACCGCCTTAGTCAGTTCCTCGACAAACAACGGCACTCCGTCGGTGCGCTCGACAATCTCGGTGACGATCTTGGCATCGAGCGGCGCGTTCCCCACCAGGTTTTTCACCATGGCGGTGCCGTCCGCGCCACCAAGTCGATTCAGAACGATGATCGCGACATGCGGCTGGCCAACCCATGGTGGGCGGAACTCCGGCCGAAAGGTCATCACCAACAACACCGGCAATTGCTGGATGCGGTCGACGATCAGATCGAGGAGCTCCCGCGAGCTCGGATCGGCCCAATGCACATCCTCAAACACCATCAACACCGGATTGTGGCGCGCCACGCCCTCAAGCTGGTGCAGCAGTGCCTCGAACAGCCGCTCGCGTTTTTTCTGCAGACTGAGGTCGGGTCCGACCATCTCGTTTGGCAACGACATGAGTCCGGCAATCAACGCGATCTCGCCGCGGTCACCACCGCCGGCGACAAGAAGGGTTTCGAGTTTGCGCAGCCGCTGCTCGGGCGCATCGTCGTGAGCAAACCCGGCAGCACGTTCGAGTTGCGCCGTAAACGGGTAGAACGCGCTATTCTGATGGTGCGGCTGCGCGAAATAGCGCAACCTTGTATGTCGCTCGCCAGCGACCTTCTCGGACAGGGCCGCGCCCAGGCGCGATTTGCCGATTCCCGGTTCGCCCGAGACCAGCACGATCCGGCCCTCGCCCTCCTTCGCCTGGCGCCAGCGCCGCAGCAGGAGGTCCAGGTCCTCGTCGCGCCCTACAAGCGGCGCCGTTCCCGAGCGCAGCGCCTCGAAGCGGCTCAACACGCCACTCTCGGCGACGATCCGCCAGGTGCGCTGCGGCTCGCTGAAACCTGCGATGTCTCGCAGGCCAAGGTCCTCGACCTCAAACAGACCGCCGAGCTGCTGTCGAGTGCCGTCGCCGATGACGATGCTGTTGGGTGCTGAGAGGGTCTGGAGGCGGGCGGCGAGGTTCGGCGCCTCCCCGACTACCTCATGCTCCTGAGTCGCACCGCCACCGATCAGGTCGCCGACAACAACGAGTCCCGTGGCGATACCAATCCGCACTGCCAGATCCTGCGGCAGGTCCAACCGCCGCACCGCCTCGATGGCGGACAGGCTGGCGAGGACTGCCCTTTCAGCATCGTCTTCGTGCGCCTCGGGATAGCCGAAATAGACGAGGACGCCATCGCCCATGTATTTCGCGACGAAACCCGCGAGCCGGCCAACCGCTTCCGTCACCGTGCGATGATAGGAGCCGATCACCTCGCGCAAATCTTCGGGATCGAGGCGCGTGGCTAGCGCCGTCGAGCCGACTAGATCGCAGAACATTACCGTTAGCTGCCGGCGCTCCGCTTGGTCGCCGCGGTGAATGGCAATCTCCGACACCGGTGTCACCGGCGGTTCGACGCGCAATTCGTCAATCGCGCGTAGAATTCGCCTGCGGTGACCGAGCAGTACGCCAAGCCGTTCGAGATCGGACTCTGTGATCTCGCGAAGGATCCGTAGGTCTATGGCATTATCGCGGAAAACTGCCTCGTACCGCTCCAGGCTGAGACGCCGCAGCCAATCAGCAATCTCCACGGCGAAGTCGATACGCTGTCTGATCGGCGCGCCCTCCGTAACCTTGCCGCGCGCTTCCCGCACGTGATTGAGGTTAACGCCATCGACTCGCCCCGGAAGGCCGATCAGCTCGCGAGACAGGGCGGTGATTTGGCGGTGTTCGTCAGAGGACGTTGGATGGGGCTCCTGCGCGGTCTCGGCATGCGGCGTCATGAAGCCCCGTTCAGCTTCCGTGAGGACCGGCCCGATATACCGATAGCCGCGGCGGGGTAAGGTCTCGATCCAGCGGCCGCCGTCCGGGGCTGTTCCAAGAACACGACGGAGTGCGGCGATCTGAACGGTGAGGTTGTTTTCCTCGACGATCTGGTCGGACCAAGCCGCCTCGATCAGCGTGTCCTTTGAAACGAGTTCGCCGGGCCGTTCAACCAATGACCGCAACAAGGCAATCGCCCGCTTCCCGAGCGCCATGGGCTCGGTTCCGCGCAACAGCAGGTCGTTCCGGGTGTCCAGGCGAAACGGCCCAAGCGCAATGATCGTCATAGCAGCAGAGTTTTAGTCGCTTTGGCAACTTTTTAGCACCTTTTTCAGCCCGGCTTCAGGACTATCGATCGCGCTGCCCGCAAGCTTCGCACCACGCCGGAGAGGCCCGGTGGTCCTTGCGGGGAGCGTACTCCATGAGTTTCACATCCGACTCGGATCCGCGTGCAAGCCTCGGCCGCTCAGCGGCGTCCTTGTCCCCGCACCTGCCCATCCGCGGCCTAGTCAAGCGGATCGGTCTACTACTCCTGCTCGGGTTAGCCCTTAGCGCACTCATTGCGTCCTCGCAAGCCGGGGTTCTTCCGGTTGGAAGATTGGCGGCCGTCGCTGGCATCCTCGTCGCAGGTGCAGTTTCCGGGATCAGCGGGCTCGCCTTCCCGTTGATCGCCGGTCCGATCTTTTTGCTCATCTATCCCGCGCCCGAGGCGGTCGCGCTGACGGCGATGTGCTCGCTGACCGGACAGCTCTTCAGCATCGCTCTCTTGTGGCAAGCGATCAGCTATCAGTATCGCGTTCCTCTGATTGCCGCCGGTTTGTTGGGAGTGCCGCTCGGCAGCGCGCTGCTCTGCAGCGTCGATTCACACGCCCTCCGCGTTGTTTTTGGTGGGCTGATCGTGGCGTCGGGGTTGTGGCGTTCACTGCGGATCGAGACGGCGACGACGCAAAAGCCGTCGCTGCTAGCCGAGGTTGTGGTCGGCCTCACCGGAGGACTGACGGGTGGTCTGGTCGGGGCATCGTCGGTCGCGCCGGCCATTTGGTGCGCGGCCAGCGGGTTGGACAAATCGCACCAGCGGGCAATCACCCAACCCTACATCCTGACGATGCAGGCGGCCTCCCTGGTCTCGCTGTGCGCGTGGGGAGCCGTCGACGGCGCCGTGGTCGGCCAATACGCCAATTTCGTTTTTGCGGTTCTGGTCGGGGTCGGCCTTGGCGTGGCCGGCTTTCGCGGCCTGTCATCGAGCACCGCGACCCGGGTCATCATGGGGGTGGTGACCGCCTCGGGTCTCTCGCTGCTGTTTCTATGAGCCACCTCGCGTCGACGCCGGCGCCCAGTCTCGTCCGTGGTGAAGGAGGTATCCATGACTGTAGATGAGTTCAGAACGCAACAGGGTGCACGTCGGCCGGGCCGCGATGACGCAGTGTTCCTGCAATACCTGGAGTTGGCCAAGATCTGCCCCGAATTTCCAGTCGACCGCCGGCAGGAATTGGGTCTCCTTCCACCCGTTCGCCACCCGGCTGGACTGGGCGAGTTTTCACCCTCACGACGCGGAGTTTTTCAAAAAGCTAAAGACCTAATCCGAGCAATTGCTCGGTTAGCGGGATTTCGGCGTGGTCGGGTGTCGACCGCGTCTAATCGCGGCAAGCCCGATTAAGATTGTGAGCGGTGCAGTACAGCGGCCGCATGTCGCTGCTGCGCGCCGCCCGGAAAATCGCGGTCAAACGAAACGCCGAAGCCTATGCCGCAATATGGTCGATGCCATCCTTGTAACTGAGGTATGAAAGATCACTTCGCCGCCAAGGCCGTCCACGTCCAAGCAACCGGTCGCCGCCGGACCCGAGGACGATTGTCTGCTCCCTCTTTTCTCTTTATCGGATTCCGGCGAAGATAATTTTCGCACCGGTTTCCGTCGGGGTTATCGACTCGATCTTTCCCTCGAAGAAATATGGGTGAATTTCCTCCGCCGGCGGAACCTTCTTGAATGCGAAGTACAAGGTAACCGGCTTGTTGTGAAGCTGCTGGGCGGTGACGTACTCCACTAAGGCATGCTCGAACGAATGCAGGGCGTTCTTCCAGGAATGCTGCTTCGGAATGCTCCTGTTGGGCTGGCTGTCCGACGCGTTCACCCAAGTCCAGATTTCGTGATGGTCCTGGTCCACCATGTAGCGGAACCAATAGTCGTAGGTCTGAGGCAGGTAGCGGGCATAGGCCGGGTCGAGCATCCCAAGAGTGGCGGAAACCTCATCCAGCTCGGCCAGGATCCACCACTCCTTGTCCGGTTCCAAATTGCCTTTGTCGTCGATGCGCCGCCCCCAGGAACCGGTCTCCGGGATGTAGGCGCGTTCCAGAATCTCGGCGGCGTGGACCCGGCCGAAATCGATCAGAGCGACATCGTTGGTCAACTTGCCGATCTGATAAATCATCCAGAGGGTTTTGACAGTGTGACCAAAATCGGTGTGTGGCTGGCCTAACTGGCGCGACCAGGAATTGGTGATCGCGCCCCAGAACATGTTTTCCCGCGGGGTGAAGAACTGGGCGATCATGATATGGGCGAGATGGCGCAAATTCTCGGTCCAGATCCTTCTGTGCTTCTCTGGCAGAGCCGGGGTCAGCCACATCATGTAGGCGTAGACCTGGTCCAACTGGCCCACCAGCTCGAGCTGGTCGGGGCTGTCGCCGTCGGGTGACCTCTGCTTAACCCAGGTGATGACGTCCCGGCTCGGATCGTAGTAGGTGGAAAAGATATATTCCTTCAGCTCCAGGACGTCGTTCAGCACCTCGGGATCACGGGTCAGGTAATAGTAGAAGCTGACGCCAGTGGCGGCATAGGCCAGATCCTGGCTCGTCCGCTCGGGCGGGTTCGGGCCACGGACCCGATCCTTGCCCTGGAAGTAGGTGTATGCCCCCCGCACCTTGCCCTCTTTGCGGTCCAGGGCAAATTTTCGCAAATAATTTGTGCCCTCGCGACAATAGTCTAACCACTTCTTGTCGCCGGTCATGTGATAGGCGACGCCGTAGGCGAACACCTGCCGGGCCTTCATGCGCACGTAGTCGCGGTCCAGCTTTATGATGTCCTTGACGGAAGGATCAGGATTAGCCAATTCCGGGCACGGCGCTTTGAGATCGAACAGGCTGCCATCATTGCATCGATAGGTCGGGAAGTTGCCGACCGGGTTACCCAAGGCATTGGCGTTGTCCCAGAAGGGCAGCAAATCCTCCACGAGGTGGCGGATCCAGCGCTCGCCGTCGGGCAGCTTGGACAGGTCCGCCAAATCCACCCGCGGCTGCGCTGGCATGGTGAGCCGGCTCAGGTCGGCCGAGGGCGAGGGCACGACCTGCGCCGCAACGGGGATCGAGCCGAGCGCCGCCAGCAAGCCAATCCCAGCGGTGGCGTGGCGAAACCTCGTTGCGGTTATCATCGGCAATGTCCTTCTGTAGCTGTTTGTTGGTCCAGCCTCCGCCGTCGATGCCCGATCAAGGCGACGCTGACATCCTCCGAATCCCAGGCTATCAGGCGCTGACGGGGCTTGTCCTCTCCGCTAAGAGCCGCTTTCCATAGTCACCGATCGCCTCGCAGAACGCCTTCTGAGACTCGGGTTGTGGATCGGGACTAGTGATCAACCTCTCGTTTTCGTCATAGACGACCGGCCTATCTTCAACGACGACAAAACCCGCGTTCCTCAGATCAACCCGTATATCTTTCACGCCAGTCACCCGAGTACCTGCTGGAAAGGCCTTGGCGCTAACAAGTACCTGCGGGCCGTGACAGATCGCGGCAATCAGCATACGACGGCTGTAACTGTCTCGGATAAATTCCAGGACGGCATCCTTCGACCGAAGGATGATCGGGTTCCACGCACCACCCAGTATGATCAGCGCATCGTAGTCTGCGGCCTTGACATTCGATAGCCTCTTGTCTGCCCTGACACAGACATTCACCGCCAAAAATTGGGCCAGCACCACCATCCCGGAAGCTTCTCCAGGCTGGTCGTCAAATACCCAGTCTTCCGTTATTACATCCACTACTGCACCGCGATCGCGCAAATAGCGCACCGGGACGTGGAATTCTGACAGTTCGGGACCGTGAGACATGACAAGGGCCACGCGGAACCCCGTCAGCTCTGGGTTCATGTCGCTGAATTCGGGGAGCAAGTAGTTCGCCCCTGCCAAATTGAGGGCCGGCGGGATCGGGTTATACTCGGTTTCTAACTCGTGGGAGTACATGTGGGGGATGTCCCGGTCGATGTTGAAATAGGAGAGCAGGCGTTGCTCACCTTGAGCCATTAGGCTCGGGGTGCTGAATCCACGAAGGAGAGCAACGCCATGAAAGAATTTACCACATCGGCCGCCGTCGTCCCGGCGGCAATCGTCGAAGAGGCTTGGCAGGAGGTCGGAGCCAGTTTCGAGCGCTTCTGCCTGACAGCAGGCATCGCCACCCTGGCCACCATGATGGAGGAGGATGCGGCGCGGCTGTGCGGCCCCCGTTATGGTCGTGCCGAGGGCAAGGCGGCTCACCGCTGGGGGAAGACCAAGGGAAAAGTCGGCTTCCACGGCGGCAAGGTCGAGATCGACCGCCCTCGTGTACGCGCCCGTGATGGCGGCGAGGTCACCCTGCCGAGCTGGGAGACGGCGATGTCCGAAGACCTGCTCAGCAAGTGGGCGCTGAACCTGATGCTGATCAACGTGTCGACCCGCAAGTTCGGCCGCGCCGTCCGTCTACCGGCAGGTGATGTGCCTGCGCCCAAGGGTTCGGGCGTGTCCAAATCGGCGGTATCGCGCCGGTTTGTGGCGCTGTCGGCGGAGCACATGGCGCAATGGATGGCAGCCGATCTGTCCGAGCTGGATCTGCTGATCATCCAGATCGACGGCATGCACATGGACGACGAACTGATGCTGGTGGGCGCGGTTGGCATCGACGGCGCCGGCGACAAGCACCCGCTGGGCGTGATCGAAGGGGCAACCGAGAATGCCGCCGTGGTGCAGGCCCTCTTGGACAACCTGGTCGGCCGAGGTCTCGACCCGACGGTCTGCCGCCTCTTCGTCGTCGATGGAGCCAAGGCGCTGTCCAAGGCGATCCGCAAGACCTTCGGCCGCCACACCCCGATCCAGCGCTGCCAGGTTCACAAGGCTCGCAACATCACCGAGCGCCTCGCCAAGCCCTTGCATGCCAGCGTGCGCAAGACGCTGCGTCAGGCGTGGGAACTCGATGATGCCGAGAAGGCGGAAAAGCTGATCGGCAATCTCGCCCGACGCCTGGAACGGGAGGCCCCGGGCGTCTCCGCCAGCATCCTGGAGGGCATCGACGAGATCCTCACCGTCACCCGCCTCGGCCTGCCGGTTGAGTTACGCCGGTCGCTGGCGTGCACCAACATCATCGAAAACATGAACGGCACCATTCGGCAGGTCTGCCGCAACGTCAAACGGTGGCGGGATGCCACGATGGCGCTGCGCTGGACCGCTGCCGGCATGATGGAGGCCGCCAAGGGCTTCCGGCGGCTCAAGGCCCACAGGCAACTGCCGATCCTGCGGGCCGCGCTGGCTGCTCATCAGGCCAAGCACGCCATCAACCCCGACCTTGAACAGCAGGCCAAGGCCGCATAGCCTGCTCAACCAGCGACGCCTGCCGAGCGAATTTCAACAGGGCTCGGGACATCCCCAATGGCTATACCACCCAGGACATAGACCGGATTGTTTTTGTGGGCGGTCCTTCAAAGATGCCGTGGATCAGGGAGCGTGTTCCGCGCGAGCTTGGGATAGCTGCCGACATATCAGTAGACCCGATGACAGCCGTCGCGATGGGCGCTGCGATTTACGCGGAGAGCCGTGAGTGGGCCGCGACGAGCACGAGCAGAAAGGCCACGCGGGCATCAACGGAGATCGCGCCGGACCTTGGGCTGAAGTTCGACTATCAGGCTCGCACGACCCAGGAGAATGCGCGGTTGCGGGTTCGGGCAGAACCTACTGCCATCGCGGCTCGTCTGTCCGTTCAGGTTGATGCTCCAGAGCAAGGCTGGACTTCAGGACGAATTACCGTGACCCACGATACGTCGATCGACCTACCGACGCGGACACTCGGCGAAAACCAATTCC
>WNFC01028164.1_pt1 | contig 12013 bp, 12 predicted proteins | sample 5400541 | NCBI WGS metagenome assembly WNFC01 (sample SAMN13153342, study PRJNA577476) | soil metagenome | isolation source: 120 cm saprolite under Douglas fir tree site 2 hole 2 replicate 1 | place: USA:California | collected 2015-04-18 | reverse complement strand
CCGCGGTTGATGGCCTGGCCATTCATGAAGGTATTGCGATTGGCCACGGTCACGGCATTCACGTTATGAGAGTTCACAAAATTGACGTTGCGAATGTTGGTGTTAAAGACGTTCGTGTTGCGGATGAACGTGTTGCGGACGTTGATTCGCTCAATAAATTCATGGCGGCAACCGAACCACGGGAAAAACGGTTCGCCGAAGCCGAGGGGGAACCAGCCAACGCCGAAACCGAATCCGCCGCCGAAGAAGCCGACAAAAGCCGGCCCATAGACCGGAGGACCGAAATACGGTCCAGGGCACCAGCCCCACCCGCCAGCGAAATAGTTCCAGCGACCATAATGGTACGGAGCAAAGCCCCAAGGCGAATAGTCAACCCAGGTCCAGCCCCAGGGGCCGACCCAGTTCCAATAGCCATAGCTGTAGGGAGCCCAGCCGGGCGCAACTTCGCGCGGGTACCAAACATGGCCGTATTCCGGTTCATCGCGCCAGTCACCGTAGTCATCCAAGTCGCTGTAGCCGGGCATGTCGCGCGAAACGTACTTTCCGGAAACGGAATTGTCTTCTTTCAGATCGCGCTCGGAGGCCCAGCGGTCAAGGCCATCGGGCCCAGGAGCCTTTTCAATGTTGTATTGAATGTTGTCCGTGCCGTTGAATTCGGCGCGCTCGCTGGCGTGAACTTCATAGGTTTTGCCACCGGCAGTAACTTCGCCTTCGCCGCGAATCACGGTCACGCGCGCGGAGTCCCCATTTTCATTAACGTCAACGCGAAAAGCACCGGCTTGTTTAACGATGAAGGCCAGATTAGGAGCGTCCACTTCGTAGACATCGCCCTGACGCAATTCGCTGACGCGGAAGTTCAAACTGCCTCTGCCTTCCGCAAGGCGCATCTGTGTGACGCCCTCGTCAAGGTTCAGGAAGGAAAGCGCGGTCATGCTGCCGAGATGCATCGCGGCGGAGCCGGCTTGCAATTCTGCGCGGGAATCTTTGTCAACCCAGACCTTGTCGCCGATGGTCATCGGACGGTTTTTTGCGGCGCTGCCCCAATCGCCTTGACCACCAGGCTGCAGGGAGACGGAACCTTCGACAAAGCTGATGCGCGCAACGCGCGTTGGCGGATCTTTTTCTTCATCCGCTCGCGCCTGTGGTGCCACAAAACTCAAAAGACCGGTTAAACCCAACAGCAGACTGAGGCTGTTCTTACCGGTAAGTTTCTTCATGACGAACCCTCGGTTCTCTAGCTGGACGCGGGCCGCTCTGGCCCTCTTATAGGACGTTCTAGCCAACGGGAGCGTAACATCAATTATGACTCCCAGTAGGTAGAACACCGCAATGGGAAAGAAGTTGCCCTCGGTGTGGTTCCAACACAATCCCGAGCGGACAAACAATGCCTAAGTCATTGTATTTGAATGATATACAAGACATCTCCCTCAAGGCAGGCACAGTCTGCTGACCTACTTCAGGACGGAATACAGGGCTTGTTTCCACCTCTTATGATCGATCGTCCAGTAGACCTTGGCTTTCCTGCCTCGATTGAGAATCGGGGCCCAAACGGCCCGATTGCGGTCGTTGCCTGCCACGTTGAGGCGATCCACGACAGTCATGCCCAAAGTCAATTTGCTGGAAGTCTCCACGTCCACATAGTTTTCGGTTTGCTGCGTGACGATAGAAGGATCAAGTGCGATAGCCATCGCCACCGGATCCGGCAATGATATTCCATGCTCACCGGTTTGCTCAAAATAAGCTTCCTGGGCACGACTGTTGCATTCGATAGCGAAGCGCGCCTGCGGCGTGCCAATTTTCAACACATGCTTGATGTCGTCTGGGTTCAATACAGCATCGCCACGGCACAGGTGCCAGCCCACCAGCTCGATGGGAAGTCCGCTGCGCAACACGATTTGCGCCGCTTCGGGATCACACCAGATGTTGTACTCGGCGGCAGGAGTCACGTTGCCTTCGCAACACGGCGCGCCACCCATGACGACGCAGCGGCCAACTTTCCTTGCGATGCCGGGATTTAGTTGCAGAGCCAAAGCAACATTTGTTAAGGGGCCGAGAGTCACCAAGACGAGTCCCGGATTGGACTCGATCGTGGAAATGATCGCCTCGAGAGCGGGCAATTTCTCGTGCGACTTTTTGGGAAGCGGATAGCCGTGATCGCCCAAGCCGTCGCGGCCATGGAACCAGTGCGCGCTCTGGTGCGGGCGGTTCAGTGGTTCTTCCGCGCCCATGAAAACGGGGACGGCCGAGCCGCAGAGTTCCGCCGTGTAGAGTGCATTGCGCGTGGCTTGCTGAACGGCAACGTTACCCGCAACCGTAGTTATGGCCAGAACGCGGACGTTGGGTGAACGAAGCGCCATGATCAAGGCTACGGCGTCATCGGAAGCGGTGTCGGTATCAATCAGGAAGAGAGGTTTCACGCGGGGTAGGATAGCAAAGTCCGCGCGGCGCCGCGCTCAAAACAATTTGGCCCCAGGGAATTTAATTACGAGTATAAAGCGCCAACGAGCGGGGAGCCCATCATTTTGAAAATCGGCGCACGCTCAGGGATATCGGAAGTCCGACACAGAAGATATGTATGACCACGCCGATGATCATCAACTTCATGGAAAACGGGCGCTTGGCGGCAGCGGAGAGCGGCAGCACAATGCGATTCATGAAGAAATAGACGGCCACACCATATAGAGCGCCTGAAACGACCGCATATTGTGTCAAAGGACGCATAGCGCGGCTGGCCACAAAATAGACCGTAGCCGCACCAAAGGCGATGAAGAAGTGACAAAGAAGGCCAAGCAGCGCGGTTGCGAGTCCGCCGTCGAATGCCTTCGGGCCTAGCAATCCGCTGGCAATTCCTTGGAGCAGGCGCATCGGTTTGGCGCCAAGATAGCCGTAAACCACGAGCGCAGCAGTAATGTCCAGGACGCCGCACGCAAGGCCGGCGGATAACACTGCAAGCAAAGCGTTTGGGTTTTTCTCCAAAGAAACCTCCTGCGCTGCGTTCACACCTTCTGCGCGCTAGCTTACACCATAGACTTCACTTCTCCGATCAGCGTGTTCGCCAGACATTGGGATCGCTCCTTAGCCTTGCGGCTTCAATGCGAGCCAGCTTGATGTAAACTAAACCGCCGGAGACGCCGACACTTTCGGCGCGCCTCCGCTAAGCACACATGAATAAACCGCAACGCATCGCCGATTCTTATCGCGCCGCGACAGTCAAAGGCGCTTGGTATGGACCTTCGCTCGCGGAGATATTGGCGGAGATTTCGCCTGAACTTGCGACGACGCCACCCGTTCCGGGTGCGCATTCCGTCGCGGAGCTGCTTCAGCATTTGCTCTTATGGAACGAAAGAACTCGAAACACCTCCGACAGCCATCCAATGCCGCGTTGGGAGCCCAAAAAGGAATGGGCCGAGCTACCGATTCCCTGGAATGAACTCGTTACCCGCTGGAACCAAAGCCGTGACCTGCTCGAAGAGAAGATTCGGAATTTTACGATTGAAGATTTGGCAAAACAAGTTCCCGGGCGCAACTATCACTACGAAACGCTGCTCCACGGAACCGTGCAACACGCGATTTACCATTCCGGACAGATTGCGATGGTCTTGAGCATGCTCCGGTCGCGACCCAGGTAGAGCATGCCTCCCGGATAAGTGGCCGCGCGCCGATTCGCCGGCAAACTGGAAGCAATTACTTCCCCATCCCACGTCATCCGAGAATGATCGCCAAGAGTTTAGGTCTACAATCGTTGCGTGGACCACCATACCGTCGCGGTCGTCAGCATTACCGGCACCTGTCTTGATGTGCTGGGTAGTCTTTATCTGGCCTACGACCTGCTGGGTGGGCAACACGGCCCGTTGCGGCTGCTTACGCGCGCGGTAACGTACTCCGTTGTCTTCGGCATCGGCTATGGCCTCGGCCTCGGCCTTTTATTTGGCTTGGCTTCCGGTATCGCCACCGGTGTCACCCTGTCGATTGAATTCAGCCGAGCATCTCGCGGGCTGGATCATTACTCCTTGTTTTGGGAAGGATTGTTTTCCGCCATCCGGGGGCTCGCTTTCGGGGCTGGACTTTACAGGACTTTGGGCTTCGGATTCGGCATCGCCTTTGCCATTCTCATAACAGTCGGCCAAATATTTGCCTACTCTCGCGGCATGCGTCCTGCCGCCGACTATGCAGCGATGCGCCGTCCACGGCTTACGCGTCGCCAGTTTTGGGGAACGGTGGTCCGCACCGTCGGCTACATGGTCACGGCCCTTATCTGTAGCGCGTTCATCCATAAAGTTGACCACGCCTGGCTTTTCGCGATTCGCGTGGGGCTGGTGACAGGCATTGTCACTGGCGTGGGAATCACGGTGAATCCTTACATCGAATATTACGCCGACAATCTCCCGGAGCGGCGGCTGGGAGTATTCGGCATCGGACTTATCCTTTGCGGTTTCACTCTGCAATCCCTTCAGTATTGGCTGTCACTATTTGATGTACGATTGACTTAGGCAGTCGTCCCTCTCGCGCGCTAGCCTTATTTTTGGAGGATGGCCAGCAATACGGAGGGTATCAGCGGCCCTGGTTTGTCCAGTGGCCAGATAGCCGACTCCTGATTGCGTCGCGCTACTGGCAACTGCCCGGAGTCATTCCGCTTCTCCCATAACCGGATTTATCAAGCTTGCGCGATTTAAGAAACTCCATTACGCTGGCCAAGTTGCAGCGGTGGCTTCCCTCCTCACCCGCTGACGGTCGTTCCAGCTGTGATTCAACTTTTGTCGACGAAGAAGGATGACGTATGACGCGCAAAAACACTTGGGCGAGACTTGCTGTGGCAGTAGCGCTGAGTTTGCCCTTAGCCGCCTGCAAGGACACAAAAACTCTGCAAGAGAACGAGCAGTTGAAGGCCAAGGTGGCGGAACTTCAGAAAGAGAACGGCCAAGTGGGGAACGACCTCGAAACAATGACGGCTAGCCGCGATGCGTTGACGAAGGAGAATGAGAAACTCAAGGCGGAGATTAAGGCCTTGAAAAGCAAGGGCTCAGGAAAGAGAGCTGCGAGCCGAAAACACCGCCGGAGCTAAAGGTCACGTCAATTTTCGAACTGCAACTGGTTTGGAACGCGCGAACCGATTTCTATTTTCAAACCAGAAAGGAAGGTCACGAGCATGAAAACGTTTGAGGTGCATCGGCAAAGCCGCACGTGAGTTTGTCAAAGGACTGGACAGAAAGCAGAGATTCGATATGAATAAGAATGGACTCGAAATTACTGCCAAGTCCGCCGGCACAACGACGGAAGCACGCTCAGAGAAATCCGCGGATGCCGCCGCTAGTTGAGAGGTCAGCAGAACCAAGGCAGGGCGGAGATTCTCGCGGTTGCCAAAGATGGGAGTCCGGCCACGAGGCTCCTTGACGGCTAGGCGTGCTGGCCGTTTCCGCCAATCTGGTAGCCGACGCCGGATGAGCGTATGTTTAGAGGATAAGATTTCCAGCCCGTGGGAGGATTTAATGAATCGTCGTATTGCTCTAATCTTGCTCTGCGCTTTTTCGCTTGGTTTGCTGGTGCCAGGTTGTCAAAAGCCGGCTGACCAGCAGTCCTCCAGCCCGGACGCCAGCGCTGCTCCGTCCGTGGCGGACGCGGCAAAGACCGCTGTGAAAAAGGTCATCGAGCCGAAGCCTCTGGTCATCCCTACTGACACCGTGATTGCCGTCGTTCTGGATCAAACCATTAGCTCGAAAACCAACAAATCCGGCGACAAGTTCACGGCGACAGTCGAATCTCCCGTTGAAATCGAAGGCAAGGTCGCCATTCCCAAGGGCGCGCGCGCCGAGGGAGTCGTGAGAGACGCGAAAGCTGCCGGCCGGTTCAAAGGCGGCGCCGCGCTGGCGCTCGAGCTCACCAGCGTCACAGTCAACAGCAAGGATCATGAGATTCAGACGTCCGGTGCAACCATGTCCAGCAAGGGAAAAGGCAAGCGCACCGCAGTCATGGTGGGCGGTGGCGCCGCTGGTGGTGCCGCCATCGGTGCAGCTGCAGGTGGCGGCAAAGGTGCTGCCATTGGTGCGTTAATCGGTGCCGCTGCGGGTACCGGTGGCGCGGGCCTGACCGGCAATCGCGACATCTCGCTAGCGGCGGAGACAGCGCTCGATTTCAAACTGCTTCAACCGGTAACTATCAGACAAAAGTAGTTTCGGGCATTCCTCACCTGCGAAACACTTAGTCCAAGGGTGAGGTCTGCCGCAGCCATTGACTCTTTGATCTGCCGTGGCCATTCGCTCCAAACGAGCGACGATAACCGCGTAACATCTGCGTCCTCATTACGTAATACAATCGACCGGCCCAACCATGCCTATTGCCACCACATTCCTTCAAGCTGAGAGTGTGTCCCGTGAATATCACCTGGGAGAAACTATCATTCGGGCTGTCGACTCCGTGTCCCTCACCGTTGAAAAAGGCGAATTCATCGCACTCCTGGGAAGTTCTGGCTCTGGCAAGTCCACGCTCTTGAGCATGATGGCCGGTCTTGACCGCCCCACCTCGGGCGCAATCCGCGTCCATGACCGTAACCTGGCCGAATTGGAAGCTGACGATCTCGCGCGGTATCGCCGCGAAACGGTCGGTATGGTCTTCCAATCGTTCAATCTGCTGCCGCGCATGACCCTTGAGGAAAATGTTGAGTTGCCGCTGCGGCTGGCCGAAGTGCATCGCCAGGAGCGGGCGTCTCGCGTAGGTGAAGCTCTTGAGCGTGTGGGATTAGGAGCAAGAAGAAAGCATCGGCCGAGCGAGTTGTCTGGTGGCGAGCAGCAGCGCGGCGCGCTGGCGCGCGCACTCGTGAATCGCCCCGCAATTCTGTTTGCCGACGAGCCGACGGGAAATCTCGACAGCGTCAACGGCGAACAGATTCTCCTCCTTCTGCGAGAGATTCAGGGCTCCCTCGGAATGACCATCATCATGGTCACACACGAACGGCCCTTGGCCGAAAAGTTTGCAAATCGTATCGCGCTCCTCTCCGACGGACGGCTCGTCAGTGATGGAGCGCACCATTGAAAACGCGCGATCTGAGCGAACTGGCCGTGCGCAATCTACGCGAAGCTGTTCTTCGCAACTCGCTCACCACGCTGGGCGTGGCCGTTGGAGTTGCTTCCCTGGTGGCCATGCTTTCGCTCGGCGTCGGACTGCAGACCCTGGCCTCGCAGCGTCTCACACGTTCAGGTCTTTTCGACGCAGTGTTCGTTACCTCGCAACGGAATTTTCGCGGCCCGGGACGGCCTCCATCGGCAGAATCAGCGCCAAAAAAGGACTCGCGGGCCCTTGACGAAGACGCGCGCCAGCAACTCAGCAAGCTCTCCAACGTCACGGAAGTCTATCCGCAAATCCGATTTGTCACCGACGTGCACTACGCCGGCAAGTCTGAATCGACTGCTGTTCTCGGCCTTCCTGATTCTTCGCGCTCCAGCGGCGCTTTTGAAGGCATGACCGGCACGTATTTTTCGTCGCCGACCGCCGAGGAAGCCATCTTGCAAATCGAATTTGCAAAAGTGCTCTCGGATCAGCCTTCCTCGCTCGTCGGCAAGGAATTAACTCTGCGCTATGCGGAGCGCTCAGCCCTTGCGAAAAATGCCAGTGACGAAGACATTCTCGACAGCATGATGGCCTCGGGCACGCCGGGCGGCATTTCCATTGTCCCGCGCGAAAAGAACCTTCGCATCGTTGGCGTCATCGAATCAGATCCTTCCGCGGGCATTGGTGGATTCGGCGGCGCGCGCGTTTATCTTCCGCTCAAAACCGCTGAACAGCTCCATGTCGCGCAGCCGGATGATTTGCAAGCCTTTCTCTCCGGCAACTCCGCGAAGCCTTCCTACATGGCATTGACCGTGCGTGTTCATTCACCCAAGGACGTGCCACAAGTCGAAGGGGCCATCAAGCAATTGGGATTCGCCACTTTTTCTTTGCTTGATGCCACCAAAAGTCTCCGGCTGGTCTTCACCGTCTTCGATCTCTTCCTGGGCTTGTTCGGCAGCCTCGCGCTCACTGTCGCTTCACTGGGAATCATCAACACTTTAGTGATGGCCATTCTCGAACGTCGCCGTGAAATCGGTATTTTGAAAGCGCTCGGCGCAACGGACCTCGACGTGGGCAGCCTCTTTTTCGCGGAAGCCGGCGTCATGGGATTCTTCGGTGGGTTCTTCGGCGTAGCGCTCGGCTGGCTGATCGGGTTAGCGCTGTCCTGGGGCACGACGATCTACCTGCACCAGCAGAACTTGCCAGGCGTAAAAATATCCTATGTTCCCTGGTGGCTGGCGCTTGGCGCCGTTGTCTTCGCAATCGTCGTTAGCCTCGGCGCGGGACTTTACCCCGCTGTGCGCGCGGCTCGACTTAATCCTGTCGAAGCTCTCCGCTACGAGTGAACTCCAACAACACTCGACCCCGGGGAACGCTGACGGGTCGCGCGGCTAATCAAGTCGATGGCGCGCGTTGCCGCTGTTCTGTATAAAATGGGGATGCGCTGAAATTCCAAGGACAACCATGGAGAATGCCTACATCTGCGACGCCATTCGGACGCCCTTTGGGCGTTACGGCGGAAAGCTTGCCTCGATTCGCACCGATGATCTCGCGGCGATTCCCCTCAAGGCCCTTGTCGAGCGTAATGCGGGTGTCGACTGGAACGCTCTCGACGATGTCGTCTACGGCTGCGCCAACCAGGCTGGCGAAGACAATCGCAACGTGGCCCGGATGGCGCTCTTGCTCGCGGGTCTGCCCAAAGAGGTTCCGGGCAGCACGGTTAACCGCCTCTGTGGTTCGAGCATGGACGCCATCGCGTGTGCCACTCGGGCCATCAAGTCCGGCGAGACCGATCTGATGATTGCCGGCGGCGTCGAGAACATGTCGCGAGCGCCCTTCGTCGTCGCCAAAGCTGACAGCGCCTATTCGCGCTCCATCAAAATGGAAGACACCACGCTCGGCTGGCGATTTATCAATCCATTGATGAAGGCCAAGTATGGCACTGAATCGATGCCTGAAACTGGCGAAAACGTGGCCGAAGAATTTCACATTAGCCGCAAAGATCAGGATCTTTTCGCGCTCAGGAGCCAGCAGCGCGCCGCCGAGGCTCTCCAGAACTGTAGATTCAAGCAGGAAATTGTGGCTGTGCCCATCCCGCAAAAGAAAGGCGACGCCATTCTTTTTTGTGAAGACGAGCATCCTCGGCCGGACACCACCCTGGAAGCGCTCTCGAAGCTGAAACCGGTCGTGAAACCGAACGGCACGATCACCGCGGGAAATGCTTCGGGAGTGAACGATGGAGCTTGTACATTGCTCTTGTCCTCAGAAGCGGCGTTGAAACGCCACGGCTTGACGCCAAGGGCCCGCGTCGTTGCTGCAGCCGCCGCTGGTGTTGCTCCGCGAATCATGGGCATGGGACCAACGCCCGCTACGCGCAAAGTTCTGGCCAAAGCGGGATTGTCACTCAGCCAAATGGACGTTGTGGAATTGAATGAAGCCTTCGCGTCGCAGGCGTTGGCGGTGCTGCGCGAGTTGAAAATTCCTGACGACGCGACGCACGTCAATCCCAACGGTGGCGCGATTGCCATCGGTCACCCTCTTGGTGCCAGCGGCGCGCGGCTAGTGACCACGGCGCTCTATCAACTCTTGCGTACCAATGGCAAATATGCGCTCTGCACCATGTGCATCGGCGTGGGCCAGGGAATTGCCTTGATTCTAGAACGCGTCTAGCATTGCCTGACCGCGCCGCGAAGTGCGGCCAAAATCTCCGCGGGAGAAAAATAACTTCGATGCCTGTCCTTAAGTCCGGAGACGCCCGCATCCATTACGCGTTGGAAGGTCAGGGCGGAAAACCCGTGCTGGTGTTCTCGAATTCGCTCGGCGCGAATTACTCCATGTGGGACCAGCAAGCTCACGAGTTTCGTAAGGATTTCCGTGTCCTGCGTTACGACACGAGAGGTCACGGACAATCCTCATCCACGCCAGGCCCTTATTCAATCGAACAGCTTGGGAAAGACGTCATTGCACTTCTGGATGCATTGGATTTGGACCGTGTCCATTTTTGCGGGCTATCTATGGGCGGCATGATTGGCATGTGGCTGGGAGCGAACGCGCCGGAGAGGTTGCATCAACTCATACTCTGTAATACGGGTGCCAAGATTGGAACTACAGAAGCCTGGAATGCGCGCATTGACGCCATTCAAAAAAACGGCATGAAATCAGTCTCTTCGGCGGTTGTCGATCGCTGGTTTACGCCCGCTTTCCACGAGAAGTCGCCGGCAACCATCTCCGATACTCTCAAAATGCTCGAAGAGACAAATCAGGACGGCTACGCCGCCTGTTGCGCTGCCGTTCGCGATTTCGATTTCCGCGAACAACTTGGCAAGATTCGCAAACCCACTCTTGTGATTGCGGGAGCGCATGATCCCGCGACTCCCACGGCGGACGGACGTTTTCTTGCTCAGCACATTCCGGGCGCTCGATATGTCGAGCTGAACGCCGCGCATCTTTCCAACATCGAAGATCAAGAAAGATTCAACACTGAGCTTGCCGCGTTTCTGAACTCCTGAGGAGGACAGCCGGGCGTGGGCATCCATCCCATCCGGTCACCGTTTGAATCCTATTTAAGAATTGCGAGACGTTTCCGGGCCTCCGCAGCCAGCGGATCCCCCGCGCCTTTTTCTTTCATGACGAGGAACGTCTTGTACGATTCCGCCGCCCCCGGACTCTTCAGGCCTTCACGGGCGCGGCCCTGGTAATAGTAAACTGCCGGCAAATAGTGATAGCTCGGCACGTCGTCCAGAAAAATAGAAGTTGCTTCGCCGCGGCGCTTGAGGCACACATCGAATTCTGAGGATGCTTCGGTGAACGCCCCAGCATCGAGATACGCACGCCCGAGATCGAAATGCCCAAGCCAGGTATCGCCAATTTTTTGCGCTTGCTGAAAGACGTTCACGGCCTCGCGGGCATTTCCCTTCTTGAGCTGCGCTTCACCAGCAATCAGTTTTCCATAAATCTGCGGTTCCGTTTCCATACGCTGCCCAAGTGGACCGGCAAGCGCCAAAGCGCGCGGTTCCTGTCCCGCGGCTAGATAAACCTGCGCGACGCGGTACAAGATCCCCTCATCCTTGCTTGTCGTTGCGCTTGCAGCCGTTGCCAGCGCTTCACCTGGTTTGCCCAGCGCGAGTTGTGTCTGCGCTAGTGTGGCCTGATTGTATGCCGCCGAGTCCGTATCCTTGTCCGCCTGATTTTCGATAATCACCTTGTGAAGTATCGCGAGCGGCCATCGAAGCCCCCCGGGGACTCATATCATTCAATCTGCCGTATTCCTTCTGCGCTTCTTCCAGATGTCCCGCGGCCAATTTCGCGAGCGCCAGCGTTCGCACGCCAACTTCAAACTTTGGATTCTCCTTCAATACCCGCTGGGCCTCGGCCGCCGCGGCATCAAAGTCTCCCGCGTAAAGAGCGTACAGCGAAAGATTGCTCCGCTGCTGCACGCTTTGCGGCATAATCTCGATCGCCCGTTTCTGTTCCTCGAGCGCCTTCGTCATGTCCCGCTGATAAAAATAGGCCAGGGCTAGATTCGCGTGGCCCGCAGTGTCTGAGGGGTATTGCTTCACCAACGCTGTCAGTTCTTCGATGGCCTTCGGTTGATTTCTCATAAGCAGGTAATAGCCGCTGCGTGTCCGGTATTTTTCGCGATCGGTCATCCGGTCGATTCGCGACAGGGCCGCTTGATAGTTCTTTTCTGCCTCCTGCCGCTTCCCGATATTCGCGTCCATGGCCGCCAATCCGGCATAAGCCCGGCCAAGCTCAGGATCGAGTTCTACGGCCAGATTGTAGGCCGCCATCGCGTCGTCCCACTTGCCCGTCTGCTGGAGATCCTGGCCCATCGCGTAGGCATGCGCGGCTTCCAGCGAAGCTGCTGTAAATGTCTCGGCGGCTGATCGTTGCGCGGACTCCGGCGTCGTATCCCCCAGACCTGTGCGGATTCGCTCGGCCAGCTTGCCTGCCGCGGCAAGAACCTCCTGTT
>WNFC01007465.1_pt1 | contig 12014 bp, 5 predicted proteins | sample 5400541 | NCBI WGS metagenome assembly WNFC01 (sample SAMN13153342, study PRJNA577476) | soil metagenome | isolation source: 120 cm saprolite under Douglas fir tree site 2 hole 2 replicate 1 | place: USA:California | collected 2015-04-18 | reverse complement strand
TCGGGCGCGGGATCTGGCGCGGCTTGTGCGAGCAGGCGCGGCAGGTCAGTTCGGGTGGCGAGGGCGCGCTGCACACGCGGAATGCGCTCGAGGCCGACCGCCAGGGCCAGGCACTCGCGCGGCATGAGCAGCTGCTGGCCGGCGCGGATGGCCAGGCGCTCCAGGTCGGGTAATCCGTGCAACGCGTCGACGACTCGTGCACGGAGGGTCGAATCCGAGGCCAGACGCTCGACGGCGTCGAGGCGTTCGTTGATGCGTGCCGCGTCGAGCAGCGGTAAACCGACAATCGCGCGCAGGAGGCGGGCGCCCATGGGCGTACTGGTGCGATCCAGCACGCGCAACAGGCTCGGGCCGTTTTCGCCGGTCGACGACTCGAGCAGATCGAGGTTACGTCGAGTGGCGCGGTCGAGGACCATCGACCCGCCGATGGTGTACAGGCGCGGATGCTGCAACGTCCGTGTGGCGCCCGGGCGGGCTTCGGCGATGTACGCCAGCAGTCCGCCGAGCGCGCGCAGCGCCAGCGGGTGCTCGGCCAGGCCGCTCGACTCGGGCGCGCCGCCGAAACAGCGCACCACCGCTCTGGTTGCCGCCAGGGGGGCGAATAACTCGGGGCCACGGCGGGTGGTGACAGTGCCCTGGGACAGGAGCTGGCCGTGTTCCTCCTCGCCGATGAGGACTTCGGACGGGCCGATGCGAACCAGCTCGGCGGCGAGGTACTCCTCAGCGTGCGGGCCGTCGATGCTGGTGACTGACAACTCGCCGGTGCTCACGTCGACGTAGGCCAGGCCATAGCGAGGGCCGTCCTTGACCATGGCCAACAAGTAGTTTGCGCGGGAGCCAGCAAGGAGGTCGGTTTCGAGGAGCATGCCCGGCGTCAACACGCGGACGATCTCGCGCGGCACGATCCCGTTGCGGCTGACCGTGCCGATCTGTTCGGCGATCGCTACGGCGATCCCCTGCGAGATCAAGCGGCCGATGTATGCCTCGGCCGCATGCGCGGGGATGCCGGCCATCGGCAGACGCTCGCCGCGGCCCATCTCACGCGAGGTCAGGGTAATGTCGAGGACCCGCGCGGCCAGATGGGCGTCGTCCTCGAAGGTCTCGTAGAAATCGCCCAGACGGAAGAGCAGGATGGCGTCTGGCTGGCGGCGCTTGAGCTCGAGATACTGGCGGCGGATCGGCGACAGGCCGACGTCCTCCATGCCAGGCAACGTCAGCGTGCCCAGTTCCGCCCGACTCTTCATCGAGTTATGGCCGCGTGCCGATCGCCGCAGGCGGAGAGCTGAGCTCTGATGAAACAGGCGCGGACGCGTGCGTGAGCTGACCGAAGGTCACATGCGATCGCCAGAGCACGAGTGCACCGACGATGGTCACCGGCACGAGCAGCGTCATGTGAACGGCGAAATCATAGGCGGTTGCCTGGACGGCTGGGATCCCGACTTCGGGCGACTGCAGCACGGCGATGACCGCGGCGTCGAAAGTGCCGGCATAGCCGGGCGACGACGGGATCAGCGTTGCAAAGTTGCCTGCCGAGCCGACCAGTAAGGCGAGCGGATAACTCGCAGGCAGGCCGAATGCGATCAGCAACACGAAAAACAGGCCTAGCTCAAAGCACCACGCCAGCAGCGATAGGCCGAGCACCCGCGTCAGCCGCGTGGGATCGTGAACCAATACCAACGCGCGGGCAAAACTCGCCGCCAGCCGCTCGACGATCGCGCCGAAGCGCTCGGGCAGGAGTCGCGCGACAAATCCGGCGATCGCCGTGATCGCCGAGGTTCGCCAGGCGCCCAGCGCGAGCAGTGCCGCGCCCGACAGAAAGCCGAGCGCGGCCACCCCGCCCGCCCAGCGCAAGTACCCCGGGGCGGGCACGACGGTCAGCGCCACGAGCAGCAGCATCGCCAACGACAGGCCGTCCAGAACGCGCTCGACGACGAGGCTGGCGATCGTCGCGCCATACGGGATGCGGCACCAGCGATTGAGCAGGTACGTGCGCGCGACTTCACCAATGCGGAGGGGCAGCAGGTTGTTGACTGTGAAGCCGACCACGAGAGCGCGAAACAACGTGGACGTCTTGACCATGTGTTCGGGCAGCAGCAGACCCCAACGTGCGCTGCGCAGCCAGATGCCGACGAAATACAACGCGATGGCGGGAGCGATGAGACGCCAGTCGGCGGCGAAAAACGTGGCGATGACCTGACCAGGTTCAGCCGCAACGCTGCGAATGATGAAGTACAACAGTGCCGCGCTGATGGCGAAGGGCACAAAAAAGCGCAGCGTGCGGGCGTTCATGGTGTCAGTAAGCTAGGCCGCCGGCTCGGCCAGGGCCGGACGCAGGTCGCGCGGGGACAGTTGTTCGCGGGCGAAGAAGATCAACCCCATGCCCGTGACGAGTGCGTACTGCACCGCATGTGAGACGACGACCAGCGCCAACGCCGCTTGCGGATTGGCACCCACCGCGCCCAGCGCAGCGGTACCGAAAAACTCCTGGGTGCCGACGTAGCCCGGGCCAGACGGGATCATGATGCCCAGGTTGATCGTCACCAGCGCCAGCCCCAGCCCAGGGAGCTCGAGATTGCTGGGCAGATTCAGATTCAACCCGCGGCTGAGCAGCAGGTACGAGCCGCCTTCGAGCAGCCACACCCCGGCTGACAGGGCGGCGGCAAAGAGCAGCACGGGGCCACTGCGCAGTGGGCTGAGGCCATCGACGAATGACTCGAAGCGCTCCTCAATCCACGCCGCCAGGCCACCATGGAACGGCGCCAGCACCCGCCGCAGGGGGACCTGGACGACCGCCGGCTGCCACAACAGGACCACCAGGCCGAGCGTCGCCGCCAGGAAGATGGCGCCGGCGATCAGCTCAACTTCACGGCCCTTTTCCGGGAGCTGGATGGCGATCGACACGACGGCCAGCAGCGCGATCAGCGTGAGACCGTCGAACACGCGCTCGACGACCACTGACGCCAGGGCGAGCGTCTTACGCACGTTGCGTTTGCGACCCAGCAGGTAGGCGCGCCAGAACTCGCCTAATCTGCCCGGCAGCAGGTTATTGGTGGCGAAGCCCATGATCAGCACCGGGAACAGGGTGCTCAGTGGTGCGCGCGCGGCGCTGCTCAGAATCACCCGCCAGCGCACGGTGCGCAGCACGTAGCCGAGCAGCGTGCACACTGCTGACGGGATGATCCAGAGGTAGTTGACGTGGCGCAACTCGTCGACGAAGGCGGGCAGGTCGACCCGCTGCAGGGCGAGGACAAGGAATATGACGGTCAGCGCGAGGCCGACGAACCGGGTGAGGCGAGCCTTCACGGGCTCGGCAGACTCTCGACGACGTTCCCGCGCGCCTCGGCCACCAGTATCCGACCATCGGGCGCCAGTGCCACACCAACCGGCGCGGCGTTGTCCTGGGTTGGTATTTCCTTGATCTGCTGGCCGTCCGCCCCGAAGAGGACCAGCCGGCCCTGGTCAGGGAAGCTGGCGATGACCCGTCCCTGCGCATCGACCGCCAGGTACGGCTTGTTGGTGACACTCTGGCTCTGCCAGCCGTTCGGGATCGAGATCTGAGCGAGCGGATCGCCGTTTGGACTGAGTTTCTGAATGCGCGCGTTCCAGGTATCGGCGACCCACACGTTGCCCTGGGCATCGAGCGCCACGCCGACCTCTTCCTTGAACTGGCCGGGTGCACTGCCGTCGCCGCCGAACATGCGCTTGAAGGTGCCATCCAGGCCGAACACCTGGATGCGCTTGTTGCCCGTGTCGGTCACGTAGATCTCGCCGGCGGGACTGATCGCGATCGAGCGCGGGCCCCAGAACACACCCTGGTCAGTGTCGGTGCGGCCCTTGGCGTCGCCCAGCCGACCCCATTTACCCAGGAACTTGCCAGACGGGTCGAAGTACTGCACCCGATGGTTCCACGTATCGGCGACGTAAACGTTGCCGTCCGGCGCCACGGCGATCCCCCACGGCTCCTGGAATTGACCGTCGCCCTGGCCAGGCCCACCCCAGGTAGCCGCGAATGATCCGTCAGCGTTGAACACGGTCACCCGCGCGCCGCGGCCCTCGACGACGTAGACCTTGCCGTCGGGCGCCACGGCCACATTCTTGGGGTCGACCAGCACGGCCTTCCCGTCGGCGGTCCGACCGTACACCGTGCCGCCGTTGTCCAGCGTCTGCAAGACCGCGTCGCGCGCCGCGGGCTGGGCGGCGGTTTGCTGGCCCGACCGAGCCGGTGCCAGCGGCACACTGGCGGGCACGCCACCCAGTGGCGCCGGCCCGAGCGCCGGAATCTCCTTATTGACGCAGAAGACCATGCCGCGCGCGCCGGTGTCACCAGGTGCCTGGCGGTAGAGCAGGAATTTCAGCAAGCGCAGGCGATTGTCCGGGCTCGACAGGGTCTGGCCGATGACGTCAAAGCGCAGCCACGGGATCTCGAAGCGATGCGTGCCGAGCGCGAAGCCGGGCGTATCGGTGGCGTTGAACGACTTGTAGTCCTCAGGGAACCAGGCATTCAGCTTGTAGTTCTGGCAGGTATAGGACCCCAGCTCATTCTGGATCGGGTCCAGGTTCGTATCGCGCGCGAGCAGGACCGGGTAATCAGCCAGGTTGATGTTCGGGTCGATCGTCTTGGTGTAGTAGCGGCGATTTTTGTAGTCGCGCAGGTACCACTCGAACGGCCACGAGACCGCCTCGTGGTCGCCGTCGCCGTAGCCGTTGTCGAGCAAGAGCTTCAGGTCTTTGCCCTGGCCAGTCTGCGCCCCGATGCGTGCAATCTCGCTGGCGATGAATGGCACATCGGGCGTCGACTGGACATAGATGAGCGGTTCGACCGGCACGTCCGGGTGGTCGTAGGTGACCATCAAGGTCGTGCGCACGTAGCCGGCCGCCAGGATGGCCAGACCGCCCAGCGCGATGCCGGGCACGACGATCTCGCGGCCCCATCTCGGCCCAAGATAGACCAGGCCGCCGGCGACGCCCGCGATCATCACCGCCAGCGCGAGGCGCTGCAGGGTGACGCTTTGCTGCGCGATCGGCGACGATACCGGTGCGGCGCCCAACCCGACCCACGCCAGCAGCGCGAACATGGCCAACAAGACCAGTCCGCCGGTGGCCAGGCCGCGGCTGGTCAATGCGCGTCGACCCCAGCCCGCGTCTGTCCACTGGCCGAGCAACCGCCCGGCGAGCAGCACCAGCGGCAGCGTGATCTGGGGCAGCATCCACGGCATCTTTTCGCCGGCCCAGCTGTAGATCAGGATCGCGGCGACGAACCAGTACGCGCAGAACCAGAAGAAGAACTGGCGCGGGCGAACGAGAAAGACCGCCAGGATGCCCAGGATGAGCGGCACGAACTCGTACAGCGGCAGCAACATGAAGTAGTAGAACCAGGGCTGTCCGCCGCGCGCGAAGTCTTGCTGTTGGAGCCAGTAGCTGAGCGCACCTGTCGAGCCGCCGCAGCCGCCGATCGGCAGCGTGACGACCGCTGTGCACATGCCCTGCAGATTGGTCAGGAACGTCGTGTACAGCACCAGGTTGATGGCCACGAACGTGCCGCAACCAACTGCCCACGTGCGCAGGTCGAGCGCTCGGACGCGCCCGCGGAAGAGCATGCGCCGCTCGCCCTTCAGCAGGAACCACGAGCCGACCAGGAACAGGAACGGAATAAAGCCGCTGATGAAGAAGTCTTCTTTGGTCGCGAAGAGCAGCGCGGCGGAGACGCAGGCGGCGTAGAACCAGTTCTTCTGTCCGGTCGCCAGGTAGCGGAACACGCCGATGACCAGCAGCAGCGTGAAAAAATCGACGTAGATGTCGTGTCTGATGAAGCGCGAGAAGTACAGGAATGCAGGCGAGACGGTGAACAGGACGGCCGCGGCGATGGCGCCGGCGCGGCCAAGCTCGTGGCGCAGCAGGAACGGCAGACCGATGATCGCCACGCCAAACAAGGCCGGCACCAGGCGGGCGGTGAAGTCGCTCGCGCCGAAAAGCAAGTAGATCAGCGCGTTCAACTCGAACAGCAGCGGCCCGTGCATCATCGGGTCGTGGACGTAGCCCTGGCCGTCGTACAGCCGCCACGAGTAGAACGCGTGCAGGCTCTCGTCGTGGTGGAAGGCCTTGGCGCCGAGATCCCAGAAGCGCAGCACCAGGCCGATGCACATCAGCCCGAGGAACGGCAGGTACTCAGGATCGATCGGGATCTCGACCGAGTAACGCCGCCGGGCCAACTTCGGCGTTTCAGCGGCCTCTGACGGCGGAGCGGCCTGGTCAGGAGCGGCTGGCGGGGCGTCTGGTGTCTTAGTCGCAGCGGACGTGCGGGCGCGAGGCCCCACCTGGACCATAGCTTGGCTCGACCTCCGAGTCTTGACCGAGTATAGCCCACGGACCGGGCGCAACCCGAACAAAGCTAACGCGCGCGATAGATCACCGTGCTCCCGGCCCGAAATGCGACGGCCAGGACACCGTCGAATCGTGAGGCGACCGTATCGCCGTATTTTTTGCGTTCCACGTCGCGGACGACGACGAAACGGACCCCGTAGCGGTCGAGGATCGCGCGGATGGCATCGACGGGCGCGTCGCGGTAGAGCGCGGCCAGGTCGCTCTGGCGTGAACCGAGCTCGGGCAGCGGCCCACGCCACTGCAGCTCGTGTCCCGCCCAGCCGACAACGGTCACCGCACCCGAGTACGTCGACATGGCCGCCGCTGACGAATCGTACTCATCGCCGACGCCCTCGGCGATCACCACTCGGCCGCGCGGACCGTTCTGGTCGCTCAACCAGCGCACCGCGGCGCGGTCGTCAGGACTCAGGAAGGCGATCCCATCCAGATTTGGACCGTCAGGCGGCCGCTCGCGCATGCGCGTGGCGATCGCACTCAAGGGATAGACCATACCCGCGATCAGGAATACCGCCGCGCACGCCGCCACGATCCAGCGCGCCCGCAGCGTGAACCGGCCAATGAGCGCCAGGCCGACACCGCTCGCCAGCGCGGCCAGCAACCAGGCATTTTCGTGGAACTTGAAGACCGTATTCATCCGTGAGTGAAAGACATCGTCGAGAAAAACGACTTCGACGCCCAGCAGCATGACTGCCGCAAACGCACCGATGCCGACGACCATGACCGCGGCCGGTTCGAAGCGCTCGAGCACGCCTGGCCAGGGCAGCAGCGTGCCCAGAAGCGCGATGAGTAAGCCCAGGCCGGGCTGACCAAGCACCGCCAGTGCGACCCCGACAACGGCCCCACCGGCCGTGATCTGCCAACCGCGTCGGTCGCCGATGCACCAGCGGGTAAAGGTGCCCAGAGAGGCCAGCAGCACGATGGCCCAGCCGAACAGCACCAGAAGCGATGCCAGTGGCGTTCTGTCTGAGGTCACAATACCGAGGCCGAGCGGCGGGCCGGCGTAGCCAACGAAGTACGGTGCGTACACCAATGCGCCTACGAGCGGGGTGAGCGCAGCGGCCAGCCACCGCCAGCGCCACTGGCTGAAGTACGCCGCGTACAGGCTCAAGCCGACGAACAAAAGCCAGAACGGGGCGATATCCCAGGTATTGATGACCAGCAGCCCGCCCAGCGCCAATGCCGCCAGACCCTGCGTCCACGGGGACCGCAAGGTCGCGCCGCGGCTGAGGACGTGGGCCGCCGCGATCGTGAGCACCAGCAGCTCGAACGGCAGCGCCATGAAGTGCGGGTGCAGATCGCTCAACAGCGCCGAAAAGAAAGGAAACTCGTCGATGCCATCAGGCTGCAGGTTGGGAATGACGCGTGAGGCGTTGAACCACCAGAAGGTGTCGGTGGGCGGCCAGACCCCGGGCGTGACACTGTTGCCGAAGTGCTTCGGGTTGATGCCCAGCGCCTGACTGGCGTCGGTGGTGAGCACGCCGCGGGACAGCAGGTATTCGAAGAGTGTTGAGAGGTTGCCGCAGAACAACCCGAGAAGTGTGGCCAGGCCCGAGCCCGTCGCGGCCCAGGCAGCCTGGACTCCCGCTGCGCGGGCAAGAATCCAGGCCAGCGCGGCGAGGCTGACCATGGCCAGTGCTGGGATCGTGGCCGCGGCCAGGTTGTAGGCCACGCCCGGACTCGCACCGGTGATCTTGCCGAGGCAGGCCAGCACGAAGTAACCAAAGTGGTAGTAGGGCACGCTGAAACCAGCCAACCATGTGTCCTGGGTGGGCAGGCTCTGGGCGGTCATGAACCCATTGAGAAAAGCCATGTCCATGGGCTTCTCGGTGGCCGCGACCGCCGGCGCGTGTGTCCGCAGCACGGCGAAGAGGACGAATCCCCCGAGAAAGATGGCTTCAAAGGACAGCAGCAAACGCCGCTGGACTCGTAGCCAAGCCAGGACCGGCGCGAGGCCGCCGGTGCGCAGCTCGAGGAGCCACGCGCCCGCCGCGACGCCCAACAGGGCCACAAGCAACGTCGTACGCGTGAATGGCAGCGGCGTGAGCATGCACACGAACCACACCAGCCAGGCGACACCGAGCAGACCGACGACTTTGCTCGCGGCCCAGCCCCGATCTTCCAGCGGCGCCAGTGCGCGCGACACGAGCGGCCAGACCGCCAGCCCCGCGACCTGGACCGCGATGTACCAGGCGAGGGCGTCGCGCATCAGGGGTCAGGTGCCGCGGGCAATCGTTCGGGTGCGAGCGTGGCGTTCTGGACACTTGACCGTTGACCCCGGACCCCAGACAGGACATCGCCGAAGGTATAGCCGCCCGCCCACAACGCGATCACACCAGCGACAACCAGAGGGCCGTATGAGAACACCCAGGTGATGATGGCGATGCCCAACGCTTTGGTGGCATCCACTCCAAAGGTTGTCAACGCCGTCTTCGCGAAGTAGTGATAGACACCGATATACCCAGGGCTCGAGGGCACCGCCTGGCTACTGCTGGTCAGCACGATCAGGAACAGCAGCGCTGCCAGACCTGGCTCGACGCCAAGCGCGAGGCAACCCGCCCATGCTGTCACGATCGAACAACTCCATGTCACCGCGGTCCAGCCGAGCAGAGGCACCCACAACCCTGGGGTGCGCAGTGAATCGGTGCCCTCAGCGAAGTGGCTGGCCGCGCGTTCGAGACCCATTCGACGTCCCAGACCCAACGGCAGATGGGCTTCGACCAGCTTTACCAACCGCATAGTCGGCGCTCGCCACACCGCCAGGGCGACGACGAAGCCGAAGCCGAACAGGATCATCGTGGCGATGAACCCCCCGCCTACGCGAACCTCGGTGTGCGGGTCAAGGGCGATGAGCACGACCAACATTACGCCAATGGCTAGGAAATCGAAGAGCTTCTCCAACAGGATCGTGCCTACAACGCGCGGCACAGGAATCGATTGCTGGCTTCCCAGGAAAACTGCTCTCACCAACTCACCCGCTCGCAAGGGCAGGAACGTGCTGGCCATATAGCTGATTGAGAGCGTTTCCAAGAGTGGGCGAAACGGCACGTGCCGCTCAGGACGGAAGTAGAACTGCCAACGGGCAGCACGTGTCGCAAGCGACCCCAGGACGGCCACCACCACGATGGCAATAGGCAGCGGCTGCGCGTCGCCTAGCACCTGGGCAAGCTGCTCGCGTGAGACCTCCCTCGATAAGATGAAGACGAACAACCCGCTTATCACGAAACCAATCGCGATCTGCACGATACGGACTATGGCTGCACCTCGTAGATCTGCACGCCGGCGGCATCGTAGGCGAGCCGCAGCTCGGGCATGGCGCGGAATTTGTCGAGCCCGGCCGCGGGGTAGTAGGCGCGCTCCAGGCCGCCGACGACGACGTAGCGCACCTGGTATTTGCGCAGGATGGCCAGCGACTCCGCGGGGCTCAACGACGCGTACGCGTGTTCGACGTCGGTGATGCGCTCCTGGATCATGCCCGCGTAACCCGCGCGTTGCTGGCCCTGGTGCACGTCCCAGCCAAGAACGGTCGGCAGGCCGGTGTAGATCGAGATGCGTGAGCCCCAGCGGTACACCGGCGAGCGCCCTTCGAGCACCACCGGCGTGCCCACCACGTTGTCCTGGAGCCAGCGAATGGCCTGCGCATCGGCCGGCAAATTGAGATCGCGGCCATCGTCGAGATAGTGCGCGAAGTCCATGTATTGCATGCCGTCCAACGACAGCGGCATGTCGCTGAAGCGCAGGCCGACTTTGGCTTTGCTGGCGAGCAGCGGGTAGGCCACCGCCGCGACCACGAGGATCGCCAGGAATGCCACCCAGGCCGGGCGCACCTGGCTCAAGAGCGCATCGCGGGCAGAACGGCGCGCCAACCAGCCGAACGCGACGGCGGCCGCGACAGACAGCAGCACCCAGGCCTGCAGGTAGAACTTGAACACCGTGTTCATGCGGCCCACGTCGCCCTGCAACGACACGAACTCAGGAATCAACGTCGCGAACAGAGCGACCCCGAACAACGCAGCCTGCAGCAATCGATTCGAGCGGCGCCAGTGCGCGAAGCACGCCGCCACGGCGATGCCGATCCCGAAGACCAGAAATCCGCGCGTGACGTAGCCACCCAGGACAAGCACCAGACCAAGAACGAGCCCAATGCCAGCGGCCCAGACGGCCGGCGACGCATACCCGGTCAACCCCGCGAGCGGCATGAGCATGCTGTAGTAGCCCGGCTCGGGCACCAGGGTCGCCTCGCGCCGCGCGGCCACGACCCGCCGCCGCGCCTGGACGACGTACCAGGCGAACAACGACCCGCCCAGGAACAGGAACAGACCGTGGATGGTCAGGTACTGGCTCAGCGCTGTCCTGGCTTTGACCGGATCGACCCCGTTATAGAAGAGCTGATAGCGCTGCAAGTACGGCGCAAACGACAGCAGGAAGGCAATCCCGAAGACGGCGGCGCTGATGGCGACCGTCTGCACCACGGCGCGATCGCCGCGCAGCAGACCGCGCACACTGCCCAGCACCAGGACCAGGCCGACGATGGCCGCGTACGTCGGGAAGTCCCACGTATTGGTCGCGCGCAGCATGGCGACCAACACACCGCCGATCAGCAGCGGCGCCCACGGTACGCGCCGTGGATCGTCGCGCAGGCTGCGCATCAGGTTCAGCCCGACGAGCAGCACAGCCACCGTGAGCGGCAGCGCGATCTGATGCGCGTGCAGGTCGCCGTACAGGAACGTGAAGTACGGAAACTCGTGGATGGGTCCGACTTCCTCTGGACCGATGAAGCGGGTGCTGCGCCAGAAGTCCAGGACCGGGAAATGTGCGCCCTGGAAAAGCGCCAGGACGCCCGCGACCAGACGGGCGAAGCCGCCTGACGACGGCGACAGTTCGGCACCGAGCCGGGCCAGCTGATCGATGACCTGCAGACCGGCATCAAGGTTGCCGAGGATGCCAACGAGCAGAACGCCGGCGACGCCGGCGAGGTAAGCGGTGGCCCGCCGAACACGGCCGCGGACAGGCAGGCTGAGCGAAAACGCCAGGCTAAACACGCCCACGCACAGCGCCCCGAAGAGCGTTGGCTCGGCCAGGTTGAAGGCAATTTCGGGCATGATGCCGGTCAACTTGATCAGGACAGCGATCAACACGAAGCCGAAGTAGTAGTAGTTGATGATCCCGCCGGCGAACCACGGATCGTACGGCGGAAAATACTGGCTCTTGGTGACCGCGTTCAGATAGGCGAAGTTCATTGGCTTTTCGCCGCCGAAGGTCGGATGCCACAGGTCGGGATTGGCCGCGCGGATGAACAGGAACAAGCCGAAACAGGCCAGGAAGACGGCCTCGGTCACCAGCAGCAGACGCTTTTCCTGGCCCAGCCAGGCCACGAACGCCGCTCGCCGGCCAGCGCCGGCCAGGGCCGCGAATGACCCGGCGACCAGGACCAGCCAGGCCAGCAAGAGCAATGGCCGTTCGAACGGCGCCAGTTTGAGGCTCGCGATCAGCCACGCCAGGTAGGAGACAAACGCCAGGCCGAGAATCTTGCTTGCACCGAACCCACGGTCCGTCAGGAATGGCAGGACTCGCCACAGCACGGGCAGCGCGCTGAGCGCGAGCACTTCGGCGGCGATTAGCCAGACCGGCAACGA
>WNFC01041651.1_pt1 | contig 12015 bp, 5 predicted proteins | sample 5400541 | NCBI WGS metagenome assembly WNFC01 (sample SAMN13153342, study PRJNA577476) | soil metagenome | isolation source: 120 cm saprolite under Douglas fir tree site 2 hole 2 replicate 1 | place: USA:California | collected 2015-04-18 | reverse complement strand
ATCTGCTGACAGCCGTTGCGCAGCAGCGACATCACCAGCGCGCCGATCATCGCGCCCGGAATGCTCCCTTCGCCGCCGCTGAGACTACCTCCGCCGATCACCACCGCCGCGATCACGTCGAGCTCCACGCCCACGGCAACGGTTGGATCACCCTGGCGCAACCGCGACATCTGCGTCACGCCTGCCAGGCCGAAGAAGAGACCAGCCACGCCGTAGATCCAGATCTTGAGCCGAGCGGTGTTGATGCTGCACGCTCGCGCCGCCGCCTCATTCGAACCGATTGCGAAGACGCGGCGCCCGAAAACGCTGTTGCGGAGAACGAGCGTCATCAGCGCCGCCAGAATGACAGTCAGCCACACCCCGGGCGCAAAGAGCATCCACGATCGCGAAGGAAAGGTCACCGCCAGCTCGTTGATCCACGTAGGCGGCGCGTTCACCGTCTGCTGACCGGCGAAGTATTTGGCGAGGCCTCGCGCCACGCCGAGCATTCCCAGAGTTGCGATGAATGGCACGACTCGTAGCGTCGTGATGACGATGCCGTTGATGCAGCCGATGATGCCGCCCGCGATGACGCCCGCGAGTACCGCCGCAATCGGAGGCCATCCGCTTCGCAGCGCGACCGCGGTCATGACGCTCGCGAGCGCGATCACCGATCCGACCGAGAGATCGATGCCGCCGCTGATGATGATCAGCGTCATGCCGAGGGCGCCGATCGCGACGATGACAGTCTGCGCGAGGACGACGCGCAGATTCGCGGCGGACAAATAGCGCTCCGGCGCGCCGGTCATGATCGCGAAAAGAATCGCGACGCCGAAGAGGCCGAGCAGCGGGGCGAAGACGTAAGCGAGTGACTTCATGCGCCGGCGATCGCCACCTGCATCACGCTGTCGGGCGTCCATTCGGAAACCGGACGCGCAGCCGATAGCCGGCCGCGCGTCATGACGGCGATGCGATCGCAAACCGCGAAGAGCTCCGGCAAATACGAGCTGACGATTACGATCGCCTTGCCGGCGGCCGCCAGAGCCTCGATTTCGCGATAGATGTCACTCTTGCTCCCGATGTCGACGCCCCGGGCCGGCTCGTCGAGCAGCAGAATATCGGCGTCCTGATGCAGGAGCCGGCCTAACATGACCTTCTGCTGATTTCCACCGGACAGCTTGAAAACGCGCATCCATGGACCCGACGCCTTGACGTGGACGCGCTGCATCGCGGCCTCCGCCTGCACAGCCTGTCGCCGCAGGTTGATCCATCCCGCGCGGGCGCATGTCGAAAAACGGCTGAGGGTGATGTTGTCGGCGATCGAAAGCTGCAGCGCCAGGCCTTCGCCCTTCCGATCCTCGCTGAGATAGCCGGCCGCAGGATTTTGATCAAAAAGCTCGCGAAGCAGCTCGGTGCGACCCGATCCGATCAATCCCGCGATTCCCAGGATCTCGCCACGATGGAGATCGACGTTTGCGAATGTGAGGGCGATCTCACCCCTCACCCGGCCCTTCGGGCCACCCTCTCCCGGTGGGAGAGGGCGCTCGCGCGTCTGCCCCACCATCATCGCGATCAATTGATCATCCGTTACCGACCGCAGCTCGCCGGTCGCAACGCTCTTCCCGTCGCGCAGGACGGTGTAGCGATCAGCGATCTCGCGCACCTCCTCCAGAAAATGGCTCACATAGACGACTGCCATTCCCCGATCGCGAAGCTGTCGAATCAGTCGAAAGAGACGATCGACATTGGCACGCTGCAAGCTGCTCGTCGGCTCATCCATCAGAATGATCCGAGCATTCGACGAGAGCGCGCGGCAGATTTCCACGACCTGCTGATCGGCGAGCGACAACGCCCCGGTGCGGGCGGCGGGATTGATGTCGCTGCGTCCGAACTCTTCGAGAAGGGTCGCCGCGCGCCCCGTCATCTCCGCTCTTCGCAACCACCCGCGGGATGACGGCTCGGCGCCGAGCAGAATGTTTTCCGCCACCGACAGGTGCGGGCAGAGGGCGAGCTCCTGGTGGATGTAGGCCACCGCGCCGTCGCGCCGGATCTCGCCGGCATCGGGCGGCAGGAGCGCCGCCGCGATGTTGAGCAGCGTGCTCTTTCCTGCGCCGTTCTCGCCGATCAGCGCGTGCACCTCGCCGGCGCCGACGGCGAGATCGACACCGCCGAGCGCGACGGTGGCGCCGAAGCGTTTCTCGATACCGCGCAGTTCGAGCACCAGCGTATTCTAGGGAAGAGTGCGCGAAGCTCGAATCGATCCGACTTTCGAAGGCTGGCAATCCGCCGCGCGCGGGCTTCTGCGCGAAGGGATTCCACCCGAGGAGGTTCAGTGGAACGACGGCACGATCAAGCAGTCGTCGCTGCTGACATTGACCGCGCCGCGCGCGATCGAGCCGGTGACGGAGTACCGGGTGCCGGCGCGTTTCATCGAGCTTGCGCAGCGCGCAGCCGCCCATCGCGATCCGCGCCGCTGGGAAATTCTCTATCGAGTCTTGTGGCGGATCGTGCGCGAAAATCATGATTTGCTGAATACCGAGCACGATGCTGACGTCATGCGATTGCTTGAGCTTGCGCAACTCAGCGCGCGGCCGTTTGTCCCCGAGGCATCAACGGTCGATGCGCTGCGTGAGGCGGTCAAAGAGTGCCGCGGATGCGAGCTTTACAAATTCGCCACGCAAGCGGTGTTCAGCCGCGGTCCGCAGAACGCGCAGATCGCGCTGGTCGGTGAAGTTCCGGGCGATCAGGAGGATCTGCGCGGCGCGCCGTTCGTCGGTCCGGCCGGCGAAGTGCTCGATCGCGCGCTGGCACAAGTGCAGTTGAAGCGCGAGGAGCTTTACGTCACCAACGCAGTCAAACATTTCAAATTCGAGCGCGCCGGCAAGCGCCGCATCCATAAGACTCCGTCGCCGGTGGAAGTAGCGGCCTGCCGTCCGTGGTTGGAAACCGAGCTCTCCATCGTCCATCCCCAGATCGTCGTCTGCCTCGGCGCCACCGCCGCGCGGTCGATGATCGGCGATCAATTCCGCCTGATGAAACAGCATGGGCAGTGGATGAAGACGCAATGGGCGCCTCAGACGATGGCCACCATCCATCCCTCTGCAGTGTTGCGCGGCGACGATCCGCCGGCGCAGGAGCGCAACTACGCGATTCTGGTCGAGGATCTGGCGAAAGTGGCTACCGCCCGATCTACTCTGCCACGGACGGGCGTGGATGCGCTGGAGCGGCCGTAATCGTAAGAATTCCGTCTTCCAACCCATCGCCTGAAGCCTTCAAGACAATCGGGCCCGCATTTCGAGATGCTTGAACAATCACCTGGCATTTGCCACTGAACAAACGCCGCTGCCATCCACCCTGTAAAAACTTGTCGGGCTCGTGACTGCTCGGGTCGCCGTTGCCCACACCGATGATCGCACCGTCTCCTTCGACCGTGAAGTGGATGAGATTGCCGGCGTCCGGAATCTCTCTGTGCATCGCGTCACGCACCGTGATCGTAACGACCGCGACGTCCTCGCCGTCGGCGCGGATCACCATCCGGTCGGCGACAGCGTTCACGGCAACCCCTCCACCCGTGGTTTCAACGCTTGCAGAGAGAAGCTTTCCGTTGCGCCGCGCTTTCGCCTGGAGTGTTCCGGATGTATATGGCACCTTCCACTCGAGATGCGTATTCCGCTCCATCGTCTTTGTGCCCAGACTGCGAGTATTGAGAAAGAGCTCGACTGAGTCGGCATTGCTTTCGACCCACACGTCGATCGTCTGCCCTTCCTTATCGCGCCAGTTCCAATGCGGTGCAATGTGGAGCACATCTCTGTCCGACCACCACGATTGGTAGTAGAAAAAGTGATTCTTGGGAAAACCACACGTATCCAAAATGCCATACTGCGAGCTGATATTCGGCCAACCATAAGGGCTCGGCTCGCCGCGATAGTCGAATCCGGTCCAGACAAAAGCCCCGGCCAACCACGCTCGTGCGGCGTAAAAGTTCCACCAGCGCTCGGCAGTCGCGCCGTAATCAGGCGCATGGACGTCATAATCGCTCATGTAACCGCGCTCGCGGTCAGTGGCGTAGACACCGCGAGCGGTATAGGCGCTCGATTCCTCTGTGCCGACGATCGATTGATCGGGATGGTCGCGGTGGTATTTGTCGATGTCGCCTCGTCCGATGTAGTTCACGCCGCGCACGTCGACGACTCGATTGATACCTTCGCAGCGATCGCCATTGTCGGCCGCGTATGTGCACAGCCGGGTCGGGTCAAGCTGTTCGACCACGCGCTTCATCGACCGCGCGATCGCCTCCCCGGTGGCTGTGTTCTGCATGCTCCACTCTTCATTGCCGATCGACCATAGAATGACGGATGGATGATTGCGATCTCGAAGCACGAGCTGCCGAAGATTTGCGAGGACCTCCGGGCTGCTGCCCATCAGCCGATTCTCGTCTAACACGAGCATGCCGAGGCGGTCACAGGCGTCGAGGAGCTCGTTCGTGGGTGGGTTGTGGCTGGTGCGATAGGCGTTAGAGCCCATCTCTTTCAGTTGCCGGATACGAAACTCCTGAAGAGCGTCCGGTAAGGCAACGCCGACGCCGGCGTGATCCTGATGGTTGCACGTCCCCCTGATCTCGACGCGCCTGCCATTCAGAAAAAAGCCGCGATCCTTATCAAACGCGATTGTGCGAATTCCGAATGTCGTCTCGACGCGGTCACTGCCGATTGTGGACACGAGTTTGTAAAGATGCGGCGACTCCGGCGACCACAGCTGGGGATTGACCACTTCAATAGCTTGAGAGACCGTTTTGCGCTCATACGGCAAAAGAGTCACAGGAGTGGCCGCGCTACCGCCGCCTGCGATCGTCGACACGAGCGCCGCATTCACGGGCGAATCGTCTTCATTAGTCACGTGCGTATTGACCATTACGCTCGCATTGCCGCCAATACCTTCGGTTCTAACAAAGACGCCATTGAGCGGAATATGCAAGGGTGGGTACTTGAGCAGCCAGACGTGCCTGTAAATGCCGGCACCTTCGTAGAACCAGCCTTCGTATTGCGAGGCGTCGGCGCGCACAGTGACGACGTTCTTGCCGCCATACAGCACATAGTCCGTACATAGTCCGTGATATCGAAGTTGAATTCGCTGTAGCCGCTTGCATTTCGCCCGAGGTAGTGGCCGTTGAACCAGACGATGCTGTCGCGGAAAACACCGTCGAACTTGATCGCCAGCCGCTTGCCCTTATCCGCGTCGGCGATCGTGAACGTGCGGCGATACCATCCGACGCTCGTCTTGGGAAACATGCGGCCAAGCGGCTTGTAACCGTGGCTCTTCACCGGAAACTTGTCGCTGTTGACAAAGTCGAGCTCAACCGCCCAATCGTGCGGCACGTTGACGCTTCGCCACATTCGGTCGTCGAACTCCAGCTCCGCCGGCTTCGGGGCGACGCCTGCTTTGGCGAAGGCGGCATGATCGCTGCCGAATCCGAAATCGTCTGCGGGCGATGCAGCGTCGCCAAGGTGAAACTTCCAGCCGAAGTCGAGAAGGAGCGTTTCGCGTACGGTCGTCGTCGCCGGCTGCGAAGCGCCGAGAAACAGAAGGCTGACCGCGGCCAGGCAGCGAAGTTTCATTTCAAATATTGATCGAGCGGCGGATGCAGGAGCTGCTGCGACTCGGCAGTGTCGAGGTTCGCCGGTGTGATCAGCGTGACGCCGGTGTCCACGCGCTTCTGAATGGGCTTTCCCTGCAGATGATCGACGAGAGTCTTCACGCCGAGCTCTCCCATGCGAAACGGGTTCTGCACGACGATCCCCTGCAGCTTTCCGGCGCGCATGGCCTGCACGAAGATGTCGCTGGAGTCGAAGCCGATGAACTTGATCTTGCCCGCTTTGCCGGCGTCCTCCAGAGCGAGCAGCGCGCCGCCGGTCGATGACTCATTCGGCGTGAACATGCCGTCGATATCGTTGCCGTAACGATTGAGCAGATTCTCGGCGGCGCTCTTGGCGGTATCGCGAGTCGCACCGGCGTACTGATTCGACGAGATGAGCTGCACTCCGGGATGGGTCTTCATCTTCTCGACAAATCCTTTCTCGCGCTGCTCAGTGCTGAAGACGCCCTCCTGATATCGCAGCAGGAGCACTTTGCCTTTGCCGTTGAGAAGGCGAGCCATTTCGTCGGCGGCCAGCTCGCCACCGTGGTAGTTGTTGCTGGCGACGAAGCTGATCGGATCGTTCGACTCCAGCGCCGAGTCGATGACCACCGTGGGAATTCCGGCGCGCTTGGCCTCTTCCACCGGCCGCACCAGCGCGTTCTTGTCGAAGGGAGCGAGCACGATCCCGTTGACGTGCTGCGTCAGGAATCCTTCGACCACCTGCACCTGCTGCTCGCGGTCGTCCTCGCGCATCGGACCTTTCCAGATGATGTCGACTTTGATCTTTTGGGCCGCTTCATCGCGGCCCGCTTTAATCGCGCCGGCGTGGATGCTCTTCCAGAACTCGTGCGTCGAGCCCTGCGGAATGACGGCGATGGTGAACGACTGCGCGACCGGCGCCTTCTCGGGCTGCGCGCACGCCGCGGCGAGAAAGAGGGCGATCAGGTACCTCATCGTTCGAGCCTATCGTACAAAGGGTGCGCCGGAACAACGGCCGGCCCTTCGTTGGATATCGTCACGGACTGAACGTGAACTTTATCGTTATCAGATAATGTAAATGTTTTCGCGCCCGCCGGAACGTCGAAGGTGTAGTCGAAGAAGTACGAATACGCGTAGGGCTGATCCTTGCGCAAAGAGAATGACGCCACCGGCACGCGCTTGATGAATCCGGGAGTCAGCCCGGTGTATTCGAGAACCGTACGCTTGCGCGGAGGAGCATCGGGTGGCGCGTCGGGCCGGGGAGGAAGAACCTCTTCGTGCCGATTCCAGGTACGGTTGTCCCATTGACCGATGAAGCCTCCTCCGTCCTGAACGACGACTTCGACCGGCTGCTCGCCGATTTTGAAAATGGCTTTCTGATCGCCGTCGGCGGAAGCGATGACATGAATGCGCCTGGCGTACGGCGGCAGGTCGATCGTTTTTGTTGTCGGCTGCACTGTCATCCTTCGGGGAGCTGGCAACTTCCTCGGCGTCAGTTTCACTGCGAACGCTCGAAGCTGATACGGCTTCAAACCGGCGACCAATCGGCCATCTTTAACGGTCGCTTTGCGCAGCGGCAATTCCTGTCCGTTGACTTCGCGTGCGGATCGAATCGGAAACGCGAACTTCAGGCGCGCGCTGTTCGCTTTTCCATCGAGCTCCACCAGCCGCACGATAACCTCGTCGCTGTCTTCCGCTTTCTTGAGCGCCAGGACGCGAACGCGGCTGTTGTTGACTCGCAGCAGTGAAAACGATTTGCCCAGGGGGCCGGGGTGTTTCGGGACGCGGAAGGCGATCAGCGGCTGATTGAGCCGCATCGCCTGCCAGTCTTCCGGATGAGCGCCCTCATGGCTCGCGAGACCGTAGAGGATCTCGTGATGTCCCCAATCCTGCGTCGACTGATCGCCGTACGCGCGGCCGTTGCCCTCTCCCAGTCCGGGCGTGTAGATGAGAGTGAGGCGCAGCGTGTTGTCGTCCGGCTTGTCCGATCCGTATTTGCAGCCGGAAAGAAGTGTCACGCCGTTTGCGCCGCTGCGATCGGTCAGATCGAACCACTGATGCGACGCGACCTCATATTTTTTCGGATCGTTGTTGCCGCGCTGAATGGTTCCCACTTCCCAGTTGTAGGTTGCCTGCGGATTCGAAGCGGTGAGCGGAAAAGTGGCCTTGAGCGCGGCAGTCGTGCGGCTTCTCGCTTTGAAACGCCAGTCGCGCCGGTCCGGAGAGCAGCTCTCGATTCAGTTTTTTGTCGAAGATGCCGGCGACGTCTCCATTTGAATCGATCGAAATTCGATAGCGATGATTCTCCAACGACGACTCGCTCACGTGGAGATCACCAGCCCACGGCAGTCCGGCCCTGACGTCGTATACCGCGAACCCGATCGGCGGCACTCGCGCCAGGAAGATCGCTTTGCCGTTGGAAATCTGCGAGGGCATTTCGTTTCCGTCGGGCCCGAAAACGCGTACCTGAGTCTCACCGGAAATCTCGACGATGTCTTCGCGCGCGATGTTGAGCGGGTTGTAGATGACGATCGGAATTCCCTTCGTGTTCGTGTTCATGGCGGACGTCACGGCATCGGTGGCGGTGGTCAGGACGGAGGCGAATTGATTCATCGCCAGCACGTCGTCGTTCCAGGAGTATTCGTACGCTTTCGGCGTGGCGGTGCCGGCAGCGATGTCGTGAAACTGTCCGCCCATCACGAGAGTCCAGGCGTCGTTGAGCCGCTGTTGCGGATACGATCTGCCGAGCCACATGGCAGCGACGGCCGCCTTTTCGGCGGCGTCGGCCAGCAGCTCGTTCTTACAATTCCACCGCTTCTGATAGCCCTGTGACGTCAGCGATCCCGCGGAGTGCTCCGTCAGCTCGAGCTCGCCCTTGTAGCGCGGCAAGTGCGCGGTGCTCTTGATGTCGAGAAACATCTGCTCCGCGGTCGACGAGATCACATGCAGCGGACCGTCATTCTTCGTGACGATGTCCTCGAGCATTTTTACGGAGGCTTCGCGCGGCGCGCCGCCGGTGTCTCCGGTGCCGTAGTAGTGATAATCGGTATAGAGGCCGCTGCCTTCGCCGTTCTTCTGCACCCGGGCGGGCCAGTCGATGAAGTTTCGCGTGTTAGGCGGCGGCTCGCTTTTGGAGAGGTCGTACCAGATGTCGCTGCCGTAGCTCCCCGGATTGAGCGCCGCGATCACGCTGGTGCCGTCCGGCCCCTCCCACACTCCCACGTTGAACGGAATGCCGACCGCCGAGCCCCAGGTCAGCTTCTGCGTCGAAAAGCCTTTGATCCCCATATGCGCCAGGATGCTCGGCAGCGACGACGGAAAGCCGAAGCAGTCGGGAAGCATGTATTCGGCGCTGGTCCTGCCGAGCTCGTGGCGAAAATAGTGATTGCCGTAGAGGACCTGCCGGATGAGTGACTCCGCCGACGGCGAGTTGACGTCGCTCTCTTCCATCGACGATCCGGCTGGAAACCAGCGTCCGGCCTTCACGTACGTCTTCATCTTTTCGTAGTCGTCCGGGTAGTACTCCTTCATGAGGCGGTAGCGATTGGCGCCGCTGAAGTTGAAGATGTAGTGCGGGTATTTCTCAAAAAGTACAAAATTATCGTGTAGTGTTTTTGGCAAGAATTCTGCGACCGTGCGCGGATACTCCCACCGCCACTGCGTATCGAGGTGGGCGTAGCCGACGACGTAAAGCGTTGGCTGCCGCGTCAGGTCGGGCGAATCGCCGCGGGCGACCGCCGCGATCAGAAAGAGAAAAAGAGCTCCGCGCATGCGTCTCTGCATGCGCGGAGCTTATCGCAGCGTCAGAACTTGATGCCCACCGAGAAGCGGAAGATGCGCGGCGTCTGATAGTCGCTCACCCTCTCCGGTTTGCCGAAGCCGGGGCCTTTGATGTAGTTCACCCCTTCCGCCGGCGTCTCCGTGAACGGATCGAAGGCCTTCAAACCTCCCGCCGGACAAGACGGGCCTTGTGTCGACCCACCCGAGCAATCCACTGCCGTCAGCACTTCCTGGTTGAATGACTGCACGCCGTGCTCATCGAAGAGATTGAAAACCTGCGGTTGGATGAAGAAGTCGATGCCGCGGGCGAGCCGGAACTTGTAATTGATCGCTAGGTCGGTGCGAGTGATGTTGTCGCTCTTCACGGTGCCGCGTCCGCCGAAGAAGTAAGCCACACTCGCCGGTGGGGTGAGATAACCGGGATTGGTCACATAAGGTCTCGAGTCAATGAAGCCGACGACGGAGTATGGTGATCCTGAATCGAAATTTTGCAGCACGCTGAAGTCGAATACGCCCACTCGCGTCGCCAGATCGTAAGAAGCCCACAGTCTGGCCCGGTGGCGCGTATCAGCTTCCAGGTAGCCGGTCGGATAGTCCCAGTGCGCTTGACGATATTCGGGATACCAGCCCTCATTATTGTCGCCGACCAAGGGACCACTGCCGGTGTTCTCACCAATCAGATTGCCCTTGAGGCGCGAAAAGGTGTAGGTGCCGCCGAAGTTGAGCTGCTGTAGCAACCGATAGCTGAACTGAGTCTGGATTGCTTTGTAATCGCGATTGTAAATTCCGTTGTCGCTGCGAACGACGGCAAGATCGTATTGGGTCCCGAATTGATCGCTGCTCTTGCCGGTGGTCGTGTTGCGATAGGACGTATAGAAGTTATCCCACTTCCGGTAAACAACGTCGGCGCGAGCAAAGCCGCGCGTGCCGAACATCGTTCCTGCTCCTAGAGTCCACTCTTTCGTGTTGATTGGATGGAGGCCTCTGATGTCGAGTTTACTGTCCACGCCCGGAATGGTTGGACTGGTGCGGAAGGGACGCCGGTCGAGACCACCATTGGCAAAGAACCAATCGAAGACCATCTGGATTGCGCGATCGGTTGGGATGAGCTGGCTCGTGGGAGCATTGACATCATTATTGATACTCGGGCCGCGATAGTCCCATTGAAGAGTGGCGTTGCGACCGGCCGGGTCGCCCTTGTTTCCGGCTCCTTCTGACAGGCGGCCGAGATATTTGCCATAGCTGGCATTGAGGATGAACCGTCCGCTTCCAAAGATGTCGTAGTGCGCGGCTAATCGAGGGCTGAACGCGGAATCATCAGCGATCTTGAATGTGTGATCGCCGCTGATGGCGTCGTCCTTGTCATAGCGCGCTCCGAGGTTGAAGGTCCAGTGGGGATTCAGAATCCAGCGATCATTCAAGAACACTGACTTGGTGACGTAGTTGGATCCTTTGCTCAGCACGAAGATCGGCAACCAGCTAATGCGGGTCTGACTTCCAGTGGCGCCCCCAGGCATTCGCGAAAAGATCTGGTTTCCGCGGATGATCGTGTTCGGCACGCTGATGCGGTAATCGCTGCCGTTCTGATAATTGTTGACTCTGCGCAGTTCGTTGAAATGCTCGAAGCCGCCAAGAATCTCCTGGCTTCCGAAGGTCGGATTAGACCAGAAATACGTACTCTTGAAAGCGTAGTCCTGAATATTGCGCTGCTCGCCCTGCGCCGTTTTTCGGAAGGTCGGAGACCAGTACCGTCCTCCGCGAGCGCGGTCGGTGATCAGAGTTCCTTTGATCAGGTCGTAATAGGGTGATCCAGAACCGACGAACGAAAATCTCTTTTTCGAGTATTGCCCCTCGATGAAGAATCGATCGGTCAACACACCGTTGTAGTTCAGAGCCCGCAGTGAGCTTGGCGTCTCGCGACTGGACACCAGGCTGTCCAGATCCATGATTGTTTGGCCAGTCTGGTTGGTTTCACTGGACTTGACGTCGAGGATCGACGCAACGAGCCTGTGTTTACTGCTGATGGCGCCGGTCAATTTCCCTTCCAGGCGCCGCTCTTTGGTGCCATGGGGATAGGAAAGTGGCGTCAACGGCGTGCCGATCGTGATCTGGTTGCCATTTGCGTCCTGATCACCGGCTCGCGCCACGCCCGGTACCGTCTGCTTGACGTCATCCGTTTTTGCATAGCGCCCTGCGCCGAAAAACCACAGACGATCGCGAAAGAACGGACCGCCAAGCGTTCCTTCGTAAACCGGATTGACTTTGTCTTCCTGCTGCGTGGTCAGCGGCGTCTTCGCGTACCAGCTTTGATTGGACAGGCTGGTGCGGAGCGTTCCCTTGAGGTCATTGCCACCCGACTTCGTGACCATCGTGACCACGCCGCCCGTAAAGTGTCCATATTCGGATGAGATGGCTCCGGTGAGAATGGTCGTTTCCTGGATGGCGTCTTCGATGAACACCGGATTCGTGTCTAACTGGCCGCGGAGATTCTCATTCACGATTGCGCCGTTGATCAGATACAGGCTGTCGAAGGACATCGCACCGGAGATCATGATGTTGCCGCCCTGCACATAGTCGGGACCCTTGTTATTCACGCCCGGTGAGAGAAGGGCGATGCTCCTCGGCGTGCGGTCCGTGGGAAG
>WNFC01027424.1_pt1 | contig 12015 bp, 10 predicted proteins | sample 5400541 | NCBI WGS metagenome assembly WNFC01 (sample SAMN13153342, study PRJNA577476) | soil metagenome | isolation source: 120 cm saprolite under Douglas fir tree site 2 hole 2 replicate 1 | place: USA:California | collected 2015-04-18 | reverse complement strand
ATTGGATGTGGCCCTCCCAGACCTCAATGGACTCGACGTCCAGAAGCGCCTCGTCGATCGCACGGAGATGCCGATCATCTTCATCACGGGGTACGGCGACGTGCCGATGACGGTCCAGGCGATGAAGGCAGGAGCGGTCGAGTTCTTGACGAAGCCGTTCGGCGATGATGTGCTGTTGAGTGCCATCCGGCACGCCATCGAGCGCAGCCGCACGGCACTGGGGCACGAGACTGAGCTACAGGCGCTCCGCGTCTGTTACGCGTCACTCACCCGTCGTGAACGGGAGGTCATGGCGTTGGTGGTCTCCGGCCTGTTGAATAAACAGGTCGGTTTCGAGCTCAAAATCAGCGAGATCACGGTGAAGGCACACCGAGGTAAGGTGATGCTCAAGATGCAGGCCGACTCTTTCGCCGAGCTCGTGAAGATAGCCGCGAAACTCGAGTCCACACCTGCGTCGGAAAGCTCACATTCCCCCGAATTACATGGTGGAGCATGTCAGTCGCTCATCGAAAGCCTCCCGAAGTGAGGATTGGCACATTGAGGAACCAATGGCTCGTGGGCAATCGCCCTCCTTCCACTTCCACGCCACACTGGCCGGCGTGTTTGGCCCGGCGCTGGTAAGGGATCAGGGCACTCACACCGGAGCTGCTGGCGCATCAGTTATGTCATGCGATGGCGTTGGAGCCGCTGAGTGAAGCGGACGTCGCGGCCTATCTCACGGCGGAGTCGTCGGGAGCCAGCCTGCCGGAGGGCCTGGCCGGGCTGGTCTACCGGCACTCGGAGGGCAATCCGTTGTTCATGGTAGCGGCGCTGGACCACCTGACCCAACGGGGGCTCCTCGCCCGGGAGCACGGCCGCTGGCATCTGCGGGTGCCGCTGGAGGCCATCGAGCTCGGGGTGCCAGAGCGGCTGCGTCAGATGCTCGAAGCCCAGATCGAGCGCTTGAGCCCAGACGAGCAGCGCCTGCTGGAGGGGGCGAGCGTTGCCGGGGCAGTGTTCGCCACGCATGTCAGCGCTGCGGCCATAGATCTCACGCTGGACGACGTGGAAGACCTGTGCGAAAAGCTGGGGCGCCGGCAGCAGATTGTGCGTGCAGCGGGGGTGCAAGCGTTCCCGGACGGGACTGTCAGCCAACGCTATGCCTTTGTGCATGCGCTGTACCGCGAGGTGTGCTATGGCCGGGTGGCGTCGGGCCGCCGGGCGCCGCTGCACCGGCGCATCGGCGAGCGGTTAGAGGCCCTCTACGCGGAACGGCCAAGCAGTGTGGCGGCCGAGCTGGCGTATCACTTCGAAGCCGGGGCCGCGTGGGGGCGCGCGGTCACGTATCTGTGGCTTGTCGCGGACACCGCCGGACAGCGGTATGCGCATCGGGAAGCCGTGGCCATTTTGCAGCATGCGCTCACCTTGGTGCGCCAACTGCCTGAAGCCGAGCGTGCGGTGACCGAGACCGAGATGCTCGCGCAGCTAGCGGCGATGTATCTCGTGTCCTTCGACAGGCGCACCCTGGAAACCTATGAAGCGCTGGCGGCACGGGCGGCGCAGTACGGCCTGCGTGAGGTGGAGGTGCGGGCGCTCATTGACATGGCCTATCCCTTGTCGTGGATCAGTTCCGAGCGGTGCCTGGAGGTCTTGGAGCGGGCGCTCCGGCTCAGTGCCACGCTGGGCGACCCGCTCCTGCGTGCACGCATGCGCGCGAGTTGCCTTGTCCGGCGCGTGTGGGCCGGCGGGTGGAATCCGCACGATGCCGACGAGTGCCGGCAGGCCCTCGCGGAGATTCGTCGCGCCGGTGACCGGCGTATACTCGCGTCCCATCTGATCGATTGTACCTTCATCCAGTGGTGCTCCTCCGCCTACCGCGACGCGCACCGCAGCGCCGTTGAGAGCCTGGCTATCATCTTCGAAGGAGGCGGGGAGAACCCCTATCTCAGCACGGCATATTGGTTAAGTCAGTTCATCGTGCCCTGGAGTCTGCTGTTTGTGGGCGAGTGGGGCGCCATGTTGCGCGAGATCGAAGACGGCATCACGATGGTGGAGAAGAATGGGGACGCGTACCGTGCGCAGACACTACGCCTCTACCGGGCGTGGCTCCATCTCCACGCGATGGACTTCGCGGGCGTCCTGGCGATCTGTGAGGCGGTACTCCCGCTGTTTGGCGAGCCGGCCTGGAGTGCCTGGCGTCGGTTCTGTCTGGTGTTGGCCGGGACGGCGGCCACAGCGTTGGGACACGAGGCGCGTGCCTGGCACTCCTTGAGGACCGTGCAGGAGGACATGGAGCGCCAGACGGTGATCCATGACTGGTACTGCCGCATGCTGCTCGAAGCGGCCCTCACAGACCTCTGGCTCGCACGGGGCGATCTGGCCCAGGCGCGGTCCCAGGCCGAACGCTTTCTCCACGCGACACTGGCGACGGCGGAGCGCACCTGGCAGGCGCTCGCCTGGGACGCCACGGCCCGCGTCGCCCTCGCGGCAGGCGACCTGGCGCATGCGCACACATGCCTGGCCCAGGCGTTGGTGACGATGGAAGACGTTGAGGTGCCGCTCGCCGCCTGGCGTGTGCATGCTACGGCCGCTGCGCTCTACGAGCGCACAGGGCATAGCGGCGAGGCGGACCACCACCGTGCCCTGAGCCGCACGACGATTCTCCAGCTGGCGCAGTCGCTACCGTCAGACGAGCCCCTACGCCACACCTTCCTGTCGGCACCGGCTGTTGCGAAAGTCCTTGGGGACGCTGAGCGCATGAGCAGGTCAACATAACGCCGGCGCCTGCAGGCCGGGGTTAGGCACCGGAGCGCATTGCTGCTGCCGGTTTAATCCTGGCAAGCTCCTCTTTCAGCCGCCGCTCAACATGCCACACGTCATACGCCTGCTGCATGCGCAGCCACAGTCCTGGCCCGTTGCCAGCCAGCTTCCCAAGCCTCAGCGCCATTTCAGTGGTAATCGGATGTGTACAGGCTAAGACACGATGTAACTGCTGACGCGAAATCCTCAGCCACCGTGCCGCTTCACTGACGGACAACCCGAGCGCTGGGAGCACGTCTTCACGCACAATCTCGCCCGGATGGATCGGCGGACGCTTCACAGGACGCTTCACGACACGGCATGTCGGATCGACCAGACATCACCCTGATGCACCCCAGCCTCCCCGGTACCAATGCCACCGCCACCCCAGCCAGCACGACCGGAAGTGACCAGGCCCACTCTCTCAGCCATGAGACCGCTGCGGCGCCCGCAATGCAGCCTGCAAAGAAGCCGACGACGAGCTCTAACGTCTTTTTCAGCCGCTCATTGGCACCTTCCATCAGCGGCTCACTGCGCGACAGCGTGTCCAGCAGCGACAGCACGGTGTTGGTTACGTTGCCGGTCATCACGGTCGTCGACGGCGCGCCGGGCACGGCGAGGCGCAAAAGAGCGAACTGGCACGCCATCGCGGCGACAGCGATCATCGCGGCGACGCCGGCCATCAATCCATGCGGATGCGCGGCTGGATTATAGATGGCGCTGACAATCAGTACGCAGGTGAGCAGCAGACATTGCACGAGGAGAAGCGGCCTGGCCAAGGCCAGACCGCGCCTGTCGAACGCTTTGGCGATCAGCCAAACGGCGCCGACGGCGCCGATGAAGACGGGAACGGCGAGGATCTGGGCCATGTTGGGTGGTCCGCCGCGCACTAGCAGAGCCGCTATCACCACCAGGTTGCCGGTGACGTGGGCGGTAAAGAGCTTGCCGAGGCTCAAGAAACCAATCACGTCTACCATGCCCGCGACCACGCTGAGCAGAGGCGGAAGCCGGCTCTGCAAACGCGCCACATCGGGACTGTCATGTGATGGGTACGGCCAGGGATGCGGGGCGTTGGACTCTGTAGACATCGGCATCTTGCCTCTCCACTCAAGCCTTCAACCGTGTGGCGCTGTCGGTGAGGCGATCGATGGCGAGCTTCGGAACAATGATGCCGAAGCTCATCGCGAGAATGATAGTGACGGCGGTCATGCCGTCGGCGATCGTCGCACCTAAGAGATCCAGAGTCGTATGCGCGTTATTGGCAAGTTGCAGGAGGCCGCTGGCCATTCTGAACAGGAAGACGCCCGGCATCATCGACACCACTGATGCAAAGCCGATGGCCGCGAATGGCATATGACGACGATGAGCGACTGGAGCGAGGGTCAGTCCGACCACCAGACAGGCAACGAACGCACCGGTCGCGGCGCCACCACCAGCCGCCAGTGTCCACCATCGCAGAGCGTGAGCCAGCATGCCGACGGCAACCGGCCATCCCCACATACGCCAGGGCATCGAGAAGAAGATGCTGAAGGCGACCACAGCGACGCCGGCAGCGATCACGTCGAGCCATAGGGGCACGGCTCTGCCGGGCTCGCCCACCGGCAAGGAGACGCCGAGCAGGCCCAGTCCAAGGAGCAAGCCGGATGAGATTGCCAGAATCACGAGGCCAGCGTAGGCGACGCGAGAGGCGCCCAGATGGATCCGCGCCACGCTGAGATCCATCATGCCGTTAAGCACATGCGGCCCGGGCACCAGAATCATGCATGGGCACACCGCGACGAGGCGCAATGACGAACTGAGCTGATAACGTACCGCCAGAGCACCAATAATGCCAGCGAGCAGCGCCGCGCATAGCGGCTGTAGGAGAGGGTTAGTGCAATATTGCGCCAGGGTACGACGCAGAACGGCACCGGCTGCCGCGCTGGCGACTATGAGCGTCACTGCGGCGAGATGCTGGACCCCGTAGAGCACCGACAGTGCAGCAGCGCCTGCCGCAGCGGCGAGCGTAAACAGCCAGGTCGGTGCCGGCGGCGCGTGTGCAATCGCGGTGATCGTCTCCAGTACGGCAGGTGGCGCCAGCCGGCCAGCGCCGACCTCGTCGATCGCCCGCATGGTGGAGGCCACACGCTCCATGTCCACGCCGGTGGGACTGGCGGTCCCGAGCGAGACCAGTCTGGCGGTCCCGTCTGTGGCCTGAAGTAGCAGCTCTCCCCAACGCGGCATGATCGTGGCGCGCAGACCAAGATTGTTGCTGAGCCGCTCGGCTGCCGCCACGGTATCGTCCGTGGATTGGCCATTGACGTGCAGCACTTGCGCGAACGTGAGGACGAGGTCAGACCGTTCCTGCAAATTCATAACCGCTCCACGCAGCCTTGCCCTCGTAGGTGGCAACCGCATCCTTGCTCCAGAAACCGCCCCACGATAGGAGCATTGAGCGGCCTATACCGCAATACATTTTTTCACGCCCTGCGACACTATGGATCTCTCGCGAAGGTCGTTGAAACCTCTTGATCTCCCCAGCTTTTTAACGCTCTCATGCCGGACCGACATGGTGCATATTCTGTGCCAACGCTCACCCGGCCTGATGCCCTCCCGCCATGGTGCGCGGCATCATGTCCTGCACGGTAGCAACGAACTCTGAGAGAGCACCATGGCTTTGACAGCTTCACCCACGGTCAAGTCACGCGTTTCCGGATTGTGATGGGTGGCTTGATCAAGGATGTCGCCAATGCCGAGTTCGTCAACCATCCCCGCGACACGCCCCAGATGATCCAAGATGTGCGTACGGTACGGTTGCGCTGGTGGTGGGAGAGCAGGCCGGGACGATGGTCGCAGAGTCTCCTCCTTGGCAGAGGAGATGGTATCGCCACCCAAAAATGACTCAATTGCACGTGGGTGGCGCGGAATGTCGGTTACAGGCGATTTGCAAAGCCGACCACAACTGGGGTTGAGATGGCAGCGCCGTGGCTCGCTCGCCAGGAGCACTGCGGCCACTCGGGCCTGCCACCGTGGTAACAGGCTCTCACTTGACAAGATTTCATCACCGTCTGCCGCGGCAGGCTGGTCCGCCGCCCCCCCGCCGTACCCGGCTCAGGCGGCGTATGGCGTGCTACAGCCCACATTGAGAGAGGCCCGTGCGAGAAGTGGCATGGACCATGCATAAAGACCGGAGACACTGATCCAGGGGCAAGCCAAAGGCACGAAACGTGTCGTTGAAGTGGTGGTGCAGTCTCTGGCTGGTCCAGGCAAGTGCGATGTTATGGCCTGCGCCTGGAGCTTGATAGATAAGGCGTTGGAAGGCAATCCCGCAGGGGGGCTGCTCAACGCTGATAACTGGCGATCCGCCGCGCGTGCATCGCCTTTGCATAGGGAGGAAAAAGATATGGCTCAATCAACAACTAACGGCTCGGCACATGACCTACTCACCCCTGACAACTGCACGGTGATTCTCATTGACCACCAGCCGCAAATGGCTTTCGCCGTCCAGTCCATTGACCGGCAAACGCTCGTCAACAATGTGACCGGCCTGGCCAAGGCGGCGAAAGTCTTTCACGTCCCCGTCGTCCTGACTTCGGTGGCGGCCAAGACTTTCAGCGGCGACATCTTTCCAGAGGTTCAAGCAGTCTTCCCTGACCTTCAGCCGATAGACCGCACCTCCATGAACTCATGGGATGACGAGAAGTTCCGCGCCGCAGTCGAAAGGATTGGGCGCAAGAAGCTCGTCATCGCTGCGCTCTGGACGGAAGTGTGCTTGGTGATGCCTGTGATAAACGCCCTCCAGGCCGGGTACGAGATCTACGCCGTGGCGGACACCTCGGGAGGAACGAGCGTTGAGGCACACAACATGGCGATCCAGCGTTGTATCCAGGCCGGCGCGGTGCCTGTCACCTGGATGCAGGTGCTCCTTGAATTCCAGCGTGACTGGGCACGGCAAGAGACTTACCTCCCGGTGCTCAAAGTGGCCGAGGCCCATGGGGGCGCTTACGGGGTCGGCATCGGGTACGCCAAATCCATGCTCAGCCCGCATGCGAGCGAGGCCGGGGGCGCAAGTCAGGAGGCAAGCGGGAGACGGTAATCCCCTGAACCTGAGCGAGGGGCCGGCGCTTGCTAGAGGCGGCATGTTTCTAGCCGGATGGGCTGAGCCTCTCGCCATCTTTATTCTAAGGAGGGCCAGATGTCTTCAAACCCTGACACGAACGGAAAAACATGGGCGGACGTGATCATCATGAACGGCCGTATCGCCACGCAGGACGAGCGCCGGTCGTTCGCTTCTGCGGCCGCGATAAAGGACGGGCGCTTCATTGCCGTCGGCTCGGACAAAGATGTGATGGCCCACCACGGCGAGAAGACCCAGGTCATTGACGTGCAGGGCCGCACCGTGATCCCCGGACTCAATGATTCGCACATGCACCCGATTCGCGGCGGCCTCAACTACAACATGGAGCTTCGTTGGGACGGAGTGCCATCGCTTGCCGACGCGCTCCGCCTGCTCAAGGAGCAGGCTGCGCGCACCCCCCCGCCGCAGTGGGTGCGAGTCGTCGGCGGGTGGACTGAGTTCCAGTTCGCGGAGCGCCGTATGCCGACGCTGGATGAAATCAATACCGTCGCCCCAGACACGCCTGTCTTTGTCCTTCACCTGTATGACCGGGCCTTGCTCAATGCGGCGGCCTTGCGCGCCGTCGGCTACACGAAAGACACGCCCGAGCCGCCGGGGGGCGAGATACGGCGCGACCATGCTGGCAACCCCACGGGACTGCTCATCGCCCGCCCGAACGCGATGATTCTTTATTCGACCTTGGCGAAGGGGCCGAAACTAGCACGAGAAGACCAATTGAACTCGACACGCCTCTTTATGAGCGAACTCAATCGCTTCGGCGTGACGAGTGCGATTGACGCTGGCGGCGGCTTCCAGAACTACCCGGACGATTACGAAGTCATCAACGAACTGCACCGCAGCGGCGAACTCTCCGTGCGCCTCGCCTACAACCTGTTTACGCAGAGACCGAAGGAGGAGCTCAAAGACTTCCAGAGGTGGACGAAGATGACCAGGCCGGGCGAAGGCGACGACTTCTACCGGGTCAACGGCGCAGGAGAGATGCTCGTCTTTTCGGCCGCCGACTTCGAGGACATCCTGCAGCCGCGCCCCGAGATGCCGCCCGTGATGGAGGAGGAACTCAAAGGGGTCATCCGGCACCTGGCCGAGAACCGCTGGCCGTTCCGCCTGCACGCGACTTACGATGAGACGATCACGCACGCCTTGAACGTCTACGAGGAAGTCAACCGCGAGGCGCCTTTTGACGGCCTCCACTGGTTCTTTGACCACTGTGAGACCATCTCTGACCGCAATATCGAGCGCGTCAAGGCACTGGGCGGGGGCATCGCTGTACAAAACCGGATGGCATTTCAGGGCGAATACTTCGTTGAGCGCTACGGCCGACAGCAGGCGGAGCGCACGCCGCCGATCGGGCGAATGCTGGCGCTGGGCGTGCCCGTCGGCGCCGGCACGGACGCCACGCGCGTGTCGAGCTACAATCCGTTCCTCTCCCTTTACTGGCTCGTCACCGGCAACACAGTCGGCGGGCTGAATCTTTACCCCGAACAGAATCGGCTCGACCGCATGGAAGCGCTCAGGCTCTACACGGTCGGGAGTGCATGGTTCTCGACCGAGGAAGGCAAGAAAGGCTCGATTGCTCCGGGCCAGCTCGCCGACCTGGCTGTCCTCTCGGCCGACTACTTTTCTATCTCCGATGAAGACATCAAACGACTCGAATCCGTGTTGACGATGGTCGGCGGCAAAGTCGTTTATGCGGCGAGAGAATTCTCGAAGCTCGCGCCGCCGCCGCTCCCGGCGAGCCCCGACTGGTCGCCTGTGAAATATTATGGCGGCTACCAACAACCACGGGACGCGAGAGCCGGCGCACCCGACCGCGCCGCACGGTCGGCAATCGAGCCCAACGCTCGCCAGAAGGCGCATCGCTGGGTTCGAGGTGAAGCGGACCTGTGGAGCCTTGGATGCGATTGTTTCGCATTCTGATAAGCGATATAGGCGTGCGAGACCACAACTGCAGTTTGACTAGTTGGTGCGTGTCGCCGCCTCTTCCGGCGATAACGCCTGGAGCCCCTAAATGTGCTCTACCGGACATGTCAAAAGGACTTGAACAATGTCCGGTAGAGAAACACTGAGTGGAGAGAGAAGACCGTGCGTCACGAAGCGATCATCGCGCTATTGCTCCTCCTGTTCCCCCATCAACTCTTCGGCCAGGTACTGCGCGAACCGCCGACACCCTACCACTTTCTGCGCTATGACGACGTTCCGGCCGATCAGCAGAGCCCCGCATGGCCACACGATTTCTGGGCGCCGATCAAATTCATGCCCCTCGACATTGCACCTGGAAGCTACGTCAATTTCGGCGGCGAGCTCCGGGAGCGCGTGGAGCACTTCAGCAACCCGTTCTTCGGTCTCACACCACAAGGCACCACGACCTATGACATGCACCGCTTGTTGCTGCACGGCGATCTGCATATTGGCGACACCTTCCGAACTTTCATACAGCTTGGGAATCATGAGGTCACCTCGCACAGCACGTCGCCACCAACCGACGTCGACCACTTCGATCTGCAGCAGGGATTTGCAGACCTGAGAGCTTCGATCGGTGAGAATACAAACGTGACCTTCAGAGGTGGCCGGCAAGAGATGACATTCGGATCGGGGCGCTTGGTCGACGTGCGCGAAGGCCCGAACATCCGCTTGAGCTTTGATGGCGGACGGGTCTTCTATGAATCACCCACCCTTCGACTCGACGCTTTCGGCGCGGCTCCGGTCGTTCCCGAGCGCGGCGTTTTCGATGACCATAGCGATGCCCAGCAACCTTTTCCAGGGAAAGCCTTCTGGGGCCTTTACGGCGTCATGCCCGTCAGCCTTGTTCCCGGACTCCATGTCGATATCTACTATCTCGGCATCATTCGTAAGAATGCGCCGTACGATTCCGGCGTAGCCGATGAGACGCGGCACTCCGTGGGCGCGCGCTTCTGGGGTCGAGCTGGGGCCTGGGACTACGATATCGAAGGTATATTGCAGTTTGGAGACTTTGGAGGGCGCGATATCCGTGCCTGGTCGGTGGCTTCCAACACCGGCTATACCATTGCTAGCGTATGGGGCCAGCCGCGGCTCGGGTTGCAAGCCAACGTAGCGAGCGGCGGCGGTCCGGGCAGGACACTCAAGAGCTTCAATCCTCTATTCCCGAAATTCGCGTATTCTACGGAGGCCTCGATCAATGCGCCCATCAACTTCATCGATGTCTACCCCTCGGTGACCGTTCAGCCGTTGAAGAACTTTGCCTTCAGAGTTGGCGTTGACGTGCTCTGGCGCTACAGCACACAGGATGCCTTTTACCAGCCGCCCGGGGTTCCGCTCGTGCCGGGCTCTGCGAACAAGAAGCGGTTTCTCGGCGCGCAGTCGAATCTCCAAGCCGAATGGCAGGCGACCGCACATATCTCCGTCAACGCCGCCTACGTCCACTTCCTGACGGCAGGATTTCTCGAAGCCGCGGGCGCCAAGGATATCGACTTCCTCAGCGTCTGGTCCTCCTACAAATTCTGAGGGCCCAAGATCATGCCCTTGCAGACTAGGAGTGAAAATGTCGAGAGCTCTTGAGCTCCTGAAGACGATGCACCGGTCGGCAATTTCGACCGCTCATCAATTATCAACAACAACCTTGTCCTCGCGAAGACGGAGACGTGCGCCACCCTACCCACCATTCGGGCGATCCATGATGGCTAGGAGGTATACGTGGAATAGTGCGGCCAGCCTGGCATCATATCCATTGCGGGGGGCCGAGCGGGTTTCCCCATGCCAGACCCCTGCGAACCCTGAGGAGCATTGAGCGATGCGTGCCTTGCAATTTACCGAGTTTGGCCCGGTCTCAAACCTACGCCTGATCGAGTTGCCTGAGCCTCAGGCCGATTCCGCAACAGCGATCGTCAAGGTCGCGGCCGGCGCGATCAGCCCCAGCGATGTGAAGAATGTCGAGGGGAAGATGGAGCACACGACCTTGCCCCGCGTGCCCGGGCGCGACTATGCCGGCACGGTCATCCACGGCCCGGTCGAATGGATTGGCATGGAGGTCTGGGGAACCGGCGGCGAGATCGGCTATTCGATCGATGGTAGCCATGCGGAACTGATTGCCGTCCCAGTCGCGAGCCTTCGGGGCAAGCCCAAGACGCTGTCCTTCGAGCAGGCGGCGGCGATAGGTGTGACCTACCTCGCCGCTTGGCTCGGCCTGGTTGAATATGCTCAGCTCGCTCCCGGCGAGACCTTGCTCGTGATCGGCGCGAGCGGGGGCGTTGGGGGAGCTGCGGCACAAATCGGGAAATGGCGCGGGGCCCGTGTCATCGGGGTTGGCCGAGATCAACTCCGATCGGATTCACCCGCAGCACGCGCGGTAGACGATTTCTTCGTCCTCGGAGGTGAGTCTCTCGATTCCCTTGTTGCTCGCGCAACGGACGGCCGCAGTGCACAGGTGATCTTCGACACGGTCGGCGGCCCCATGTTCGAGCCGGGGCTGAAGGCGTTAGGACCTCGCGGCAGACAGGTCGAGATCACATCGGCGGGTGACCGCCGGGTCAGCTTCGACCTTGTTGACTTCTATCACCATGAGAGCCGGCTGTTCGGGGTCGACACACGCCAACGCGATGCGACCGCATCGGCGGCCTTGCTCGAGGCGCTCACACCCTTCTTCGACGATGGTGCCTTCCGGCCGCCCATGATCGATCGGGTGATTCCTCTTTCCGACGGACGTGCGGCCTACGAGCAGGTGGCCCGTGGAGAAGCAAGAGGCCGGCTTGTTCTGGTGCCGTAACGCGATGATCGGCTGAGCGGTGGAGGCAGCCCCTCCCACGCAACAGGCGTTAAGGGCGGGAGACAACCATCCTTACACAGTTGCAGCCGTATGCCAATGACCGCCATGTGCGGCTATGGCGTCGCAGAAGAGTGCCCGGGGGACTTTCTTGCGCCCTCAAACGGTGCTTCGCTATGGAGGCAACCGGGGCCAAACAGGTGGCAGGCCGGTGCATCCCGCTGTCACCTTGACGCTCGGCATGGCGGGCATGCAGCAATCTGGCGGTTTGCGGCGCCTCGGCCTTGTGCCTGCGCACCTTGCGCCGCCGGATATGGCCCATGCACAGGGCTTCACCCGGTCACCAGGTCCTTGTGCGAGCGTACGCCGCTGCGGCCGCACG
>WNFC01007462.1_pt1 | contig 12015 bp, 8 predicted proteins | sample 5400541 | NCBI WGS metagenome assembly WNFC01 (sample SAMN13153342, study PRJNA577476) | soil metagenome | isolation source: 120 cm saprolite under Douglas fir tree site 2 hole 2 replicate 1 | place: USA:California | collected 2015-04-18 | reverse complement strand
CACCACTCGGTGGCCGACATCAACGCCGACCTCAACCGCTACCTGGAGGTCACGAGCGAGGATATCCGCCGTGTCGCCACCAAGTACCTCGATCCCGCAAATGCTGTGGTCATCATCGTGAAGGCGATGCCAGCCGCGGAGCGGGGAGGTACCCCATGAGGCGGGGGAGCGTCGCGTGCCTGATCGGCGGCTTGACTGCCGCCGTGCTGCTGTCGGTGGGCCCGAGCGTCCGACTGTCGGGTCAGGAGTCCTTCCCCTCCCGTCCTCCGCGACCCGCCCGGCTCCGGCCCGTGGGATTCCCGCCCTTCCAGGAGTCGGTATTGCCGAACGGGACGACGCTGGTGCTGGTGGAGAACCACGAGGAGCCGGTGCTGTCCGTCACGCTTAGTTTCCGCGCTGGGGAGCTGGCCGCCCCGGCGGGTAAGGAGGGGCTGGCCGGTCTCGTCGCCGAGCTGCTGAGCAAGGGGACCGCCACCCGGACGGCCGAGCAGATCGCCTCGCAGATCGAAGGCGCGGGAGGCTCGCTCAGCGCGAGCGCCGGGGACGACTTCCTCACCCTCTCGGCCGACGTCTTGAGCGATCAAGCAGATCTTGCCTTCACGCTGCTGGGCGACGTGTGCCGGAACGCCCTCTACCCGGGCGACGAGCTGGAGCTCGCCCGTACGCGCGCGCTGTCGGCGCTCGCGCTGGAAGTCTCACAGCCGGCCAGCGTCGCGCGGCGCTTCTTCAGTGCGGAGATCTACGGCAAGCACCCCTACGGGCGGAGCCCCACCCAGCAAACCCTGAAAAGCATCACCCGGGACGACGTGCTGAAGTTCGCCGCTGCGCGACTCCGCCCCGGCGGAGCGCTGCTCGTCATCGCCGGCGACGTCACGTTGCCCCAGGCACGGGCGCTCATCGACAAGGCCTTCGCCGGGTGGCGCGGCGCGCCGACGTCTCTTCCGCAGGCCTTCGCCCCACCCGCCAAAGCCGGGACCGACATTCTCCTCGTCAACCGCCCGGGCTCCGTCCAGTCGACGATCGTGATCGGGAACACCACGTTCCTCCCGACCGACCCCGGCTACTATCCCGCGCGGGTGGCGCTCCAAGTGCTGGGCGGGGGTGCCGACGCGCGGCTGTTCCTCATCCTGCGGGAGCGGAAGAGCTGGACCTACGGCTCCTACGCCGGCCTCAACCGGCACCACGGGGTCGGCAACTGGCAGGCCTCCTTCGAGGGCCGCACCGAAGTCACCGACAGCGCCCTCGCCGAGCTGCTCCACCAGCTGGACCGACTCAGGACCGAAGCGATCCCCGACTCCGAGCTCAAGAACGCCCAGAACTTCCTGGTGGGGTCCTTCCCCCTCACCATCGAGACGCCGGAGCAGATCGCGACGGCCGTCACGACGTCGAAACTACTCGGTCTGGGAAGCGACTACATCCGGCGCTACCGCGAGCGGCTCGCGAGCGTCACCGCGCTCAGCGCGAAGAACGCAGCCGCCCGGACTATCCATCGGAGCGCGCTCTCGATCGTCGTCGTCGGCGATGCCGCAAAGCTGTATGATCGGCTGAAAGCCATCGCCCCGGTGCGGTTGGTGGACGTAGACGGCAAGGCGCTCACGCTCGACGATCTCCACCCCCACGGCGGCCCCGTGGCCCTCGACCGAAGCCAGATCGTGGCCCGACGCGACAGCTTCACCATCTTGGCGAACGGCACCCCGGTGGGCTTCCTGCTAGCCGCCGTGGATCGCGGAGCCGACTCGGTGGCGTACACCGAGCACACGAACATCGCCGTGGCTGGTGTCGACCAGAGCTCGACGGTCATCCTCGACGGGGCGACCCTGGATGTCCGTCGCGTCGATCAGGTGGCTACCATGATGGGCTTGAAGCCCGAGACTCACCTCGTCTACGGCGGTGGCCGTGTAAAGGGCCATGCCAGCGCGCCACAACCTGACCGGACGCTCAAGGCTATGGATATCGACACCACCCTGGCTGCGGGGACGATCGACGATAACGCCCTGAATCTGATCCTCCCTGCCCTGCCGCTCGAGCCGGGGAAGACGATCGGCCTCAATGTGTTCACGGGGAACGACGGCACGACGAAGGTGCTCACCATCAAGGTGGGTCAACCCGAGACCGTGACAGTTCCGGCGGGATCCTTTCAGGCCTTCCGGCTGGACATCAGCGGCGGGCAAGCGCCGCTCGTCATCTACGTCTCCAGCCTCGCCCCCCGACGCACGATCAAGACCGAGATCGTCGGGACGCCGCTGCAGTTCGTGCTTGTGAAGTAAGGGTTCGTCACCAACGAGGAGCTCATGCGCAACACGTCCGGCTTCATTCTCGCCGCACTGATCGCAGGATGCGCTTCGGCGGGTGCGCACTCGGCCCAGCAGGCAGGGCCAATTGCTGGCCCCTCCACCCCCTCCTCCTCCGGCGCGGGCCGGGCTGCGGCCGAGACGACCAGTCTCAACCGGGCGCAGTACCCGTCTACCTACCGCCGGCATCCCAACCCGCCGGTGCTGATCCGCAACGCGACGATCATGACCGCAACCGGGCAGGAGATCCCCAACGGCTCGATCCTCTTCAAGGACGGGCGGATTGTCGCGGTGGGGACCAATGTTCAGGCGCCCCCCGACGCCGTCGTGGTGGACGGTAGCGGCAAGTATGTCACGCCGGGCCTGATCGACGATCACTCGCACCTTGGCGTCTATGCCGCGCCGGGGACCGACGCCGAATCCGACGGCAACGAGGCCACGAATCCGGTCACGGCGGAGGTGTGGGCCGAGCATTCGTTCTGGCCGCAGGACCCCCAGATTCCCCTAGCCATCGCTGGCGGGATCACCGTCATCCAGGCGCTGCCCGGCTCGGCGAACCTGATCGGCGGGCGCAGCGCGATTTTGAAGCTGATCCCCGCGCGCACCGTACAGGAGATGAAGTTCCCCGGGGCCCGTTACGGCCTCAAGATGGCGTGCGGCGAGAACCCCAAGCGCGTCTACCGCACGCGCGGTCCCTCGACCCGGATGGGCAATATGGCGGGGTATCGCGCCGCCTTCATCCAGGCCGAGCAGTACCTGGCCCACTGGGACAAGTGGAACAAGGATCACCAGGGTGATCAGCCGCAACGGGATCTCAAGCTCGAGAGCCTGGCCGAAGTCTTGCGCGGCAATATCTACGTGCAGAATCACTGCTATCGGGCCGACGAGATGGCGACGATGATCGACCTCGGCCACGAGTTCGGCTTCAAGATCCGGTCCTTCCACCACGCGGTCGAGTCGTACAAGATCGCCGATCTCCTCGCGCGGGAGGGTGTGTCAGTTTCCGTCTGGGCCGACTGGTGGGGGTTCAAGGAAGAGGCGATGGACGGGATCCTCGAGAATGCCGCCCTGAACCAGCAGGCGGGCGGCCGTCCCCTGATCCACTCCGACAGCCCAAGCGGCATCCAGCGCTTAAACCAGGAAGCCGCCAAGGCGATGTACGCTGGGCAGCGCGCTGGCATCGCCATCACTCGGGACCAGGCGTTGCGCTGGGTGACCATCAACCCCGCCTGGACGCTCGGGCTTGATTCGATCGTCGGTACGCTCGAGCCGGGCAAGATGGCGGATGTCGTGGTCTGGTCGGCCGATCCCTTCTCCATCTACGCCAAGGCGCTGCAAGTCTACAACGACGGCTGGCTCGTCTACGATCGCAACGATCCCGCCCACCAGCCGCGTAGCGATTTCGAACTCGGCCAAGTGCCCGCACCCGGGAGTGACCGATGATCGGCCTACTGCTCGCTCAGACCATCGCCATCACAGGCGGGACAGTCTACCCTGTCGCCGGCCCCAAGCTCGAGCACGCCACGGTGCTGATACAGAACGGCCGGATCGCCGCGGTCGGCACGGCGGTGGCCATCCCCGCCGGCGCCACCCGCATCGACGCGACCGGGAAGTGGGTGACGCCCGGCCTAATCGACGGCAGTGGCCAGATGGGCCTCGTCGAGATCGGCGCGGTCGGCGGCACCCGCGAAGCGTTTTACCGCGGGGACTCCGTCGCGGCCGCCTTCAACGTGGCCGAAGGCATCAACCCAGCGTCGACGCTGATCCCCGTGACACGCATGGCTGGCATTACCACCACCCTTGCCGCCCCGGGCGGGCACCTCATCAGCGGCCAGGCGGTGCTCATCGACCTTGACGGCTCGACCGTGGAGCAAATGCTGGTGAAATCGCCGGCCGGCATCCTCGCGGACCTCTCCGAGAGCGGCAAAGACGAGGCGGGGAGCACGCGAGCGGGCGTGTCCCAACGGCTGCGGCGGGTGTTTCGCGACGCTTTGGAATACGAGCGCCGCAAGCCGGACTTCGCCCGCGGGCAGATGGCACCCCTGTCAGCGTCCGCTCCAGACCTGGAAGCGTTGTTGCCGGTGTTGCACGGGCAGCTGCCGCTTATCGCCGTCGCCAACCGCAGGAGCGATATCGCGACGGCACTACGGCTGGCTCGGGAATTCAAACTGCAGGTGATCCTGGCGGGGGCTCAGGAAGGCTGGCAAGTGGCGGGGGACATCGCCGCCGCGGGCGTGCCGGTCCTGATTGAGCCGCTCGACAACATCCCGTCCTACGACGCCCTCGGCGTCCGCTACGAGAACGCCGCGCTGCTCGCCAGGGCGGGGGTGAAGGTCGTGTTGCTCGAAACCGACACGCACAATTCCCGCAACCTGCGGCAAGAGGCCGGCAACGCCGTCTCCTACGGGATGAGCTGGGACCAGGCCCTGCGGGCCATCACGCTCGCTCCCGCCGAAGTGTTCGGTGTAGCCGATCGCTACGGATCGCTCCAGGCTGGCAAGGTCGCCAACGTCGTCGTGTGGTCGGGCGATCCGTTCGAGTTCACCACGGCCGTCGAGCACGTATTCATCCGGGGCCGGGAGATCCCGCTGCGCAGCCGCCAGACGGAGCTGTTCGAGCGCTACAAGACGCTGCCCCCGAAATACTGACGGACAGTCGGGCTGAAAACGAAAACGGGCGAGAGGAAAAGCTCTCGCCCGTCTCGCCGCGCGGTCCGAGCGTCAGGCGGTCGTAGCGTCCGTCGGTTTCGGGTACACACTGACCTTGTAGCGCTTCTTGTCTTTGTGCTCGAACTTGACGTGCCCATCGGCCACGGCGAACAGTGTATCGTCGGAGGCGCGGCGGACATTGGCCCCGGGATGGAACTTGGTGCCGCGCTGCCGCACGAGGATGTTCCCGGCGCGCACGAACTCGCCGCCAAAGTGCTTCACACCCAAGTACTGTGGATTCGAGTCGCGCCCGTTGCGCGAGGAGCCGACGCCCTTCTTATGCGCCATGGGTCACCTCACCCGACCTTCACGTCCTGAATCTTCACTTCCGTGAACTGCTGCCGATGGCCCGCATGGCGCCGGAACCCGGTGCGGCGCGCGAACCGAAAGATCTTGATCTTCTTGTCCTTGCCGTGTCGCACGACCTCGGCCGTCACCTTCGCGCCACGGACGGTCGGCTGCCCGGCGTGCACTTGCTCGCCGTCGCTCGCCAGCAGCACCTGGTCGAACGTCACCTTGCTGCCGGGGTCGGCCGCGAGCAGCGGCACCTTGATCGTCGCCCCTGGCTCGGCGCGGAACTGGCGGCCGCCGGTGGCGAAAATGGCGTAGGTCATGGGTCGCGAACTCTAATTGGCGCTTAGGGTTCCGTCAAGAGAGTCGCGGATTAGGCGACGGCGTATTGGTCGGTCACGTCCCGCCCCGCCGGCTTGGCCATCATCCGGAACTCATCCAGCCGCATCATCGGATCGTCGCGCACCTCGAGCTCGAGGCCAGTCTGCTTCTCGAGTTGCCGTAAGAAGTTGGGCTCCTGCTCGACGAGGTAGAGCGCGACCTCGGGATGCAGCCGCACCGCCAGCTGGCGCTCCTTATGATCCGCTCCGGCACGCTTCAGAGAGCGCTCCATGCGGCGGACCACCACTTCGGGACGGAATACACGTCCCGTCCCCGTGCACGTCGGGCATTCGGCCGTCATTGACTGCCACAGCGACGGGCGCACGCGCTGGCGGGTCATTTCGATCAGGCCCAGCTCGGAGACCGCGAACGCCCTGGTGCGGGCCCGGTCGTGGCTCAGGTGCGTGCGCAGCTCCTGCAGCACTTTATCCCGGTTGCCGCGCGTCTCCATGTCGATGAAGTCTACGACGATGATCCCACCGATGTCGCGCAGCCGCAGCTGACGCGCTACCTCCCGCGCCGCCTCGAGGTTGGTCTTCAAGATGGTGCTTTCTGGGTCCTTCTTTCCCGTGTAACGCCCGGTGTTCACGTCGATCGAGGTGAGCGCTTCCGTCGGCTGGATGATGATGGAACCGCCCGTCGGCAGCTCCACGCGCGGTTGGAACAGCCCGCGAATCTCCGCCTCGATGTCGTACTCGTCGAACAGGGCCGTCTCGGCCTGGTACAGCTTTACGCGCGGGAGCAGCTCCGGATCGATCTGCTTCAAGTACGTCTCGATCTCGTTGTGTAGCGGCTTGGAGTCCACCAGGAGCGAGTCGACCTTGTCGCTGAACAGGTCGCGCACGATGCCGCGGGTGAGGCTCGTCTCGCGCTGCACGAGCGCGGGAGCGCGAACCGACTTGGCTTTGCGGGTGATCTTCTGCCACAGGCCGTAGAGGTGGTCGATCTCCCGCTTGCAGCTCTGCTCCGTGAGATCGTCGGCGACGGTGCGGATGATCCAGCCACCGGCATCCTTGGGCACGAGCCGGCTCACCATCTCGCGTAGCTTGGCGCGCTGCTCGCGGTTGTCGATCTTGCGGGAGACGCCGACCTTCGAGGCGAAGGGCATGTAGACGAGGAACCGGCCCGCCAGGGAGATCTGCGCGGTCACCCTGGGGCCCTTGGTGCCGATCGGCTCCTTGGTGACTTGCACGAGCTTCGTCTCGCCGCGCTTCAGCTCGTCGGCGATGTTGGGGATTTTGCGGCGGGATGAGGCGGGCGAACCGGCGGCACGGTCACGACCGGCCCGGCGAGCGTGGCCATCGCCGCCGTTGCCGTTGCCGCCCTCGTCGTCGTCCTCCGTCCCCCCCCCCGCCCCGGTCGCCGCCGGCTCGTCGGGGTCCTCGTCTTCGTCCGCCTCGATTAGGTCCGAGGCGTGGAGGAAGGCGCTCTTTTCGGCGCCGATGTCGACGAACGCAGCCTGGATCCCCGGCAAGACCGCGTCGATCTTGCCGAGGTAGATGTCGCCCACCGAACGGCGGGCATCGGGACGATCGACCAGGAGCTCAACAAGGCGGTCGTCCTCGAGGATGGCCACTCGCGTCTCGCGCGAGTTGCCGCTGATCAGGATTTCGCGCTTCAAAGCATGTACCCTCGATCCCGGTCGGCCAGCAGCCACCCGGGATCCTGTGGTTGTCCCAGCAGGACCGGAGTCCGGTTGTGCGATCGGAGAATGAGATGAACCGATTGGCTTGGGCACCCGCGATCCTCGCCGGGGGAGAGGCGGCGAGCGATCGGAGCAGAGCCGAAGTCCAATGCATGTGGTAAATCTAAGCGACCTTGTGACTTACGTCAATCGGCCGTAACGTTCACCACGTCGCCAGGATTCCCCAGACGACAGGCGGCTTACCACAACCAGAGTTGGGAGTCCCGTTGCCGCGCTCACCCTTCGGCACGACGGCACCGGCCGCGGCGCCGCGTCTCACCTATCCCTCGACAGCAACCGGGCCAGTCGTGGACGACTACCACGGCACGCTGGTGCGCGATCCGTACCGGTGGCTCGAGGACGTCGATGCGCCGGCGACCCGGAACTGGATTGAAGCCCAGAACCGTCTGACGTTCTCCTACCTCGAGCGGATCCCGCAACGTGAGACCATTCAGCGCCGCTTGACGGCACTGTGGAACTCTCCGCGCTACAGCGTGCCGTTCCGGAAAGCCGAACGCTATTTCTATCTCAAGAATGACGGACTCCAGAACCACGCCGTGCTTTACGTCCAGGACTCCTTGGAGGGCGAGCCCCGCGTGCTGCTCGACCCGAACACGCTCTCGCCCGACGCAACCGTCGCGCTGGCGGGCCTTGCCGTGTCCGAGAACGGGCGTTGGCTCGCCTATGGCACTTCGCGCAGCGGCTCGGACTGGACCGAGCTGCACGTGCAGGAGGTGGCGACCGGCCGAGCCCTGCCTGAGCGGCTGCAATGGGTCAAGTTCTCAGGGATCGCGTGGACCCACGACGGGGCTGGCTTCTTCTACAGCCGCTACCCCGAGCCCGAAGCTGGCGGAGGAGAGCGAGGGGTGGGGGCAGAGAACAATCCCAACCTGCTGGTCAACCGGGACCATCAGCTCTACTACCATCGTCTCGCCACCAGTCAGGCGGAGGATCGCTTGATCTACGCCCGGCCTGACCAGCCGGATTGGGGGATCGGCGCCGAAGTGAGCGCCGACGGGCGTTACCTCGTGCTCAACCTCTGGCTCGGCACGGACCGCCGCAACCGGCTCTACTACGTGGACCTCGGCGACCCGGCGCACCCGCGGCTGGACGCCCGGCCGGTGCCCCTGCTCGACGCGTTCGATGCCAGCTACGGGTTTGTTGGGAACGAGGGGTCGGTGTTCTTCGTGCTCACCGACCTGGACGCTCCCCGCAAGCGCCTCGTGGCCATTGACCTGGCGCAGCCGGAGCGCGCCTCGTGGCGGACGCTCGTGTCCCAGAGCGAGGATGTGCTCGAGTCGGCACGGGTAGTGCATCACAGCTTCGTGACGACCGTGCTGCGCGACGCCCATTCGCAGCTGCGCCTGGTCGCGCTCGACGGGTCGCCCCGGGGCGACATTCCGCTCCCGACGATCGGCACTGTGAGCGAGCTCGCCGGCGAGCCGGAGGACGACGAGGTGTTCTTCGCCTTCACCTCGTTCTTGTATCCGACGACGATCTTCCGACATGCCTTCGGTAGCGGAGCGACCGCGGTGTGGCGAGCGCCGACGCTCGATTTCGACCCGCGTCCCTACGAGACGCGGCAGGTGTTCGCTCCGAGCAAGGACGGCACGCGCGTTCCCATGTTCGTGACGTGCCGCAAGGGGCTGCCACTCGATGGGTCGCATCCGACTTATCTGTACGGCTACGGCGGTTTTAACATCAGCCTCACGCCGGCGTTCTCCCCGGCAGTGCTGGTGTGGCTGGAGATGGGTGGCGTCTACGCGCTGCCCAACCTGCGGGGCGGGGGCGAATACGGCGAGGAGTGGCACCAGGCCGGGATGCTAGAGCGGAAGCAGAACGTGTTCGACGATTTTTTGGCCGCCGCGCAGTACCTGATCGAGGAGCGTTATACCTCGCCGCCACGGCTCGCGATCGGCGGCGGTTCAAACGGCGGGCTACTAGTGAGTGCAGCCATGACCCAGCGGCCCGACCTGTTCGGCGCGGTCCTGCCAGCCGTCGGCGTGATGGATATGCTGCGGTTCCACCGCTTCACGATCGGATGGGCCTGGGCCCCCGAGTATGGCTCAGCCGACGTCGCCAGCCAGTTTCCGGCGCTCTACGCCTACTCTCCGCTGCACAACCTCCGTCCGGGCACGGCATACCCCGCCACCCTGATCACAACCGCCGACCATGACGACCGTGTTGTGCCGGGGCACTCCTTTAAATTCGCGGCGGCGCTGCAGGCAGCGCAGGCCGGGCCGCTCCCGGTCTTGATCCGAATCGAGACGCAGGCCGGGCACGGGGCCGGCACTCCCACCGGCAAGATCATCGCCGAGCAAACCGACCGGTGGGCGTTCCTGGTCCGCAACCTCGGCGTGACTCCCCCCCGCCCCCCGACCCCGTCCGACGGTTAGTCGATTAGATCCCCCAGCAGTTGCCGCGCGATCACGATACGCTGAATCTCGCTCGTGCCCTCGCCGATCTCGCAGATCTTCGCGTCCCGCATCATCCGTTCGACCGGGTACTCGGTGGTGTAGCCGTAGCCGCCGTGCAGTTGCACCGCTTTGGTCGTGGCGCGCATGCACAGCTCGGAGGTGTAAAGCTTGGCGATCGCCGCCTCCTGCTTGAACGGGTGGCCATGCTGCTTCAGCCAGGCGGCGTGATAGACGAGATGTTTCGCCGCCTCGATCTCGGTCGCCATGTCGGCGAGGGCGAAGTGGACGCCCTGGAAGCTCGCGATCGGCCGGCCGAACTGCTGGCGATGCGCCGTGTAGGTCAGGCATTCCTCCAGCGCTCCTTCGGCGAGTCCCAGCGCCAGGGCCGCGATGCCGATGCGGCCGCCGTCCAGGGTGTGCAGGAACTGCCGGAAGCCGTTGTTCACCGGGCCTAACACGTTCTCCCGTGGCACGACCGCGTCCTCGAACACCAGCTCACGGGTGTCAGAGGCGCGCCAGCCCAGCTTGTCCTCCTTCTTCCCGGACTGGACGCCCCGGATCTTGGGGAGCTGCGGATCGTGCCCGATGCCGACGCGCCGGGTCTCGTCGAGATCCGTCGTGTCCTTGGTGACGATGAACGCCGTGATCCCGTGCGTCTTCTTGGCCTTCGGGTCGGTGCGGGCGGTGACAACGAAGATCTCCCCGACGCCGGCATGCGTGATGAAGATCTTGGAGCCGTTCAGCACATAATGGTCGCCGCGCTCGACGGCCACCGTCTTCGTCCCACCAGCGTCCGACCCAGCTCCGGGCTCGGTGAGCCCGAACCCGCCGAGCACTTTGCCCGTCGCAAGCAGGGGCACGAACCGCTGTTTCTGCTCGGCGGTCCCGAAGTCAACAATGGGCGAGGTCCCCAGGGTCGTGTGGGCGCTGACGGTGATCGCATGGCTCGCATCGACCTTCGCGAGCTCGTGAATCACGATGATGTAGGAGAGGTAATCCATCCCCGAGCCGCCGAGGGTCTCGGGCCACGGAATGCCGAACAGGCCGAGCTCGGCCATCTGCTTCACGTTATCCCAAGGGAACCGGCTCTCGAGATCGCACGCCCGGGCCGTCGGTTTAATAACGGTCCGCGCGAAATCGCGCACCATGTCGCGGACCTGCAGGTGCTGGTCGGAAAAGTAGAGCGAATCGTGCATGGTGAAATATAAGAGGTAGATTGGTACGCCATGGCTATGCTCCGCGCGTATCTGCCGCTCGCCCTCCTTCTCTGCTTCCTCGATGCCTGTCATCACGAGACGCCGGGTGAGGCGATCGCCCGTTATTCGGCGGCCATCCGGCAGGACTCCTCGGACGCCGGGGCCCGCTACCACCGCGGCCTTGCCTACCTCGCCTTGGGTAATTCGCTCGCCGCCGCTGTTGACTTCGAAGCCGCGATTCATCTCCGGCCCGATTTTGCCGAGGCACATTATCAGCGAGGACTGTTTTACGCCCCTTCGTCTAACGATTGGTTTGCGGCGCGCGCGGAGTATGACACGGCCCTGCGGCTCAATCCCCGCTTCGCCGAGGTGTACGTCGCACGGGCAGCCATTCGCGGCTGGAACGGCGTGCCAGCCAACAACGATTCGATTCTGGAAGACATACGCCAAGCGCTGGGGCTCAACCCGCGTCTGGCGACGGCCTACGTGTTACGGGGCGATTTCAAGTTCTTCCTGCTGCGTCAGGTGGACAGCGCACTGGCGGACTACGCGACCGCCATCCGCTTGGCCCCCGGCGACCCTCGGGCGTACGAGCGGCGCGCGGGTCTGTACAACAGCAGTTTCCACAAGTCGCCTGACTACGATCGCGCGATCGCGGACTACGGCGAAGCCATTCGCCTTGCCCCCGACTCCGCGGATTACCACTGGGGTCGTGGCCACGCGTATTTCCGGCGTGGGCGCTCCCATGGCGATACGAGTGACTATCGCCGGGCAGTACGCGACTACACCGCCGTGCTCGGGAGCGACACTACCGGCTCGTGGCCCCAGAGCATGCAGTACCATGATCGCGGGCTCGCCCACGTGGAACTCGGGGAGTTGGACCTTGCGATTGCGGACTTCACGAACAGCCTCGAAGCGTCGTTCCCAGAGGAGGCGTCGTACCTCGATCGCGGCCTGGCGTATGCCCGCCGCGGCGACCGGACGCGCGCCCGGGCGGACTTCCGCAAAATCGTGGCGCTGCGCGACGACACGCTGCTGACGCGCGTG
>WNFC01007461.1_pt1 | contig 12016 bp, 9 predicted proteins | sample 5400541 | NCBI WGS metagenome assembly WNFC01 (sample SAMN13153342, study PRJNA577476) | soil metagenome | isolation source: 120 cm saprolite under Douglas fir tree site 2 hole 2 replicate 1 | place: USA:California | collected 2015-04-18 | reverse complement strand
GACCTGATGCTGTTGACGCGCCGACGGGCGATGGCCGGATGTGGCGGCGCGCTGGCGGTTCTGGCGGCGCCGCGAGCGTTGGGGCAGGCGGCCTATCCGAACCGCGCGATCAAGATGATCGTGCCCTATCCGGCAGGCGGCACAACCGATTTTCTCGGCCGGCTGGTCGCCGACCAGTTCAAGACAGGCCTTGGCGCGACCGTGATCGTCGAGAACAAGCCCGGCGCGTCCACGGCGCTCGGTGCGGAGCTCGTCGCGAAGTCCGAACCGGACGGCTACACGCTTCTGATGGCAACCTCGACCACACTCGCCATCAACAGGACGTTGCACAAGAGGTTGCGCTACGATCCCGTGAAGGATTTCGCGCCGGTCGCATTGGTCGCGGGCGTGCCGTTCGGGCTGATCGTCAACCCGTCGATTCCCGCAACGACGCTGTCCGAGTTCATCGCCTACGCCAAGTCGAAGCCGGGACTGGCTTACGGGTCGGCCGGCACCGGCAGTCCGCAGCATCTCGCCGCCGAGATGCTCAGATCCGCGGCCGGGATAGACATTCGTCACGTGCCGTATCGCGGCAGCGGACCGGCCCTGCTCGACCTGATCGCGGGGCACATTGCCTTCATGGTGGTGGATCTGCAGCCGGCATTGCGGCGGATCCGCGAGGGCAAGGTCAGGGTGCTCGGCGTGACCACGCCGCAGCGGGTGACCGCCGCGCCCGACATTCCGACGCTCGCCGAGAGCGGGCTCCCCGGCTTCGAGCTTGTCGCTTGGCAGGGCGTCGTTGCGCCGGCGGGCACACCGCGCCCGATCATCGATGAACTGGTGGGACAGATCGGAAAGCTTGTCGCCGACCCCGCGATGCGCGAACGGTTCGCCGCGGTGGCGCTGGAGCCGATCGCAGGGTCCACGCCGGAAAGTTTCGCCGGCTATATCAAGACCGAAGCCGACCGCTGGGCAGCGATCGTCAGAAGCGCGGGTGTTGAACCGGAATAGCCCGCCGGTCTAAGCGACCGCCGATCACCGTCACCCGATCACCGTCGCCTGGATGGGTCGCCGAATCCGCCGCGCACGCCAAGAGGCGTGCTGTTCAGGTTTTTCGATTTTCAAACAGCCTGGGACCGTCACTTCCTATGACGGCAGGCTGTTGTTGTCGCGTCCAGGCCGGCAGGAGGCCGAACGCAGCGATCGCTTGCCGGCATCGCCGGCGCGCTGATCGATCTTCCTCGCGGCGCAGCGTCGTGAGCTGGCGTGACCGCGATCACCGGAGTGCTCGGCGCCTACTCTTCCTTGGCGGCAATCAATTCCATCAAAGACACCAACTGACGCTGCACCGCCTGATCCTTGATCTTGCTGTAGGCCCGCAGCAGCCTCAGGCTGAACGCGCTGTCAAGAAACAGGAGACTCTCGACCTCGCGCGCCTTGTTGTCGCCGTCGTAGAAGAACGTGACGGGGACGTCGAGCGCGGTGGCGATCTGCTGAAGGCGGGCAGCGCCCACGCGGTTCACGCCCTTCTCGTATTTCTGAACCTGCTGGAAGCTGACGCCAAGCTTGTCGCCAAGCTCCGCCTGCGAGATCTTCTGTTCGACGCGTCGCAGCCGGATTCGCTTGCCAAGCTCAATGTCGGGCTTGCCGGCACTGCGTTGCTTCATCTTCTTAGCTGCTGATTTGTTCATTCTCGTGTTACCGTCCTTCAGTCGAAAAGCCCCCGAACAAATGGGTCAGGGGTTCACCCATATACACCGCTTTCAATTCCCGTGGATGGACGAACTCGTCCTTGAACCAAGGGTACTTCGCGGGATTGAACGCCTCCACCAGCCAGTCGATCATGCGACGCACCCTCGGGATGCGGCCGCTGCCTGGATGATAGGACAGCCAAATATCGAACGACCAACGCAACTCGACGTCGAGGGGGAGCATCCTCCCTCCGAGTGCGCAGGCGTAGGTTGGAAACGCGCCGATGCCGGCGCCGTTGGCGACCGCCCAGTAATAGGCGCTGCTGACATTGGTCTTCATCGCGACGAGGTCGCGATGATCGCGGCCGGGAAACAGCCGCTCGAGCGCTTCTTTCGCGGCGGCGTCGTCGGCGACCTGCAGCACGAGACGATGCTTGGCGAGGTCTTCCGCCGTCTTCGGCGAGCCGTGAGTGGCGAGATATTCTTCGCTCGCAAACAACATCAGATGCATGCGGCCGAGCCGGACCTGTTTGACGTCGAGCACGGTCGGCTGCGACAAATGGATCGCGACGTCGGCTTCGTGACGCGACACGTCGGCCGAGCGCATCGCGCAGTACAGGTCGACGAGGATGTTCGGAAATGATTGTTGGAATTCGACCAGGCGGGGGGCGAGCCAGAACGTGCCGAGGCCTTCGGTGATGGCCACCCTGACTTCGCCGGACAGCGTGTTGGCGACCGAATCGCTGGCGCGCATCAGGTCGAACGAGGCCGCCTCCATGCGCTCGACGGCAGAGACGACCAGCGTGCCTTCGTCCGTCAGCCGCGCGCCGTGAACATCGCGCGTGAACAGCGTGGCGCCGGTCTGCCGCTCGAAATCGTCGATGCGCCGGCGCACGGCGTTGATCGACAGGCCAAGCCGTTCGGCCGCGGATCTGAAACTGCCACAGCGCGTCACTTCCAGGAAAATCCTGGCTGCGTCCCAATCCGTCAGACTGCCGAGTGGGACTTTTTGGCGTTCCTCCTGAGGAACACCCCTTTTCACCGCCAGATGCATACAAACCCTTTCTTCCTGCTAAGCTTGGCAGAATATTGATTTATTCACAACCATGGCGCGTCTGTCGTCGTGGTATTTGTCGTTCATACTTACCATCTTGGCGGTATTTGGGGATAGCTTGCTTCTTAGCCTTCGCTATGTCTTTTGGTTGTGAACCTCGTTAATTGCTCGCAAATTCAATAGTTGCCTTCGCCGCGATACTTGCCGCCCGTCTCCGGAAAACATCGCAGGGTCGCTGACGCGTCCTGAGATTGCTAGCTCGCCGGAAATCGCTGCGAGGTTTTCGGTTTTGTGTCGGGTCGATCTACGCTTGAACATTCTTGGCACTCGTCCGCGCAGTTTGCGAAGCGCGGATCCTCCGTTGGCGGCCGCGCTTTTTTGAGTCTGATTGCAACGAAATGATATTCGAACGTGCGGGTCCGTCGTGCTATTCTGCGGCGGGTCCACCGTTCTTGATGAGCCAAGAGTGTGGCGGCATCGTGCTGGTTTAAGGTTGCAGATGAGTTTGACTGCGTCCTGGCGTCGATGCGTTCCACCAATTAGCTGCAAGGTGATTTATCTGCGCGATGCATCGGTCAATCAGTCACTCGACAAAGAGTCGGCGGACATCCTGCGCCGTGCGGCTTCGAGAACATCGGGACTCTGCACAGGGGTGTACGAAACGGCCGAGCGGTTCGCCTCGAATACATTTCGCAAGCTTAAGTCATGGAAAGAGCGCCGGTGATTAACTCAGACGAACAATTACTTTCGGTTCTTGCCACTCTTGAAGCATGTCGGGCCACGCTCGTGGCCAGCGGGAACCGCGATACGGCCCAGCTGGTGTCCGTCGCCGTGCTCGAGCTTCGGATGAAGCTCAATGGGATCAGCGACGACGACTTGAAGGCTCTGTGCGACGAAATGGTGCCGGACGAGGACACGCCGGCGGAGCGGGCTCGCGATTCGAAATCCTCCGCCGGTCAGCGTCGACGTCCGCTGTTGCGGCTCGTCAAATAGACAGGGCTTCGGTCTGTTTTTTCCGAACCGACCCGCCTGGGCCGATGCGATGGCGCATTTGTGATCGGTGAAGCCCCTTCTGGCCGGCGCCGCGCGCGGTAAGCCGCTGAAACAGCCGCCCGTACGGCCCCGCCGCCAATATCCCCTCAGTTGCGCATTCCCGCATATCCGCTACATCAAGCCGGTCGAGGCGGGCTTCCGGCTGGAGGCTGTGCCTTGGGCATCAAGAGCTTCGACTGAGATGGCGATGACGGCATGATTCAAAATGTCTCGATCCCGGCGGCGCTGATTGCCGGCCTGGTCAGCTTTCTCTCGCCCTGCGTGCTGCCCCTGGTTCCGCCCTACCTGATCTACCTCACCGGCGCCACCATCGAGCATGTCGCCAATGAGGAGACGGAGGCGACCTCCAAGCGCGCGGTGATGATCTCGGCGGCGCTGTTCGTGCTCGGCTTTTCCACCGTGTTCGTGATGCTCGGCGCCAGCGCCTCGCTGATCGGGGGCCTGATCCGTGCCTGGTCGGCGGAGCTCTCGGTCATCGCCGGCATCGTCATCATCGTGATGGGTTTGCATTTCCTCGGGCTGACCCGGATCGGGCTTCTGATGCGGGAGGGCCGTTTGCCGATTCCCAAGCCCGTCGGTCTTTGGGGGGCCTATCTCATGGGGCTTGCGTTTGCGTTCGGCTGGACGCCGTGCATCGGCCCGATCCTCGCCGCCATCCTGTCGATCGCGGCGGCCGAAGCGACGGTGGCCAAGGGGGCGGGGCTGCTTGCGGTCTATTCGGCGGGTCTCGGCATTCCGTTCCTGATCGCGGCCTTCATGGTCGAGCAATTCTCGTCGCTGTTTGCGCGCATGAAGGGACATCTCGTCAATGTCGAGCGCGCGATGGGAGTCTTGATGATCGTCACCGGCATCGGCTTCTTGACCGGTTCGATCTCCGGCGTGAGCATCTGGCTGTTGGAGACGTTTCCGTCGCTGCAGAGCTTCGGCTAGAGCATGATCCGGAAAAGCATGCCCTCGGGCCACGACCCGATGGGTGGGTACCGGTTTTCCCTTAGCTAACAAACGCGGAACGCGTTTGCGCGGAGATCATGCTCAAACAGGAAGTTGGCCTTCTCAGCCTGTCTCTTCCAGCGAGCAGATCACCGTATAGACCACGCCACGGGGCAGAAAATCTACCGTGGCCTCGCCGCCGAGCTGGTCGCGCGCGCTGCGCTCGATCAGCCGCGATCCGAACCCGCGCTGCACGGGAGCCGTGACGGGAGGACCGCCGGCTTCGCGCCAGATCATCCGCAACTTGCGCTTGGCGTTGTCGTCGATGGCTTCCCAGTCCAGCGCGACGCGTCCGGTGTCGTTCGAGAGCGCGCCATATTTGGCAGCATTGGTTGCGATCTCATGCACGATCATCGACAGCACCACCGCAAGCCGCGGCGATAGCGGCACTTTCGGCCCGAACATCTTGATCCGTTCGGGATTGTTGAGCAGATAGGGCCGCAGCACGCGCTCGATCACGTCCTGTAATTCCGAGCCCCGCCACTTCACCATGCTGAGCAGGTTATGCGCCTCGGCGAGCGCGCCGAGCCGGCCCTCGAACTTCTCGCGCTCGGCCCGGGTCGCGCTGCGGAAGGTCTGCGCCGCGATCGCCTGCAGGATTGCGAGCGTGTTCTTGACGCGGTGATTGAGCTCCTCGATCAAAAGGTCGTGCAAGGCTTCGCCGCGGGCGATCGTCGTGGCCATCCGGACCGCGAACGCAAGCCCGGTCAGCAGCAGCAGGCCGCCGATGACGCTGGTGATCGCGATATTGCGCCACAGCGGGGCGACCAGCGAGGCCTGCGAAATTCCCGCCGCCACCGTCCAGCCGGTCAGCGAGGATCGCGCGAAACCCGTGATCAGCGGCACGCCCTCGAGCGACACTGTCGGCAGCGTCGCTTCGGGCGTGCGAAACAGCTCGGCGTAGAGCAGGGGTGATGCGCGCTTGCCGACGGTCTCCTGCGGGTTCGGCACGCGGGCGAAATTGACGCCGTCGCTGTCGAAGATCGAGATCGTCCAGTCGTGGCTCGGACGCTGCTTTTCGACGATGGCCTGAAACAACTGGATCGGCGGGCTGAACGAAATGTCGTAGATCACCTCGCCGTCGCGCATAACGGGGACTTCGACCGTGACGATCATTTGCTTCTTCACGGCGCCCATGAACAAATTCGAATATTGCGGAAGCTTGGTCGTGAACACCTTGTCGACGATCGCGCGGTTGTTGCGCGGCGGCAGGTTCGTGACGTCCTCCGTCACCGAAGAGAACAATTGGCGGCCGTCGCGGTCCGCGACCAGGATCACGCCGTCCTTGCCGTACTGATCGAGAAAGCCGGCTGCGATGCGCCGAAAGCTCTGGAAGTCGCCATTGCGCAATGAGTTGGTGAGCGTGAGGACCTGCAGGCTCCCGGTCATCCGCTGCATTTCGGCGTCGAGCACGAGACGAATGCTGCGCACCGTCTCAAGCACGCGTTGGGTGGCTTCTTCCCGGTCCTGTTCGTAGCTGTGGAAGACGATGCCAACCGCGAAAACGATCAATGGCAAAGTGGTTCCCGCGACCAGCAGGGCCAGCCGGACCGGGAGGGAAGGTTTAGGCACGCGAGCGCCTCCGCCCTCGGTGTTCGTTGATCATCGAGGTCGCCCGTGAGACGAACGTCGAAAGCATCGCTTCAGCTCTGTTCTTTTCTTGCCTTGCCGCCGCCACCGGTCTCGACATGGCGACCGAGCGAAGGAACTTCCGGTCGCGGGAACTGGTTCCAACGCCGCTCCGCAATTGCCCCGAGCATAGGAGAGGCCCCTGAAATCCGCTAAGGATTTCGAGGGTTTGCCGGTTCCATTCGCAAGGTAAACTCGGGCTGGAGGCAGACTCGGGTTAGAGGCAGGCTCGGGTTAGAGGCAGACTCGGGTTAGAGGAGGCTTGGGCTAGAGATTGCTGTCGGTGATCGCCGCGTACACCATGGTGCGCAACTCGCGCCGGATCGGATAGGCACTCGACGGCAGCACCTGGGTCATGAAGATCGCGATCAATTCCTCGGCCGGGTCGATCCAGAACGATGTCGTTGCGGCACCCCCCCAGGCATACTCGCCGGCGCTGCCCGGAATCAGCGTCTTGGCCGGATCCATGGTGACAGAGAAGCCGAGGCCGAAACCGATCCCGTTATAGGTGGCCTCACTGAACAGTGATCGCGACATTTCGGGCAGATCGCGTCCGCCCGGCAGATGATTTGATGCCATCAGCTTGAGCGTCTTCGGTCCCAACAGCCTGACGCCGCCGACCTCGCCGCCATTGATCAGGGCGCGGCAGAAGGTGAGATAGTCGGCCACGGTCGAGCACAATCCGCCGCCCCCGGAAATGAAAGAGGGCTTCGACAGGAAGGAACTGGTGGCCGGGTCGTCCTGCAGCGTCAGGGTGCCCTTGCGCTCGGTCGCATGGAAGGTCATGCCGCCTTTCGGATCGGCCGAATAGCAGGCGGCGAAGCGGTGGGCTTTGTCCGCCGGCACGTGGAAATCGGTATCGCTCATGCCGAGCGGATCGAAGATGCGCTCTTTGAGGAACTGCTCGAACGGCTGGCCTGCGATCTTGCCGATCAGATAGCCGATCACGTCGGTGGAGACGGAATAATTCCAGGCCTCGCCCGGCGAAAACTCCAGCGGGATCTTCGCCAGATCCGCGATCATCGTTTCCAGCGTGCCCGCTTTCTCCACGTCGCCGATCTTCGCCTCGCGGTAGGCGGCGTCGACATTGGAGCGCTGCTGGAAGCCGTAAGTCAGCCCCGAAGTGTGGCGCAAGAGGTCGACGATCAGCATCGGCCGCGACGGCGGCCTGGTGAGGAACGCGGGCGCGGTGCCGGCCACGAAGACGCCGAGGTTCTTCCATTCCGGAATGTATTTGTGGACGGGCTCGTCGAGCGCGACGCGGCCCTCCTCGAACAGCATCATGAACGCGACCGTCGTGATCGGCTTGGTCATCGAATAGATGCGGAAGATCGTGTCGTCCCTGACCGGCACCCTGCGTTCGAGATCGGCACAGCCCTGCACGGTGCTATGGACCACCTTGCCGCGGCGGTAGACCAGGAGCTGGGTGCCGGGAAAGCGGCCGGCGTCGATATAGCGGTGCTTCAGATGCGCTTCGAGACGGTCGAAGGCGGCCTTCGACATGCCGGCGGATTCGGGCGAGGCGGGGGTCGGGGCTAACATCGGGAGATCTCCGCTGTCACGGGCAAGTGCTTTTCACGGGGCTCGTGCTCAATAACCCAAAACCGGGCCGTGTTCCAATCGCCATGCGCTTACCTCGGGAAGAGGGCTGGTGTAGGTTACGGCCGGAAACGCCAGCAGGACAGCAACAATGCCTCAATTCAGCGAGACCGAACTCTCCGCCGCCGTGATCAAGAGCTTTGACGAGACGCCCGATCCGCGGGTCAAATTCCTGCTGCAGGAATTGGTGAAATCGCTGCACGACTATGTCCGCAGGACCGATCTCACCTTTGCGGAGTGGGAATATGCGATCGATTTCCTGACCCGCACCGGCCAGAAATGCACCCCGATCCGCCAGGAATTCATTCTGTTGTCGGACGTGATGGGCGTCTCGATGCTGGTCGACGCGGTCAATCATCGCGAGCGCGAGGGGGCGACCGAGACCACGGTGCTCGGGCCGTTCTATGTCGGCGAACACAAGCAGATGCCGCGCGGCACCGACATCTCCGCCAATCTGGAGGGCGAGCGGATGTTCGTGCAAAGCCGGGTCACCGACCTGACGGGCAAGCCGCTCGCGGGCGTTCCGGTCGACGTCTGGCATGCCGACGATGACGGGTTTTACGACTCGCAGAAGCCGTCCTACGCGACACAGGGCCCGTCGTCGCGGGCGCGTTTCGTCACCGACGCCGACGGCAGGTTCTTCTTCCGGACCATTCTGCCCTGCAGCTATCCGATCCCGACCGACGGTCCGGTCGGCGAGATGATCCTGCAGACCAGGCGTCATCCGATGCGTCCCGCGCATGTGCATTTTCTTGTCAATGCACCGGGTTACGAGCCGCTGATCACCCACGTCTTCATCGATGGCGATAAATATCTCGATACCGACGTGGTGTTTGGCGTGAAGGATGAGCTTGTGGCGAAGATCGAAAAGCGGACCGATCCGACGATGCCGGACGGCAAGCCGGCGTCCGCCCCCTGGCATCTGATGACCTACGAATTCCACATGAAGCCGGGCGGCGGCGCCGCACCAAGGCCGATGGCCGCCAAGAAAACAGAAGACGCCTAGATCAACTCATCAAAATGGCCTGCCCATTCTTTGTGCGCCGCGCAAAGAATGGGCGAATCGCAAATTTTGGATGCGAAATAACTGCAGCAAATAATTTAGGCACTGCGCATAACATATTGTAGAAGTTGTATATTTTCCAGTCATGTGACTTGGCACAAAGCTTGAATCGGTGTTGCTGACGCCATCGACGCCGTCGCTCGAAACAATCACCTGATTTTGCAATTCCGCCGGACTGGGGCCGCCCCAGAGCACGCACCTATGGCTGCGCGATTGAAAGGACATTCTCTAATGAGCGAGCAGAACCCGACTTGGATTTCGGATTGGAATCCAGAGGACGAGACATTCTGGAATTCGAAGGGCAAGGGGATCGCGCGGCGAAATCTGATCTGGTCGATCGTCGCTGAGCACATTGGATTTTCCGTCTGGCTGATCTGGAGCATCGTCGCGACCAAGCTGCCGCAGGCCGGCTTCCACTATTCCACCGACGAGCTGTTCCAGCTCGTGGCGGTGCCGGGGCTGATCGGCTCCCTGATGCGCTTCCCCTATACGTTCGCGGTGACGACGTTCGGCGGCCGCAACTGGACCATTTTCTCGGCCGCGGTGCTGCTCATTCCGACGCTGGCGCTGGCCTATTTCGTCGGCCAGCCCGACACGCCGTTCTGGTTGATGCTGCTGGTGGCCTCCACCGCCGGCCTGGGCGGCGGCAATTTCGCCTCCAGCATGGCCAACATCTCCTTCTTCTATCCGGACCGCATGAAGGGCTGGGCGCTCGGTCTCAATGCCGCCGGCGGCAATATCGGCGTCTCCAGCGTGCAGCTATTGACGCCGATCCTGATGGGGCTCGGCATCTTCAATCTCTATCAGGCGACGCCGGTTGGCGGCGTCTACCTGCAGAACGCCGGCTTGATGTGGGTGCTGCCGATCGCGGTCGCGGTGTTCGGCGCCATCTTCTTCATGAACAACCTGACCTCGGCGAAGTCCTCGTTCAAGAACCAGCTTGCCATCATCAAGCGCAAGCACACCTGGATCATGTCCTTCATCTATATCGGGACATTCGGCTCCTTCATCGGCTACTCGGCGGCGTTTCCGTTGCTGATCAAGACGCAGTTCCCGGCGATCACCATCGCCATCGCGTTCCTCGGACCGCTGGTGGGCTCGCTGGCGCGTCCGTTCGGCGGCCTGCTCGCCGACAAGATCGGCGGCGCGATCATCACCTTCTGGAATTTCATCGCGATGGCGGCGGCGACGATCGGCGTGCTCTATTTCGTCGGCGTCAAGGATTTCACCGGCTTCCTGGTGATGTTCCTGATCCTGTTCGTCACCACCGGCATCGGCAACGGTTCGACCTACCGGATGATCCCCTCGATCTTCCGCGAGGAGAATCTGCGCAAAGCCCGTGGCACCGGCGACGCCGGCCGGGCGGCAGCCTTGAAGACCGCAGGCATCGAGAGCGGCGCTGCGCTCGGCTTCATCGGCGCGGTCGGCGCCTGCGGCGGCTATCTGATCCCGAGCGGTTTCGGCAAGTCGATCGCGATCACCGGCGGTCCGCAGCTTGCGCTGATCATCTATCTCGGCTTCTACGCGTGCTGCCTGGCACTGACCTGGTGGTACTACCTGCGCCGCAGCCCCGAGACGGCCGGCGCGCCGGGCCTCGCCGAAGCGCGCATCTAAAAGCGCCGGTGCCATTCCTCGTCCCGCTCTTGCGGGGCGAGGGTCTCTATCGAGGGTCTTTAGGAGGCAGAGGCATGACACAAGATCAAGTCCAACTCGTGCAGCAGAGTTTTTCCAAGGTCGCGCCGATCGCCGACCAGGCGGCGGTGTTGTTCTACGACCGCCTGTTCGAGACCGCCCCGCAGGTCAAGGCGATGTTTCCCGCCGACCTGACCGAGCAGCGCAAGAAACTGATGGCGACGCTGGCCGTCGTCGTGAACGGGCTCGGTGATCTGACATCGATATTGCCTGCCGCGAGCGCCCTGGCAAAGCGCCACGTCACCTATGGCGCGAGGGCGGAGCATTACCCGGTGGTCGGCGCCGCGCTGTTGTGGACGCTTGAGAAGGGGCTGGGCGAGGGCTGGACCCCCGCGATTGCCGACGCCTGGACCGCGGCTTACGGCACGCTGTCCGGCTTCATGATCACCGAGGCCTATGGCCGGCCTCCCGCCGCCGAGTAAGGACACGCCGTGAGCGAACCCTTGGTCATCGTCGGCAATGGAATGGCCGCCGCGCGCCTGGTCGATGAATTGGTGAAGACCACGCTCGGGCGCTACGCCATCGCCGTGATCGGCGACGAGCCGCGGCTGGCCTATAACCGCGTGCTGCTGTCGTCGGTCCTGGCCGGCGAGACCGCCTCGCACGATATCGAGCTGAGGCCCGCCGGCTGGTGGCGCGACCGCGGCGTCACCTTGAAATATGGCTGCGTCGCCACCGAGATCGACGTCGGCCGGCGCGAAGTCAAGATCGAAGGCGACGAGAGCATCGAGTTCTCGCGATTGGTGCTGGCCACTGGATCGACGCCGCTGCGGCTCAACGTGCCCGGCGCCGATCTCGCGGGCGTTCATACCTTCCGCGACACCCGCGACGTTGACCTGCTGCTGGCGCTGGCCGCGCGGAAGCGCCCCGTCGTCGTGATCGGCGGCGGACTGTTGGGGCTGGAAGCCGCTTACGGGCTGGTGAAAGCCGGCACGCCGGTCACCCTGCTGCATCTGATGGACCGCCTGATGGAGCGTCAGCTCGACGCGCCGGCGGCGGCGCTGTTGAAATCGCTGGTCGAGCGCAAGGGCATCGAGGTTCTCCTGAACGCCAACACCGCGTGCATCCATGGCGCGAGCCGCGTCGAAGGCGTCGAACTCGCGGACGGCCGGCGGATCGAAGCGGGTGCGGTGATTTTTGCGGCTGGCATCCGGCCGAATGTCGCCCTCGCCAAGGACGCCGGCATTGCCGTCAATCGCGGTGTGGCCGTCGACGATCATCTGCAGACCAGCGCGCCGGACATTTTCGCGCTTGGCGAATGTGCTG
>WNFC01025537.1_pt1 | contig 12021 bp, 9 predicted proteins | sample 5400541 | NCBI WGS metagenome assembly WNFC01 (sample SAMN13153342, study PRJNA577476) | soil metagenome | isolation source: 120 cm saprolite under Douglas fir tree site 2 hole 2 replicate 1 | place: USA:California | collected 2015-04-18 | reverse complement strand
GCTGTTGGCTCTGGGAGCCTTCCTGCGCGCGAACCAGGTGCGGAAGGTCGGTTGCGCAAAACGCGGCAGATCGCGTGCCGGATGAATCCCGAGCGAACTTTTCACGAAACCGGCAACCGTTGGCAAGGCGGAAAGGGTGTTGGCGATCGACGGGACATACGACGCGAGGGCTGAGACTTCATGGAGCAAGCCGAAGAATGATGAGGAGAGCGGGCGGCGATGGGTTCGATAGTAGTTAGAGAAAAATTCGGCGCGGTACGCTGCCATGTCAATCGACGACGGGCATTCGCGCTTGCATCCTTTGCACGCGAGGCACAGATCAAGCGCGTCCTTCAGCGCGGGATCGGCGAAGCCCTCGGGGAGCAAGTCGGTGGTCAGCGCCTCGAACAGGATTCGGGCGCGGCCTCGGGTCGAATGTACTTCCTCGCGAGTCGCCATGTACGACGGGCACATCGTGCCCGAGTCGGTCTTGCGGCATTTGCCGATGCCGACGCATTTGAGCGCGGCGCCCGCGAGTCCGCCCTCGCGGCTGAAGTCGAAGTGGGTGGCGACTTCGCGTGGCCGATAACTCGTTCCGAGTTTCAGATGCGAATCGAGCGCGTGCGGGTCGACGATGATGCCGGGATTCATCATCGAGTCGGGATCGAAGATTTTCTTGAACTCGCGGAAGGAGTCGATCAAATCGGGACGAAACATCATCGGCAGCAGCTCGGAGCGGGCGATTCCGTCACCGTGCTCGCCGGACAGTGAGCCGCCCAACTCCGCGACGAGACCGCCAATTTCCGTCATCGCGGTGCGGAAGGTCGCGATTCCCAGTGCGCTCGCGAGATCGAAGTTGACGCGCGCGTGAACGCATCCTTCGCCGAAGTGCCCGTAGTATGTCGCGACTCGCAGCTCGTGGCGGGTGAGGATGCTATCGAATCCGCGCAGGAATTCACCGAGCTTCGCCGGCGGCACGGCGGAGTCCTCGGCGCCCGGCCAGCTACGCGGCCGGCCTGCGATGAACGCGCTCGAGCCGAGGCCAGACTCGCGAATCTGCCACACCGCAGCCTGCTCGCGCGCGCCGGAAAGACTCGCGATGCCGACGCATTCGCGAATTTTCCGCGCATCGGCAATCAGGCGCTCGCCGCGCTCGCGTGCTTCATCGCGCGTCTCTCCTCCGAACTCGACGAGCAAAAACGCCCGCCCATCAGGCAGAAATCGCACTCCCGGCATAGCCTTGGTTCGCGCGAATTCGGGCAACTGCTGATCGAATCCTTCCAGCGCTTCGGGGCGATGCTCGAGTATCCACGGAGTCTGATCAGCGGCGATAAAAACGTCGTCGAAACCGAGCATCACCAGTTCAACTTCGTTCGGGCGCGGCACGGCTTTGATCGTGGCGCGAACAATCACCGCCAAGGTTCCCTCCGAACCGACTATTGCACGCGCAACGTTGAAGCCGCGTTCCGGCATCAGCTCGTCGAGGTTATAACCCGAGACGCGGCGCGGAAGTTTTGGAAAGTGATCGCGGATCGAGGCGCCCGATTGCTCGCGCAGCCGGCTCAGATGCGAATAGACTTCGCCTTCGCGCCCGCCGCGCGCGATTGCCGCGGTCAACTCCGCCTCGTTCATCGCGCCCATCAGCGTGAGGCGCGTGCCGTCGTAGAGCACGACCTCGAGCGCCTCGACGTTATCGACGGTTTTTCCGTACGCAGCGGAATGCGCGCCACATGAATTGTTGCCAATCATCCCGCCGATAGTGCATCGATCTTTGGTTGACGGATCCGGCGCGAAAAACAGCCGATGCGATCCGAGCGCGCTGTTGAGATGGCTCTGCACGAGGCCGGGCTCAACCTGCGCGAGGCGCGCATCGGGATCGATCGCGACGATGCGATTCATGTACTTGGAGAAATCGAGCAGCAGCGCGGCATTGCACGCCTGTCCGGCGAGGCTGGTGCCGCCGCCGCGCGGGAGTATCGGCATCGAGTTTTCCCGCGCAATGGTGAGCGCCGCGACCACGTCGCCTTCATGACGTGGAATCACCACGCCAACCGGCACTTGCCGATAGTTCGAAGCGTCGGTCGCGTATGCCGCGCGAGTGCCGGCGTCGAAACGGACTTCGCCTTCGAGCTGGCGACCGAGTTCGAGCTTTAGCGAATCGAGCGAAGCCATGGTGTCCAGGCTCGATTGTATTCAAGCGCCAGTCAGATCCAATAACGAGTCGCGATAGCAAAAAAGAAACGTTGCGACTAGTCAAATCACTGCGCGGTGAGCGGCAGGGGTGACCCCTGCACCCAGTGTCCATTCAATTCAAGCGCAAAAGCCAGCGGACGGGTCTTTTGCTCTCGGTCTGCTTGAAAGATCAGTACTTCGAAAAGATGAAAAAGGAACCTAACCCCCTGACCCCCTTCCCTTTGAAGGAAGGGGGAACCGAGAAAGGAGGGGACCGGTGCCCGCAACGACTGAGCCGTGCGAGGCGGGAATATCATACTAGTTGTCTAATCGAGCGGCGGATGCTCGGGACAGCGCTTGGATGGTTCGGGTTACATCGGGAGGTCTTTGAGGCCGGGTTTTGGGGCGCCTACTAGCGCTACCATTTTGCCTTCCGGAGCGCGGTTTTCATGCATTGCCTGGTGGCATTCGGGGATTTCTTCGAACTTGTAAGTCTTGGCGAGGCAGGGATCTATCTTGCCGTCTAGCACGAGTTGGTTGAACGCGTATGCCTGTTCGTCGTTGGCGAAGTGCGAGCCCTGGAGGCGCTTTTGGCGCATCCACAGGTAGCGCAAATCGGCGACCGCGTTGTAGCCGGTGGTGCCCGCGCAGATCACGACCATCCCGCCGGTGTCGCATACGAACACCGAGGTGGGAATCGTGTCTTCGCCGGGATGCTCAAAAACTATCCGCGGATTTTTTCGCTCGCCGACGATATCCCAGACTGCTTTGCCGAACGCGCGGCATTCCGCGGCCCACTTGTTGTATGCGGCAGTGTCCTTCCAATGCGGCATCATGCCCCAGTGCAAATATTTTTTTCGATTGATCACGCCTTTCGCGCCGAGCTTCATGCAAAACTCGGCCTTGCGATCGTCGCCGACGATTCCGACCGGGATGCCGCCTTCGGCTTTGACGATTTGAATCGCCATGCATCCGAGCCCGCCCGAGGCGCCCCAGATGAGCACCATGTCATCGCGGCGCACGACGTGCGGCGGCCATCCCATCAGCATCCGGTACGCGGTCGCGCCGACCAGCGTCGGCCCGGCAGCTTCCTCCCAGGTGAGATGGGTGGCCTTGGGCATGCACTGATGCGCCTGCACGCGGGCGAACTGCGCGAAGCTTCCCCAGTTGGTTTCGTAGCCCCAAATCTTGAAGGTGGGGTCGTACATCGGATCGTCGCCGTTGCTGAGCGCGGCGGAGTCGCGATCCCATACTCCGCAATGGATCACGACGCGGTCGCCGACTTTCACACTGGCGACGTCGCGGCCGATAGCATAGACGATTCCCGACGCGTCACTGCCCCCGATATGGAAGTCCGAGTGATCGTATTTCGCCTTCTGCCGGGCGCCGATAACGTCCACCGGCGAGCCGAGCGCCGCCCACACGTTGTTGAAGTTGACCCCGGCCGCCATGACATAGACGAGCACTTCGTCCGGGCGAATTTCGGGAACGTGGATTTTTTCGACCTTGAAGGCGTGCTTGGGATCGCCAAACCGGTCGGCACGGATCAACTGTCCGTACATCTTTTTGGGAACGCATCCGATCGGCGGCACTTCACCGATTTCGTAGATTTCCTTGGCTCTCATTCTAATCGGTCAGCACCGGTTTGGCGTGACCAGCGTAATCTTCAGTTTGCTCCTATTTTGAATTCCAGTCCTGCGCGCCGAAGTTAGGTACCTGTTTGTCTTTTATTTGACAATACTTGCATTTGACAATACTGACCTTTCGCCTGTTAGGGAACGAGGGCTGAATATATGGCCGCAGTCAACTTCCGCTCCCAATGTGTGCGCCGGCATGCGGAGCCAGGTAGATTCGAAACGGCGGTAAAGCAAGATGGCCCTTAGGCGCTTTCTCGGGTCGGCGGCGAGTTCAATTGACGCGGTTCGGTTCGCGCCGCTCGAGCCGGAATGTAAGGTCATCCAATTCGATCAGCCGCTGTCGCCGCCTGAACTGCAGAAAGCGGCCTCGCTCGTGCACGGTCGGCCTGACGTCGAACTCTACGTCTATGGAATCGCAAGCCGCGATCTTGATTTCCTCAGGTACTTCGAAGATGTCCGGCGGCTGAACCTGCAACTCTACGAACTCGAGGATATATCCGGCCTCTCGCACCTGGGGGGCAGGCTTGAAGATCTTAATTTCGGAAACACAAGACGGACTTTTTCGCTGCACTTTCTTGAGAGTCTGCCCTCGCTGAAGAAGCTCTTCCTTGTCGGGCATCGAAAGGATATCGGCGCCGTTCGAGGCCTTCATGGGCTGAGCAGCCTGGGCCTCAGCCAGATCACGTTGCCTGATCTGACAGTGGTCGAGCCGCTCGCGCAGCTCCGCGAGTTTTTCCTATTCCTGGGCGGAACCAGGAATCTCCTGAGCTTGTCGCGCCTGACGCATCTCGAGAATCTCTTCATGATGCGAATCACCAAAATGTCCGACCTGAGCATTCTGCGCGAGCTGGAGAGCCTGAAGACGTTGCGTCTCGATTGGATGCGCAATGTCACTTCGCTTCCAAGCTTTGCGAGCTTGTCGCGCCTTCAGAGCGTAGAACTCGATACGATGAAAGGCTTGACCGACTTGTCGCCGATCGCCGCGGCGCCAGCGCTACGTCGGCTAACTATCAGCGCGATGCCGCAACTCGATGCCGACAGCTTCCGCTGCTTCGTTGGCCACCCTTGCCTCGACGAGCTTTACGGCTATACGGGAAAGAAATCGACGAATGAGGCGATCAAACGCATGTTTCCGGGGATCGCGCGCTAGCTTGCTCATCATGAACGAGGCGTTTCAGCTGGCTCTGAGAGCCGAAAATTTGGACGCGATTCGCTTATGTCCTAAGACCGATCTGCATAATCATGGCTGGGCCGGTGCGGACCCCGCTTCGGTCGCGACGATCCTCGGCAAAAAGTATGGCCCATTGGAGCACAACTGTCCTCGATGGACGAGATGCACGCCTGGGTTCGCGAGCATTTCGGAAATCCCGATCCTAAGCTCAGACCGCAGTTGTTCGAGGCGGCGTTTGTACGCGCGGCCAAAGACGGGCTCGTGCGTTTCGAAATCGGCGACGACGTATGGGCGACTACGCTTGATGGCTCCGCGAACAACGTCACCAACATCCTTAAGCGGGCGCACGAGCACGGCGCGCCTGAGGTCGAATGGATTCCACAACTCGGGATGTCGCGTCATTGCCGTATCGAGGATATTCGACGATGGATGGAGCCGTCGATCGAAAACTTCAAGCCGCTCTACCGCCTCGCGAAAGCAAATGGGCTCCGGCTGAAGGCCCACGTGGGCGAGTGGGGCGACGCCGATTCGGTGTGGCGGGCGGTCGAGGAACTCGAGCTCGACGAAGTGCAGCATGGGATCGCGGCATCGGACTCGCCAGCGGTGATGCCATTTCTCGCCGAGCATCGTATCCGGCTCAACATGTGCCCGACCTCCAATCTGATGCTTGGCAGAGTCGAGACGCTTGCGTCACATCTGATCCGAAAGCTCTTCGATGCGCGAGTGCGAGTGACTGTGAATACCGACGACATGGCGATGTTCGGTCAGAGCGTTTCGCACGAATTCCTCAACCTATACAAAGCCGGATGCTTGAATGAGAAAGAACTCGATCAAATCCGCGAGAACGGCCTTTCCGATTGACGAACGATTTTCACTTTTTCACGGCCCTGGCGCTGTCCAAATTCCCCGCGAGTGTCCTAGTTTCGGGGTGAGGGTGTTCTAATTTGGCGGGTCAGCAATGGGCGTAACCGCGACCGAGACTGCCTGCCAAGTTCCGTCCCGCTTGGCAAAGACACGCAGGAAACGCTGGTCGATGCGGTGGTCCTCCAACTCCAGTTGCAGGCGTCCCCGGCTTATACCCGTGCCTCCGAAGACGCATACAAATTGCTCGCTGAATGCGATCGATTTGACCCCGTGGCCCGAAGGGTTGATCATCAGCAACGCTTTTGTGATTGGTTCGCCCAAGGCCGTTAAACCAGTGAAGTCATCGGCGAGGATGTGAGCCAGCGGCGAGCGGTCGCGACGCCGATACGCCTCGTTCCACTCGCTATCCAGACGCAATATCTGCGCTTCGTCATCTGCTTGCGTCCCCATGATACGCTCCTGTTATTCTCCAGCCCGCTTCCAGTAAAGATAGGCGGGAGCGCGGTTAAAACAAGCGCAAGCGCGGCGGCGTTGGTCCCTAATCAGGACAGTGCCCTGTCTCGATGGTCGGTTGACGCGCTTGGTGTAATTCCATAAAAAACGTCTCGGCTTCAGGATTTTTCGCTATTCTACGACCATCGTTGAAGGTAGCCTGATTCATATGGCGGTGCGCAAAATCGAGCGTGGCCACTATTTCGAGGACTTCGAGATTGGCCATCTTTTCAAACATCATTGGGGCCGCACTATCACCGAGGGCGACAACAGCTTCTTCACCAGCGTCACCATGAATTTCAACCCGGCTTATTTCAATCGCGAGTATGCGCAGAGTCTCGGCTATAAAAATGTAGTCGTGAATCACATGCTGGTGATGAACGTGGTGTTCGGGCTTTCGGTCGAAGATTTGAGCGAGCGCGCAATCGCGCATCTCGGCTACGAGAAACTCAAGTTCCTCGAGACGGTGTATCCGGGAGATACGATCACGTCGGAGTCGCTGGTGCTCTCCAAGCGCGATACCTCGCGTCCGGATCGCGGCGTGGTCAAGTTTCGCACCACCGGACACAACCAGCGCGGCGAAAAGGTGCTCGAGTACGAGCGGCCGGTGCTGATTCGCAAACGCAATCCCGGCCAGGAGTAGACGATGCCACTGGTTACGCCTGAGCATGAAATTATCCGGCGCTCGGTCCGCGATTTTGTCGAGGCCGAAGTCAAACCGATTGCCAACGATCTCGATCGCGAGAATAAGGAAATCCCGGAACGCATCCTGAAGCAGATGGCCGAGCTCGGTTACTTTGGCGTGATTTTTCCCGCCGAAGAGGGCGGCATGGGGCTTGATTACATCTCGATGGCTATAGTTACCGAGGAGCTGTCGCGCGGATGGCTCAGCGTCGGCTCGGTGATGACGCGCAACATAATCACCGGCACGTTGATCAGCGCGAACGGCACGGCCGAGCAGAAGCAGCGCCTCCTGCCGAAGATCGCGCGCGGCGAAATTCTGACGGCGGCGGCTTTCACCGAGCCCGATTCCGGCAGCGATACCGCGTCGTTCAAGACTCGCGCGGTCAAACACGGCGACGGCTACCTGATCAAGGGCGCCAAGATGTGGTGCACGTTTGCGAATCGCGCGCATATGCTGACCGTGATGACGCGGACCGATCCCGACATGTCGAAGAAGCACAAGGGCCTCTCGCTTCTTCTGTTCGAGAAGGAACCCGGCGACGACTTTATGCCGCCGCAGTTGACCGGCTCGCCAATCCCGACGATCGGATACCATGGGATGCGCAGTTACGCGCTGCAGTTCGACGACGCGTTCGCGCCCGCGACGAATCTGATCGGCGGACAGGAAGGGCGCGGATTTTACCAGTTGATGGCGAGCTACGAGGCGGCGCGAATCCAGACTGCGGCGCGCGGAGTCGGCGTTGCACAAGCGGCGTTCGAATGCGCGACGAAATATGCGAAGCAGCGCACTCAGTTCGGCCAGCCGATCGGCGACTTCCAGGTGATTCGTCACAAGCTCGCACACATGGCGGTCGACATCGAAGCGGCGCGTCAGCTCTGCTACTTCGCGGCCGCGGAGAAAGATACCGGCAAGCGATGCGACTACGAGGCCGGCCTCGCCAAGGCGTTTGCCGCCGAGATGGCGGAGCGGGTGACGCGCGAAGCGATGCAGGTGCATGGCGGCTACGGATACTCGATGGAGTTCGAGGCGCAACGCTTCTGGCGCGACGCGCGGGTGCTGTCGATTTTCGAAGGCACCAGCGAAATCCAGTACGAAGTAATCGGCCGGCGAATCATGGAGCAGAATTAGCAATCCTGGAGCGGAGCGGAATTAGGGTAGAGCGATCTCGCAATGAGCATCACGAGCGAAGGAAGTTATTTCGAGGACTTCACGGTCGGCGACACGCTGATACATCAGCGCGGCCGCACTATCACCGAGGCTGATAATCACATCTTCACGTCGTTGGTGATGAATACCGCGGAGCTGCACTTTAACCAGGATTTGATCGACAGGAATCCGGACGCGTACGTCGGCGGGAAGCTGCTGGTCTATGGCGGCGTGGTGCTCGCGTTTACGGTCGGCCTCGCGTCGGAAGACACCAGCGAGAATGCGATTGCCGAAATCGAGATGGATAATGGGAAGCACACCAATCCGGTTTTCCATGGCGATACGATTTACGCGGAGTCCACTGTGCTCGAGAAGCGCGATTCGGATCGCCCCGACGCGGGACTGGTGAAGTTCAAACTGGTCGGCAAGAAGCCGGATGGCACTGTGGTTGTCGAGATCGAGCGTACGGTTCTGATCAAGCGCAAGCTGCACTATCTTCATCCCTGAGCACGCGGCCGGAGCGAAATTCTCCAGGAGAAAATCAAGCGATGTACGTATTGGATAAAGGCACCCGTTTCGTAATTCCGCGCACCGAGATGACCTATCCGGGTCACAATATGAAGCTGCATCAGACCGCGGCTGATCAGGTCAAGGCGCCGGTCGATCACGTGATGGCGGACTTCGAAGACGCGTGCCCGTACGAATTCAAGGGCGAGAAGAGCCGCAAGGTGATGCTCGAGGCTCTCAATACGCTCGACTTCGGCAAGAAAGTCGTGACCGTGCGGCCCAACAACATCCATTCGAAATTTTTCAAGGGCGACATGGAAGCGATCGTGCTCGGCGCGCCGAATCGCTTCCACGGAATCATGTTGCCCAAGACGCGCGGGCCCGAGGAAATTCGCGAAGTGTCGAAGCTGCTCGACGATCTCGAAAAGCGCGCCGGCTGGAAATACCGGATTCAGATCGAGTCGCTAATCGAGACGCCGCACGCGCTGATCAAGGCATACGAGATCGCGACCGCGTCGGATCGGATGTGCGGGCTGGTATTCGGTATCGCCGACTACGCCGCGAATCTCGGTATCCGCGAGATCGTCGAGAATCAGAATCAGAATTTTCACTACTCGAAGCAGGCCGTCGTCGTCGCGGCGAAAGCGGCCGGCCTGCACGCGATCGACAACGTTTTTCTGCGCCTGTGGAGGAACACAGATTCGCCCGAGCGGGTGAAGGAACTGCAGAGCGGGCTGCGCGAGAAAAATATCGGCGCGGCCAACCTCGGCATGGACGGGACTTGGGTGATTCATCCGCAGCAGGCGGAAATCGCCAATGCATGCTATACGCCGAGCGTTGACCAGGTCGAGGAAGCGCGCCGCGTTATCAAGCTTTACCACGAGAAGGGCGGCGGCTCGATGGCGGATCCCAAGTCGGGCGAGATGATCGACGAAGCAACGATCAAGATCGGATTGATGGATCTTGCCAAGGGCGCGCAGGCTGGCCTCGTCACAGACGCGGAACTAAGAGACTGGTCTGCGAAGAGTCGCGAAATAACCGGCTACGACATCCTCGAACTAATGCGCCGCGTCGCGTAGTTGATCATTCGGCGAGTCGCTTGAGTTTCGTCTGCGACTCTTGCTCGTACGTCTGAAGAACCGATTCCGTCTCAGTATCGGACGGATAGAAGACTTCGATATGCAGCTCCTGGAGCGTGACGTCATGAGGCGTCGCGACGGTTGTGACCGTGCTGAACATTCGCGCGATCTTGCCGTCCAGGTTCAGTTCCATCGGCAGGATCAATTCGTGCGGCGCCTCGAGGTCCGGTTCCCGCCATCGCGCTGGAATACCGGGATAACTCAAGATATCGGCGATCAGCTTTTCAAGTCGGTCGTCGCGCGCCCATGCGAGCCTGCGATAGGCCTCATTCAGCAACGATTTGGCGATCGCCTCCCAATTCACAATCACCTTGCGGAGCCCGTTTGGATCAAACAGCAGGTGCAGCACGTTTAATCGTGGCGGCGTCGTCAGTTGCATCGGCGACATACCGGCCGGCTCTTTGCCCAGGATGATTGTCAGAAATTTTACGAAGGCGGCGTTGGCCATCACGACGTTCCACATGTGATCATGAGCGATAGCGCTGCGCGGCTCGTTCGATTTGAGAATTATCTCGACCGCGGCGCGCACCTGCGTCATCCGTGGATCATCGAGGCTGGTCTCGCCATAAACGGGCGCGTAACCGGCGGCGAGCAGCAGAAAGTTGCGTTCGCGGAGCGGGATGTCGAGCACGTTTGCCAGCGTGAGCAGCATCGTCTTGCTCGGCTCCGCTCTGCCCGTCTCGAGAAAGCTGATGTGACGCGCCGAGACGGCGGCCTCGAGCGCCAATTCCAGCTGGCTCAGATGCCGTGATTCTCGCCATCGACGAAGCAGCGGCCCCGCGCCGCCGGTCTCGACCGCCATTCCATTGCGATGAATATCCATAGTTACAGCCTTAGCAACGAACACCTGAAAGCGCGAAGACATATGGGAGCGTTAAGGCGACAACGGAGCCGCTCCGGACCACTGAGTGCAGGGGTCACCCCTGCCCTTTGACGTAGCCCTTTGCTTCGACGATCAGGCCGTCGCGGACTCGCATCAGATTCACGCCGCGCACGGAATTGGCCTCGCCCTCACCCCACCAGAAGCGCCATAGAATAATCGCGCGCTCGCCGGTCACGATTACGTTCTCCAGGTCGAAATGCGTTCCCGGCGCCGTCGCGATTCCCGTCCACAACGCGACGCACGCGTCGCGCCCAACATGACGAGAGCCATTCGGCGCGGGCTGTGTGTTCTCGATCACGCAATCCTCCGCGACCAACTCATTCAGAGCAGCAGGATCGTGAAGCTGAAACACGTCGTTGAATCGTCGCATCACTTCGTCTGTCGTCGTCTCGTCGTGATTAGCGCTTTGAACTGTCTGATTTGCCGACATATGAACTTCTCCTTGAAAGCTGGTTGCCTCGCACCAACGAACTTCGCCGATTGGTGCGCGCGCGGCAATTACCTTTGAGGTAAAGGATGTTGTTCGTGTCGTTCGCGGGAAAGCTACGATAGCGAACAACTGATGCCGGCCGTGGAACGTCCGTCGAGATCCTTCGCTGCGCTCAGGATGACCCAAAGATAGAAGGAGGTTCTTCGTGCTCGCGTCGATCTCCAGCACCCTCACCGCCGACCGCTGTGGCGGTCGGCCGCCTCTCCCGTAAAATAACGGGCGAGGTAAGAAAGGATCGACGCTCGATGACGAGCGTCGAGGATCCGGGGTCCTTCGACTCCGCAGACTCCGCTCAGGATGACACAAAAAAAGAAACGCGCGGAATTTGGACCCTCACCCGCCGCGTTGGAACGCGTCGGCCTCTCCCTGTCAGGGAGAGGCTATAGGATTGTCATGGCACAGGGGCTGTGTTGAGTAGGCCTGCGGCTTCGTCGAGGCCGAGCATCAGGTTCATGTTTTGTACTGCTTGGCCTGCGGCGCCTTTGCCGAGGTTGTCGATTGCGGTGATCACCAGCAGCGTTTCGCTGCGGCGATCGAGGATGAACGCCAGCTCGCAGAAGTTCGTTGCGCGGACGTTGCGCAGTTCCGGGAGTTCTCCCGGCTTCAGGATTCTGACGAAGCGCGACTTGGCGAAGCTCGCCTCGAATGCGGCGTGAACGTCGCTCTCGGTGGTGCCGCTGCGCGGACGCATGAAGATCGAGCTCAGCAGTCCGCGCGTTATCGGAAGCAGATGCGGCACGAACAGCAGCGCGATATCGCGGCCGAGCGCGGCGCTGATTTCCTGTTCCATCTCCGGCACGTGGCGATGATTCCCGACCTTGTACGCGCGGAAATTTTCGTTGACTTCGGCAAATAG
>WNFC01034210.1_pt1 | contig 12022 bp, 10 predicted proteins | sample 5400541 | NCBI WGS metagenome assembly WNFC01 (sample SAMN13153342, study PRJNA577476) | soil metagenome | isolation source: 120 cm saprolite under Douglas fir tree site 2 hole 2 replicate 1 | place: USA:California | collected 2015-04-18 | reverse complement strand
GGAAGACGTGATCTTCTCGATCACCAAGTTCCATATGGAGCTGTCGCCGCGCGCGCGGCCGATCTTCGCCAACATCAAGGAGGCGAAGGCACCCGATCCGCTGACCGTGGTGCTGACGCTCGACAAGCCGTTCGAGCCGTTCATGCTGATGTTCGACGTCACCGCCTGCGCCATCGTGCCCAAGCACATCTATGACGGCACGGAATACCGCACCAATCCCGCGAACCAGAAACCGATCGGAACCGGTCCGTTCCAGTTCGTCGAGTGGCAGCGCGGCAACTTCATCCGCATGAAGCGCTTCGATGACTACTGGGCGCCAGGCCAACCCTACCTCGACGAGATCATCTACCGCATCATCCCCGACAGCCAGAGCCGGGCGCTGGCGCTGCAGACCGGCCAGGTGCAGCTCACGCAAGCCAACGATATCGAGCCGTTCGACGTGCCGCGCTTTCGCGCCATGCCCAATCTGGAGGTCGAGCTGAAGGGCTGGGAATACGCCTCGCAGCTCTCCTGGATCGAGATCAACCACCGGGTCAAGCCGCTCGGCGACGTGCGCGTGCGCCAGGCGATCAGCCTCGCGATCGACCGCAATTTCATCCGTGACCGGCTGTGGTTCGGCATCGGCAAGGTGGCGACCGGCCCGGTCGCCTCGACCACGAAATTCTACGATCCGGCTGTCGCGAAGCTGCCAGGCCCCGACCCGAAGGCTGCCATGCAGCTTTTGGACGCGGCCGGGCTGAAGCCCGACGCCAAAGGTGTGCGGTTCACCATCAAGCACCTGGCACTTCCCTATGGCGAGGTTTGGATGCGGCTATCGGAGTATTTCCGTACCGCCTTGCGCCAGATCGGCATCGAAGTCGTGCTGGAAACCACGGATGCCGGCGCGTGGGCCCGTCGCATCGGTGACTGGGACTACGAGACCAGCGTCAACTTCCTCTCGCAATACGGCGATCCGACCCTGGGGGTGGAGCGCAGCTATGTCTCGACCAACATCAAGAAGATCACCTTCACCAACACCGGCGGCTATGCGAACCCCAAGGTCGACGAGCTGTTCGTCACGGCGCGCGAATCGGGCGACACGGCGGTGCGCCAGCAGGCCTTCACCGCGCTGCAGAAGATCCTGTGCGAGGAGCTGCCGCAGATTTGGCTGATGGAGCTCGCCTGGCCCACCATCCACGACAAGAAGCTGTACAACGTGATCGGGACCGGGATGGGGCCCAACGCCTCGTTCGACAACGTCTTCCTGGCATGATGCGCGGCTGAGATGGGCGGTGCGCGATTCGGCCGCTTCCTTGTCCAGCGGGTGATCAAGATGGTGGCGATGGTGTTCGCCATCATCGTCGCCAATTTCCTGCTGGTCCATGCCGCCCCCGGCGATCCGGCGAGCGTGATCGCCGGCGCAGCGGGCGCGGCCGATCCGCAGTTCCTCGGCCAATTGCGCGCCCAGTTCGGCCTCGATCAGCCGTTGTCGACACAACTCTGGATCTATGTCAGCCACGTGGCGCAGGGCGATCTCGGCGTCTCCTACCGCCAGCAGCGTCCCGTGGCGGGGCTGATCCTGGAGCGGCTGTCGGCGACGTTGCTGCTGACAGGTACAGCCTTCGTCCTCGCCATCGCCGGTGGCATCACGCTCGGCGCTCTCGCTGCCCGCCGCGTCGGGCGCACGTCGGATAGCTTGATCACCGTGCTGGCGCTCGGCCTTTACGCCACGCCGATCTTCTGGGTTGGGCTGATGCTGGTGTTGGTGTTCAGCGTATGGCTGGACTGGCTGCCGAGCTTCGGCATGAACACGGTGGGCGCCGACCTCACCGGAGGTGCCGCACTCCTGGACACCGCACGCTACCTGCTGCTTCCAGGGCTGACGCTCGGCCTGTTCTACATGGCGGTGTATGCGAGACTGACGCGCGCAGCGATGCTCGAGGTGGCGTCGCAGGATTTTGTGCGCACTGCGCGCGCCAAGGGCGTTCCCGAGGGCGGCGTGCAGCGCCGTCATGTGCTGCGCAACGCGCTTCTGCCAGTGATCACCGTCGCCGGCATCCAGGCCGGGCAACTGATCGGCGGATCGATCCTGGTGGAAACGGTGTTCGCGTGGCCGGGCATCGGGCGTCTTGCCTTCGACGCGCTGCTCGCCCGCGACTACCAGATATTGCTCGGCGTGTTTCTCGCCACCTCGGTGCTGGTGCTGGTGTTCAACCTCGTCACCGACCTGCTCTATGCCTGGGTCGACCCGCGCGTGGAGATAACGTGAACGGCTTGCTGGGCGACTTCTTCGGCACTTTCCTGCGCAACCGGGGCGCCGCCGCGGGCCTCGCCGTGCTGGCGCTGGTGGGCGTCGCCGCCGCCTCCGCCGGCCTGCTGTTTCCGTACTCGCCTTGGGACATGCGCGGCGCGCCTTTCATGCCTCCGGGCGAAATGGAGTTCCTGCTCGGCTCCGATAGCCTGGGCCGCAACGTCGCGGCGGGCATCGCCTACGGCGCGCGCGTCTCGCTGCTGATCGGCGCGGTGTCGACGGTGGTCGCGGTGCTGCTTGGCATCACGCTGGGCGCGGTGGCTGGCTATGCAGGGGGCGTGGTCGACGACGCGATCATGCGCTTCACCGAATTCTTCCAGACCGTTCCGAGCTTCATGCTCGCCGTGGTGCTGGTGGCGATCTTCTCGCCCAGCATCGGCTCCATCGTCGCGGCCATCGCCATCGTCTCCTGGCCGCCGGTGGCGCGGGTCATCCGGGCCGAGTTCCTGTCGCTGCGCTCGCGCGAGTTCGTCCACGCCGCCGAGGTGCTCGGACGATCGCGCACCGCGATCGTCTTCCGCGTGATCCTGCCCAACGCGCTGTCGCCGATCATCGTGCTCGCCAGCCTGATGGTGGCGAGCGCCATCCTGCTGGAGAGCGGCTTGTCGTTCCTGGGCCTCGGCGATCCCAATCTGATCTCCTGGGGATTCATGATCGGCGCCGGACGCAGCGTGATCCGCATCGCCTGGTGGATGAGCGTCTTTCCAGGCATCGCCATCTTCCTGACGGTGCTGGCTCTCAACCTTGTCGGCGAGGGGCTGAGCGACGCGCTCAACCCCCGACTGGCGCGCCGGCGATGAGCCTTCTGGACGTCCGCAACCTCACCATCGCGCTGCCGCCGGGGGCGGAACGCGCGCACGCGGTCGAGGACGTCTCCTTCGCCCTCAATGCCGGGGAGATCCTGTGCATCGTGGGCGAGAGCGGCTCGGGCAAGTCGGTCTCGACCGGCGCGATCATGAGCCTGCTTCCGCCGGCGCTGAAGGTCGTCCAGGGCAGCATCGGCTTCGAGGGCCGCGACCTCTTGCGGCTGAAGCCTGCCGAGATGCGCCTGCTGCGCGGCAGCCGGATCGGCATGATCTTCCAGGAGCCGATGACGGCGCTCAACCCGCTGATGCGGGTGGGCGAGCAGATCGGCGAAGTGCTGAAGGTCCACGGCGCGCGTGGGTCGGCCGGGCGCGTGCAGGAGCTGATCAACGCAGTACAGTTGCCCGATCCCGATCGGATCGCGCGATCCTACCCCCACCTGCTGTCGGGCGGGCAGCGCCAGCGGGTGATGATCGCCATGGCGCTGGCGCTGGAACCGGCGGTGCTGATCGCCGACGAGCCGACCACGGCTCTCGACGTCACGACGCAGATGCAGATCCTGGGATTGATCAAGGAGATCCAGTCCCGGCGCGGCATGGGCGTGCTGTTCATCACCCACGACTTCGGCGTGGTCGCGGAGATTGCCGACCGCGTCGCGGTGATGCAGCACGGCCGTATCGTGGAAGCGGGAGCCGCAGCGCAGGTGCTGAATGCACCGCAGCATCCCTATACGCAGGCCCTGATCGCCGCCGTGCCGCACCGGGCGCGCGCGCTGGACGCGCCGCCGACGGGACGACCCGTGCTGGAACTGATCGGCGTGCGCAAGAGCTACTGGCGCCGCGGCGGCCTATTCTCGCCACGCGTAAAAGTTCCTGCGGTGCAGGATGCCGACCTGGTGTTGCGCAAGGGCGAGACGCTCGGCCTGGTGGGCGAAAGCGGATCGGGAAAATCCACGCTCGCGCGCTGCGTGGTCAACCTGGTGAAGCCTGAAGAGGGCGCGATCCGCTATCACGACACCGATCTCCGCCGGCTGATGCGCCGGCATTGGAAGCCATATCGCAAGCGCATCCAGATGGTCTTCCAGGATCCATTCGCCTCGCTCAATCCGCGCCGCCGCGTCGGCGACATCATCGCCGAGGGACCGATGGCCCACGGCATGGCACGGGCGGCGGCACTCCGCCGGGCCGACGAGCTGCTGGCTCTCGTCCAGCTCGATGCCGGCTCGGCCGAGCGGTTTCCGCACGAGTTCAGCGGCGGACAACGCCAGCGCATCGGCATCGCCCGCGCCCTCGCGCTCGAGCCGGAGCTCCTGATCGCCGATGAGCCTGTGTCGGCGCTCGATGTCTCGGTTCAGGCACAGATCCTGGCACTGCTCGAAGACCTGAGGCAGCGGCTGGGACTGACGATGCTGTTCATCACGCACGATCTGCGCGTCGCGGCGCAGGTTTGTGGACGGGTGGCGGTGATGCAGCGCGGCGTGATCGTGGAGCAAGGTCGTACGGCGGAGGTTTTTGCGGCGCCGCAACACCCTTATACGCGGAGCCTGCTCGATTCCATTCCGGGGCGTCACTGGCTGCCGCCTGTCGTACAGGCTTCTGATCAAGGTCCTGTAGACTGAATCAGAGCGAGCACCCGCCGCCCCAACAGCGTGGCGGGGTTGGCAAGATCCAGCATGACGTCGAAGTGATTGCGGGCGGCGTTCTCGAACTCGACGCAGTCGGTGCCGGCTTCATGCACCGCTTGGGCGAAGGCCCGGCTTTGGCGCTTGGACTGATCGGTTTCGATCTCGCCCCAACAGACGAGGCTTGGCGGGAAGCCCTTCAAGGGTTGGTGCAGCGGGCTATTGCGCGCGGCCGTGGCAGGATCGAGGCCCAGCGGCGCGTCGATCGACGTGCCGATCAGCGGCTCAAGATCGTAGATGCCCGACACCAGCACAGCGCCTTTCACCGGGCTGCTGCCGGGCGCGCCAAAAGGAGTCTGAAGAGCGGTCATGGCCGCCAAATGCGCACCGGCCGAGCTGCCGACAACAATGAGACGGTCAGGATCGATCCCCATCGTGTCGCCAAGACGCCCGAGCCAGCCGACCGCGGCGCGACACTCCGCGACGATGTCGGAGAGCGTGGCGGCAGGCGCCAGCGTATAGCCGACGGCGGCATAGGCAATGCCGTGCGCCAGGCACTGCGGGGCCGCAAAGGCGGAGTCCTCCTTCGAAAGTTCCTGCCAATAGCCGCCATGAAAGAACACCAGGACGGGAGGCTTGGCCACGCCGTCGGGCACAAACAGATCGAGCGTTTGCTGCTCCGTTGTCCCGTAACGGAGCTTCGCCTGACCGTGGGGCGAATACTCGCGCTCGCGGTCTTCAAGAGAAAGCTTTTGCCAATCGAGCTTCCAGTTCCGGGGATCGGTCATCGCTACAAGTTTGTGCGCAGCCGCCAGAGTTCGGGGAACAGCACCACGTCGAGCATCTTGCGCAGATAGCCCACACCGCCGGTGCCGCCGGTGCCGCGCTTGAGACCGATCAGCCGCTCGACTGTGGTGGCGTGGCGAAAGCGCCACACCCGGAATGTGTCCTCGAGGTCCATCAGCTCTTCACCCAACTGGTAGAGATCCCAATGCGCTTTCGGCTGGCGATACACCAACAGCCAAGCCTGCTCCACCTCATCGCTGTCTGCATAAGGCTGGGTCCAGTCGCGCTGCACGTGGCTTGCGGGGACCGGCAGCCCGCGCCGCGCCAGGGCGCGCAACGCCTCGTCGTAGAGCGACGGTGCTTCGTAGGTCGCGTGCACCCGGGCCAGCAGGTCGGGTCGATGCTCATGCGGCTTGAGCATGATCGGGTTCTTGTTGCCGAGCGAATACTCGATGCAGCGGTATTGGTAGCTCTGAAAGCCGCTGGACGCGCCGAGATAGGGCCGAATGGCCGTATATTCCGGCGGCGTCATCGTGGCCAACACGTCCCAGGCCTGCACCAATTGCTCCAGGATGCGCGACACCCGCGCCAGCATCTTGAACGCGCTGCCCAGCTCGTCTGCCGCAATGCACAGCCTGGCGCCGGTGAGTTCGTGCAACATCAGTTTCATCCAGAGTTCGCTGGTCTGGTGCTGCACGATGAACAGCAGCTCATCATGGGCATGGGAAAGCGGCTTTTGAGCGTTGAGAAGCACGTCGAGCTGCAGGTAGTCGCCGTAGCTCATGGAGCGACTCAAATCGAGCTGGGCCTTCTCGTCCTGTACGATCTTCTCGGGGGACGGCGGCTTCGGATTGCTGGGTGCCTGTCCGGACATGGCGTTCAGCCTAACACATGGAGAAGCGCGCTGCTCGAACTGGGACAGAGCGCTCCTTACAGGGTCGCCCTTAGAGCACTCTCATGCCAATGGCCGAGAACGAGTTGGCTGAGAGCGGTCATCGACATGAACATCGCGATACCAAGGGCGGCGATGAGGGCGAGAGCTGCGAACATCAGCGGAATGTCGAGCTGGAAGCCGGCGTTTAGAATCAGATAGGCGAGGCCAGAATTACGGCCGCCCGTGCCGGCAACGAACTCGGCGACGACAGCGCCGATCAGCGACAGACCGCTAGAGATGCGCAGACCGGCCAGAAAGAACGGCAAGGCACTCGGAATGCGCAAGCGAAGAAGGGTGCGGAGACGCCCCGCCTTCTTCATCCGGAAATAACTCAGCAGGCCCGGATCGACGCTGCGCAGGCCGATGATCGTGTTCGATATCACGGGAAAGATGCCTATGATCGTCGCGCAAATCACGAGCGAAAGGCTCGTACTCTTGACCAGGATGATGATGAGCGGCGCGATCGCCACGATCGGGGTCACCTGCAAGAGGTATTGCGGCACCTGGAAGACACGGCAGGCGGCCTCCCACACGCCGAGCAGCACCATGCCGACCAGCAGCGGTGCGACTATGGCCCAGAGCACCTCGCCTGACATTGCCTTGGAAAGCCGCATGCGGCCCCTATGCTTCCGGCGTTGTCTGGCGGGAAGCCGCGGCCAGCATCGTCGAGAGTTCCTGGCAGGTCCGGACAAAGCGCAGGCTGTTGCGGAAACCGTCTTCCCGGGGTTGCGGCTCGTCGACCACGAGTTCGCCGAAGATGCGGCCCGGTTTGGCGGCCATGACGACGATCCGCGTCGAGAGGAACACCGCCTCGTAGATCGAATGCGTGACGAAGAGCGTCGTCAGCCGACGCTGCCAGGCAAGCTCGACGAGATCGAGGTCGAGCCTGTTGCGGGTGAATTCGTCGAGCGCGCCGAAGGGTTCGTCCATCAGCAGGAGGTCGGGCCGGTCGATCAGCGCCCGGGCGATGGAAACGCGCATCTTCATCCCACCCGAGAGCTGGCGCGGATAGCTGTCGGCGAAATCCGCCAGGCCGACCTGCTCGAGCGCCGCCGCGACCTTGCGCGCGGGGTCCTCGCCGTCCTGCTTCTCGAGATCCAGAGCGAGACGCACGTTGGCCGCCACCCGTGCCCAGGGCATCAACGTCGGTTCCTGAAACACGAAGGCCAGACGCCGCCCCGTCTGGCCGACCTTGCTGAAGTCGCCTTGCCACCACGAGAGGGAGCCGCTGGTCGTCTCGTAGAAATTGGCAATCAGCTTCAGCAGAGTCGACTTGCCGCAGCCGGAAGGACCTATGAGCGAGAGGAACTCGCCGTTCCTGACCGTGAGGTCGATCGGCGCCAGAGCGCGCGTTCCGTTGGCGAACACCTTCCCGGCGGCACGCACCGACACGACGACATCCGTCGCAGCAGGCGATGACGGATGCTCGTCGTTGGCGACACGCTGTGCCGAAACACTCATCGCGGCGCCACCTGCAAGGTTCGGACCATTGGCCGGGCCGCTCACGCGCGGGGAACGACGGTGTTCCTGATCTGGACTCGGTTGCCGGTGCGCACCGCTGGATAGTAGTCCCAGACCGCGATGTGCTGGGCGGCACGATTGTCCCAGAAGGCGATCGAGTTCTTGCGCCAGCGAAACCGCGTGGAGTATTGCGGCTGGCCGATCTGAGTATAGAGATAGGTCAGGATCGCGTTGCTCTCGTCGCGGCTCACACCGTTGACGTGGCTGGTGTATTCGGGATTGACGAACAACAGCTTGCGGCCCGTCTCGGGATGGCGGCAGACGATCGGGTGATTGGCCGTCGGATAGGTGAGGTTGGCGGCGCCGGGTCGGTTGTCGTAGACAAGCTTGAAAACGCGCGCGCCGTCGTGATGCGCAGTCATCCCATCAAGATAGGTTTTCATCTTGTCGGATAATCCGGCATAGGCGGCATAGGCGCTCGTGAACATCGTGTCGCCGCCGTTCGGCGGCAGGACCCGCATGTGCAGGATGCTGCCCATCGGCGGCATCGGATCGCAGGTGAGGTCGGAGTGCCAGCCCTCCCCCGCCACGACTTTGGTGGTTTCGTCGGCGTGGATGCGCGTCATCTCGGCGTCGTTGCCCGGCAGGGTCGCGCCGGGATGCCGATGAAGTTCGCCAAACCACCGGCCGAGCGCCTTGTGGCTTTCCCGGTCGATGTCCTGATCGCGGAAGAAGATCACCAGATGATCGAGCAGGGCATGCCGGATCTCCTCGACCGTCTGCCGGTCGAGCGGCTTCGACAAATCAATACCCGAGATCTCCGCTCCGATGACAGGTGAACAGGGCTCGACCTCGATGCGGCGATACGTGAAGGCCTCGGGCTGAAAGTGCTTCAACGGTGCTTGTGCCATGACTCCCTCCTCAATGCGGCTACGGCTACGGTTCGACTCGGCCAAATTTCATGAAGGCGGCGAAATCGGCGAGCTGGGTGCGGATGAGATCCCGCGTCGCCGTGTCGGTCAGCTTGCCCGACTCCTCGTCGACCTTTGATCGGGCGAGTCCGATCATTACCTCCGGTCGATTGAAGACCCGGGCGTTTAGCCCCACCAGAGTCTGGCGCAAATGATATTGCATGCGCACGCCGCCCATCGGCCCCTGCGACACCGACTGGATCAGCACCGGCTTGTCGGCGAAAGGCTGGTTGGGTACCCGCGAAACCCAGTCGATCGTGTTCTTCAGCACGCCCGGCACCGAGTAGTTGTACTCGGGCGAAACGATGATCACGCCGTCGGTCTCGCGCATGGCGTTGGCCAGCAGCGCGATGGGGTGCGGCACGCCGCTCGAGGTTTCGAGGTCGCCGTCGTAGTGCGGCACGTCGCCGATCGATGGGAACGGCGTGAAACCCATGCCACCCGGCGACAATGCCGGCAGCGCGCGCAGCACGGCGGCGGCGTACGAACCCTTGCGCAGACTGCCGCAGATGGTGACGACGTTCAGATCGAATTTCCTCGCCATGAAGCATTTCTCTCCTACGGCCGAACGAACCGCCCGCCGGGCGGCCCGTCGCTTTTGCCTTCTCGCGAAATAACGCGCCCGCGCAGCAGCACTTGCTCGATCAGGCAGGAAACCGTGCGGCCGGCCAGGGTCGTGTAGCCGGCCTTGCTGTATTGGTCGCTGTCGCGCACTTCCATACGGCGCGAGGGGTCGATGATCACCAGGTCGGCATCGGCGCCCGGTACGATTGCGCCCTTCTTCGGATAGAGGTTGAACAGCCGCGCCGGCCGCTCGGCGCAATGCCGCACCAGGTGCTGCAAAGTGAGTTCGTTCTCGTCGATCAGCGCCAGCATGGAGGCGCAGAGCGTCTGGTAACCCGGCATGCCGGGCGGTGCGATCCAGATGTTCTCGTGCGCGCGCTCCTTGTCCTCCCGCAGGCAGGGCGAATGATCGCTCACCACCATGTCGATATCACCGGAGCGCACCGCCTCGCGCAGATGGCGCCGCTCCTCCTCCGGCCTGAGTGGCGGCACGATCACGCCGTAAGGACCGAAGCGTCTGGCGTCCTCGTCGGTAAAGAGAAGATGATGCGACATCACCTCGGAACTGACGCGCACCAGTTCCTTGAATCTGGCCACGATCTGCACGCTCGAGCGCGTCGAGAGCGCGCGCACATGGACTTGCGTGCCCGTGAAATGCGCCGCGGTCAGGGCGCGGCTGATGCCGAGCAGCTCCGAGAGCGGCGGCCGTGTGGCGGCGAAGGTCTCAACGGTGGGATGCTCGACTTCCTCCTTCGCATCCTTGGTCAGACGCTGAACCAGCGACGGTGAATGCGGCGTCACGCCGGCAATGCCGCCCACGTCGCGCACCATCTGCATGACGCGCTGAAGTTCGAAATCATCGTTGCCGATCACGAAGTCGGGATTGCCACCATAGGCGAGAAAAAGCTCGAACGAAACGGCGCCCATGCCGGCCATCTCCTCGATGCTCTCGCTGCGCGGCCCGACCAGCGCCTGGATGGCGAAGTCAACATGCGACTTCTTCTCGCCGATCTCCTTCTTGAGCTGGAAGTAATCCGGCGTAGAGGTGCGCGGATCCTCAGTCGGCATCAGCATCACCGTGGTGACGCCACCCGCGGCGGCCGCCCGTGTCGCGCTGTCGAAATCGTCGAGCCGCGTCGACAAGAAGAAGCCCGGAATATGCGAATGGGCGTCGACCAGGCCCGGCAGGATGTACTTGCCGCCGGCATCGATCCGCTGGGCGCCCTGCAGCGGCTCGTGGGGGCCGGCCACGACTTTGACCGTGCCGTCGGCGATGCCGATCGTGCCGGCCGAGCTGCCCTCGGAGCCGACCACGGTGCCGCCGCTGATGACCAGATCGAACATGCCGAACGCCGGCCTAACCGCGCGCGGCGGTGGCAGCGCCGATCTCGTCCAGGGCGCGCGTGTAACGCTCCAGGCTCCACTGGTTGAGCTGGGGCAACGCGGACTCAAGCCGCGACAGCGTGCCACGCGGTGTGAAGCGCGACTGATAGGCCTGCTGCAGGGCGACCTGAGTCACCTGATCCTGCAGGATGATCGTCTTCATGTAGGTGAACTGCTCGTCGCGCAGCTGCTCGAAATGCGGCGAGGCCACGGCCTCCTTCGTGTAGAGATTGACTCGTCGTGAGTCGAGCGTGCCCGCCGAAGTCGGATTGAGGAAGGTGATCGTCAGGAACGACGGCTGGAACACAGCCACCGCCGTCGGCATGAAGGACACGAACATCACGCGGCTGTTTTGCTCGTTGGTAAGGCCGCGAAGCCCCGGCAGGCGACGCGTGCCCTCGGCCTCGAACAGGTCGCCGTCGCTTTCGGCAAATCCCGTCATGCGCATGACCTGTCCATCGCCTGGCTCGAAGGGACAGAATTCGGTTTTCGCGGCGGGCACGGCGTCGTGATAGCCCTTGTGCACGTAGTCGGTGTGATACGGCTCGAGCGCGTTCTCGTGATGAAGCTTCCAGTTCCAGCCGAGATTGCGCTGTTCCCAGATGTGGCCCGGCACGAGTTCCTCCAACCCGTAAGTCGCGAGCTGCGCGCCGACGCGGCTGAGCGACGGCGCGAGCGGAGCCGCATTCCGGTCGAAGTTGACGAAGACCAGGCCATGGAAGATCGCGCTGCGAACCTCCGGCAGGCTGATTTTCTTGCGCAGCTCCGCGAGTGGCGTCGTCTCGCGCATCGCCGGAGCCCCTATCAGCTTGCCGTTCAGCCCATAGCTCCAGTTGTGATAGGGACAGACCAGGCGCATCGCGTTGCTGCAGCGCGCCTGGCGCCTGTCCTCCGCGACGCCGGCCGCGAGCGGGTGGCCGCGATGCTGGCAGATCGCCGACAGGACGCGCACGGTCCGCGTCTCGTCGCGCACCAGCACCAGCGGCTCACCGGCCATGTTGAGATAGAGGTGGTCGCCGGGCTCGGGCACCTCGTTCGCGTGAGCGAGGCAGAGCCATTCACGACCGAAGATCGCCTGCTTCTCGAACGCCCAGAAATCGGCACTGACATAGGCGTCGGCCGGCAGGATGTTGGCCTTCGCGACCGGCCCGACGCTCGACGCGGCGTCGGCGACGACGCGTCGTGCGTGCGCGATGCACGCTTCACTG
>WNFC01010842.1_pt1 | contig 12028 bp, 12 predicted proteins | sample 5400541 | NCBI WGS metagenome assembly WNFC01 (sample SAMN13153342, study PRJNA577476) | soil metagenome | isolation source: 120 cm saprolite under Douglas fir tree site 2 hole 2 replicate 1 | place: USA:California | collected 2015-04-18 | reverse complement strand
CTCGAAGGGCATCGGCCTCGCGGTCGCCAAGCTCCTCGCCGCCGAGGGCTGCAACCTCCATCTCGTGGCGCGCGGCAAGGAGACGCTCGAGACGGCACGCGAGGCGATCCGCAAGCGCCATCAGATCGCCGTCGCCCTTCATCCGCTCGATCTCTCGCGCAGCGAGTCGGTCGGGCAGCTCGCCGAAGCGTGCGGCGACATCGACATACTGATCAACAACGCCGGCGCCATTCCCGGCGGCACGCTCGCCATGGTCGACGAGGCGCGCTGGCGGGCGGCCTGGGATCTCAAGGTCTTCGGCTACATCAATTTGACGCGCGCCTTCCTCGCTTTGATGGAGGCGCGCGGGCGCGGCGTCATCGTCAACGTCGTCGGCCTCGCCGGCGAGAAGATGGATGCCGGCTACGTCGCCGGCAGCGCCGGCAACGCGGCGCTGATCGCCTTCACCAAGGCGGTCGGCAGCACCAGCCTCGACAAGGGCGTGCGCGTCGTCGGCTGCAATCCCGGGCCGGTCGAGACCGACCGCATCGTCACGCTGATGAAGACGCGCGCCGAGCGCGAGTTCGGCGATGCCGGGCGCTGGCAGGAGTATCTCAAGAAGCTGCCGCTCGGCCGCGCCGCCAAGGCCGAGGAGGTCGCCGATCTCGTCGTCTTCCTCGCCTCCGACCGCGCCAGCTATATCAGCGGCACGATCCACAATATCGACGGCGGGCTGGGCGCGCGGAATTAGAGATCCGCCCTCGCCCCCTCGGGGAGAGGCCCTTCGACTATCGCTCAGGAGGGACCCATGCGCAGCATGGGGAGGGTGAGGGGGACGGGGCCACAATTGAGCTATCTGGTCGAACATCGCTGCGGTTGCGCCGCCCCCTCACCCTAACCTCTCCCCGAGGGGAGAGGAGATGAAACATCATCAACGTTTCTATTCCGGCGGCGGCACCGCGCCCTTGCGCTCGGTGATGAGCCCATAGGTCTGCGGCTGGCGGTGGCGGGCGAAGTCGAAGACCGTCTCCTTGTAGGATTTCGTCAGATCGAGATCGCAGCGCGCGACGACGAGCTCGTCGCCCAATGTCGCCGCCTGGGCGATGATCTCGCCGGAGGGCGCGATGATAGCGCTGCCGGCGATGGCGGAAACGCCCTCCTCGTCGCCGCCCTTGGCGACGCCGACGACGAAGGTGCCGTTCTGATAGGCGCCGGCCTGCATGACGAGATGGTTGTGGAAATTGGCGAGGTTGTCGTGCTCGGGCGCCGGCGGGTTGTGGACCGGCGTGTTGTAGCCGAGCAGGATCATCTCGACGCCCTGCAGCCCCATGACGCGATAAGTCTCGGGCCAGCGTCGATCGTTGCAGATGCACATGCCGAAGAGCCCGCCGAAGGCGCGGGTCACCGGGAAGCCGAGATTGCCGATTTCGAAATAGCGCTTCTCGAGATGCTGGAAGCGGCGCCAGGGCTCGTGCTCGGCGTGGCCGGGGAGATGCACCTTGCGGTACTTGCTGACGATCTTGCCCGCGGCGTCGACCAGGATCGACGTGTTGTAATGGTGGACGCCGTCCGCTGCCTCGACCAGCTCGGCATAGCCGAGCGAGAAGCCGATGCCGAGCCGCGCCGCCTCGTCGAAGAGCGGCCTGGTGTCCGGCCCCGGCATCGCGCGCTCGAAATAGGCATCGATCTGCACCTGGTCGGTCATGTACCAGCGCGGAAAGAAGGTGGTGAGGGCGAGCTCGGGATAGACGACGAGGGTACAGCCCATCCCCTTGGCCTCGCGCATCAGCCCGATGAGACGGGCGACGACATCGCGCCGCGTCTCGTTGCGCGCGATCGGGCCGAGCTGGGCGGCGCCGATGGTGACCGTTCTACTCATGAGCCGCTCCCGAGCCGGGCCTGGAAAATGCAGGCGGAATGCAGGTGCATTTTTGTCACATATCGCTTAAGACTTTGAAAATAGGGAATCTCCATTTGATAATCCAACCGTTAGCTTCCGCGCATGCTCACTAATCCAATTTGGGTAATATAAGGCCAATTCGGTCCAATTGCAATCCCCCATCCGAAGTGCCCGCGCGGCCGTTCCAGGATCGGTGCCGCGTGCTACCATATTCCTCGCATGATCCCCTTCTCCGTTCTCGACCTCTCGCCGATTGCCCAGGGCAGCTCCCCGGCGCAGTCCCTACGCAACACGCTCGACCTCGCCCGCCATGCCGAGGGCTGGGGCTATCGCCGCTATTGGCTGGCCGAGCATCACAATATGCCGGGGATCGCCAGCGCGGCGACGGCGGTGGTGATCGGCCATGTCGCCGGCGGCACCGCGACGATCCGCGTCGGCGCCGGCGGCATCATGCTGCCGAACCACGCGCCGCTCGTCATCGCCGAGCAATTCGGCACGCTGGAAGCGCTCTATCCCGGCCGTATCGATCTCGGTCTCGGCCGCGCGCCGGGTACCGACCAGGTGACCGCGCACGCGCTGCGCCGCACCCTCGCCGGCGATGTCGATGCCTTCCCGCAGGACGTGGTCGAGCTGATATCCTATTTCGCGCCGGCCTCGCCCGAGCAGCGCGTGCGGGCGGTGCCCGGGACGGGGCTCGACATTCCCATCTGGATTCTCGGCTCCAGCCTCTACGGCGCCCAGCTCGCCGCCGCGCTCGGCCTACCCTACGCCTTCGCCTCGCATTTCGCGCCCGAGCAGATGGCGACCGCGATCGCGCTCTATCGCAGCCGCTTCCGCCCCTCGGCGCAGCAGGCGACGCCCCATGTCATGCTCGGCCTCAACATCTTCGCCGCTTCGAGCGACGCGGAAGATGCGCGGCTCTTCACCTCGCAGCAGCAGGGTTTCGTCAATCTGCGGCGCGGCCGGCCCGGCCCGTTGCCGCCGCCGGTCGACGACATCACCGCGATCCTCTCGCCGATGGAGCGGGCGATGGTGGCGCAATCGCTGTCCTGCACCGTCGTCGGCGCGCCCGAAACGGTGCGCCGGGGCCTCGCCGATTTCATCGCGCGCACCGGCGCCGACGAGCTGATGATCACGGGGCAGATCTTCGATCACGCGGCGCGGCTGCGCTCGTTCGAGATCGCCGCGGCGGCGCGGCGCGAGCTCGCCGCGGAAAAATCTGACGCCGCTTAGCAGGCTGATCCCTTCAAATTGAACTGTACTTTCGTCGCCCCCGCGAAAGCGGGGGCCCAGGGGAGCATCACGTCGCTCGCCCTGGATCCCCGCTTTCGCGGGGACGACGACATCAGGGATTAGACGTGAGCCCCCTAGTGCTTTACCGAGACGCCGCCCTCACCTCCGTCGCGCTGCGTCCGGTGATCCGGCGATAGATCTCGGGGTCGGTGTCGCCCTCGCTGCCGATGACGAGCACGCGGCTGGCCGGCCCGAGGGCGAGCGCCTGGCGCAGCGCCGGATCGGACGCGGCGGCGCGCAGCCCGGCGAGGCCGGCCACCCCGGTCTCGCCGGCGACCAGCGGCGCATCGCCGCCGGCACCGTCGGCGAGGAAGCGCACCGTGTCGATGGCGAGTTCGTCGCCGACCATCATGAAATCCTCGGCGCCGGCGGCGAGGACCGGCCAAGCCAGCACCGAGACCTCGCCGCAGGAGAGGCCGGCCATCACCGTCTCGAGATCGCCGGTCAGCGCCACCGGCTTGCCGGCGCGGGCGCTCTCGTAGAGGCAGGCGGCGCGGTCGGGCTCGACGATGACCACGCGCGGCCGCGCCGCCGCAAAATGCTGCCAGAAACGGGCGCAGATCGAAGCCGCCATGCCGCCGACACCGGCCTGGAGGAAGACATGAGTCGGCGGCGTGCCGCCGGCAACGTTACCCGGCAGCTGGGCGAAGATCTCCTCGGCGACGACGCCGTAGCCCTGCATGATCCGGCGCGGAATCGCGCTGTAGCCGGCATAGGCGGTGTCGGAGACGACGGTCCAGCCCTGCTCGGCAGCGACCGCGGCGGCGTGGTGGACGGAGTCGTCGTAGCCGCCTGATACGCGCACGATCTCGGCGCCATAGGCGGCGATGGCAGCGGCGCGGCCTTCGCTCACCGTCGCGTGAATGAAGATGACGCAGCGGCAATGGAAGAGACGCGCGCCCCAGGCGACCGAGCGGCCGTGATTGCCGTCGGTGGCGCAGGTCACGGTGATGTTTTCCGTCACATGCCGCCAGCGCCCGTCGGCCAGGGCGGTGGCGGTGATTAGTCCTTCGTCCCTTGGCCCCTCGCCTGGTTGGTCCTCGCGCTGGGCGGCAACCGCGTCGGCGAGCAGGCGGAAGACGGCATAGGCGCCGCCCAGCGCCTTGAAGCTGTTGAGCCCGAAGCGCGGCGCTTCGTCCTTGTAGAGGAGACGCTCGATGCCGAGCGCGGCGGCGGTGCGGTCGAGGGCACGAAGCGGCGTCGGCGCGTAATCGGGCCACGAGGCGATCTCGCGATAGGCGGCGCCGAAGCCGTCCTCGTCGAGCACCGCCCGGAGCGGCTCGGCGTAGAGCGCCGCGCGCGCCAGGGCGCGAGGATTGTGGAAATGGGCGACGGTCATGAGCGAGCCAAAGGTTTCACCACGAAGGACACGTAGAGATTGGAGAGACGGTCGTCCTGCGAGCGCAGCGAAGCAATCCACTCATCCGGCGGCATGGATTGCTTCTCCTGAGCGCTTGTCGAAGGGGCTTCGCTTCTCGCAATGACGGCTTCGAGCGTCGGTATCGATCGTTGCGGAGCCCTGGATGACCATTCTCGTGGCCGGAAGCGCCGGCCATCTCGGCGAGGCGCTGATGCGGACCCTCCGCGCCGCGGGCCGCCCGGCGCGTGGCATCGATATCCTGCCATCGCCGTTCACCGATGCGGTGGGATCGATCTGCGATCGCGATTTCGTCATCAGGTGCATGAGCGGCGTCCGCGCGATCGTCCATGCGGCGACGTTGCACAAGCCCCATGTCGCCACTCACGGCAATCGGGATTTCGTCGAGACGAACGTCACCGGCACGCTGACCCTCCTCGAGGAGGCGGTGGCTTCCGGTATCCAAACCTTCGTCTTCACCAGCACGACGAGCGCCTTCGGATCGGCGCTGACACCTTCTGCCGGCGAGCCGGCAGCCTGGGTGACCGAGGACGTCGTCCCGGTCGCCAGGAACATCTATGGCGTTACCAAGATTGCTGCCGAGACTCTGTGCGAGCTCTTCCACCGTAAGCGGCGCCTATCCACCATCGTGTTGCGAACCTCGCGGTTCTTTCCCGAAGCCGATGACGACGTCACGATCCGGGAAAGCTATGAATTGGCCAACGTCCAGGCCAATGAAATGCTCAACCGGCGCGTCGATATCGCGGACGTGGTCGACGCGCATCTCCTGGCGCTCGAGAAGGCGCCCGAGATCGGTTTCGCTCGCTATATCGTTTCCGCCACGACTCCCTTCACGCGCGACGATCTGGCGGCGCTGCGCATGCATGCGCCGGGCGTGGTGCAACGACTATTTCCCGAGTGCGAAGCGCTCTTTGCCGCCCGCGGATGGCGACTGTTCCGCACGATCGATCGTGTCTATGTCAATCACCTGGCCGCGGCCGAGCTGGGATGGCGGCCGAAATACGACTTCCGGCATGTCCTCGAATGCCTCGGCGCGGGAACGGATTTTCGCAGTAAGCTGGCGCGCGAGGTGGGAAGCAAAGGATATCACGCCACGGTGTTCGAGCACGGACCTTACCCCGTCGCGTAAGCTCGTGGCCGGCGGACCGTGTTGACAGGATGCCGCGTCGCTCGCTAGTTTCATGTCATGAGCGACGCGCAACGCATGCTTACGAATTGCCATTCGACCCACGCCATGACGGCGGGGCCGAGGGGTTGTCGCATGCGCTGATCGTCGCGCCATTGCGTAGACTGCCAAGGGCCCCGCCGGAAACGGTCGGGGCCCTTCGCGTTGTCGGGCGTCCCCTCCGGATCGGCAGAGAGGAGAGGAGAGAGGACGATGAGTGACGGATTGCGCCTGGTGGCGCCGAGCGCGGCAATGCTGCCCGACTATGCGGCGGCGCTCGAACGCGGCTGGTCGCCGAACACGCTGCGCGACGTCGGGCCCGAGCAGCTTGCGCTGCTGCGCCGCGACCCGGCCGCCTTGCTGCACGATCTGACCGACGAGACCGGCACCGTGCCGCAGCCCGACGGCAGCACGAAGCCGCGCATTCCCTTTCGCCCGTTCTGGTTGTCGGATGGCGAGTTCTGCGGCGCGATCAATCTGCGCTTCCTGCCCGGCACGGAGGAATTGCCGGCGCATGTCTCCGGCCATGTCGGCTACGCGGTGGTGCCGTGGAAGCGCCGGCGCGGCTACGCGACGCGCGCATTGGCTTTGATCTTGCCGATCGCGCGCGCCATCGGCCTCGCCCGTGTCCTGGTGACTTGCGATGCGACCAACGAGCCGTCGCGCAGGGTCATCCTGGCCAATGGCGGCGTCGCCGACGGGCGCGAGACGCATGAGGGCGCACCGGACAAGCTGCGCTTCTGGGTGGCGACTGAGGGCTAGGCATGCCGGTTTAAGACTGATCCAGGTTTCGTCGCCCCTGCGCAAGCAGGGCCCAGGGCTAGCGGCACGTTGCTCACCGCTGGGTTTCCCGCTTGCGCTGGGACGACGAACGGAGATAACTCGAGAGCAAAAGTTGCTCTATCGTCATGATGGGATCCCGATCGCGCGAGCAAGCCGCCTTCATGATGCCCTTCGTTACCGCCCATCGTCTCCGGCTGATCAAGGTGCTCTCGGCGCGCTGGCAGCGCCGCGCCATCTTCCTGCTCGGCGGCGTGGCGGTCGGCGCCGCCGCGGTGGCGCTGGCGCTGCTCGCCGACCAGGCACAGCTCGGCTTCGGGCTCGTGGTGGCGCGCTGGCCCTATGTCGCGTTCGCGGTGACGCCGCTCGGCTTCGCCCTCGCGGTCTATCTGGCCGGACGCTTCTTTCCCAATTCGCAGGGCAGCGGCATCCCGCAAGTCATCGCGGCGCGTGAGCTCTCCGACCAGACGGAGCGCGGCCGCCTGGTATCGATCCGGATCGCGGCCGGCAAGGTGCTGCTTACCTTGCTCGGGCTGCTATGCGGGGCCTCGGCCGGGCGCGAGGGCCCGACGGTGCAGATCGGCGCCTCGTTGATGTTCGCCGTCGGACGGCTGTCGCCGCGCCGGCAGCCCGGGCTGATCCTGGCCGGCGCCGCCGCCGGCGTCGCCGCCGCCTTCAACACGCCGCTCGCCGGCATCATCTTCGGCATCGAGGAGCTCGGCCGCTCCTTCGAGACGCGGACCAGCGGGCTGATCATCGGCGCCGTCATCGCCGCCGGCCTGACCTCGCTGGCGCTGGTCGGTAACTACACCTATTTCGGCACCAGCCCTGCGATGCTGGCGGACGGCATCGACTGGCTCGCCATTCCGCTCTGCGGCATCGCAGGCGGCCTGCTCGGCGGAATCTTCAGCCGTATCCTCATCGTGGTTGCCGGCGGATTGCCGGGCCGTGCGGGTGCGGCGATCAAGTCCCGCCCCATCCTGTTCGCCGTGCTCTGCGGCATCGCCGTCGCCGGCTGCGGCATCGTCTCGGACGGCGCGACATACGGCACCGGCTATGCCCAGGTGAAGGCGATGCTCTATGGCGGCGAGAAGCTGCCCGACAGTTTCGGCCTCCTCAAATTGGCGGCGACCGTCTTCTCGGCGATCAGCGGCATTCCGGGCGGCATCTTCGCGCCCTCGCTCGCCATCGGCGCCGGGCTCGGCGTCGACGCGGCGCAGCTTTTTCCCGGCGCGCCGCTCGGCGCCATCATCCTGCTCGGCATGGTGTCCTATTTCGCCGGCGTGGTGCAGGCGCCGATCACCGCTTTCGTCATCGTCAGCGAGATGACCGACAATCACGCCATGATGATGCCGCTGATGGCCGCGGCGGTGATCGCCCACGCCGCATCGCGGCTGGTCTGTCCGGAAGGGGTCTATCACGCGCTGGCGAAGAATTTCCTCGCGCCGAATCAGTCAGGGCGGAGCCAGGAGATGGGCTCCTAGATCTCGATCGCGTAGTTCTCGATAACGGTATTGGCGAGCAGCTTCTGGCACATCTGCTCGACCGTCGCGCGGGCGCGCGCCTTGTCGGTCTCGGCGATCTCGATCTCGATATACTTGCCCTGACGGACCTCGCCGATTCCGGCGAAGCCGAGATTGCCGAGAGCGTGGGCGATCGCCTTGCCCTGGGGATCGAGGACGCCTGTCTTCAGCGTCACGTGAATGCGTGCCTTCATGTCGGTCTCGCGCGCTCCTATTGCACCGCCTTGGGGGCTTTGATATCGGCAGCGCCGCCCTCCGGCAGGATGCCGAGGCGGCGGGCGACCTCCTGATAGGCCTCCTCGACACGGCCGAGATCCTGGCGGAAGCGGTCCTTGTCCATCTTCTCGTTGGTCTTGAGATCCCACAGCCGGCAATTATCCGGGCTGATCTCGTCGGCGAGGACGATACGCATCTCGTCCTCCTTGTAGAGGCGGCCGAACTCGATCTTGAAATCGACGAGACGGATCTGCACGCCGAGGAAAAGGCCGGTCAGGAAGTCGTTGATCCTGAGCGCCATCTGCATCATGTCGTCGAGATCCTGCGTCGTCGCCCAGCCGAAGGCGGTGATGTGCTCCTCGGAGACCATCGGATCGCCGAGCTCGTCGTTCTTGTAGTAGTACTCGACGATCGAACGCGGCAGCACGGTGCCCTCGGCGATGCCGAGGCGCTTGGAGAAGCCAGCGGCGGCGATGTTGCGGATGACCACCTCGATCGGGATGATCTCGACCTCGCGGACGAGCTGCTCGCGCATGTTGAGGCGGCGCACGAAATGCGTCGGCACGCCGATCTCGTTGAGCTTGGTCATGAGATATTCGCTGATGCGGTTGTTGAGCACGCCCTTGCCGGTGATCGTGCCCTTCTTCTTGTTGTTGAAGGCGGTGGCGTCGTCCTTGAAATACTGCACGATCGTGCCGGGCTCCGGTCCCTCGAAGAGGACCTTGGCCTTGCCTTCGTAAATCTGCCTGCGTCGGGACATGGCCGCCTTTTCGAAGATGCGAACGCTACGCCGCGGCGCCGGGCGAGTCAAAGTACGCGGTCCCGCTGTATAGCAAGGAGAGGGGGCGGAGACAATGCGGGTGCGTGTCGTGGTTCAGACCGTCGTTTCCGACCATGCCGAAGGCGCCGGCCGGCGCGCGGCGAAGCGGAAGAGCGGATGCACGCCGGGTCGGCCGAAGCGGGGCAGGGCGATGAGCGCGCTCGACACCGTGGCGAAGCCCTCCGGGGTCGCGAAGTTCATGGCGCTGCGCGGCCCCACGGCGGGATCGCCGGCATCGCTCGCCAGCAAATCCTGCCATGCCGCCCAGTCGCCGCGCTCGGGATCGGGCGGCGGCGCGGCGCGAAAGCGCGGCAGGTAGTCGCGGATGCGCGGGCTCTCGATATCGTCCAAATCGCCGGACGTGATCATCGAGAGGCCGACGGGAAGCGGGCGGGCGGTGACCGGCAGCACGCCGGTGGGGTCGGCATGGCGCAGCCAAAAAGCGTCGCGGTCGTCGGCGACGATCAGATTGAACGGCCGGTAGGAGCGCGGCTCGAGCTGGGTGAGCGCCTCGGCGGCGATGCCGGCATCGGCGTGGTCGACCGCCTCGAGCACCAGCTCGCCGCGCGAGCGCCGCCCGGCAGCCGGCCCGAGCGTGCCGACGCGGTTGAGAATGCCGGCGGCGACGCCGTGCTGGTTGACGGCGAGCCACGAGCCGCCGGCGAGCACGTCGAGCCCGCCGACCGCCTCGGGACGATCCGGCCAATGATGCGCCGGCGGCAGCCACGGGCGGTCGATCATCTCGTCGCGGTTGGCGGCGATGATGACCGGCCAGGAATGGTCGGGGCGGCGCAGAATGACGAGGGTGCACATCGAGGCGGGTTTCCAGAAGGCTGAGGGGCAATCTACCACGGCGACATGCGGTGGCGCAGCCCGGCGCGGGGCGGCATAATGCGGCAGGTCCGTGCCACCGCACAGAGGAGTCATCGGCAGATGAGCAGCTTCGACGAGCGCGAGAAGGATAACAAGCTGCTCGGCCTATGGGCGGCGCGGCATCTCGGCCTCACCGGCGCGGCGGCGGACGCCTATGCGGCGGAGGTCGTCGCCGCCGATTTCACCCGCCCGGGCGACGGCGACGTCATCGAGAAGGTGGCGGCCGATTTCGCCGCCAAGGGCGTCAAGCTCGGCGCGGCGGCGATCGCCGACGAGCTCAAGCGCTGCTTCGCTGAGGCCAAGATACAGGTGATGAAGGAGTGACCCGGCCGGCACGCCGCCGCCAGGAGCCGCTCGCCGTCGCGCTCGCCGGCGCCGGCATGATCAGCGCGCATCATCTCGCGGCGTGGCGCAGCCTCGGCCCGCGAGCCCGCGTCGTCGCGATCTGCGACCCGGATGCCGCCCGCGCCGCCAAGCGCGCCGAGGAGTTCGGCATTCCGGCGACCTATCGCGATCGCGAGGCGATGCTGGACGACGTCGCGATCGACGCGCTCGACGTCGCGACGCCGCGCGAGACCCATGCCGATTGGGTCGAGGCGGCGGCGGCGCGCGGCATCGACGTGCTGTGCCAGAAACCGTTGACGCCGACCCTCGCCGAGGCCGAGACGCTGATCCGCCGCGTCGACGGCAGGATCCGCCTGATGGTGCACGAGAACTGGCGTTTCCGGCCGTGGTATCGCGAGCTCAAATCCTGGATCCAGGCGGGCGAGCTTGGCGCGCTCCAGATCGCCACCATGGCGATGGTCAATTCCGGCTTCCTGCCGGATGAAGCGGGCACCCGCTTCGCCCTGGTGCGCCAGCCTTTCATGCAGCACGAGGCGCGGCTGATGATCGCCGAGGTGCTGATCCATCATCTCGACGTCATGCGCTATCTCTGCGGTCCGCTGCGCGTCGTCGGCGCGCGGGCGTCCCATACGCTGGCGGATGTGCGCGGCGAGACCCTCGCCACGATCTTCCTGGAGACCGCCGCCGGGGCGCCGGTCGTGGTCAACGGCACCATGGCGGCGCCCGGCTATCCGATTCGGGTGCCGGACCGGCTCGAGCTGGTCGGCAGCATCGCCAGCGCCGCCTTCAGCGGCTCGCCGCTGACCCTACGCGGCGGCAAGCGGCCGCGCGAGATCGGCTTCGACGATGCCGGCGGCTATCAGGCGAGCTTCGACGGCGTCATCGCCCATTTCGTCGATTGCCTGGTCAGCGGCGCGCCGTTCGAGACCGACCCTAGGGATAATCTCGAGACGCTGCGTCTCGTCGAGCACGCCTACTGGGCGGCTGGGCTGCACGCGCCGGGGCCTAAAAGCTAGGCGGAGCCAAACACCCGGCGGAAGATCGTGTCGACGTGCTTGGTGTGGTAGCCCTCGTCGAATAGCCGCTCGAGGGCGTCGGGCGGCAGGTGCTTGGCGACATCCTTGTCGGCCTTGAGGAGCGCGAGGAAGCTGCCTTCGCCGCGCCAGGCCGGCATTGCGTTGCGCTGGACGGCACGATAGGCGTCCTCGCGGCTCATTCCGGCCTGGGTCAGGGCGAGGAGGACGCGCTGCGAATCGACGAGGCCGCCGAGCTGGTCGAGGTTGCGCCGCATCTGCTCGGGATAGACCACCATCTTGTCGACGAGACCAGTGGCGCGGGCGAGGGCGAAATCGAGGGCGATCGTCGCGTCGGGCGCGAAGACGCGCTCGACGGCGGAGTGCGAGATGTCGCGCTCGTGCCAGAGGGCGATGTTCTCGAGCGCCGGCACCACGGTGGCGCGCACGATGCGGGCGAGGCCGGTGAGATTCTCCGACAGCACCGGGTTGCGCTTGTGCGGCATCGCCGAGGAGCCCTTCTGCCCCGGCGCGAAGAACTCCTCGGCCTCGCGCAGCTCGGTGCGCTGCAGATGGCGGATCTCGACGGCGAGCCGCTCGATCGAGCCGGCGATGACGCCGAGCGTCGCGAAGAACATGGCATGGCGGTCGCGCGGGATCACCTGGGTCGAGATCGGCTCGACTTCGAGGCCGAGCTTGGCCGCGACATGCGCCTCGACCGCCGGATCGATATTGGCGAAGGT
>WNFC01010024.1_pt1 | contig 12029 bp, 13 predicted proteins | sample 5400541 | NCBI WGS metagenome assembly WNFC01 (sample SAMN13153342, study PRJNA577476) | soil metagenome | isolation source: 120 cm saprolite under Douglas fir tree site 2 hole 2 replicate 1 | place: USA:California | collected 2015-04-18 | reverse complement strand
CGCGATTCTTCGCGGAGATTTTCGGACTCAGATACGAAGGTCCAGCCGGCCATTTCGCACCGGTGAAGGTGAATGACACGCTCACGCTGGATTTTGATAATAGCCAACGCTTCGAATGGCATCACTATGCGTTCCACGTCGGCGACGACGAGTTTGATGCCATCTTTAGCCGCATCAAGGCGGCCGGCCTCAAGTATGGAAGCATGCCCTGGTCGCGCGAGGATATGCAGCTTAACAACTGGCGTGGCGGGCGCGGGGTTTACTTTTGCGATCCCAATGGACACATCCTGGAACTCCTGACCCGCACTTGAGTAGGCTCTGGTACTTTAGTTGCGTAGATCCGCGTAAGGTTTCTTGCGACGGAATATGGCTGGCGCCTCCAATCCCTGCCCCTGGTATGAAGAGACTGTCGATTTTCTAGTTCGGCGGCGCTTCCCGCCTGTCATCCCGAGCGGAGCTCGCGTTTTGCAGGGATCGACGCAGAGCGATTTCTTCTTTCCCCGCGCGTTTTCAGGCAAATCGCTTCGCGGCGATCCCTCCGTGCGTTCGCTTCGGCTTGCGCCTCGCTCACTTGGTCGGGATGACAAACAAAGGGCGCGCGACAAATTCGACAGCCTCATGAAAGCAGGGGTTTTGTGCGGGCGAGAGCAGATTCTGTCATCCCGACCGCAGTGGAGGGATCGTGCGCCGTCTACGGCGCGCAGGCGCAGCCTCTCGCCTCGCCGGGCTGCCTCGGCTGTGCAGAGATCCGAGCATGCGCCCCGGGGACGGGGCGCGATCCCTCGACTACCCCTTCGGCTTCGCTCAGGGCTACGGCTCACCGGGATGACGGAAATATGTGGTCCATTTTCGTGCAAGGTGGCGGGATCCAACGGACCCGTGATTATCTGGCCAGGGGGATGATCAAAGACGCCGGCGAACAAACGGAACACTCCGAGTCAAAAACCCAAACCGTTCTTGCGCGAAATCATGCAACTAAGCGCTAGCTCAGTTTGCGCGGGTCTTGAACCGGGGCGCAGCAATTGGGCCGTTGAGAACTGCCCAATTGCGTGCGCTTTAGACTTTCGCCGCTACCATCGATACGTGCCGGTCGAATCGGATATTATAAGCGACTGTCATGGAGGCTCATGAACATCACCGCCACGGCGCGCATGCTCATTTGAAAATCGCCGTGTTCACGGCCAGCGACACGCGTACTGCGGAGACCGATGAGAGCGGGCGTCTGATCAAAGAAATGTTGGAGGGTGCTGGCCATGCGGTCGCACATTACGAGATTTTGCCCGACAGTCCTGAGCGGATCCGTCAGGCAGCAACGGAAACCCTCGCTGCCGTCGACGGCCTGATCTTTACTGGTGGCACTGGAATCGCTCCCCGGGATTCGACCATCGAAGCTTTAAGACCGATCCTGAGCAAGGAACTGGAGGGTTTCGGTGAGCTGTTTCGGATGCTCTCATACCAGGAAATTGGCTCGGCCGCGATGATGAGCCGGGCGCTGGCCGGCATCAGTCATGGCAAAATCGTGGTCGCCCTGCCGGGCTCGCCGGCCGCGTGCCGCCTGGCGATGGAGAAACTGCTGGTGCCGGAACTCGGCCATATGCATCATCTGCTTAAATCATGAGCACGCCGGATCGATGAAGAAAAGGTTGTTAAGGCGCCATCATGCGCGTTGTGGTGATGCCGCACCGAAGCTGCTACCGCAAGCCGCGAGAACGGGTGAGCCGAGGCCGAGCGCAAGCTGGGCCGAAGCCCTGAGCGAAGCCGAACGGGGGCGGCGCATGCCATTAGCGAAGGCCGCATCGGCCGCAGCGGTGAGCCGAGGCCGAGCGCAGCCGAAGGGAAACGAATCCGCGAGGTGCGTATAAAGCAGGTCGGTGAAAAGAATGAATCGGTTAACGTTGAAATTCTTTGCGACTCTGCGCGAGCGCGCTCGCACTACTGAGATGAGCCGCGAATTTCCGGAGGGCATCACCGTCGGCGAGATTTGGGCGGGACTCGGTATCGAGATTCCGGCGCTCGCCGCGCATCGCGACCGGGTTGCGTTTGCAGTCAACCATGAATACGTGAAGGACGATTACCGTCCGCGCAACAACGACGAGGTCGCGTTTATCCCGCCCGTCAGCGGCGGCGCCGATGCTCCATGGGTGGGCTCGATTCTAATTGGGCATGATCCGATCGACGTTGAAGAGTTGCAGCAGGAGGTCGCGCATCCTGCGGCCGGAGCGATTGTAACCTTCGCCGGCACCACGCGGCGTGACAATGTTGGCCGGCGTGTTCTTCGCCTGGAGTATGAAGCCTACGAGCCGATGGCTCTATCTGAGATGCGAAAGCTCGCCCACGAGGCGGGCGAGCGCTGGGAAATCGTGCGCATCGCGATACGCCATCGGATTGGCGTGGTCGAAATTGGCGAGACCTCGGTCGCCATCGCAGTGGCCGCGGCGCATCGTGCGGAAGCCTTCGAAGCCTGCCGCTTCGCCATCGACCGGTTGAAAGAGGTAGTCCCGATTTGGAAGAAAGAATATTTTAAGGGTGGCGAAGTCTGGATCGGCTGTCAGACGTCCCATCCGCCGGAGTTGCATCAACCGCCAGACGGACCAGGGCGGAGCCGGTGAGCCGAGTGCAGCCGAAGGAGCACCAGGCGCAACGAAGTGCAGCCGAGCAAACGAGTCTGCGAGGTGCGTACTCCAAGGACAGAGTCTGCGAGGTGCGTAGTCCGCGACTGGCGCGCCGCGGAGCCTAGGCCGAGCGACTAAGAACAGTTGAACGAAAATCCTTGGGTAGAGGGCGCGCATTATCGCGCTGCCTGGACGCGCGGCCGAGATGCCATAACCAGGTCATCCACATGCTGCCGAACGACACCTCTATTGAAAAAGTGATCCTGGCTGAGCCGCGCGGCTTTTGCGCGGGCGTCGATCGCGCTGTCGAGGCGGTGCGTAGTGCATTGCGCGCTTACGGTGCGCCGCTCTACGTGCGTCATCAGATCGTGCATAACCGTTTCGTGCTTGAAGCGCTGGAGGCGGAGGGCGCGATTTTTGTCGAGGACCTCGAGGAAGTGCCGGAGGGTCAGCGCGTTATCTTCAGCGCCCACGGCGTGGCGCCAAGTGAATGGGACCATGCCCGAGCCCGCAGATTGCGGATAATGGACGCGACTTGTCCGCTGGTGACCAAAGTGCATTCGGAGGTCGAACGTTACGCCGCCGAAAATCGCACCGTTATCCTCGTTGGCCATGCCGGTCATGAGGAAGTAAAGGGCACGCTGGGCGTAGCGCCCGGAAGGGTGCTGCTGGTCGGAACGGTGGAAGAGGCCGAAGCGCTGAAGCTGCCTGATTCGAATCGAGTTGCGGCGGTCACCCAGACTACCCTCAGCGTCGATGACACCAGCGAGATTATGGCCACGCTTAAGCGCCGCTTTCCCGCTATCGCGACGCCGAAAACCGATGACATCTGCTATGCGACGCAGAACCGGCAGAACGCCGTGAAAGAATTGGTCGCTGTAACCGATGCGATTTTGGTGGTTGGTTCCACCCAGAGCTCCAATGCCAACCGGATGGTCGAAGTGGCGCGCATGCGCGGCGGACGGGCTTACCTCGTCGATTCGCTGGCGGACGTTGAGCCACCGATGTTGGCTGGGGTGCACGCATTGGGCCTCACTGCCAGTGCGTCCTCACCCGAATGGTTGGTAGAGGAGATCATCGAAGCCTTTACCAGCCGGGGCGCGGCGGTCGAATTGCTGAAGTTGAAAGAAGAGCGGATCCATTTCCCATTGCCCAAACCGGCGGAGGACTGAGGGCCCAATATTCCGTTTTTCGGTGCGTGCAGATTCCGCTGAGAGGGGAGGATGGGTGTGGCATGGTTGCACCGGCCGGTCAGCTATTTCGCGGTCGAAGGGCCAATTGGGGTGGGCAAAACCAGCCTGGCCCACTCGCTCGCGCGTGAATCCAACGCCCGCCTGGTTCTCGAAGAGGTTTGACGATAAGCGGTTTCTTGCGCGCTTTTACGAAGACGCGAAATGGACACGCTTGCCGTTCAGTTCTATTTCCTGCTGACCCGCGACAACCAGCAGCACCAACTGGGCATTATGTGCCCCTCAAACGTTAAATCAGCCGGTTTGCGCCGCGAACGCCTGCTCGATCTGCCGGGCCAGGCGAACATCCTTGTCGGTGACGCCGCCCTCGCTGTGAGTCGAGCAGACAAAGGTCACACGCGTATAGTTGATATGGATATCAGGATGGTGGTCGGCCGCTTCGGCCATCTCGGCAACCCGGCCGATGAAGCGAATGCCGCCCATGAACTCCGTGAAGCGAAAGAGCTTGCGGAGCGAATTGTCCTGGCATTCCCATCCGGACAGGGATTTCAGTTCGTCGACGATTTGCGCCTCGCTGAGCTTTGGCATCGAACGGCCCTCCGGTGGTGGCTTGTGATGAATACAAATTTTATATTAGACAATCATTGGAGGCGGTGCCATCGGGAAGGCCCAATGCATAGGATTCGGAGCGGCGCATCAAGAGCGTGCCCTCACCAGGCGGAACGAGGCGGAGTCGGTGAGCCGAAGCCCTGAGCAGAGCCGAAGGGCAATGATTCTGCGAGGTGTGCTTAAAGGGAGCCTGCGACCCGCGCGTCGCACATCGAAGCGCGGGCGAGAAATGGGTTGGTAAGAAATTGGTAAAGCGGGATACGCGAAAAGCGATTCAAATGACGCCGGCCGAGGCGTCGCAATGGCTCGAAAAAGGCGATAATTGTTCGCTCGCCACCATCGACCGCAACGGTTATCCACATCTGGTCGCGATGGCCTATGCGGTTGATCGGGGCGACATCGTGATGACCAGCTTCGCCAAGGCACAGAAGGTGGTGAACCTGCGGCGAGATGCGCACGCCGCGGTTATGGTCGAGAGCGGCAAAGCTTATAGCACGCTCAAAGGGGTGATGGTTCGCGGCCGCGCGGAGATAATCGATGATACTGAAAAAGTGCTGGAAGTTCTCCGCCTGGTCACGCGCAGGATGGCGCAAGCAAACGGCGCCGAAACGCCGCGCGGTGGCGAGAGCGTTAACGCGGATGACCCAATTGCACAACAGGCGCGGCAGCTGGCGGCCAAGCGAGTTGTGATTCGAATCCACCCGGAAAAATTGGCAAGCTGGGATCATTCGAAATTGCCGCCGGGCAAGTATTGATGCGGAGGACACGTAGGTTGCCTAACATCACAACCCCATAGGGGTATCGCTAGAGAAGACCCCTCGCCCGCTCTTTTGCGGGAGAGGGTTAGGGTGAGGGTTCCGCAAAAGAATGGCCAAGTACGTGACTGAAGAAGCGAAGCAGCAGATCGGGAAGGTTAGTGAGACGCGCACCTGTGAGGTCGAGCGCGGCGCGATTCGCCGGTTTGCCGAGGCTATCGGTGACCCCAGTCCGTTGTTCAATGATGAGAAGCTGGCGCGCAAGACGCACTTTGGCGGGATGATCGCGCCACCCACTTTTTGCCGTTCACTGGGCGCTCCGATACTCGACGTCAAGTTGAATATGAATCAATTTCGCGGTTTGGACGGCGGTTCGGACTGGGAATATTTCGAACCGATCCGGCCGGGCGACCGCATCACCGTGCAAAGCAAGCTCGCCGACCTGCGCGAGAGCGAGGGCCGGCTCGGTCCAATGGTGTTCATCACCACCGAGACGACATATACCAATCAGCACGGCGAAGTGTGCGCGATTCAACGCGCCACCGGGATTCGCTACTAGACGGTGAAAAAATGGCATCGAAACAGTTTTATTTCGAGGACGTGGAAGCCGGTAGTGAAATTCCGTCATTGGAGAAGGAGCCGAGCACCCAGCAACTGGTGAAGTATGCGGGTGCGTCCGGCGACTTCTACCAAATCCATTACGACAAGGATTTCGCACTGAAGAATAATCTGCCGGGTGTGATTATTCACGGCGCGCTGAAAAACGCTTTTCTCGGACAGCTCATGACGGATTTTGCCGGCGAACTTGGCTGGCTGCGCAAACTTTCGGTGCAATACCGCGGAATGGATCAGCCGGGCTCCAAAGTTATTTGCAAAGGCCGGGTGACCCGCAAATACGTTGAAGGTGGCAATCACCTGGTCGACTGTGAAATCTGGCTTGAAAACGGCAAGGGCGAAAAAACCACGCCAGGCAGCGCGACCGTGGTCCTGCCATCGCGCAACCAGGCTTGACGAGAGTTCGTGCATGCCAGGCCGGTAAGAAATGACACGGCGGTTCGCACCCGGTTCAATCGAAGCCGCTGATCTGCTCAGCGGCCATGTCGAGGGGAATTTCTCCCGTGTCCTGACGCGGCTGCTGGCCGCTCATGCGATGGCGGAGAAGCTGACCGCGATGGGCTATCAGCGGGCATTAGATTCGGTCACACGGCCGGAACTATGCACCATCATCCGCAAAAACCTGGCCGAGGAACATAAACATGCCCGGCTGATTTATGCGGCGCTGGCCGACCTCGGCGTTTCCGAAGCGCAGGCGGATCGCTCATTGGTTTCGGCGCTCAAGGGACCCTCCTTCGCCGCCCCGCGCCATTTCGCCGAGCATTCGGCGGGCGAACTCGACCTCGTGATGGCGACCGTCAGCCTCGATGTGACGGGGTTGATCATGATTGGCGTGAACTACAAGGAATCAAGCTATGCGCCGCATGCGCGGGCAGCCGAACTGATCCTGGCCGAAGAAGAAGAACACGAATTGTTTGCGTCGAACGTGCTGCGCGATGCGGCTGAGCATCTGGGTGCGGAGCCGGTCAATGCGGGTTTGCGCGAATGGTTGCCGCGCGCGGTAAATTTCTTTGGACCACCGGGCAGTGGCTTTACTTTTGATTGCATCACTTATGGGCTGAAGGCCCGCGACAATAGCGAACTGGCCGAGCTCTACCTTACGCTGTTGCAACGCCGTGTACAGCAGGCTGGCCTCGACATGCCGCGCCTAACACAGGATTATCCGCACGCACTAGCCTGAATCCCTTGAGGAGTCTCTTATAGCTCGCTGGCTATTGCACTGGTACACCTCTAAGCAGGGTGCGGAAAAACCTATGACAAATCTTTCCGCACTCTGTGATAAAGCTGGCTTCCTGACAAATCCAGCGGATCGGTAGTTAGTCCACGGAGAGCCTGCCGGTTCAAACAGGTTGTCGCGCAAGGCAGCATCGTCGCTGCTTCCGCTTCGCGTTGATCCTTCGCTGGCGCTCAGGATGACATAAAAAGAGCGCCCCTGTTTGTCATTCCGAGCAGGTTACGCGGCGAGGCCGCGGCACGGCACGCCAGGAAATAATCGCCGCGACTCCCCTCTAGAGCGAACAGTCGGCGAATGTGGCGGTTATCTCCTTAGGAGCGAAGTCGAGGAATCAACGCGAAGCGGAAGCAGCGACGATGCGCGGAGCGGAGACGGTCAATTTGAACGCTAGTAACTGTAAGCCGGAAAGGATATAGCAAATGTCAATCAATTGGAGAAACGCAGCTTCCGGCAGGAGAACCCTGATACCCCACAACTTTTTCGACGAACTTACGACTCAGCCCACTAGTGCAGCTTGTCATCATCGCATAGGACCTCAGCCTACCAGGCTGGCGATGAAGCGCGGGAGCTCCCCGAAAGCGCGTCGATAGGCTTCGCCTAATGCGTGTTCTTCGAGACGTATCCTTGCGCCGAGCAGTAGCGCATTGAGCACGGAGAATGCCACCGCTGTGATCACGGCGCCGCGAATCAACGGTACGCATACGATCTCAATCGCAACCGCGGTGTAGTTCGGATGGCGAACATATCGGTACGGTCCTGATGTTACAGGCGGCGTGTGTGGAATGACGATAACACGTGTGTTCCAGTTCTCTCCCAGGGCGGCAACTGACCAGTAGCGAAGTGCTTGTGCGCCGGCTTCTCCAATCAACGCCACTATGCTGAGAGAATGAGGAAAGTACGAAGTGCGGAGTGATGCCTCGACGGCGCAGGCGACGACGAACAACGCGTGAAACACAACCATTATTCGATACTGGCCATGTCCTACTTCGATTCCACCACGCGCCAGCGCGCGCCGCGCGTTGCGTTTCGACAGCCACAGCTCGGAAATGCGCTCTGCGACCAGTCCGGCCAGGAGCGCGAAGTATATAAGGCGCGAAATTACCACCGCAACAATACCCACTTAAGGCAGAAACCGGACCCCCAGTACACCCTCCGTGCCTGAATACGGCACCGACCGGCTGGCGATCGCTCGCGGTGTCGCTCGAGCGCAATCGCCGTCCCCTGAGAGGACAACCGCAACAGCACCGTCGCCAAACAGCGCAGAAGCGGTGAGGTTGGCGGCCGATTCATCGGTGCGCTGCAAGGTGAGCGAGCACAATTCAACCGCGATCATGCACTCTAGCAGGATGCGGAACGATTGTTCATAAAGAAATTGGCTTTTCCGCACCCTGCTAGAGAAGCCAAAGATTACCTGGCTCGAGAGAATTGCGGAAAACTATGGCGCTGACGATTTCTTTCGATATTTCGAGCTCATCTCCTAAGCTAAACTGGCGATGATCGGCCCAGATGCACTCGGCCTTTGGGCCGATCGAGAATTTGACTCTGGCTATCAGTCGATGGTCCAGGTAACGACTCGGAGCCCGAAACTTCACTAAGATGCCGCGCGCGATCTGGCTGGTCTTTGTTAACGAATTCCACCTGCTCGCGAGAGATCGAGTGGGCATCTTCATGCTGCTGTTTGCCCCAGTGGTGATCATTCTTGTCGCCGGTTTGTCGCTGGGGAATATCTACGGTGTGGGTCCCGGACGGGGTGCGTATATCGTTGCAATCGTGGACGAAGACCATGGTGTGGCCGCAGGCGCGATCGTATCGGCGCTCCAGCGAGAGCCTTCGCTCAGCACCCTGAAGGTCGACAAGGTTACTTCAGCGCGCGCAATTGTAGACCAGTTGGACCGGACGCCCATCGCGATAGTGATCCCGGCTGGCACGACTCACGCTCTTGAAACTGGTAGTGCCGCCCGGCTGGTGCTTTATGTTGATCCGGTCAAACGCCTCGAAGTCACTGCTATCGAACTTCGTGTCGGCGAGGTGTGCCGCCAAATCACAGCCCATGCTCAAAATGAGGCGCGCCGCCAAATCCTACAACAAAGCGCCACGATTCAACGGCAGCTTGAGCAATTCGCCGGGCAAATCAAGCACCTTCAGACCGTCGTCAAACGCTATCGGCATCAACTCATCGAACGGCGCGACACTGTGGAGGCATCGCTCAACGGGCAAGCCCAACGCGCCGTCGCGGAATTCGACAAGCAGGCCCGGGTGGCCATCGAGCGCTCGACGGCTGAGGCGAAGTCCGCGCTCGGGCGCGAAATGGCGCCCCGGCGCGCCGCGCTGCTGGCCGTAAGCCGTTACTTGATCGCGCTGCAGGCCACTGAGCACGAATTCGACAAATGGCTTGCGGCCCTTAACGCACTCGCGGGTTCGCACGCGGCCCAAATCCCACCCCCGCCGGTCTGGCCGCTTGCGCCCTCGAAGGAACAGCTTTCAGAGTTATCGAAACCAATAGTATTGCCGGCGATTGTGCCGCCTCGAATGCCGACGCTTCCGCATTTGGCGATCAAGCTTCCTGATCTGCCGCGGCCGCCGTCCATCGAGCTACCGCAGCCTGGTCCATTTGTGCCGTTCAGCTCCTCTGCGCTCGGAGGCTATATCGACTGGCACGAGCAATCTATCGCTGGTGGAAGTGCGCAACCCAACGCGTTCGATCAATACGTCCCGGGGTTCGGCATCACTTTTCTGCTGACCGCGATGCTGATGGCAATCGGGATGGGACTCATCGACGAGCGCGACTGGGGTACTTTGCAGCGGCTTCGGGTGGGCGGAGCGCCGCTGCCCGGCGTGCTGGCGGGCAAGCTCAGCGCCCGCTTTATCGTCGGCCTTGTGCAGATGATTGTGCTGTTCGCCGTAGGATGGTGCCTCTTCGGCATATCGCTCGGCCGCACTCCGGCGATGCTGCTGGTGCCGAGCGCGGCGATATCGTTTGCCGCCGCAGCCTTCAGTCTGGTCATCGCCTGCGTCGCCCGCACTCATGACTCAGTCATGCCGATAGGTGCGGTCGCGGCGATGGCGATGTCTGCGATCGGCGGATGTTGGTGGCCGCTCGATTTCGAGCCGGCATGGATGCGGGCCTTTGCCCGGCTTCTGCCCACGACCTGGACGATGCAGGCGTACAACGAGCTGATGATTCGTCATTCTACGGCCGCCGGTGCTCTATGGCCGTCAGCTTTCGCGGCTGTCCTGGGGTTGCTCTACTTAATCGTCGGAATGGCAGCCGCTTCCAAGCTGTACGAGTAAGCGGAAACAACGGTCGGCGATTCAGTCATAAATATCCTCAAAATCGGCATCGTCGCACCTAGTGTGGCGTAACATTGAAATCGGTATCGCTGGAAATCCCTCCCCTGACCAGGGGGAGGTTACTAGTGTGGCGTAACATTGAAATCGGTATCGCTGGAAATCCCTCCCCTGACCAGGGGGAGGTTAGGTTGGGGGTCGTCCGGCTTCGTTTCGATACGACAAGTCTAATACGTTTTCAACGTTACGGGCCACTAGTTATTCAGCAGTTGCCCCAGGGTGTGAGAACCGCCCCGTGGAAAGAAGGGCTGCTAAGAGCCACAAGGTGGATTCGTTCGCTGCCAATACGGTCGCCATTCTTTATCCGGGTTGCTGCGGCAATCAGGGAAGAGCATCTTTGAAGACCAGAAGCCGCCCGCGCGAAGGATCGCATAGATAGACCCGGCCGCGATCATCCGCGATCGCGCAATGCGCTCCCTTGGCTGTCTTGACCGTCTTCAGGACGGCCGCGGAACCCTCGGCGGAAATGCCAATGATCGCCATCGTGGCGCTCTCCGCACCCGGCAGGTAAACGCGCCCCAGTCCGCGCTTGTAAGCGATAATGTCGACCCCGTCACCCGAGTGTGTCTTCCCGAGGATCTTACCTGTATGGGAGTCGATAACTGAAAGTGTACCTTCGTCGCAGGCAGCGAACAGAAAGCCTCTTTTTTCATCGAGCGCAATTCCGCGCGACGCTTTGCAGCCGTTCCGCCATCGCGCCACTATTGACCGGTCCTTCAATTGAATTGCGACGGTGACGCCGCGCCACAGGTGAGTGTAGGCGCGTGCGTGCGAGTGGTCGATGATGAGCGACTCGGGTCCGCCGGGCACAGCGATGAAACTTGTGTGCTCAGGTTTCGGGGTTTCTTTGGACAGCAGACGGAAGACCTCGATCCTTTCCGCGCTCGGTTGAGTCACCCAAATCTCATGTGTTTCAGCCACAAAGCGCACATAATCCGGACCGGAAGCGAGCCTCGCCGACGACACAACTGAATGATCTTTTGGATCAACCACGTTTAGCTGCTGCGCTGTTCTGTCGGTGACGAACAGAAACCCGCGGCCTTCATCGACCGAGGTTATTCCTTCACCATGGCCGCCGCGGAACGTGCTGCTGCTGGTCGCGAATCCCCGGATGCTCACGACCTCACTGGTTTCGGGATCGACCAAGTCGAGAGTTCCGGTGCGTCCAGCCGGTACGAGGACCTTACGCAACGACGCGGAGAATCCCAGATCGTCGAAACCTATTCCCCCTTCCCCACCCGGAAGAGCAATGGGCGTCAATTCTTCCTGGGCACCGGCGACAAATGCCGGGATAGGTCCCAGCAGGACGGACATGAGAACAGCAGGCAGCAACCGAATCCGGAAATAACGAGCCGATGGAACTGGTGTGTGCATTTACTAGTGCTTAGTTGCATGATTTCGCGCAACAAAGGGTTTGGGTTCTTGATTCGGCGTGTTCGTGTTGTCGGTCGGGCGCCGGGGCGCCTTTGATCCCCTCTGACCAGGGAGCTGATCATTACCCATAAGTACGATGCTGGGCACTGGTCACATGGAGCGCGAGGGCGGTAGCGGCGTTGGCCGTGGCCATCGCGCGCGCCTGTCATTCCCGCGCGCGTGGCTGCCGCGCGTGAGGAATCCCGCGTCTGCGCCATCTTACGGCGAGCCAGCCCGTGCCGGCGCTCACGCT
>WNFC01008586.1_pt1 | contig 12029 bp, 9 predicted proteins | sample 5400541 | NCBI WGS metagenome assembly WNFC01 (sample SAMN13153342, study PRJNA577476) | soil metagenome | isolation source: 120 cm saprolite under Douglas fir tree site 2 hole 2 replicate 1 | place: USA:California | collected 2015-04-18 | reverse complement strand
TTCGACGCTGAGCGGGAACATCCAGTCCACTGCGCGCTGCAGCTCCTCCTTTGCCGATCCACCCGAGGCGCTGATGCGCTTCATCCATGTCCGGCCGTTGCGAAGGTGGAAGTTCTCCTCCGCCATCACCTTGTTGAGACCGCGCTTCCAGGGGCCATAAGAGCACTTGTCGTGGATGTCGCCGAGCAAGCAGAAGCCGGCCTGGTCGTACATGCCGTTGGCGACCACGAGCTCGGTCCAGGTGTCGAGTGGGACGTCGAATGCATAGGGGTAGCGAAAGCTCTTGGGGTCGCGGCTGAAGATCAGCTTCTCCTGGTCCTCGCCGAGCTCCTCGAGGATGTGGTACGCGATGTGCGCGTGCGCCAGCTCGTCCTGGATGATCGCAATGCCGGTCATGAAGGCGTTGATGGACGGCGCCCGCTTGGCCGCCAGGTAGTAGGCGGGTGCGGAGATCAGCTCGGTGTCGCCAGAGACGATCAGGGTGTGCTTGAGCTCCCGGAGGTACTCGGGGGTCATCTCCTTGGTGGACTCGATGAGCTCGCCCGACTTGATCGTCTGGTCGAATTCGGCTGCAGTTGGCATCGGCTCCCATTCTCCGACAACAGGGGCGGGTAAAATCGGGTTCGCTTCCGGGCCGCCGACGCTTGGCCCGCACTGCGGTGGCTATAGCTCAGCACGGTAGAGCACCAGATTGTGGATCTGGCTGTCGCGGGTTCAAATCCCGCTAGCCACCCTGCTTTCACTCCGCTCGTTGCCGACCATTTGCGGGCCCGGCGTCAGGGACCGGGCATGGCCAATCTGAGGGAGTGGGAAGTATGGGCTCGAGAAAGCGACGTCTTTATGTGCTCCTCGCCGCCGGTATCGTTGCGGCCTTGCTGCCAAGTACTGCGGCAGCGTCTGGTCCGACGGTGACCCCCGTCGCTAGCGGTTTGGATAGCCCTCGGGGGATTACGTTCGTACACGGCAAGATTCTCGTGGCGGAGGCCGGACACGGGGGCAGCGACTGTTTCTTCGGGGGTCCGGGCGCGGGAAACATCTGCTTCGGCAATAGCGGGCGGATCTCGTGGATCAACAATGGCGCCCGCACGACGCTGGTCGACCACCTGTTGTCCATTACGGCCCGGGGTGGCTTTGACAGTGAAGGGCCTTCCGGTCTCTCGTCCAGCGAGGGGCGGATCCTGGCACAGATCAGCACGCCGCCGCAGGAAGCGCCACCACCGCCGACCATTACCGCAGCTGACTTCGCGCTCGCTCAGCAGCAAGCCGGTCGGCTGATCTCGGTCCACACAAACGGCACGTGGAGCACGGTTGCTGAAGTCGGCAAGTTCGATTTCAACTACACGCTGGGCTTTCCCGAACCTCCTGGCCCAGGCACCCAGGAGCACGATGCGAATCCGACCGGGGTGCTCGCAACGGACGAAGGCGCTTACGTCGCCGACTCGGGTTCCAACACTCTCGACCGCATCGATGAAGACGGCAAGATCAAGATCGTTATCTATGACGGATTCCGATTCAGCACGCCGAACTTCCCAAGCGACTCGGTTCCCACCTGCGTAGTTAAGACCGAGGATGGTCTCCTGGTCGGCGAGCTTTCAGGCAGGCTCCTGAAAGTTCAGGGCACCACGTTCACTGTGATCAACAACCCGCTGCTCACCCACATCACCGGATGCACGAGCGACGGTAACGGCAACGTCTACTTTGTGAACATGTTCGGTTCAGGCGCTCCGTTCACGCCGCCGCCGGCGTCGAACTTTTTCATCGGAAACGTAGTGCAGTACAACACCGACACGGGGAAGGCCTCGATGCTCGTGAACGGGTTGATGCTTCCGAACATGGACACCATCGGACCGGACGGAAATCTTTACGTCACCGTTGGCAGCATCTGCCCGACGGCAGGATTTATATGCAATGGCGCCACGGGCGGCGTGGTCAAGATCACCCTCCCTCATGGGGAGAACGACTAGGGGCTGGCAGCGTCTAGTCCGTACAGAGCGCCGACTTCTTTTGGGTGTAAGCGATCCAGGGGGCCGCACTGGGCGGCCTCCCGGTCGCTCGCTCCGATGAGCCACTGGCTCGTGTTCAAAAGCAGGGCTAGCTCGGCCGGCCCGCAGCGGCCGGCTTGGATTCGAGCAGGCGGGCTTCGAATGCGTCGGCCGCGGCGCGCGCACCGCCGGCGGCCGCGAAGCCTTCCGCCACACGTTTGGCCCCTGCGGTCTTGGTCAGCGCTTCGCGGACTTTGAGTCGTAAGCGCTGTGGATTCAGCCGGCGGGCGGGCAGTCGCGTGCCGGCGCCGGCGATCTCGACGCGACGCGCGACCTCGAGCTGATCTCGCCCGAACGGCACGGCGCAAACTGGGACGCCGCGCGAGAGTGCCTTTTGCGTGGCGCCCATTCCCGCGTGCGTCACCGCGCAAACCGACCGGTCCAGCACGGCTGCGTGCGGTATGAAGCGCTCCACGCGCGCGTTGGCGGGTGGGACGAAGCGGGCCGGGTCGCCGGCGGGCAGAGTGGCCACGATGGTGAACGGCTCTTCCGCGAGGCCGTCGAGAGCGGCCTGCACGAGCCGGCCGTCGTCCTGGAATTCGGAGGAGGTCGTCACCAGCACGATTGGACCCGAGATTTCCTCGAGCCATCGAGGCGCTTCCGCCGGTGGGTCCCATTCGCACGGACCGACCATGACGATGCTCTCCGGCCAATCGGTGCGGGGATACTCGAACGGCTCAGCGGTCATGTAGATGAGCAGCGGCGGACGGAGGTACAGGTCGTCGACCTTGGCGAGCGGCGACAACCCCATCTGACTGCGAACTTCGTTGAACCCCGGCATGATCCCTCGCTCGATCGTCCCGAGCACGACTGGGCGCAACATGCGGTCGCGTAAACGGCCAAGTGGTCCCCGGGCTGGGGCGAGCCCCGGCCCGAAGGGAGGGACGTCTTTTGACCGCAGGAAGATCGGAAAAGGGCAGAACGCCGCCCAGGGACCGCCCCACGCCTCGGCCGCCGCCAGGCCTCCCCAGCTGTTGATGTCGACCAGCAGCGCGTCCGGCCGTTCGTCGGCGATGGCTTGGCGCAGGTCCGGCCCGTCGAATTCGGCGCGGGCCAAGAAAGAGCGCACGGCGCGGCCCAGTGCGGCCTGCGGGTTGCCGGCCCGCCAGTCGTCCATCTCGATCGCCTCGATCTGTTCGCTGATCGGACGAGCGTCGAAGCCGCGACCCTGCATCAGCGGCACCTGCGAAGCGAGTGTGCGGAGAGCGATCTCATGCCCTCGGCGGCTCAGCTCGTCGAGGATGGGCGTGAGCGGAAAGAGATGCCCTCGGGCGGGCGTCGTGTAGGCGAATATGCGGGCCATCAGGATTCCTCCAGCAACGGATTGAGAAGCTCGGTCATCGCGAGCTCGGTTTGACGCCGACTCAGACCTGCATCGAGGCGCAGGAGCTTCCAGGTGTAGACATCGCAGATCGCCACGAACTGGGCGAGCCGGCGCTGCCTTTCCAATCCGCGAAGACGGGCGAGAGCCCGGGCGAAGACGCGGGCGCACCAATCGCGGTGAAGCTGCCGGCCGCGATCTGCGATCGCCTTCAGAGCAGGAATTCGCCCCTCTTCGGCCAGCATCTTGAGGACGCGACCTCCGTAGACCTCGTAATGCTCAACCAGGACACCAACCGCGCCGGCTGGGTCGCCAGGCGATGCTTCGTCGCGCTGCCGGCCAACCTTCTCCGCCTCGCGCTGAATCCCCGCGGCGAGGAGGCCCTCCCGGCCCCCGAAGCGCCGAATCACGGTCTGCACGGTGACTCCCGCGCGCCGCGCGATCTCATCGAGCGAGATTTGATCCGTCGGCACTTCCCAGAAGACCTCGACAGCTGCGTCGAGGATGCGCTCGCCGGTCGTGGCGGCGGCCTCGGCCCGAGCAACCATGCGATAGGGCCGGCGCATATCGATTTTGATATTAGTTACATTAACATGAAATATGGTTGCGATACTGGATCACCGTGTCACCTCCGAATCGTTGGCGTGCGGTCTTGCCCCTGGCGGCTGTCGTCCTTCTTGCCTGCGGCGGCCAGGTTGCGACTCCGATGCCCACACCTCGAAAAGCCGTCGGAGTTCAAGAGCAGGCCTCCGCCACCAAGCTCCCGGGAGGCACGATCCACGACGTCGTCTACGACTCGAGCGGGCGGAAGGTCACGGCGTACCTCCTTATCCCCGATGCCAAAGGCCCGTTCGCAGCGATCCTGTTCGCCCACATGTACACAGGTCGGAATGGCGTCGACCGGCACGAGTTCGTGGACGAGGCGACGAGTCTCCTAAAGCTCGGGGTCGTCTCGCTGCTGCCGCAAGGCCAATTCCCCTGGAGGGAGGACCCGTCAGGCGTCGATCACGACCAGGCGGCTATCGACGCCCAGGTGGCGGACTTCAAGGCCGGCGTCGACGTATTGCTCGAGCAGTCTGGCGTCGATGCAACTCGGCTGGGCTTCGTCGGCCACGACTACGGGGCGATGCACGGTGCCTTGCTGATGGCCCGAGATGCACGCATCAAAGGCGCCGTCCTCATGACGGGCGATCCGATCTGGATGACTTGGTTCGCTGCTTACTGGCAGTTCCTGAAGACCGATACCGAGAAAGCTGCATACGCGAGCCGCATGGCGGAGTACGACCCCGTCAGTGTGCTGCCCAAGACCAAAGCGTCGTTCCTGCTTCAGTTCGGATCGAGCGACGGCTTCATCTCACGAGAGGAGGCCGACCGCCTCGCCGCGGGCCTGGCGGACAAGTCGGTGAAGTTCTACGACGCCGGACACGAGCTGAACGCTGCTGCGATGGCGGATCGTTTGGCCTGGCTCCGGTCGCTGCTGAAGCTGCCTTAGCCGAGCCGGACTACCGGAGTTGCCGTCCGAGCCTGCATCGCGCGCATCCTGGTCACGAAAAAGTAGGCGACACAGGCCGGCAGAAAAAGGGGAACGTAGTCCTGACGGTCGGCGGTCCCTAGCCGAAGCCGCAGTCCAGGATGACTTTCTCCAGCGCGCTCTGGAGAGCCGCGAGCTCGTGATCATCGAGTCGCGCGACGAACAGTTCGGAGACCCCGCGCAGATGTACGGGCGCGGTTTCGGTGAGCCGCGCCACGCCTACGTCGGTCAGATCGACCACCACGCCCCGAGCGTCGCCGTCGGCATTGGATCGTCGGACCAGGCCTTCGCCGGCCATCCGGTCGATTCGTCGGGTCATGGCCGACCGCGAGCTGAGCGTCCGTTCCGCCAGCTCGGTCATGCGCAATGCGCCGCCCGCCTCCGCCAGCTGCCCGAGAACGTCGAAGTCACCCAGGTGCAAACCAGTCTTGCTCTCGAGATCCGTCCCGAGCCGGCGCATGAGGGTCGCGTGGGCCCGCAGCAGTGCGCGCCAGGCACCCAATCCGCGCCGGCCCGGCAGCGCATCGGCAACGACCCGGTCGAGGAGACCGGCGACATCGGGTTTGGAAAGTAGTTGCTTGTGCAATAAACTGGGCCTCGGCGAGGTATTTGCAGATGCAAGTATACCGCTAGGAAGCCAGGAGGAAATGTGATCAGCGAACTCAAGCCAGAACTCGAACCGTCCATCACCCGCCGGTTCGGGACGGTGGCGGACGACGCCAGGGTGAAGCGGGCGACCGCCGCCCTCGAAGCCAACGGAATGACGGTGCTCCGAGCGGCGAACGCCGCGGAAGCCCGCCGGATCGTGCTGGATCTCATCCCGCAGGGCGCCCAGGTGAACCACGGCGCCTCGCAATCGCTCGAGGTGTCAGGCATCATCGAGGCGGTCGAAAAGTCCGGTCGCTACGAGCTCCTCAGGCCTCGGCTCCGGAGCATGGACCGCAAGACCCAGGCCGACGAGATCCGCCGCCTGGGCGCGGCGCCGGACGTGATGCTCGGCAGCGTCCATGCCGTGACCGAGAGCGGATCGCTGATCGCGGCCTCGATGGGTGGCAGCCAGCTCGGTCCGTATGTCAGCGGCGCGGGGCGGGTGATCCTGGTCGTGGGGACGCAGAAGATCGTTTCCGACCTCGACGAAGGCCTCCGCCGGGTCAACGACTACGCCTTCCTGCTCGAGGATGCCCGCGCCCAGCTCGCGTACGGCATCCACAGCGCGGTCAACAAGGTGCTGATCATCAACGGCGAGGTCGTCCCCGGGCGCATCACCGTCGTCTTCGTCGGCGAGGTTCTTGGGTTCTGACCCAAATCAAAGGAGGCACAGGCCATGGCCACTCAAGTCGACACAGCGCAGCGCGAAATCGTCCTGGTCGAGGACGCCCACATCCGGCCGATGATGGGCAACCAGGTCCTCGAATCTTTGCCGTCGAGGCACATCCCGTACTCGCTCGTGGACCCGTACATCCTCGTCCACGAGGCCGACCTCAAAATCGATCCGAACCAGGAGAGCCAGGACACCACGCACCCGCACCGCGGATTCGACAACCTCTGGTACGCGATCTCGGGGTCGTCGAGCACGGGCCACAGCACCGGTCCCGGCGGAGAGTTCGAGCGAGCGCGGCTGGACGAGGGATCGCTCCTGTTCATCCGCACCGGCCGCGGCGTTTTGCACGCGGAAGGAATCGGCGATGACGAGCGTCGCGAAGGCAAGGCCACCGAGATGCGCGGCCTCCTGTTCTGGGTCAACCTCGCGCGCAAGGACAAGAATGTCGAGCCTTTCGCGCGGGTGGTGGAGCCGAGCGAGGTGCCCGTCCGCCACGAGGGCGACGCCACCATTCGCGTGCTGGTCGGCGCGGGCTCGCCCATCGAGCTCGGGACGCCGGGGCTGATCCTGGACGTTCAGCTGCCCACAGGCGGAAAGGTGAGCATCCCCGTCCAGGCCGGCTTCAACGGCTTCGTCCACATGCTGGAAGGCGAGGCCGGGTTCGGCGCCAACAGGCTCCGAGCGAAGCGCGGGCAGATTGCGGTTCTCGGACCGGGCGGTGCGCTGGCCGTGCAGGATGCGCAACCGGGGACGCGGTTCGTGCTCATGGCCGGGAAGCCATACGGAGAGCGGCCGATCTACAACGGGCCGTACGTGGACTAGGTTCGTGTCATTCGGCGCCGGCGTACGTTGGAGTTGTTGTGCGCCGGCGCCTCCTTTTCATGCTGTTGATCGCCGCCGTGGCATGTGGTCCGACCAGCGGCAAGTCGTCGGTTTCAGCGACGAGGCTGAGCGACACCCCGACGGCGGCTCCCAGCCTTGACAGCAGCCCGAGCCCAAGCCCCGAGCAGAGCGCGAGTCCCAGCCCTGCGCCGAGCCCGAGCCCACCACCAACGCCAAGCCCGCCCGCAGGCCCGCTGATGTGGGCTGCACCAGAGGTAATCGACCGCCATCCCCAGCTTTATGGCCAGCTTCTGTCCGGCGTCTCGTGTCCCACCAGCCTGTGTGTAGCGGTAGACCGCGTCGGCAACGTAGTCACCTCCAGCAACCCGACTGGCGGGGCCTCGACCTGGACCACGACCAACGTGGACGGCACCGACCGAAACGTGAGTTGGCTGGAAGGCGTGTCCTGTCCGACCGATAACCTCTGCGTCGCAGTCGACGGGGGCAGCAACGTGCTCACCTCTACCGACCCCACCGGAGGGGCAGCAGCCTGGAAGGTCACTCATGTTGATGAAGGGGGCATTAACCTCGGCCTCCCCGTAACGATGACCGCGGTGTCCTGTTCGCGCACCGACCTCTGCGTCGCCGTGGACAGCAGGGGCAACATCGTCACCTCGATCAACCCGGCCGGAGGGGCGGCCCAATGGTCGATAACCAAGCTGGACCCTTACAGCATGTCCGCCGTGTCCTGTGTCACCAGCGGCCTGTGCGTGGTCGTAGACAACTCGGGCCGAATCTTCACCTCTACCAACCCAACCGGTGGGGCGGCAGCCTGGAAGGTGGCCTCGGTGGACATCAACCAGGGGATGGGCTTTTTCCTCGGCGTGTCCTGCGCCGGCGACACTCTCTGTGTGGCGATCGCCGAAGGGTTGTATACGGTCGCGTCCACAACCCCTACCGGGGGCACGGCCGCCTGGTCGGTGACCCAATTCGGCCAGAGCGTGAACGGCGCGACATGCCCAAATGTGAACTGCCCCCACCTGGGGGCTGTGTCGTGCCCTAGCCGTGATTTGTGCGTTGCGGTGGGAAGCGATGGCATCCTGGCCACCTCCAGCCACCCCGCCGCAGGAGTGACGGCCTGGACTCCGTCCCAGGTGGACGGCTCCAACACAATGGAAGCCGTGTCTTGTCCGAGCAGCAGCTTCTGCGCCGCGGTGGACAACGCGGGCTACGTCGTGATCGGCACCAGCCAGCGCTGAGCGGTTCCGGCGCCAAGCCGGTCACCCTCCGTTCGGAGGGCGTCGAGACCACTGTTTGGCAGGGCGACTTTGCGAGGGATCCGGCGTAGACAAGACCCTGGGGTTTGATAAGGCGTGCCTGCAGGAATCCGATTCGTCAGGTCCGCCACTTGGTTTGGGTCACGTAGGGCAGGCACCCTCCTGGCGCTCCTCGCCATCTTCACGATGGGACCCCTGATCCTCCTGTCGACCCTGAGCGTCAACTCGACTTACTCCGCGCTCACCGATACCTCCTACCACCGGCTCGCCGACGCAAGCGCGCTGGCGGCGGCGTATGTGAACACACAGATGACCGCGATGACCGCTCTGGAAGACTCCTATGCCCACCGGCCTACTCTTATCGCCGCGCTCCGGGATGGCAATCACTCCAATTACGATGCGCCGGCCGTCCTTGCGGTTCTGAAGGATCTCCGCGTCGTGCAGTCGGGCACCCTGCTCGCTGCCATAGTCGACCCCGACGGAACCTTCTGGAACAACGAAGACCCGGGGCAACCGAACCTTATCGGGCAAAGCTTCAACGCCCGCGACTGGTACCAGGGCGCTGTCAGAACTGGCAAGGCATACGTCTCCAGGGCATTCGCCGCAGCCGCGACGGGTGCGCCGCTGGTAATCGCAATCTCCGATCCGATCAGGGCAGACGGCCGCTACGCGCCCAGCGGCACAGTGGTCGGAATTCTCGTGGTCGGCTTCCAGCTGACGGCCATACAGGCGCTGTTCTCGGACTTCGCTCATAACCAGGGTGTGGCGATCGAGGTGACCGACCAGGCCGGTGTGATCGTGGCGCTGAGCGGCGCGGTGCCGACGAAGCTCGTCACCGACCCAAGGGTTGGGGTGGCCGCCGCTCTCAAAGGCACGAGCACAGTGGGTCGGATCAACGTTCACGGCGAGGATGATTTCGCCGCCTACTCGCCTGTGTCCGGCGCCGGCTGGACGGTGGTGTCGAGCATCCCCGCGTCTGTCGCTCTCGCTGATGCCAACCAGCAGCGTGGAAACGTGGTCGCGATCACCATCGTATTGCTGGCGCTGCTGGCGGGAGCCATGATCATCCTCTACCTGGTCTTCCGCGACGGGCGGGCGATCAACGTGGCCCTGACCGGAGCCAACAGCAGCCTCGAGCAAAGGGTGAGGGCGCGAACCGTCGAGCTCGAGGCCAGCAACCGCGAGCTCAAAGCGGCAAACGGTCAAAAGACGACATTCCTCGCGAACATGAGCCACGAGCTGCGGACGCCGCTGAATGCGATCCTCGGCTTCTCCGAGCTGCTGATCGATTCGTCCCGGCAGTTCCCCGGGGCTACCAGGCTAAGGTTCCTCGAGCAGATCCATTCGAGCGGTAAGCACCTGCTCGGGCTCATCAACGACATCCTCGACCTTTCGAAAATCGAAGCCGGTCAGATGGAGCTCCGTCTGCAAAAAGTTTCCGTCGACGGGGTCGTCGCTCAGGTGGCAAGCACGATTGAGCCGCTGGCTGCGCAAAAACAGATCCACATCGAGACCGAGGCCGAGAATGCCGGCGAGATCCTCGCCGATGAATCGAAGGTGAGACAGATGGTCCTCAATCTGGTCTCCAACGCCATCAAGTTTTCTCCGGAAGGCGGACGAGTCACCATCCGAGCCGCGCGAATCGGCGACCGGTTGGAGATTGTCGTCGCCGACAACGGAATTGGGATCGCTAAGGACGATTTGCCGCTGCTGTTCAAAGAGTTCCAGCAGGTCGACTCCGGAGCCGACCGAAAACAGCAGGGCACCGGCCTCGGCCTCACCCTGACGCGAAGTTTTGCCGTCCTTCATGGCGGCAATGTTCGCGTTCAAAGTGAGCTCGGCGTAGGCAGCACGTTCACGATCGACCTCCCCATCGAAGCCCGCAGCCCTGGGCGGGTCGTCAGGCCACCCGAGCTCGTTTTCGGCAGCGGCGGCGATCCATCGCGCCCGCTTGTCCTGGTCGTCGAGGACGATCCGGTTGCCGCCGAGCTGCTGACGCGGCAACTCGAGCGCGCTGGATTCCGGTCTGACATCGCCCACACCGGCGCGGAGGCGATGACGAAGGCGCGCGAGTCTGTGCCGGTTGCGATCACCCTGGACATCCTTCTGCCGGACCAGGACGGCTGGGAGGTTCTTAAGCGCCTCAAGCTCGACGAGGTGACCAGTGGCATCCCGGTCATCGTGATCAGCGTTGTCGATGATGCCGCGCTGGCGACGTCACTGGGCGCCCTTGATTACTTCGTCAAGCCTGTCGACGCAAAGGAGCTGGTCAACCGCCTGAGCGAGTTCAACGTCAAAGCCGATGTTGGGGAGGAGAGACGTCGCGAGCTACTCAAGGAAGGCGTGCTCGCTCGTTGAGCGTTCCAAAGGCATTGCCTTTAGGGGCGTCTCCCCGTAGTCTTGCGGGCGACTTGATGAGCCACCTGCGGACGCTCGCGGTCGGGGGTTGCGCATTCCTATTGATCGCCGTCGCAGCGGCAATCCCGGTAAGCGCCGCCAACGTGCTGAACGTACCGGGTAGCTACCCGACCATCCAGGCCGCGATCAATGCGTCGGCCAACGGGGACGCGGTCTTGGTTGCCCCCGGTACGTATTTCGAGAACATCGACTTCAAGGGCAAGCTGATCACCGTCCAGAGTGCGCAGGGCCCGAGCGTGACCACAGTCGACGGCGGCAACCTCGCGCCGGTGGTCAACTTCTCGACCGCGGAGACCGCGGCCGCTGTGCTTCAGGGATTCACCCTCCAGCACGGCAACGCGACGTTCGCGTTCGCCTACGAAGGCGCGGGAATCCATATCAGCGGCGCCTCGCCCACCGTGGTTGGCAATGTCGTCGTCGCGAACACCTCGTGCGCCAACGGAGTCGGCATCTCAGTCGCGTTCGCCTCTCCTGTCATCCGAGACAACACGATCGACGGCAACACGAAACAGCCGGGCTGCAGCGGCCAGAGCGGCGGCGGGATCTACGTCAGGGGCGCGGGCAGCGCGCAGATCATCCACAACTCGATCTTCAACAACACCACAGACTCCGGGGGCGGCATCAGCCTTTTCGCGGCCGGGACCCCGACCTTGCTCAACAACACGATCAGTGGCAACGGCGCTGAATACGAAGGTGGCGGTATTTACGCCGTCAACCAGTCGGACGCCAACATCGTCCAGAACCTGATCACGGGTAACAGGTCGCCGGGCAGCGGTGCAGGCCTGTACATCAGTCCGCCGTCGGGCACGCGAGGCGCGCTCCTCGTCAACAACACGATCGCCGGCAACTTTGGCGGGGACTCGAGCCTGTTCCTCGGCGGCTTTGACGCACAGGTTCAGCTCGTCAACAACATCGTCGCCGCCGCCTCGACCGTGCCGGCCGTCCTCTGCGACACGACCTACTCAGCCACGCCTCCGGTCTTCGACCACAACGACCTCTTCAACTCCGCCGGGCCGGCCGCGTCAGGGAGCTGTGCGCAGGTGGTCGGCACGACAGGCAACATCTCGGCCGATCCCAAGTTTGCCTCCACCGGGGACTTCCACTTGCAGGGGACCTCTCCCGCGATCGACGCAGGCAACAGCAGCGCCCTATCGCTGCCTGCGACCGACCTCGACGGCATGCCGCGCATCTCGGGCGTCGCGGTCGACCAGGGCGTGTATGAGTTCCAGCAGCCCATAGTGGTGACGATCACCTCGCTTTGTTGTGCTGTCGAGGGCGCCGGTTTCTCGGCCGTGGT
>WNFC01012068.1_pt1 | contig 12030 bp, 10 predicted proteins | sample 5400541 | NCBI WGS metagenome assembly WNFC01 (sample SAMN13153342, study PRJNA577476) | soil metagenome | isolation source: 120 cm saprolite under Douglas fir tree site 2 hole 2 replicate 1 | place: USA:California | collected 2015-04-18 | reverse complement strand
CTTTCAATTACCCACATTTAGGGGAGGACGCTGAAGGGCGCACAAGCTATTGCACGACAGGAATCGGTCATGATTCCTTGTCTGGCACCGAATCGCGAGGGGACGGTGCCAATGGACGAGGGATCTGGTGCATGGTTTGATCGCGAGCTTGCTGGCTGCAGCTTTGCGGATGAGCGCCTGGACAAGCGGCTCCGAAGGCTGGTGGCGCAGATCGGGAGCGCCATGGGGCAAAGCATTCCGCTGGTCTGCCAAGATTGGGCCAACACCAAGGCGGCCTATCGCTTTTTCTCCAACGACCGGGTCAGCGAGGCGGACATCCTGGGCGGTCACTTTCAATCGACGCGAGATCGCACTGTCGCCACCAATGGTCCCGTCCTTGTGCTCCATGACACGACCGAGTTCACCTATCAAAGAGAGAGCACGGACGCGATCGGGATAACCAAGAGCATCAACAGCGGACGAGACAAGGCGGGGCGTCTGAGATCGCACACGGTTTGCGGCATCCTGATGCACTCGAGCCTCGCAGTGACGACCGAAGGGCTGCCACTCGGGTTGGCGGCCGTCAAATTCTGGACCCGGAAGAAATTCAAAGGGACGGCCGCGCTCAAGAAGAAGATCAATCCGACGCGCGTTCCGATTGAGAAGAAGGAAAGCATCCGGTGGCTGGAAAATGTCCAGCAATCCACGGAGCTTCTCGGCGACCCGGCACGATGCGTCCACATCGGCGATCGCGAGAGCGACATTTACGAGCTTTTCTGCACGGCCCGGGAAGCCGGAACCCATTTCCTGATCAGGACCTGTGTCGACCGCTTGGCTGGAGACGGGGATCACACGATCGCCGACGAAATGAAAGAGGTCGCCGTCAAAGGGCTGCACCGCATCGACGTTAGAGACAGCAACGGCGATTCGGACGAAGCCGTTCTCGAGATCAGGTATCGCAAGATTCGCGTCCTGCCGCCGATCGGAAAGCAGAAGCGCTATCCCGCGCTGACCTTGACGGTCATCCATGCCGAAGAGCGCGGCACGCCGAGGAACAGAAAGAGGATCGACTGGAAGCTGATCACCGATCTGCCCCTTGGCTCTCGCGCGGACGCCATCGAGAAGCTCGAGTGGTATGCTTTGAGGTGGAAGATCGAGGTGTTCCACAAGATTCTCAAATCGGGCTGCAAAGCCGAGGAATCGAAGCTCAGGACCGCCCAGCGTCTGGCCAATTTGATCTCGGTCTTTTGCATCCTGAGTTGGCGCGTCTTCTGGATGACGATGCTCAATCGTTCAGCTCCCGACGCGCAGCCAACTCTCGCATTGACCGCGACCGAAATCGCCGTGCTCGACCGCCTCGTGAGCGACAGAGATCGCCAGGCTCGGCGGCTATCTCGCCCGCGCCAACGATCCTCCACCAGGCAACACAGTCATGTGGCGCGGACTATCTCGGCTGACGGACATCGCGCTGGGCGCAACGGTCGGAGCAGAAATTGTGGGTAATTGAAAGCCCGACCAGACCCTTACGCTCGATGCCCATGACGATTATTGGGGCGGCCGCCCGCCGTTGAAGAGCATCAAGCTGGTCGTCGTCCCGGAAGTGGCGACGCGCATCAACGGGCTGTTCGCGGGACAGTTCGATTTCATCTGCGACATGCCGCCGGACCAGATTCCCGGCATCGAGAAGAACGCCAAGTTCGAGGTCCAAGGCGGGCTGATCGCCAACCATCGCCTGACCGTGTTCGACAAGAACCATCCCCAGCTCGTCGATCCGCGCATGCGCCAGGCCTTCACCCATGCCATCGACCGCCAGGCGATCGTCGAAAGCCTGTGGGCCAATCGCACGCGCGTGCCGGCCGGGCTGCAATGGGAGTTCTATGGTCCGATGTTCGTCGCAGGCTGGACCGTGCCCGCCTACGATCCGAAGAAGGCGCAGGAGCTGATCAAGGCCGCCGGCTACAAGGGCGATCCGATCCCCTACCGCCTGCTCAACAACTACTACACCAACCAGGTCGCCACCGCGCAGGTCCTGGTCGAGATGTGGCATCAGGTCGGTCTTAACGTGCAGATCGAGATGAAGGAGAACTGGCAGCAGATCTTCGAGCGCAATGGCCAGCGCGCCGTGCGCGACTGGTCGAACAGCGCGCCGTTCACCGATCCGATCTCCTCGATCGTCAACCAGCACGGTCCGCAAGGCCAGCAGCAGCAGGTCGGCGAATGGGCGAATGACGAGATGAACACACTGTCGATCGCGATGGAGACCGAGACCGACGGGAGCAAGCGCAAGGCGATGTTCAAGCGCATGCTGGAGATCTGCGAGCGCGAAGATCCCGCCTATACCGTGCTGCACCAGAACGCGACCTTTACCGGCAAGCGCAAGGATATCGCCTGGAAGGCCGCCCCGGCCTTCGCCATGGATTTCCGTGCCAACAACTTTCGCATGAGCTGACGACGGCATGAACCCGACTTTGCTGGAGCTGCGCGGCCTCTGCGTCGATTTCGCCACCGGGGGCCGCGTCTCGCGTGCCGTCGACGGCATCGATCTCGCCATCGGCAAGGGCGACGCGATCGGGCTGGTCGGCGAGTCGGGCTCGGGCAAGAGCGTCACCTGGCTTGCCGCGCTGGGGCTGCTGCCGTCGCGCGCATGCGTCACGGGACAGGCGCTGCTCAACGGCGAAGACCTGGTCGACGCGCCGCGAACGCGGCTGGAGGCGATCCGTGGTCGACGGATCGCGATGATCTTCCAGGACCCCGCCAGCTGCCTCAACCCGGTGCATCGCATCGGTCGCCAGGTCGAGGAGGCGGTTCGCCTGCATCGCGGCTCGGAAGGTCCGTCCGCCCGCAGCGAAGCCCAGCGGCTCCTCGACCAGGTCGGCATCGCCGATCCGCGTCGCCGGCTGGACGACTATCCGCACCAGCTGTCCGGCGGCATGAATCAGCGCGTCATGATCGCGATCGCCCTGGCCGGGCAGCCCGACCTGCTGATCGCCGACGAGCCGACCACGGCGCTCGACGCCACGATCCAGGCGCAAATTCTGCGCCTCCTCGCCGAGATTCGCCGCGATACCGGCATGGCCATGGTGCTGATCAGCCACGATCTCGGCGTGGTGTCGGAGAACGTCGACCGCGTCTGCGTCATGTATGCCGGGCGCATCGTCGAGGACGCGCCGTCGGACACGCTGTTCGCCGCCCCGCGCCATCCCTATACCCAGGGCCTGTTGTCGGCCTTGCCGAGCTTGATCGGGCCGCGCGAGCGTCTGGCCGCGATCCCCGGAACGGTGCCGGAACCCTGGAACCTGCCCGCGGGATGCAGCTTCGCGCCGCGCTGTCCGGCTGCGGCACCGCATTGCCATCATGAGCGCCCGGATCGCGTGGCAGTGGCCGCGGACCATGGCGTCGCCTGCAGTCGGGTCACGGCGCTCGACCAGCCGCTCTGGGAGCGGCAGAAAGCCGTGGCGTGAGCGTGAAGCTGCTCGCGGTCCGCGACGTGGCGCGACACTATCGCGTCAAGCGCCCCGGCCGCTTCTTCGATCGGCGCGACGTGCTGCGTGCCGTCGACGGCGTTTCCTTCGCGATGGAGACCGGCCGGACGCTCGGCTTGGTCGGCGAGTCGGGTTGCGGCAAATCGACGACGGGCAAGCTGGTGCTCGGGCTGATCCCGCCGACCGCGGGCGAGGTGCGCTTCGCCGGCACGAAGCTGCCCAAGCCGGGCGAGGCGGCCTGGCGCGATCTGCGTCGACAGATGCAGATGGTGTTCCAGGATCCGCTCGGCGCCTTGGATCGCCGCTTGCCGGTCGGCCGTCAGGTGCTCGAGCCGCTGATCATCCACAATCTGGCGGGACCGCGCGAGGCCGCGGAACGGGCGCGCGCGATCATGGCCGCCGTCGGGCTGCCGTCGCACTATTTCGACCGTTATCCGCATGAGCTCTCCGGCGGCCAGCGCCAGCGCGTCGTTCTGGCCCGGGCGCTGATCACCGAGCCGAAGCTGCTGGTCTGCGACGAGCCGATTTCCGCCCTCGACGTGTCGATCCAGGCGCAGGTGGTGAATCTGCTGCTCGATCTCCAGGACAAATTCGGCGTCGCCTATCTCTTCATCAGCCACGATCTCAGGGTCGTCCGACAGGTCAGCCACGACGTCGCCGTGATGTATCTCGGCCGCATCGTCGAGCAAGGCGAGGCGGATTCGCTGATCCGCGATCCCATCCATCCCTATACCAAGGCCTTGGTATCGGCGATCCCGGTGCCGGCGCGCGCCGGTGCGGGGGGCCGGCGTCCCGAGCGTATTATCCTGCGCGGCAACCCGCCCAACCCGATCGCGGTGCCGCCGGGCTGCGCGTTCCATCCCCGGTGCCCCTTCGCGGTCGCCGAGTGCCGGGTGGTCGTTCCGGTGCTGCGCGCGATGTCGGATGGTCGGCTCGTCGCCTGCCACCGCGCCGAGGCGACAGGCGGCTTGCAGGCCGCATGACCGCGCGCGGAACGGCGACCGGCGCATGCTGAATTTCATCATCTCGCGGGCGATCCGCGCGGCGATCACCATCCTGCTTGTGCTCGTCTTCGGCTTCGTCGTCCTGCGCCTGTCCGGCGATCCGGCGCTGCTCATCATGTCGGTCGACGCGCCGCCCGAGGCGATCGAGGCGTTTCGCCACGCCTGGGGGCTAGATCGGCCGATCTGGGAGCAGTTCCTCGCCTATGCCGGCCACGCCCTTACCGGCGATCTCGGCCGCTCGATGCGCGACGGACGTCCGGCGCTCACCTTGGTGCTCGAACGCGTGCCGGCGACGCTGGCGATCACCCTGCCGGCGCTGGCGCTGAAGCTCGGGATCGGCATTCCCGCCGGCATCTACGCCGCCTTGCACCGCAATTCCTGGATCGACCGGATGACGATGATGGCCTCGGTCGCCGGCTTCACCATGCCGAGCTTCGTGCTGGCGCTGGTCCTGGTGCTGATCTTCGCCGTCGATCTCGGCTGGTTGCCCGCCAGCGGCAGCGATACCGCCTGGCATGCCGTGCTGCCGATCGTCACGCTCGGCACGGCGGGCGCCGCGATCATGGCCCGCTTCACGCGCTCGGCAATGCTCGAGGTGCTCGGCCAGCCCTATATCCGTGCCGCCTCGGCCAAGGGTCTCGGCTGGTGGCTGGTGGTCCTGCGCCACGCTTTGCCCAACGCCGCCATTCCGACCGTCACCATCATCGGCTTCATGGTGGGCAATCTCGTCGCCGGTGCCGTGGTGGTGGAAAGCGTATTCGCCTGGCCCGGCATCGGGCGCCTCTTGGTTTCCTCGGTCGCCAACCGCGACCTCGCCGTCGTCCAGACCTTGCTGATGGTGATCGCCGCCTGGATGGTGCTGGCCAATCTGACGGTCGATCTGGTCTATGGCTGGCTCGACCCGCGCGTCCACGCCGCGTCGGCGCGGGTGGGCTGAGGCGCGAGGCGCATGGCGATCCAGGACAGTCGCATCACCGTTTCCACGCCCGCGCCCGCGACATCCGTCCCCGAGCGCGGCGGCTCCGGCGCGCGGCTCGCGCTGCCGCCGGTCGTGCTGCTCGCGATCGTCTGGCTGGGCGTCGTCATCGTCGTCGCGATCGGTGCCGATCTCCTCGCGCCCTACTCCTTCACCGCGCTCGATCTCAAGGCGCGGCTGGGTCCGCCGCTCCTGATGGGCGGAACCTGGCACCACCCGCTGGGCACCGACGAGCTCGGCCGCGACGTGCTGTCGCGCCTCATCATGTCCGTGCGCGTCAGCCTGCTGATCGCGCTGTTCGGCACGATGATCGCCGCCTCGCTCGGCACGGTTCTCGGATTTCTCGCGGCGCATTTCCGCGGCAAGATCGAGTCGCTTGTGCTGGTCCTGATCGACTTCCAGGCCGGCATGCCGTTCATGATCATCGCTCTGTCGGTGCTGGCGTTCTTCGGCAACAACCTGCCGCTGTTCATCGCCCTGATGGGCTTCTATGCCTGGGAGCGCTACGCCCGCATCGCGCGCGGCCTCGCCCTGACGGCCAACGAACAGGGCTACGCCGCCGCGGTGCGACAGCTCGGCGCCACGCCGCTGCGCATCTATGGGCGCCACGTGCTGCCGAATATCGCCTCGACCCTGATCGTCTCGATGACGCTCAGCTTTCCCGAGATCATCCTGCTGGAAAGCGGGCTCTCCTTCCTCGGCCTCGGCGTCCAGCCGCCGCTCACCTCGCTCGGCAACATGGTCGGCTATGGGCGGGAATACATCACCCGCGCCCCGTGGATCATGCTGGCGCCCAGCTTCGTCATCGTGATGACGACATTCTCGATCAGCATGCTGGGCGACTGGCTACGCGATCGCCTCGATCCGACACTGAGATAGAACCCGATGACCGCTATCGCCTCGCATCGCGGCGGTGCCTTGCTGTGGCCCGAGAACAGCCGCATCGCCTTCGAGAACACCGCTCGCCTCGCGGTGCAACAGGTGGAATTCGACATCCATCCGAGCCGCGATGGCCGGCTCGTCGTCATTCACGACGCGACGCTCGACCGCACGACCGACGCGACGGGTCCGGTCGCTTCGCGCGACTGGTCGGAGCTGGCGCAGGTCATGCTGAAGGCGACGGGCGGCCAGCGACCGCTACTGCTCGATGAGGTGATCGACATCTTCCGCCCGACGCCGATTCTCCTGCGCATCGAGATCAAGGCTGACCAGCACGGCCTCCCCTATCCGGGCCTGCCCGGCCGCATCGCCGCCGCGCTCGACCGCGCCGGCATGGCGGCGCGCTCCGTCATCACCAGCTTCCAGCTCGACACCGTGGCCGAAGCCTTCGCCTTATTGCGCCCGCATTCGGCCGTCTGGCTGCTCGCGCCGACGGTGCTGCGCGATATCGGCGGGATCGCGACAGCCATCGGCCTGGCGCGGACGCGACACGTGCCGATGCTGGGATTGCACCATACCGTCTTGAACGCGGGCGCGGTCGCCGCCTGCCGCGAGGCCGACATCGGCATCGGCGGTTGGGCGTGCAACGCCATCGCGGCGATGAGCGCGATGTTCGCCCTCGGCGTCGACGTCTTCACCACGGACCGTCCCGACCTCGCGATCGCGCTGCGTGCCGATCACCTGTCCCGCAAAGAGGGCAAACCCGATGAATGACCCCCGGCCACGCCGCAAGAACGTCCTCCTGATCGTCCTCGACCAATGGCGTGGCGACCTGCTGCCCTATCTCGGTACGCCGGTGCTGCGGACGCCGACGATCGACCGGCTGTGCCGCGAGGGCGTGACCTTCCGCAATCATTTCACCACGACCGCGCCCTGCGGCCCGGCGCGCGCCTCGCTGCTGACCGGGCTCTATCAGATGACGCATCGCGCGGTGCAGAACACGATACCGCTCGATCGGCGCTTCACCAACCTGGCGCACGAGCTGCGCGCGCTCGGCTACGATCCGGCGCTTATCGGCTATACCACCACGACGCCAGATCCGCGCTTCACCAGCGCCAACGATCCGCGCTTTCTCGTGCTCGGCGACATGATGGACGGGTTCCGCTCGGTCGGCGCCTTCGAGCCCTATAAGGAGGCGTATTTCGCCTGGATGCGCGCCAAGGGCTTTGACGTGCCGAAAACGACTGACGATGTCTGGCGGCCGCATCGCGGTGCGCCGGGTGCGACGCGCGAGGCCAGCGTCGTTCCGGCCGAGCTCAGCGACACCGCCTGGTTCACCGAACGGGCGCTGACCTATCTCGGCGGCGCCGTGGACCGCGGCTGGTTTCTGCACCTGGGCTATTATCGTCCGCACCCACCCTTCATCGCGCCGGAGCCGTACAACAGGATGTACGACCCCGCCGATATGCCGGGCCCTGTCCGCGCGGCGAGCGCCGAGGAGGAGGCGCGACAGCACCCTCTGCTGCGCTTCTATGTCGAGGCGATCGCGCAAGGGAATTTCTTCCAGGGCGCCTCGGGATTGGCTTCGGCGATGTCGGAGGAGCAGGTGCGCGTGATGCGCGCCGCCTATTACGGCCTGATGACCGAGATCGACGATCAACTCGCGCGGGTGATCGGCTTTCTGGAGCAGACCGGTCAGCTCGACGATACGCTGATCGTCCTGACCTGCGATCACGGCGAGCAGCTCGGCGACCACCATCTCCTGGGCAAGATCGGCTATTTCGACGCCAGCTACCGCATCCCGATGGTCATCCGCGACCCCTCGCCGGAGGCCAACGCGACGCGCGGCAAGATCGTCGAGCGCTTCACCGAAACGGTCGATACGATGCCGACGATCCTCGATTGGCTGGGTGGCGACGTGCCGCGTCAATGCGACGGGCGCTCGCTGCTGCCCTTCGTGCACGGGGATGCGCCGGCGCAATGGCGCACCGAGGCGCATTACGAGTTCGATTTCCGCGACATCTACTACTCCAAGCCCGAGACGGCGCTCGGCCTGCATATGGACCAGTGCTCGCTTGCCGTCACCCAGGACGAGCACTACAAATACGTCCACTTCGCCGCGCTGCCGTCCTTGTTCTTCGATCTGCGGAACGATCCCGGCCAATTTGATAACCTGGCCGACGATCCGGCCTACGCCGCCCGCGTCCGCGACTATGCGCAGAAAATGCTGTCCTGGCGATTGGCGCATGCCGACAAGATGCTGACCGGCTATCGCGCGACGCCCGACGGACTCGAGTCGCGCCGCTGAGGGTCCCGCTCTCGCCCGCTATCCCCGGGCACTACGCTTCCGCGTACGAGCCGTCATCAGCGTCAGGGCGCCCGATGCGCGCGTTCGCCTCATGCTCCGGAGCCGATCTCATGTCGCTGTCCCGCCGCAAAGCCCTGGGCCTCGTCGCCGCGGCCGCCCTGGTGCGGCCGCGTTTCGCCCTCGCCCAGGCCGATGGCCGGCCGACAGTCACGATCGCCGTGCAGACGATTTCGACGTCGAACACGCTGGAGCCGATGCGCGAGCAGTCGAATGTCGGGCAACGCGCCTTCTACAGCTTCGCCGAGACGCTGACCGATCATGATTGGACCGGCGACCTTTCGCTGAAGCCCGGCCTCGCCGAAAGCTGGCGCAGAATCGACTCGCGGACGCTTGAGCTCAAGCTCCGCCAGGGCGTGCGGTTCCACAACGGCGACGAAATGACCGCCGAAGATGTCGCGTTCGGCTTCGGTCCGGAGCGGATGTGGACGGGCAGCGGCGTCGACACGCGCGGCATGTATGTCTCGACCACATCAGGTGCCACCAGCAAGGTGCCGCCGCCCGAGGCGCCGGGCATCGCCAAGGCGGCCTATCCGGGTTTCGAGCGGATGGAGATCGTCGACCGCCATACGGTGCGCTTCGTCAATCGCGTGCCTGACATGACGATCGAGGGACGGCTGGCGCGCAATTCCGGCGCAATCTTCTCGCGGCGTGCTTTCGCAGAGGCCTCGACCTGGCTCGATTGGGCGCGGCATCCGATCGGCACGGGCCCCTATCGTATCGTTAGCTTCACGCCGGATGTCGAGCTAGTGCTGGAAGCGTTCGACGACTACTGGGGCGGCCGCCCGCCGATCCGACGCCTGCGCTTCGTCGAGGTCCCGGAAGTCGCCTCGCGGCTCAACGGCTTGCGCGCGGGCGATTTCGACTTTGCCTGCGATGTCCCGCCGGACCAGATCGCCGGCATCGAGGCGAGCCCGCGCCATCATGTGGTCGGCGGCCCGATCATGAACATCCGCCTGACCGTCTTCGACAAGCACCACCCGACCTTGCGCGACCCGCGCATCCGACGGGCGATGACGCATGCCATCGACCGTCAGGCGATCGTCGACGCGCTGTGGAGCGGACGCACGCGCGTGCCGAAAGGACTGCAATTCGACTTCTTCGGACCGATGCTGCTCGCCGACTGGACGCCGCCGGCCTACGACCCGGCCGAAGCAAGACGGTTATTGAAGGAGGCCGGCTACAAGGGCGATCCGATTCCCTACCAGCTGCTCAACAACTACTACACCAACCAGATGCAGACGGCGCAGATCCTGGTCGAATCCTGGAAGGACGCCGGTCTCAATGTGCAGATCGAGATGAAGGAGAATTGGAGCCAGATCCTCGGCCGCGATCCGCGGCGCGGTATCTGCGACAATTCGAACTCGGCTTGGTTCAATGATCCCGTCGCCACGCTCGCCTCCTACGGCCCGGGCGGGCAGACATGGGAGGCGGGACAATGGCAGAACGAAGAAGCGGCCACGACGCTGACCGCCCTGCAGACCGGAACCGAGTGGGAAGAACGGCGTACCGCCTTTCGCCGTCTGCTGACGATTCTCGAGCGCGAGGACCCGTGCTACGGCGTCCTCCACCAGAACGCGACCTTCATCGCCAAGCGGCGCGATATCGTCTGGCGGGCGGCGGGATCGTTCGTGACGGATTTCCGCGCATCGAATTGGCAGCCAAGCGGCTGAGCTGCTTACCTCCCGTCGATGGACGCCTGCCGACGGCGCCGCGCGCGGGCAGTCGCATGCAGCCGACTCGGCCTCTATCCGATGTCCGTCTGTTGGGCCTGAAGAATGATCTTGTTCAATTCCGCAAGGACGATCCGGGCCCCGCCCGGAACCGTCGCGACCTCGTGAGGTGTCAGGCCTCCCAAGTGACTGCTACGGCGGTGCATCAGCGTTTCAACGCGGTCGCCCACGACGGCAGCCAACGCCTTCTCAACTCGCCACATGCCGTCATCCGGTCTGGACATGAACGCTCCTCGATTGTTGCCGATGCCGGATTTTATAGCCCCTTGGTCTGCGCGCGCAATGTTCCGGTATGTCGCACCACCGGCGGCGCTCGCCGAACTTCAACAGGGAGTCGCCCGCTTCAGCTTGACACCATTGAGCCGACTTTTGGTCAGCGCGACGACTTTCCGGGAGGCCGACTTTTGGTCAGCGCGACGACTTTCCGGGAGGTGGCAACTCACCGTCACGCCGGAATTCGCCGTCGCCAGCTTCGGGAAAAGACTGTGCGACCAGCCTCCTTCGCTCGGACCGCGTGGCGGGCCAAGAAATTTGGGCCGGCACGCATGACCTGTCCGCGGACGATCGTCTCCGCCGACCAGCTGCCACGGCTGAAGCCGCATTTCATCTCGGTTGCAAGCACCGCGCTTGACGGATCGTCGGGGCGGATGCGGAAGGTGCGGGTTGTCACTTCGCTGATCTCAAGGCCGATCTCTTCGATACGACCCGTTCCCATGTCGTCGGTGAAGGTATGGATCTGCTCTCCGGTCGCCGAGTCGGTCTTCTCTTCGCGGCGATAGCCGCCCGACCGCAAGCTGGTCCAATGGAGAGTGGGGGCCGATACCGGCTCGCCAAATCCATCGTAGTCGCCGTGACCCGAGCGCACCGGCAGCGACACCCGACTGCCTCCCGTCCTCAGAGTCAGGCGAGGAGACTCTGCCGCTGGCCAGATCAACGGCCAATAGGAGGTCGACAAGGCAATGCGAAGGCGATTCCCGGCTGCCAACGTCTCTGCGAGCGCAAACAACGGGATGTCGACGGGGATGCTCTGACCCGCTCCGCCAGCCGTTCGTGGCGCCGATAGATCGTCCGAGAGCGCCAGGTTGCGAACGCCCCAGCTGAGGCGACGCGAGCTTCCGTCGGGGGCCACCTCGCAAAGCCGGGCGACGACCTGCCCTGCCGCCTTGTCGGCCTCGAGCACAAGCCTCGCGATCGGCGTCCCCAACAGTGCCAGGGGCTCATCGAGAGGAGGGCTGTCGAAGACCAGCGAACAAGCATCTTCCGCGCGCTGGTCCCCGGGCAGCTCGGGACCACGATCGGAGCTGAACAGCGGCATGAATTCGCCGGCGGCGCTGCCGATCAGGAGCGAGGACGGCAAATCGATCCGAAACTCTGGCTGCGGTTGCCCGACAAGCCCAGCTGGGCCAAACCAATAGTCCCGCTGCTCGCTTCCGGAGGCGGGCCAATCCGCCTCGCCAATCCAGCGGCCGGGTCGCTCCTCCGGCACCTGAGCGGTGGTAAAGCCGCTCGGCAGCCAAGCCCGCAGCCTCGGCTCCTGCATGATCCCCGTATCGCGCCCCTTGAGCCAGTAGTCGAGCCAGCGCAGCGTTTCGCCAAGATAGTCGATCGCCGG
>WNFC01007449.1_pt1 | contig 12031 bp, 10 predicted proteins | sample 5400541 | NCBI WGS metagenome assembly WNFC01 (sample SAMN13153342, study PRJNA577476) | soil metagenome | isolation source: 120 cm saprolite under Douglas fir tree site 2 hole 2 replicate 1 | place: USA:California | collected 2015-04-18 | reverse complement strand
GGGCGTCCTTTCTCCGATCGGTTCAACCCGAGGCGCTGATCACATCCGTCTTTGCGAAATCCGTTCCCTTGAACAGCAGCGGCAGCCCGAGCGACTGCGCCAGCGCATAGGAAACGCGATCACCGAAATTGAGAGCGGCCGGGTGCCGGCCCTTGCCAAACCGGACGAAAGCCGCGCGGCTTTGCCGGGCCTGTTCTTCGTCGAACGGAACAATCTCGATCGCGAATTCGTCAATCAGGGTATCGAGACCCTGTGCAAGGGCCGGTCGGCCGCGGCCGATCATGACCATCGACGTCTCAAAGAGATCCACCGCCGATAAGAAGCAGCGATCCGATTCACCAATAATGCCGGCAAATAAATTTGCCTCGGGTTCTCGGCGCAGGATCGCGACAATCGCGGAGGTAGCGACCGCGATCACGCCGGCAGCCCATTTTCGTCGTAAAGATCTTCTTCGGAAAAGCCGCCCGGGTTTTCAGCAGCAAATTTGGCCGATTGGCGTGCGATTTCCATGATCCTGCGCACCCGCTTCTCTACTTCTTTGCGGCTGCGGTGCCGGCGCAGTCGCACGCCATTCTCAATAAATTCCACTCCCGCCTTTTCCAGCGCCTGCTGAATGGCCGTCACCGCCAGAGTCGAGGCGCGCGGCTTGTCTGCGCTGGATTCGACACGGCGCAGCGTTGCGAGAGAGATGCGGGCCCGGCGCGCCACTTCGGTTTGATCAAGCCGCAGCAACGCTCGGGCAGCACGGATCTGATCGGGGCTGGTGGTAAGCATGATAGGAAAATATCACTATGAGCGGAAGTCTTCAAGGACGCGAATGATGGTCCGCCCTGTCAGGCAGGCGTAAGAACCAGCCGCTATCAAGCAGTTAACGGATCTTGGCGGATGCCGCCGGCGGCGGGGGGCTGAATGAGCGAGGAGAGCAGGCCGGGCGCCGCTCCGAATGAGGGCGCGCCCATTCGACGTGGCCAACGCCGGCTGCCGCTTGTCGGCATCATCGGCGGCGCGGGATTGCTCGCGCTCGCCGCGATAATCGCGCTGGGGTTGCCGCCCGGCGGCGGCCGGGCCGCCGCGCCGCAGCCGGCGAAAGCGGAGCCCGGCACGTTCCGTCCGAGCGAGGCGCAGCTGGCGGCCCTCAAGATCGAATCGGTCGAGACCCGGATCTTCCGCCCCGAGCAGATCACCGAAGGCAATATCGCGATCGATGATGATCTCAACACGCCGGTGTTCTCGCCCTATTCCGGGCATGTTCTGCGGCTGATCGCCAAGCTTGGCGACAATGTCGAGCGCGGCGCGCCGCTGTTCGCGATCGAAGCGACCGAGTTCGTGCAGGCGGCCAACACGCTGATCACCGCTGTTGCCGCGTTCAAGACCGCGCATTCACAGCTCACCCAGGCGGAAATCAACGAGAAGCGGGCGCACGAGCTTTATCTGGCGAAAGGCGGGGCGCTGAAGGATTGGCAGCAGAGCCAAACCGATCTCGCCGCCGCGCAAAACAGCCTGCGCAGCACCGACATCGCCCTCGCCGCGGCGCGCAATCAGCTCAGGATTCTCGGCAAAAGCGACAGGGACATCGCCGCCCTCGAAGCCCAGCCGACGCAGAAGCTCGATCCGGTGGCGATCGTCGCCGCGCCGCGAAACGGCACGGTGACCCAACGCCAGGTCGGTCTCGGCCAATACATCCAGGCGTTCTCGTCCGGCGCGTCTACCCCGGTGTACACGGTCGGCGATCTCTCGACAGTCTGGCTGATCGCCAATGTCCGCGAGGCGGATGCCGGTTTGATGCGGATCGGCCAGCCGCTGGAGGTACGCGTCCTTGCCTATCCGGACCGGGTGTTCAAGGCGAAGGTCTCGTGGGTCGCTCCCGCGATCGACGCCAATACCCATCGCTTGCCGGTGCGCGCCGATGTCGAGAACGCGGACGGCGCGCTGAAGCCGATGATGTTCGCCAGTTTCAACATCATCACCGGCAACCCGGTGACTGCGCCGGCGGTGCCGGCGAGCGCGATCGTCTATGAGGGCGACGCGGCGCGGGTCTGGGTCGCACGCGATGACGGCACGATCGTCTCCCGCGGCATCGAGACCGGTCGGACCAGCGATGGCTGGGTCGAAATCCGCCAAGGGGTGTCGCCCGGCGAGAAAATCGTGACCAGCGGCACGCTGTTCATCGACCGTGCCGGCGGCACCGGCTGAGCCGGCACGCCATCAGTCATTCCAACGCGGTCTCTCCGGCATGAACGCGGTCATCGCCTTTGCGCTGCGCCAGCGGGTGCTGATGGTCGTGCTGCTGGTGTTTGTGTTCGGCGTCGGCATCGCCAGTTTCACCAAGCTGAATATCGAGGCCTACCCCGATCCGGTGCCGCCGCTCGTCGATGTTGTCACGCAGAACCGCGGCCAGTCGGCGGAGGAGATCGAGCGCTACATCACGATCCCGATCGAAGTACAGATGGCCGGAATCCCGCATGTGACGGCGATCCGGACGATCTCACTGTTCGGCCTGTCCGACGTAAAGATCCAGTTCACCTACGACTTCACCTACTACGAGGCGGAGCAATGGGTGATCAACCGGCTGTCGCAGCTTTCGCCGTTGCCCAATGGCGCGACGCCGCAGATTTCGCCGGACAGCCCGGTAGGCGAGATTTACCGCTACCGGGTAACCGGCCCGCCCGGCTACAGCGTCACCGACCTCAAGACCGTGGAGGATTGGATCCTCGAGCGCCGCTTCAAGGCGGTGCCCGGCGTCATTGATGTCACCGGTTGGGGCGGCAAGACCAAAACCTACGATATCACCGTCGATCTCGATCGCCTGATCGCCTACGGACTGACACTGCCGCAGCTCTTACAGGTGCTCAACAACAGCAACATCAATGTCGGCGGCCAGACTGTCCGGATCGGACCGCAATCGGCGATCGTGCGCGGCGTCGGGCTGATCCAATCCATGGACCAGATCCGCGACACGATGATCGCGGCGACGAACGGCGTGCCGCTGCGCATCCGCGACATCGCCACGGTTGCAGTCGGACACCTGCCGCGGCTCGGCATCGCCGGGCAGGATGACGACGACGATATCGTGCAAGGCACCGTCCTGATGCGCCGCGGCGAAGAGAGCATGCCGACGATCCGCCGGGTCGAGGCCGAAGTGGCCAAAATCAACAGTGCCGACATTCTGCCGCCGGGGGTCCAGGTCGCGCGAATCTACGATCGCAGCGAGCTGATCAATCTGACGACCAGTACCGTGCTGCATAATATGGCCTATGGCATCGTTTTGATTTTCTTTGTGCAATGGCTGTTCCTGGGTAATCTGCGCAGCGCCATCGTCGTGTCCGCGACGATCCCATTCGCGCTGTTCTTCGCGATTACACTGCTGGTGTTGCGTGGCGAGTCGGCCAACCTGCTGTCGGTCGGCGCGATCGATTTTGGCCTGATCGTCGATGCCACCGTGCTGATGGTCGAGAACATTTTCCGGCACCTCGGCGAAGGCGAGCAGGGCCAGATCTACGCGCCGGCGGGGATCGCCCGGGCCGAAGGGTTCACCGGGAAATTCCGCATCATCTTCCGCGCCGCCGCCGAGGTGAACCGCGCGATCTTCTTCTCCGCCGCGATCATCATCGCCGGCTTCCTGCCGTTGTTCACGATGTCCGGCATCGAGGGGCACATTTTCGCGCCGATGGCGAAGACCTACGGCTACGCCATTCTCGGCGGCCTGATCGCCACCTACACCGTGTCGCCGGCGCTGAGCGCGATGCTGCTGCCCGACAAGGTCAGCGAGGTCGAAACCATTGTTGTGCGTGGTCTGCGCCGTCTTTACACACCGGTCCTTGATTTCATGCTTCAGGCACGGCTTGTCGCTTTCGGCGGTGCTGCACTCGTGCTGGTCCTGGCCGCTCTCGCGTTGTACTCGCTCGGCCTCGAATTTCTCCCCAAGCTCGAGGAGGGGAATTTCTGGATCCGCGCGACCTTGCCGCCCTCGATCTCGCTCGAAGAAGCCAACGGTTACGTCAACCGCATGCGCGCGGTGATCAAAAGCTATCCCGAGGTCGTCACCGTGGTTTCGCAGAACGGCCGGCCCGACGATGGAACCGATGCCAGCGGTTTTTTCAACGCCGAGTTTTTCGCGCCGCTGAGCCCTTTCGAAACCTGGCCCAAGTGGGTCGACAAGGCGGCACTGACCGAAGAGGTCGAAGGCGCGCTGAAGGCGCAGTTTCCCGGCGTCAAGTTCAACTTCTCGCAATATATCGAGGACAATGTCGAGGAGGCCGCTTCCGGGGTCAAAGGCGAGAACTCGGTCAAATTGTTCGGCAACGACCTCGCTGCCCTCGAAAAGACTGCGGCCAGGATCGAACAGGTGCTTGGTTCGGTATCGGGGATCGTCGATATCGCGGTGCTCAACTCGCTCGGCCAACCGACCGTCGCGATCGAGATCGACCGGGCCCGTGCGGCGCGCTACGGGCTCGCGCCGGGCGACATCAACACGACCGTCGCCGCGGCGATCGGTGGGCAGGCTGCCGGCAACCTCTACGAACAGGGGAGCGACCGCAATTTCCCGATGGTCGTGCGACTCGCGCCCAAATACCGCGAGAGCCTCGACGCGATCCGCCGCATCACGGTCGGCGCGCCGAACCCGAGCGGCAGCGGGGTGGTGCCGATCCCACTCATCGATGTCGCCGATGTGAAGCTCGTTTCGGGTGCATCTTTCATCTACCGCGAGAACCAGCAGCGCTACATTCCGATCAAGTTCAGCGTGCGCGGGCGCGATCTCGGGGGCGCGGTGAGCGAGGCGCAGCAGAAGATCGCGAAAGAGGTGTCATTACCCGCCGGCTACCGGCTCGAATGGGTCGGCGAGTTCGGCGAGTTGCAGGAGGCGATCGGCCGGCTCGCGGTCGCCGTGCCATTGAGCGTCGCACTGATCTGCCTCTTGCTTTATCTCAATTTCGGCTCCGTAACCGACATGCTGTTGGCGGCCAGCGTGATGCCGATGGCGCTGGTCGGCGGCATCTTCGCACTCGTCTTCAGCGGCACCCCGTTCAGCGTGTCGGCGGCGATCGGCTTTGTCGCATTGTTCGGGATCGCCGCGATGGACGGCATCATCGTCATCAACTACTTCAACCTGCAGATCGCGTCCGGCATGGACCGGCCGGCCGCGTTGCGCCGCACCGGCGAGGTGCAGATGCGGCCGGTGGTGATGACCTGCCTCGTCGCCTGTGTCGGGTTGTTGCCGGCGGCGATCTCGACCGGCATCGGTGCCCAGGTGCAGAAGCCGCTGGCGCTGGTTGTTGTCGGCGGGATCCTGCTGGCGCCATTGCTGATCCTGCTGGTCCTGCCGGTGATGATCGATCTGTTCTCGCGCCGCGAGCCCCCTCCGGCGCCGGTGGAATAGGCCGTGCTCCGGGGCAGATACCCTCACCCACCGGCCGCTGCCACGGCCGGTCCCCCCTCTCCCGCGGTGCGGGAGAGGGCTCCGGCGGCGCCACAATGCTTTCCCTCTCCCGCACCGCGGGAGAGGGTGCCGGAGGGCACAGCCCGACGGCGGGTGAGGGTGTCGGCCGGTTTGATGCTACTCCTCGCCGGCTGCTCGGTTGGGCCCGATTTCGAGCGGCCGGCATCGCCGGCCGTCGAGCGCTACACCCCGGAGCCTTCGCCGGCCGAGACCGCAACGGCGCCGGTCAACGGCGGCGCAGCGCAGCGCCTCGCATCGGGTCGCGACATCCCCGGTGAGTGGTGGGCGCTGTTCGGCTCGGCGCCGCTCAACGCACTGATCGCCGAGGCGTTGCGCGCCAATCCGACCCTTGCCGCGGCCGAAGCAGCTTTGCGCCAGGCGCATGAGCTGACCCTGGCCGGGGAGGGGGCGTTTTTTCCGACCGCGCAGGTAGGCCTTGCCGCGAGCCGCAACAAGACCGCGGCCAGCCTGTCACCGGCGACCGCCAGCGGCAGCCTTTACTACAGCCTGTACAGCTCGCAGCTGAGCGTCTCCTATGTGCCGGATGTGTTCGGCGGGACCCGCCGCCAGGTCGAGGCGCTGGCCGCCCAGGAGGAGGGGCAACACTTTCAGCTCGAAGCGGCCTATCTGACCCTGACCGCCAACCTGGTCGCAGCCGTCGTGACCGAGGCGTCGTTGCACGGCCAGATCGCCGCGACCGAGGAGATCATCGGGATTCAGCGGCAGTCGCTCGACATCCTGCGCCGTCAGCAGGCGCTGGGACAGGTGGCGGGGGCGGAGGTTGCGGCGCAGGAGGCGGCCTTGGCTCAGGCCGAGGCGACCCTGCCGCCCCTGCGCAAGCAACTCGGCCAGCAGCGCCATCTGCTCGCCGTGCTGATCGGCCGCTTCCCGAGCGACCAGCCAAGCGCGCAATTCGACCTCGCTTCGCTGAAATTGCCACGGGAGCTGCCGCTGAGCCTGCCCTCGCGGCTCGTCGAGCAGCGTCCCGACATCCGCGCCGCGGAAGCGAGTCTGCACGCCGCCAGCGCGCAGATCGGCGTCGCGACTGCGAACCGGCTGCCGCAGATTACGCTGACCGCGAATGCCGGCCTGACCGCCACGACGCTCGCCCAGCTGGTCACCCCCGGCGCTGCCTTCTGGAGCATCGCCGGCGGTGCGGCGCAGACGATCTTCGATGCCGGCACCCTCTTGCATAAGCAGCGCGCCGCCGAGGCCGCTTACGACGAGACGGCCGCGCAATACAAACAGACCGTGCTGACCGCCTTCCAGAATGTCGCCGACGCGCTGCGCGCGGTGCAGTCGGATGCCGATGCCTTGAAAGCCGCCGCCGCGGCCGAAGCCGCCGCCAAGACCAGCCTCGACATTGTGCGGCGCCAGCTGCAGCTCGGCGCGGTCAATTACCTTGCCTTGTTGAATGCCGAAAACACCTATCAGCAGGCGCGCATCGCCCGGGTGCAGGCCGAGGCCGCCCGTTACGCCGATACCGCCGCCTTGTTTCAGGCACTCGGCGGCGGCTGGTGGAACCGCAACGACGTCGCGCCGGAGACCCAGTCCGAGGGCCTCTTCTCGCCTAAGACCTTTTTCGTTCCGTGAGAACGCCCTGCTCGTTTATCTCTTCGTAGGGCGCGCCGCGCCGAACAGCGAAGGACGGTATGGACGCTTGGGCTCAGCCGCTGCTCGATTTGATCAAGGCGCATTCCGACTGGGCGGCGGCGGTCATGTTCATCACCGCCTTCGGCGAGTCCTTCGCGTTTGTCAGCCTGCTGTTTCCGGGCACGACGGTGCTGATCGCCGCCGGCACGCTGCTGTCGGGCGGCACGCTGCCGTACGCCTCGATCCTCGTCAGCGCCATCCTCGGCGCCGTCCTCGGCGACTCGGTCTCGTATTGGCTTGGGCGCCGCTTCGGCGGCGGCATCGCGCGGATCTGGCCGTTCACGCGCCATCGCGAGTTGTTGCCGCGTGGCATCGAATTCTTCGAGCGGCATGGCGGCAAGAGCGTGTTTATCGGCCGCTTCTTCGGGCCGATCCGGGCGGTCATCCCGCTCGCCGCCGGCGTCATGCGCATGCCGCGCGGCCGCTTCTGGTTCGCCAATGTGACCTCGGCGCTGGTCTGGGCGCCGATGCTGTTGTTCGCCGGCGATCTAGCCGGCGAGGCGGGCGACCGGCTGATCGGCTCGGCCAATACCCTGGTGCTGGTGTTCGGCGGCTTGACCCTGTTCGGCATCGCCGGGATCGTCTGGGCGGCGCTGCGCTCGGCCCGCCCGAAACCCTGAGTTGGCGGCTAGCGTCCGCGCGCGGCCCGGGTCGCCGCCTCGGCACTGCCGCCGATCCGGGCATGCGCCCCGATGTAATCGTCGACATGCCCGGCCAGCGTCTCCGCGTTGTCGACGAAGAAATGATCGGCGCCGGGGATCTTGCGGTAGTCGATCTTGATGTCGCGCTGATGCGACAGCTTTTGTACCAGCTTCTGCACCGAATCGGCGGTGACCAACGTGTCCTGGTCGCCTTGCAGGATGAGGCCGGAAGACGGGCAGGGCGCGAGGAAGGTGAAATCATATTGGTTGGCCGGCGGCGACACCGAGATGAAGGCGTCGATCTCGGGGCGCCGCATCAACAGTTGTATGCCGATCCAAGCGCCGAACGAATAGCCGGCGACCCAGCACGTCGTGGCATTCGGGTTGTAGCCTTGCAGCCAGTCGAGCGCCGCCGCCGCGTCGGCGAGCTCGCCCTCGCCGCGGTCGAAGCTGCCCTGGCTCCGCCCGACCCCGCGAAAGTTGAAGCGCAACGTTGAAAAGCCGCGCCGCACAAAGCATTGATAGAGCGTGTACACGACCTTGTTGTTCATCGTGCCGCCGTGCAAGGGGTGCGGATGCAGCACCAGCGCCATCGGCGCCGTGCCGCCGCGGGCATGGTGATAGCGGCCTTCGATGCGGCCTTCCGGGCCGTTGATGATAACCTCAGGCATGATCGATCCAGCTTAAATCCGACCAATGGGATCGGGTATCCAGCGCCGGATGAACCCTCGATGCGTTCGTCATCCTCGCCCTCATACTTGATCGTCAGAGTCGGACAATTATATCCTCTACTCGGTGTCCGCGACGTGTTGCCCGCAAGCGACGGCTAATCGCGGTCACGACCTATAACATAGTGACCGCGATGCTTTTCCAAAACCTGCGCGACGAGATTGATGCGACGCTGGCGCGCGATCCGGCGGCCCGGTCGCGGCTCGAGGTCGTGCTGTGCTACCCCGGTTTCCAGGCCTTGCTCTATTACCGCCTTGCCCATTGGCTCTGGCAGCGCCGCTGGTACCTGGCCGGCCGTTTCGTATCGCATTTCGGGCGGGTTGTGACCGGGATCGAGATCCACCCCGGCGCCCGCATCGGCAAGCGGCTGTTCATCGATCACGGGATGGGGGTCGTGATCGGCGAAACCGCCGAGATTGGCGATGATTGCACGCTCTACAACGGCGTGACCCTGGGCGGCACCCGCCCGTCCCGCGAGCAGGGCGGTCAGAAACGCCATCCGACGATCGGCGACAATGTTATTGTCGGCTCGGGCGCGCGGGTGCTGGGGCCGATCCGGATCGGCGACGGAGCCCGCATCGGCGCCGTTTCGGTGGTGCTGAAGGAAGTGCCCGAGGGTGCCACGATGGTTGGCAATCCGGCCCACCAGGTCGGCCGGCGCAGCACCTCGGAGGACTCGCCGCCGGTTTTCGAGCCGTACGGCGTCAGCGGCGAGATCCCCGATCCGATCGCCCGGCCGTTGACCGCGCTGCTCGACGAGGTCGCGGCGCTGCGGGTAAGGGTCAACGAACTTGAACGCGAACATTCGGCCAGCGATCAACCGCCGGCCTCGGCGGCAGAGCCGGTCCGCGCGCGGATCGCGAGGGCGAACCCGTGAGGCTCAGCACCAAGGGCCGCTATGCGGTCATGGCGATGGTCGATCTGGCGCGCTACGGCAATGGCGGGCCGGTATGCCTCTCCGAAATCGCCGAGCGCCAGGAGATTTCGCTGTCTTATCTCGAGCAGCTCTTCGCCAAGCTGCGCCGCGGCGGTCTGGTCAAGAGCGTGCGCGGCCCGGGCGGCGGCTATCTGTTGACCCATCACCGCGACGACACGCGCATCGCCGACATCATCCTCGCCGTCGACGAGCCGATCCATGCGGTCCGATGTACCCCCGGGGCGGTAACCGGCTGCCGCATCGACCGCAGCCGATGTCTGACGCATGATTTGTGGGAAGAGTTGAGCAACCAGATCCATCTCTATCTAAGCTCGGTGTCGCTCGGCGATGTGTGCGAGCGGCGCGTCCTCGGCACCAGCGGCGTCGCCCAGCGCGACAGCTACCGGGCAGCCAAAGCCTCCTGAGACATGACCCGACGCGAGAGTTACCTCGACTGGAATGCGACCGCGCCCTTGCGGCCCGAAGCTGCCGCGGCGATTGCGGCGGCGCTCGACCGCTGCGGCAACCCGTCCTCGGTGCATCGTTGGGGTCGGGCGGCGCGGCAGATGGTCGAGCGGGCGCGCGAGGCGGTGGCGGCGCTGATCGGCGCCGATCCCCAGGGCGTCGTCTTCGTCAGCGGCGGCACCGAGGCCAACCATTTGGCCCTGCTCGGCAGCGGCCGCGAGCGGGTCCTCGTTTCGGCGGTCGAGCATAATTCGGTATTGCAGGCGGTGCCCTCGGCCGAGCGCATCGCGGTGGATGCCAACGGCATCGTCGATCTGGCGCGTCTCGATCGCCAGCTTGCCGCGGATACGCGGCCGGCGCTGGTTTCCGTGATGCTCGCCAACAACGAGACCGGAATCATCGAGCCGGCGGGCGAAATTGCCACAATCGCGCATCGCCATGGCGCCTTGTTCCATTGCGACGCGGTGCAGGCCGCCGGCAAGATCCCGGTCGATATCGGCGCGATCGGCGCCGATCTGGTCAGCCTGTCGGCGCACAAGCTCGGCGGTCCGCCCGGGATCGGCGCGCTGATCGTCGGCGGCGCGGCCGACCTTCGGCCGATGATCCGTGGCGGCGGCCAGGAGCGCGGCCGGCGGGCCGGCAGTGAGAACCTGCCCGGCATCGCCGGCTTCGCCGCAGCGGCGACGGCCGCGGCCCAGGGAATGGCCGATTACGATCGGGTCTGGCAGCTCCGTGACAAGTTGGAAGCCGCCGTCGCTGAGACCGCGCCGGAAGCGGTTGTCATCGGCGCACATGTCCCGCGGCTTCCCAACACCACGGCGCTCGCCCTGCCCGGGGTATCGGCCGAGACGCAGGTCATCGCGCTCGATCTCGACGGCGTGATGGTCAGCGCCGGCGCCGCCTGCTCGTCGGGCAAGGTCGGACCGAGCCACGTACTTGCCGCAATGGGCGCACCACCCGAAATCACGACGGGAACAATCCGCGTCAGCCTGGGTTGGACCACGACCGCGGCCGAGATCGAGCATTTCCTCGCGGCTTGGACGGCGCTGTACCGGCGTCTCTACCGGCCGGGCGCGGCGGCGAGGGCGGCATGAGCGCGGTGAGCCCGGTCATGGCGCAGCGGCCGAACGCGCTGCCGATCTATCTCGACAACCAGTCCTCGACGCCGCTCGACCCGCGCGTGCTCGAGGCGATGCTGCCCTATTTCAGCGAGCATTTCGGCAACCCGCACAGCGAGAGCCATGTCTATGGCCGCAACGCGATGGCGGCAATCGAGACGGCGCGCGGCGAGGTGGCGCGGCTGATCAACGCCGATCCGCGCGAGATCGTGTTCACCTCGGGTGCGACCGAATCCAACAATCTCGCGCTGAAAGGCGCGGCGCATTTTGCCCGCGCCCATCCCGTGGCGGGCGGGCGGGCCCGCGACCATCTGATCACCCTGACGACCGAGCACAAATGTGTCCTCGAAAGCGCCGCGACGCTCGAACGCGAAGGCTTTGCGGTGACCTATCTGCCGGTCGAGCCCAACGGGCTCGTCGCGCTCGACCGGCTCGCCGCGGCGATCACCGAGCGCACCCTCTTCGTTTCGGTGATGGCGGCGCATAACGAGATCGGCGTCATCCAGCCGCTCGCCGAGATCGGCGCGCTGTGCCGCGCCCGCGGCGTCCTGCTCCACACCGACGCCGCCCAGGCGTTCGGCAAGATCGCGCTCGATGTCGAGGCGATGCGGATCGACCTGATGTCGATCTCCGGCCATAAGATCTACGGCCCGAAAGGGGTGGGCGCGCTCTACATCCGGCGTCGGCCGCGGGTGCGCCTGCTGCCGCTGATCGATGGCGGCGGGCAGGAGCGCGGGCTGCGTTCCGGCACCTTGCCGACCCCGCTCTGCGTCGGGCTCGGCCGTGCCGCCGCGCTGGCCGCCGCCGAGATGGGCGAGGAGGCGACACGGCTGCGCGGCTTGCGCGACCGGCTCTACGGAAACCTCATGCGCCGCGTCCCGGACGTCCAGCTCAATGGCGACGCAGAACACCGCCTGCCGGCCAGTCTCAACCTGTCCTTTCCCGGGCTCACCGCGCCGGCGCTGATCGAGGCCTGCCCGATGATCGCGATGTCGACCGGCTCGGCCTGCACCTCGGCCAGCGTCGAGCCCTCCTATGTCTTGCGCGCGCTCGGGATGTCGGAACCGCTGGC